>Ga0209373_10000968_pt1 | contig 38475 bp, 35 predicted proteins | sample Higcelweek5metaG_FD_187173 | JGI IMG/M metagenome (GOLD analysis project Ga0209373, IMG submission 187173) | Freshwater pond sediment microbial communities from the University of Edinburgh, under environmental carbon perturbations - High... | ecosystem: Environmental > Aquatic > Freshwater >... | reverse complement strand
GGGGTACAAGACGCTCGGCCGGCTGAATCCCGGAGACGGGGTGATCGTGCCGGGGAACACCTATATCGCGTCGATCCTGGCGGTCTCCCGGGCGGGGCTGACGCCGATTCCGGTGGAGCCGGACGAGGAGACCTTCAACCTCGACCCGGAACGGATCGCGGCGGCGGTAACGCCGCGGACCCGGGCGATTCTGCCGGTCCACCTGTACGGACAGTGCGCCGACATGACCCGGATCAACGCCGTCGCGCGGGAGTTCGGGCTCCTGGTCGTTGAAGACGCCGCCCAGTCGCACGGCGCGACGCATTGCGGCGTGAAGTCCGGAGCGCTGGGGAATGCCGCCGGGCACAGTTTCTACCCCGGCAAAAACCTTGGCGCGATCGGTGACGCCGGAGCGGTGACCACCGATGACGCGGAATTGGCGGCGGTCGTCCGCGCGTTGCGGAATTACGGCTCCGAGCAGAAATACCACAACCGCTACAAAGGTTGCAACAGCCGCCTGGACGAGTTGCAGGCGGCGTTCCTGCGGGTGCGGCTGCCGCATCTGGACGAAGAAAACGCCGCCCGCCGCCGCGTGGCGGATCTCTATCTGTCCGGAATTTCCAACCCGGCGGTGAAACTGCCCCGGATCGGGCGCGAAAACGAGCATGCCTGGCATATTTTCGCCATCCGCTGTGCCCGCCGCGATGAATTGCAGGCGTATCTGGCGGAACGGGGGATCGGAACTGTGATTCATTATCCGGTTCCGCCGCACCGGCAACCGGCTTACGGGGAATGGAGCCATTTGAGCTTGCCGATCTCCGAGCGGATTCATCGCGAAGTGCTCTCGCTGCCGATCGGTCCGACTTTGTCGGAGGAGGAAGCGGCGGCGGTCGTCGAATGCCTTCCGCACTTTCACGGAGAATCGTGTTAAAATGAAACCGGGGGAACAAATGTTAAGCGCGATTGATGCGGGCGTCATCAGGCTGGCGCTGATCGGCTTGGGCTACGTGGGGCTGCCGTTGGCGGTCGAGTTCGGCAAGAAGTTCGACACCGTCGGCTTCGACGTGAAGAAAGGGCGGCTGGAGGCGCTGCGCAACGGTGTGGACGCCACGCTCGAAACCTCGCCGGAAGAGCTGAAGGCGGCGAAGTTCCTGAAATACTCCGACGATCCGGAGGATCTGCGCGACCGCGATATCTTCATCATAACCGTTCCGACTCCGGTGGACAAGTACAATCGCCCGGACCTGACTCCGCTGTACAGGGCCAGCGAGACCGTCGGCAAGGTCATGAAGCCCGGCGCGATTGTCATCTATGAAAGCACCGTTTATCCCGGCTGCACCGAAGAGGAATGCGTTCCGGTGCTGGAGAAGTTTTCCGGGTTGAAATTCAACCGGGATTTCTTCTGCGGCTATTCGCCGGAGCGGATCAATCCGGGCGACAAGGAACATACCCTGACCAAAATCCTCAAGATCACTTCCGGATCCACCCCGGAAGCCGCGGAGATCGTCGATGCGCTCTACAACAGCATCCTTCGCAGCGGCACCCACAAGGCGAGCTGCATGAAGGTGGCCGAAGCGGCCAAGGTGATCGAGAACTCCCAGCGCGACCTCAACATCGCTTTCGTCAACGAGCTGGCGAAGATTTTCCACCTGATCGGCATCGACACCGGTGAAGTCCTGGAAGCCGCCGGAACCAAGTGGAATTTCCTCAAGTTCAAGCCCGGCTTGGTCGGCGGCCACTGCATCGGCGTGGACCCGTATTACCTGACACACAAGGCGCAGAGTTTGGGCTATCTCCCGGAAGTGATTCTCGCCGGTCGCCGGACCAACGACGGCATGGGCAAATACGTCGCCGAAGAGGTAATCAAGCTGATGATTCGGCACAATATCCTCATCAACGGGGCGAAGGTGCTGGTGCTTGGAATCACCTTCAAGGAGAACTGCAACGACGTGCGCAACTCGCACGCGGTCGATGTGGTGCGCGGACTCCGGGAATTCGGCTGCGAAGTGACGGTCTGCGACCCCTGGGCCGATCAGGGGGAAGTTCGGCGCGAATACGGGCTGGAGACGATAGGGGAACTTCCGGCCGGAGCGAAGTATGATGCGATCGTGTTGGCGGTCGCCCACCGGGAATTCGCAGATTTCAATCCGGAACCGTTCCGCAGTCCGAATGCGGTGGTATTCGACATCAAGGGGGTTCTTCCCCGGAAATACGTTGACAGCAGACTGTAATGAAAAAATTAGTGGAACATTCGCGCATCCTGGTCACGGGGGGAGCCGGCTTTATCGGTTCCAGCCTCGTTGAAGCGCTGCTGGCGCAGGGGAACGAGGTGGTCGTTCTGGACAACTTCTCGACCGGAAAACGCGAGAATCTCGCGCCGTTCGCCGCGAATCGCGCCTTCACATTGGTGGAAGGCGACATTCGGGACCTCGCCGCCTGCCGCAAGGCGGTCGCCGGAGTCGATTATGTGCTTCACGAGGCGGCGCTCGGCTCGGTGCCGCGTTCGATCAAGGACCCGGCGGCCACGACGGAAGTCAATGTCTCCGGTTTCGTCAACGTGTTTTTCGCGGCGCAGGAAGCGGGGACGAAACGCGTCGTATACGCCTCCAGCAGTTCGGTTTACGGGGATGACTCCTCCCTGCCGAAAGTGGAGGGTAAAACCGGCCGTCCGCTCAGCCCCTATGCGGTCACCAAGTGCGCCGACGAGCTCTTCGCGGACAATTTCAGCCGCATTTACGGAATCGAAGCGATCGGCCTGCGCTACTTCAACGTCTACGGCCGCCGCCAGGATCCCGAGGGCGCATACGCGGCGGTGATTCCGAAATTCGCCGCGAGCCTGATCCGGCACGAAAGCCCGGTCATCAACGGGGATGGGTCGAATTCCCGCGATTTCACCTACATCGACGATGTCGTGCAGGCGAACCAGCTTGCGCTGCTCACCGAATGCCCCGGGGCGGTCAATACGGTCTGCAACATCGCCCGCGGGGGGTGCACGACATTGAATGAACTCTTCCGACATCTGCGGGACGCCCTTTCCGAATTCGATCCGGAAATCGCCAGGGTCGAGCCGCAATACGGGCCGCCGCGCTTCGGAGACATTCCGAGCAGCCTCGCCGACATCGGCAAAGCGTCCCGGCTCCTCGGATACCGGCCGCGGTTCGATGTCGGAACCGGGCTTGCCGAAGCGGCGGGCTGGTATTTCCGCAACCACAGGAGCCGGAGGGAATTTCAATGAAAAAAGCGCTGATTACCGGCATCACCGGACAGGACGGGTCATATCTGACCGAATTTCTGCTGGAGAAGAGCTACGAGGTGCACGGCGTCATCCGCCGTGGCAGCAGTTTCAACACCGGCCGGGTTGACCACCTGTACAAAGACCCCCATCTTGACGGGGTCCGGCTGTTCCTGCACTACGGCGACCTGACCGATTCGTCGAACCTGAACCGTCTGATCGAGCGGATCGCTCCGGACGAAGTCTACAATCTCGGCGCCCAGAGCCACGTCAAAGTGAGCTTCGAGGTTCCCGAATACACGGCCGAAACCGATGCGCTCGGCACGCTGCGGCTGCTCGACGCGATCAAGGAGTCCGGAGTCCCCGCACGGTTTTACCAGGCGTCCACCTCGGAGCTTTACGGCAAGGTGACGGAGGTGCCGCAGGACGAGGCGACGCCGTTCCATCCGCGCAGCCCCTACGCGGTGGCCAAGCTCTACGGCTTCTGGATCACCAAAAACTACCGCGAAGCGTACCATCTCCACGCCTCGAACGGGATTCTCTTCAACCACGAATCGCCGCGGCGGGGCGAAACGTTCGTGACGCGCAAGATCACGATGGCGGCGGCGCGGATTCACCGCGGGCTCCAGGAGTGCTTCTACATGGGCAATATCGACGCGAGACGCGACTGGGGATACGCCCCCGATTATGTAAAAACGATGTGGCTGATGCTCCAGCAGGAGGAAGCCGACGATTACGTGGTGGCGACCGGCGAGATGCATACCGTCCGCGAATTCATTGAGAAAACCTTCGCCCACCTCGGCCGCCCGATCGAATGGCGGGGCAAAGGCGCGGATGAGGTCGGCATCGACACCACCACCGGCAAAACGGTCATTCGGGTCGATCCGCGTTATTTCCGCCCGGCCGAAGTCGAACAGCTGCTCGGCGATCCGGCAAAGGCGAAGAAAAAGCTCGGCTGGGTTCCCGAGGTGAGGTTTGAAGAACTGGTTAAAATCATGATCGAAGGCGACCTCCGGCTGCTGGACCGTCCGGGTTACGAGACCGGGTTCTGAAGATGATCCCGAAGGACGCGAAAATTTTCATCTGCGGCCATCGCGGCATGGTTGGCAGCGCCTGCGTGCGGAAGTTCGAGAAGGAAGGCTATGCTAATCTTCTCAAGCGGACCCGCTCCGAGCTCGATCTGCGCGACCGGCGGGCGGTGAAGGCGTTTTTCGAAGCGGAAAAACCGGAATACGTGATTCTGGCGGCGGCGAAGGTCGGCGGAATCATGGCGAACAAGACGCACTGCGCGGAGTTTCTGGTCGAGAACCTCGAAATCCAGAACAACGTTATCATGGAGAGTTTTCAAAACGGAGTGAAGAAGTTCTGTTTCCTGGGTTCGAGCTGCATCTACCCGCGCGAAGCGCCGCAGCCGATCAAGGAGGAATCTCTGCTGACCGGCCCCCTGGAGCCGACCAATGAGGGCTACGCGCTGGCCAAGATCGCCGGGTACAAGCTCTGTCTGTACCTCTCGAAGCAGTACGGCTGGAACACGGTGAGCCTGATGCCGTGCAATCTTTACGGGACCAACGATAATTATGATCCGGAAAACAGCCATGTGTTTCCGGCGTTCATCCGCCGTTTCGTGGAAGCGGCGCGGGAAAACAAGGCGGAAGAAGTACTCTGGGGCACCGGGAAGCCGCTGCGCGAGTTCCTGCACGTGGACGATCTGGCCGATGCGGTCTACTTTTTCATGCAGAAGCACAACGATCCGGAAGTGATCAACATCGGTTGCGGCAGCGACGTGACGATCAGGGAACTGGCCGGGAAAATTGCGAAGGCCGCCGAATTCCAGGGCGAAATCAAATGGGACGCCTCGAAACCGGACGGCATGTACCGCAAACTGATGGATTCAGGCAAAGCCCGCGCCCTCGGCTGGAAGCCGGGAATCGTTCTCGATACGGGAATTGAGCGGGTGGTCGGGGAATATATCGCGCGGCAAGGAGACATCGGCAGACAAGCTCGGAATGGGTCCGGGATGCTTTGACGATCAAAATTAAAACGATAGAACTGCATGTGATATGAAATTCGCAACGGCAAAAATTGTTCTGGCAGATTTTCTGTTACAGTATTGTGCCTTCTGGCTTTCTGCAGCGCTGATCTGCAATTTCCGGTTTGAGAATGCGGAATTCCATTTGCTGCTCCGGGTCGGAGCTTGGTATTGGGTCGCCGCACTGGGAAGCATCGCTTTTCTGGCGAGCCAGAAGGTTTACAGGAAACTGTGGCAATATGCCAGTGTCCGCGAAGTTTATCCGCTGCTGGGCGGAGCGTTCGCGTCAGTCGCCTTAACCGGCGCGGTCGGGGGGCTGGGCGGGATCCCGATTCCGCCGGGCTTCTATCCGGTTTCGCTGATCTTCAGCGGCATTGCCTTGGTGCTGCCCCGCTTGAATTATCGCAATAGCGAAGCTTACCCTAGAAAAGTCCGCAAGGGGCGCTCCCCGTCCCGAACCGCATTGATGATCGGCGGAGGCGCTGCCGCGCGCAAGCTGCTTGCCGAAATGGAAACGCTGGGGGCGCTGAATGCGGAAGTGGTCGCGATCATCGACGACGCACCGGAGAAACACGGAAAATACCTGAACCATATTCCCATTGTCGGAGGCCGCGCCGCGATCGAATCCGCAGTTCGGGAATATGGCGTCGACCTGATTATTTTTGCGATTCCCTCCGCATCATCCGAAGTACGCCGGGAACTGCTGGAATGCTGCAATCGAACCAATTGCAAGCTGCTGACCATTCCAAGCGTCCAGGAACTTCTGGACGGAAAGGTCTCCGTGGGACAAATCAAAGATGTCGAAATCGGCGATTTGCTGGCGCGCGAAGAAATCGCGCTGGATAAAACCGGGACGCAGGAATTTCTGCGCGGCAGACGGATTCTGGTGTCGGGGGGGGGCGGCTCGATCGGCTCGGAACTTTGCCGCCAGATTTCAGCCATGGAACCCGAAGCATTGACCATCGTCGATATCTATGAAAACAATGCGTATGAGATCGGGATTGAACTCAAACACCGCTTCCCCGAGCTGAAATTGAACCTGTTGATCGGCTCATTGCGCGATCCTGACAGGCTGGAGGAGATTTTTTCGGCCACCCGGCCCCAGGTGGTTTTTCACGCGGGGGCGCACAAACATGTTCCCCTGATGGAGGATTCGCCCAAAGAGGCCATCAAGAACAATGTGTTCGGCACTTACCACCTAGCTTGCGCGGCGCGCCGCCACGGGGTTGAGCGTTTCATTCTGATTTCGACCGACAAGGCGGTCAACCCCACCAATGTCATGGGAGCCAGCAAGCGGATGTGCGAGATGGTGATCCAGGCGCTGAACGGGGAAAACGGAACCGTCTTTGCCGCCGTTCGTTTCGGCAACGTTCTGGGGAGCAACGGCAGCGTGATTCCGCTGTTCAAACGGCAAATTGCGGCCCGCGAGGATCTAACGTTGACCCATCCGGAGATCACCCGTTATTTCATGACGATTCCCGAGGCGGCCAGCCTGGTGCTGGAAGCCGGGGCGATGGCGCGAGGCGGTGAAATATTCATCCTCGACATGGGCAAGCCCGTGAAGATTCTGGACCTGGCGAAAAACCTGATCCGGCTTTCCGGCTTGGAGCCCGACACGGACATCAAGATCAGGTATATCGGCCTGCGCCCCGGAGAGAAGCTGTATGAGGAGCTGTCCCTGGCCGAAGAGGGAATGTCCCAAACCCGCAATCAGAAGATCTTCATCAGCAATCCGGTTCCATTTGACCGTAAGCGCCTGCTGGAAGAATATCTGCCGCATTTTCGGGAAATCATCAAAAATGGCGGCAATCAGGAAATACGCGATTATCTGCAAGTCGCCGTTCCGACTTATCGCCCCGTCCACTCCTGAATATTTGCACCGGATTTTCCAAGAAAGCGAAGACGGCGTATATGGCCAAACAAATCTGCTTCATCACCACGGTTTCTGTGACAATGGATGCTTTTGTCATTCCGGCAATGCAACATTTGAAACAGCACGGCATCGGAATTTCCCTTCTGTGCGATATGCCGGAAGCGTTCATTCAGCAAAACTCCAGCTGGGCCCGGTGTTTTCCCCTGCCGATGAAACGCGGAATCACTCTATTCGGCGCATTGAAAAGCATCTGGAAAATGTACCGGATTTTCCGGCGGGAACATTTTGACATGATCTGTTATTCCACTCCCAATGCTGCGCTGTATGCCTCCATCGCAGGGAGGCTGGCGGGAATCAAGCCCCGGGTCTATAACCAATGGGGAATCCGTTATGTCGGTTTTCAGGGCAGGAGCAGGACCGTCTTCCGAGGGCTGGAATGGTTGACTTGCCGGTTGTCCACACATATTCGCGGAGTCAGCCCCAAAAACCGTCAATTGGCAATTGACGACCACCTTTGTCCGGCAGGGAAAATCACGGTATTGGGGATCGGCGGAACGATCGGAGTTGATCTCAAAGAGTTCGATTGCGGATGCAAATCGCAATTCTGCGCAGAAATCCGGAATCAATGGGGGCTGCGGCCCGAAGAGTTCGTCTTTGGATTTATTGGACGGTTGAACACGGACAAGGGGATCAATGAACTCGCGGAAGCCTTTCAGCGGCTCTGGAAACCGCAAAGCGGGCTGAAACTTCTCCTGGTGGGGGGCGAAGACAAAGGCCTTCGCCCGGAGCTGCGGCAATGGCTGAATGATTGTCCGGATGTGATTTTTACGAATCAAGTTCCCGCGATCGATATCCGCCGCTATCTCAGCGCGATGGATTTACTGGTGCATCCCACTTATCGGGAAGGATTCGGAAAAGTCATCCAGGAAGCGATGGCGATGAAGGTTCCGGTCGTCACAACGGCGATTCCCGGTCCTTCTGAGGTGGTTGAATCGGAAATTTCCGGGGTGTTGGTTCCCGCGAAAGACTCCGTTGCACTTGCCGGGACCTTGGAGCGTCTGCGGAATGATCCGGATTTACGAAGCGCCCTAGCGGAAGCCGGTTTCGAACGGGTATGCCGGTATTTCGCCCGGCCCGTGATGTTGTCTAATATTCTGCAGGATTATTATAATCTGCTGAAAATGAACGGGAATCAGATATGATGAAATTGATGCTTCTCACCGCGGACCCCATTTTCGCAGCAGAAGCCCAGGGAGCCGGAGTCGACAGAATCTTTTTGGATTTGGAGATTCTGAACAAAGCGGAACGCCAAAGTGGACGCAACACGTTGCTCTCCTACAATCGGATCGAGGATGTTGCCGTTTTACGTACCGTTCTGAATCGGAGCGAGCTTCTGGTCCGGACCAATCCGATTCATCCCGGATTGCCGGCGGAGATGGAACAGATCCTGGATGGGGGGCCGGATATTCTGATGCTGCCGATGGTCACCGGGAAAGCCGATGCGGAGCGCTTCGTTCAAGCCATCGGCGGCCGGGCCCGCGTTTGTCTGCTGCTGGAGACCCCGCAAGCGTTGGTGCGACTCGACGAGATTTTGCAGGTCCCGGGAGTGGATGAGATTTATATCGGACTCAATGACATGCACATCGGGATGGCCCTCACCTTTATGTTCGAGCTGCTTTCCGGAGGGATTGTCGACTTTATGGCGCAGAAGATTTCGGCGCGCGGATTGCCCTTCGGCTTCGGCGGCATGGCGAAAATCGGCGAAGGGATACTGCCTGCAGAGAATATTCTCGGAGAACATTACCGGCTCGGCTCCTCGAGCGTGATTCTTTCCAGAACGTTTCGCAATGAAGTCGGCCCCGCCCAGACTCCGGTTGCGCTGAATTATGAAGTCAGCCGGATTCGGGAGCAGGAACGCCGGGTGAGCGCCTGGGGGAATGAGGAATTCGCCCGGAACCGGGAATTTGTACAAGAAAAAGTAGCCGAAGTCCTGCAACACATTATGAAAACAAAACGGGAAAATTAGCAAGTATGGTTGTATGGACGGAAAAGATGATTTTCCCGGACAGAAAGCCTGCCGGACTGACGGTACTGCCGATCTCGGGAAAATCCCTGGAGGCCAATGCCGAACGATCCGAGGTAATGGCCATTTGCTGCTGCCGAGCCACGGCAATCCGTGCCGCCGCAATCGACTTTCCTAGTCTAAAATTGATACAGTTGACCAGCGCCGGATTCGATCATGTTCCGCTTCAGACATTCGCCAATCGCGGGATTTTGGTCTGCAATGCCGGAAACACTTACAGCATCCCCATTGCGGAAACCATCGTTTACGGGATGCTTCAACTGGTCAAGCGGTACTATCGGGACCCCCGGATTCATATTCTGCGGCCTTTTCGGAATTATCATTTTTTAACCGAGCTGGCGGGGAAGCGGGTTTTGATACTCGGGGCCGGCAGTATTGGCACGGAAGTCGCCAGGCGCTTGAACGCATTTGATATGCTGATCGACGGCTACGACCCTTATTGTCCGGAAAAACCACCTTACCGCAGAATTTCGCGAACCCGGGAAGCCCTGCTGGCGGAACTGGGCGACTACGATTTCGTCATCTCAACATTGCCGGACACGCCGGAAACGTCTGGCTTCCTCGATGGAGAGGTCTTTTCCCGCATGAATGCGACCGCCCATTTCATCAACGTGGGACGCCGGGCGGTCATTCGGGAGGCGGAACTTTACCGCGCCCTGAAATCGCGCCAGCTCGGAGGTGCGGTTCTGGATATGTTCGAGAAAGTCCCCAATCCGATCACCAATCCGTTCCGCCGTTTGTCGAACGTGATTGTCCTACCCGGCGTTTCGGCCATTTCGAGGGAAGCGGCGCAGCGGCTGCAAGCGTTGCTGGAGAAAAATATAACGGCGATCCTGACCGGAGAGGTTCCGGATTGCATCGTCAACCGCAAGGCAACCTGATGGTTTTCAGCGTAATCATTCCCGTTTACAAGGTGGAGAAGTATCTCCAGAAATGCATCGATTCGGTATTGCGTCAGACTTTTTCTGATTATGAGGTGGTTCTGGTGGATGACGGTTCCCCGGACGACAGCGGAATAATCTGCGACGAAAATGCGGCGCGAGATTCTCGAATCAAGGTGATCCGCAAGAAAAACGGCGGCCAAGCCTCGGCCAGGAACGCGGGGGTGTCGGCCGCTGTTGGAGATTATGTGATCTTTCTGGACAGCGATGACATGATTCAGAGTAGCGATTTTTTTCAGAAGCTGCATGATCAGTTTACCTCATGTCCGGAGCTGGATATCGTGGCCTATCATTATTGCAAATATTATGACGATACCGGAAAACGGGGCCCGGCGGTATGCGGCTGCCGCAATCCTCCGGCCTCGAGTGAATTACCGGCGGTGCTGAAATACCTGATTTCGCGGGACGGTTTTTTCTGCTCGGCTTGGAGCAAAGCGATTCGCCGCAATCTTCTGGCCGCCAACCGGATCGTCTTCAGTCCCGATCTGAATTGCGAGGATATGGACTGGTATTACCAGGTGCTTCAGAAAGCCAGGCGAATGGCTGTGCTGGATGAATCGTTCATCCTCTACCGCCAACGTTCCGGATCGGTCACCAGCATTGCCGGGGAGAAATCCCTCAGGGATTACCTTTTCACGCTTGATAAATGGAGCCGGATCTTGGGCGGCTTTCTGCCGGGTACGAAAGAAGAGGCCATGTACGCCGCGCTGGCCAAGCTGTATTGCAACCTTCTGATCGGATACTCGCGCAGTTCGGCAGAATGGGCTCTCCGCTATCGTGACGAGATCAAAGCGCTGGCTCCCCTGCTCAGGTTGACCTGGAATCCGCGGGCCCGGAAGATGGCTTGGGTGTATCGGGCGGTCGGGTTCCGGGGCGTGGTCGGAATTCTTAAGGTATTGAACCGATGCAGACATTGAACGAATATCCAAAAGTTCTGGTGGTATCGATCAACGCATGGCGGGATAATAGCGGAATCAATACACTGATTCACTTTTTCAGGTCGTGGAACCGGGATCGGATTGGCCAGATTTATACGCGTTCGGCATTGCCGGATACCCGTGTCTGCAACCGCTTCTTCCAGATTTCCGAAAGCGCGGTGATCCGCAGCGTCTGGAAGCGCCAGATCGTGACCGGCCGTGAGGTCGCCAATGCCACCGAACCTGGCGACGGCGGGCAGGAAGAGCTCGAACAGGAAAAGCTCCGTTACGGCAAAGCCCGGAGAACCCCCCCCCATCTTCTGTCGTTTCTGCGCGAGGCGGTCTGGCTCTTCGGATGCTGGAAATCTCCGGCGCTGGACCGGTTTATCGATGATTTCAATGCCGACATCCTGTTTTTGCCGATTTACCCGACCATATACATGGGGCGGTTGCAGCGGTATGTACAGAAACGTACTGGGAAACCGGCGATTTGCTATCTGGCAGACGACAATTACACCTATATTCCGTGCGGCAAAAATCCGCTGGCGTTGCTGCACCGGTTTTTCTTGCGGCGCGCGGTGAAATCCGTGGTAGATAACTGCTGCGATATGCTGGTCATCGCCCCCAAGCAAAAAGAGGAATATGACCGCATTTTCGGAGTTGACTGCATGGTACTGACCAAAGGGATCGATTTCTCGGAGCAGACTTACCGGCAGGCCGTTCCAAAGAACCCGATTCGAATGGTTTATGCCGGAAAGCTGATCATCGGCCGCGGGGAAACCCTGTGCGCGATTGCCGAAGCTTTGGGCAAAATCAACGCAGGGAGAACGCGGGTGACGCTGGACATCTACACCACGGACTCGCTGACTGCCGACCAGCAGTGTCGGCTGAACCGGAACGGGAGCAGAGTGTGCGGTGCGGTGCCATTCGATACGATCCCCAAGGTGCTGGCGGAAGCGGACATTTTGGTGTTTGTGGAAAGTTTTGATGCGAAATTCCGTTACCGGGCCAGACTGTCCTTTTCCACCAAGATCACCGACTATTTGAAAAGCGGGAAATGCATTTTTGCCGTTGGAGACAAAGACATCGCCCCGATCGATTATTTTAACCGTTATGATTCGGCGGTCACCGTATCCACGGTCGAAGAGATCCATCAGAAGCTGTCCATGCTGGTCGAACATCCGGAACAGATCACGGAATACGGCAGGAAGGCGTATGATTGCGGCAAAGAACACCACGATGAAGAAAAACAATCCCGAATTTTGGCAGACTGTATAAAAAAGGCGAAACGGCATGGATGATCTGCTCCCCATACTTTCCATCATAATCCCAGTTTACAATGTTGAAAAATACATTGGAGAAACCCTGGATTCCTGCCTAACACAGGACATTTCTCCTGAAAAATACGAAATCATCTGCATTGACGACGGCTCAGCCGATCAAAGCAGGCTGATCATTCAGGAATATCAGGAAAAAAATACCAACATAGTATTGTTTTCACAAGAAAACGCCGGTGTTTCTTCCGCGAGAAATAGGGGGTTGGAGCTTGCGAAAGGGAAATATGTCTGGTTTATAGATGGAGATGACCTTATCGCGCCCGATTGCCTGGGCGAACAGATACGGGAAATGGAAACCAGCAACGCGGATAAATTGCGTTTTAAAGTACTTCCGTTTCGGGGGAAGGTTCCGGTCGTTCCATTTACCGGGAATTATGAGATTTGCAAAGAGAGAGACCGAGTCTATGATTTTATGTACTCCCGTGGCGGAGGCGGAGTGTGGGTGAACATCTACACGAGCCGCATTTTAAAGGAGAACAATATTTTGTTCTGTGAACAGATCAAATATTCTGAAGATGTCCTGTTTGATTTCAATGTGTTGTTGAAATCGAAAATATGCGCGAAAAACAATTCCGTGTTTTATTTCTACAGACAGCGCGAAGGTTCCGCCACACATGTCTGCAACCATACAGAACATATCAAGTCCATGTCCCTGCTGGCGCAGGCATATAATGTTCTATATATCGCGGAACCGGATGATCGATGGAAACAAATTATAGAGAGCAAGAGAAATTATGCAATCCGTGCATTGCAGTTTAGCGCAATGCGACATGGCAACGTTTCAATGGCCCGGAGTATACTCGAACAGCTGAAAATAGATGGTTTTTATCCTTATCCATTTCTAAGAGAGTCGTTGACCGGAAACGAAACGTGGAAGCAGGCATTGATTAATTGGATATCGTTTGGTTTTTCGATGGAATGGTATTTTTTGTTGTGTGTCCGAATTGCAGCTTTGATTAAAAGAATAAAACAGGTCTAGAAATGCGAATTCTGTGGATTGTAAATATGGTACTGCCGCCTTTGGCGGAAGAATTGAATATCCCGACAGGCAACAGCGGGACCTGGATGTTTGATATAGCAAATAAATTGGCCGCTGACAATCAGATTGAATTTGCCGTCGCTTGTGTTTATGGGAAAGAGTTCAAAAAGACTGTAACAAACAGAACGACCTATTATTGTCTGCCCGGAAATGGCAAAGATATGATCTTTTATCGATCAGAGTACAAAAAATACTGGCAAAGGATCATGGAGGACTTCAAGCCGGAGGTCGTGAATATTCACGGGACCGAATATTGTCACGCCTTGTCTTTTGTAAGGACATTTGCTGATGTAAAAACAATCATCTCATTGCAAGGGATACTGACAAAAATAAAAGACCATGATCTCGGTGGCTTATCCAAATGGCAGATTTTCAGATACAGGACCCTCAGGGAATGGATACACTTTAACGGAATATTCGAAAATCATCTCATCCACGTGAAAAACGCGCGGTCTGAACAGGAAATGTTAAGGTCGGTAAAATATTGCATGGCAGTTGATGACTGGCACTATTCCCTTGCGATGACCATCAATCCCGACCTTAAAATCTACAAGATCGATTACAATCTCCGGGAACCGTTCTACCATTCGAGGAAGTGGGATATCGCAAAAATAAACCGCTATGAAATCACCACGAATCCCGGAGGAACCGCGCTGAAAGGGATACACAACCTGTTCAAGGCCGTCGCTATTGTGAAGCGACATTTTCCCGGCGTCAAAGTCAAGGTTCCCGGAATGAAGGGAAATTCGAAGGGAATCATTGTCACCAATGGATATTCCAAATATCTGAAAAAGCTGATATCGCAGTTGGGCTTAAAAGAAAACATCGAATTTCTGGGCAGCCAAAGCGCCGACCGGATGCTGAACAACATGCTGCAGGCCCATATTCAGGTCGTGCCTTCCTCAATCGAAGGTCCGTCGCTTATTTTACGGGAAGGAATGCATCTGGGCGTGCCCAGCATTGCCACTTTCCGGGGAGGAATGGCCGATTTCATCGACGACAAGGTCAATGGATTTCTTTATGATTTCAGTGAATACCAGTATCTGGCGCTGAGAATCATGCAGATTTTTCAAAGTGATGAGCTGGCGGTGGATCTGTCGAGAAACGCCGTTCTGAAAGCGGAAAAAGCTCATGACAGAATAAAAAATTATCACGATTACCTAAACATGTATCAGAATATTCTTTCCGAGTAATTATGCTGCAATATCTTGTTTTTCTCTTTCTTTTACTGGGCGGATCCTGGATGATCGCGTCGCTGGATGGACGGAACCACTCGAAGGCGATGCTCTTTTACGCCGGAACTGTAATCACGCTCTGGTGGGGAAGCCTTGATGCCCTAGACTACGGTGGCGACATCATGAATTATTACAACAATGCGAGCACGGCATTGATTTGTGATTACTCCACTTTTCTGAGCCTGTGTCCGTTTGAAAGAGGTTACGCAACGCTGATTTGGGGGACGACCCATTTGTTCGGTAACGCCCAGGCATTATTGTTTATTCAGTTCATCTGGGTTACTACTGCGGTTTTCATATTTATCTATTATAATTCAAAAAATGTTTTACTAAGCCTTGTATACTATGTGTGTATGGGCGGATTCATGTTCTATCTTACCGCATTTCGCCAGTCATTTGCTGCGGCCTTTGGATTCTACGCATTGATGTTGGCAAAAAATAAACACCTGATGCTTGCGATCGCAGTAATACTGGCTGGCTCTTTGTTTCATCAGACATTGGTTGTATTCTTCCCGGTAATTTTATTGTCTCAAGTAAAAATCTGTAAAAAAAATATCCTCATTTGTTCCGTCATTGTCTTCATAGCATCATTTTTTCTGAATCAGATCATATTGTCGGCGAATAAATATTTCGGCATGGATTACGGTCCCGACTATATTTTCAGCACGGTGGTCGGAGGCATCATCAACCTGTCGATCATGGCAATGGCGTTTGTCTTTCTCTATTTTGTTTATGGGAACACAAAAGACGAGGCCAAACGGCAGAGGCTCAACTCGATCAGCCCCATCATCTATATGGGGATGGTCGGAATAATTGTCTACGGGTTGAGATTCCACGTTCTGGCTTTGGAGCGCATCGCTTATTACTTTATCCCGGCTTTTTGCATCCTGATGCCGGAAGGGATCGTGGGCATGTCCTCCGGAAAGACCGAAAATGTCATTCCGCGGATTCTCTTTGTGGTTCTCGCCATCGTTCTTTTTTGGGTAAGGTGCAACCATACCTTCGGCCCATATAACTCAATATGGTTTCAGGGATGGTAAAATGAAAATAACCTTGGTCTCCGGTTTCCTGAATAAGCATCTGTTGCCGCTGTGCCTTGAATTGAAGAAGGCGAATGAATTTTACTTTATCGCCACCGAGAATTTTGTCAATCCGCATATAGGTTCTTCGTATAACCGGGAAGTACTGAAGTATGATTTTGTGATAAACCATTTTGAGGAAGCCGAAAAAAGCAAGGCTGTCGATGTCGTGCTAACCAGCGATGTGGTAATCTTCGGCGGCAGTTCGCTTGAACTCCTCGAACTGCGGAAGGCGCAGAATAAATTGTCGTTTCTCTATACGGAGCGATTTTTCAAACGGGGGCAATGGCACCGGTTCATTCCGATGACGAGAAGGATTCTGACGCGGAAATTCGGCGGAAACAATCAAAACCTCTATGTCCTTTGCGCCAGTTCATACGCCGTCTGCGATATCGGAGTGCTGGGATTTGACACCAGCAGATGCTTTAAATTCGGTTATTTTCCCCATGTCAACCTTCAGGACTTGTCGCATCTGCTGGAGAAGAAAAAACACGCCGTTCCGAAATTGCTGTATGCGGGCAGATTTATAGACTGGAAAAGGATTGAAGATCTGATAAAATGCTGCCGTCTGCTTGATAAAAATGGAATTGAATTTGAAGCAAATATAATCGGCGACGGTCCGGAAAGAAAACGACTTGAAAGGCTTGCGAAAAAGTATAAACTTGATAACGTGCATTTCAGAGGTGCGATGGCGCAATCCGGGGTGTTCCGGTATATGGAAGAAAGCAATATTGCATACATAACAAGCAATTACTTCGAGGGCTGGGGAGCCGTCGTAAACGAGAGCCTTGCCCATGGCTGTCCGGTTATCGGCAGCGGCGCATGCGGTTCAGTGGCATATTTGATCAAAGGCGGAGTCAACGGTTACATTTATAGGTTGGGGGACATTAAAGAGTTGTATGATAAGACATTGCTACTGATGAAACGGGAGGATTTGAGATTGTGCTATATTAATGCATACAACACAATCAAAGAAGAGTGGAATGCAGAAGTCGCGGTAACGCGATTTTTGCAAATTGCAAGGGACTTACTTGAAAACCAAAGTCCCACTGTTTATGAAGACGGTCCGATGAGCAAAGCGTAAGATTTCCATGTATTTCAGTATTGTTATACCAGTCCATAATGTCGAAGCTTATATCGCGGAATGCCTTGACAGCATTATCTGCCAGTCTTTTGTTGATTATGAGATCATCCTTGTGGAAAACGGATCGGCGGACGGCAGTATTTCCGTCTGCCGGAAATACACAAGCGACAGCAGGATAAAATTGCTTCATCTGGATGAATGCGGAGTTTCCAACGCCCGCAATATCGGCGTTACTCAAGCTCGAGGACAATATATATGGTTCATTGACAGCGATGATAAGGTATCTCCGGATTCATTACAATGTTTGCATGACAGCTTGAAAACATACTCAGAGCCGGATGTCCTGATTTTCAGGCATTGTGTATTGAGCGGCAATGAAATTCAAGAGCAGTCCCCAAACACCACTGGTTTTATTGATAGAGCAAGTGCGGTGAATGGATTGTTCGATCACAAAAAATGGAGCGGTTTTGTTTGGAACAAAGTCTACCAGAGAAAGCAACTCGGAACTCGCCCATTTGAAACCAGCATTCATATGATTGAGGATCTGGTGTTCAATACCACACAATTTTTGGCCTCCGACAATTTTGCGCTTATAAATGATGAACTGTATTGTTATCGAAAACGTGAAAACAGCATCAGCGCGTGCTTCGATGAGAAGAAACTGTCCTCCTTTGATGCTTACGAGATGATACTGGAGGAATTGCGGAAGGATGGAGATGCTTCTGAATATCAATTTGCCATCGATACGATCGGCAATGCGAAAGTTGATTTTTCCAGATATATGTTGACCTATTATTACAAAGTCGATAAAACGCATTACAGAAAAATAAAAGAACGGTTTCGAAAAATAATCCGAGAAAATTATAAGTATGTAAAACGGCGGAAAGCCAGACTTGCCGCCCGCCTTATTCTGATATCACCGTGGCTTACCGCCTTATTGGAGAAAAAAACATGGCCAAATTGATCAGTGTGATCGTTCCCGTATGCAATGTGGAGAAATGTCTTGCGAGATGCGTTGACTCTTTGATCGGTCAAACATACCGCGATATTGAGATCATTCTGATTGATGATGGTTCTGCGGATCAATCGGGGAAAATATGCGACGAATATCAGGCGCGGGATCCCCGGATCAGGGTGCTGCATCAGGAGTATTCCGGCGTTTCGGATGCCCGCAACAGGGGATTGGAGCTTTCCCGGGGAGAATACATCGTTTTTCTGGACGGTGACGACGAAGCGGCTTCGGAATATGTCGAAAAACTTTATCGGGCATTGACCGAACATGATTTGGATATCGCGCAGTGTTGCCTGCTGAGAGTGCGGGACGGAGAGCCCGCCAACAAACAGGATGTGAAAGAAGGCGTCCGGATCTGCAGCGGCATGGAAATGCAAATGAGGATATTCGACCGGGACAGATATTTTTCCATGTGTCTGTGCGGAAAACTTTTCAAGAAATCATTGTTTGACGGCCTTAAATTTCCATCGGGCAGAATCAATGAAGATGAATCGTTGATTTATCTGCTCATGTACCGTTCCGAACGGGTCGGCATCATGGATGACTATCTGTATTTCTACCATTACAACAGAGAAAGCATAACGGAAAAAAGATACAATATTCACCGGCTGGACTGCTTTTACATGCTGGAGGAAAAATTTGCTTTTTACAAAGAACGCCACCTTGATGCTCTGGCGAATAAAACGGCAAATGAATATTTCAGCCAGATGAGTGTTGTATTTAACCATCCCCCCGAAACGATCGACCATTGCGAAGTGGTGTGGGCACAGGCAAAGAAAATATACCTGAAGGATCGGAAGATCATATTGGAAACATCCAGGCTGGCAAAATCCAAATGGATTTTTATGAAATTATCTTATGTTTCCTTCGACTTTGTCAAACTTTACGGAAAATTGCTGACAATGTATCTTTCGCGAAAGAGCCATTGATCGCAGGATTGGAATCGGAGAAGGAAGATCATGTTTCAAAGCGCGTGGTATTCACGGGATAAATACCGTGGGAATGGACCCGATATCGGGGAATGCCCGCCCGGTTTCATCACAATTGATCAGATCAGGAACATCAGGACGCTCTACTATGACGAGCATTGCCTGGAGTGTTCCGCCCCGGCCTGTTATAAAACTTGCCCGCATTATCGGGCAAGAAAGGACGGCGCATGCATGCGATTCGAGTACGGAATCAAATGGATGCGAAAGGTCGAACATCTTTTGTGGGACGTAAAGCTGAAGTTTCGGAGCTGGGGGAAACTCGAAGCACGCATAAACAGGGGAAGCCTGTCGGTCAAAGAGTTAAAAACGCTTGACCGCTCGGATCGGCTCAAGACCTGTTTTTTCAAAATGGCTTCACTGGCGGCATTCACCAAAGATTATACGATAAGCGGGAAGTGGGATGGGAGAAAGCGGAAAAAATATGCGGAAATTCCGGAGCGCTCACCTTTTGTCAATGACTTCCTTTTTCAGTGTTATTCTCGGGAAGCGGAGAAATTCAATCTGATCTTCGAGATTGCCGACCGCGAAAACCATGTGATCCACAAAACGAGTTTTGCCATCAGTGAAGGATATCATCAGGAACTGCTGAAGTTGGATTTTATTCCTCCCGAAGGCGGCTTGGTCAGATTGTATCCGGAGAAGGATTGCGAAGCGGAGCTTGAAATCTTCGCCGCCGATTTTGTCGAGCTGAACAATACCGTTCCGTCAACCCCGGCCGGCAAGATCAAATGCATTGCCTGGGATCTGGACAATACCGTCTGGGATGGAATCCTCATGGAATCCGACCCCGATGTCTTGACTTTGCGGCCGGGCGTCCGGCAGGCCATCACGGAGTTCGACGAACGCGGAATCATCCAGATCGCGGTCAGCAAGAATGACACAAATAGTGTGATGCCGGTATTGGAAAGATTGGAGATCGGTGAATATTTCGTTCATGTCTTTGCGAACTGGAATGCCAAAAGTATCAATTTGTTCCATGCCGCCCGCATTTTGAATATCAACATCGACACTTTCGGTCTGATCGATGATTCCGATTTTGAACGAAGCGAAGTGAAAGACGTATTGCCCTGCACACGAGTGTATGATCAGAACAACATTGCCGGATTGCTCGCCTTGCCGGAAACCGATCTCCTGATAACGGCGGAAAGCCGCCAACGGCGCATCAGTTATATTCAGGAGAACAAACGCAAGGAAACGAAACATGAATACGCCGGCAACAATGTGGAATTCATTAAGAGTTGTCATTTGCAAATCGAGTTGCAGCCATTGCGGGGAGAGGTCCAAAAGAAGAGAAGTCTGGATTTGATCCAGAGAACAAACCAGCTGAATTTGTCCGCAAGAAAATATTCCGGCGATGACTTTGAAAAACTTCTGTCGGATGGGAACCGCCGGGCTTATGTTCTGTTCGCCAAAGACCGATTCGGCGATTACGGACAAGTCGCCTTCCTCGTATTGAGCGTATCGGATCACGTTTATATTACAGAATTTGCCATGTCCTGCCGGGTGGCGGGAAAATACGTCGAACCCGCCCTGTTTGAACATCTGCGCCGGAAATATTACAAGGACATAGAGATGCGGGGAGTACGGACGGATCGAAACGGAACTCTGGCCGATGCGCTGCTGCGGGCCGGATTTAAGGACGAAAGCGTCGAAAAGGAAATGCTTTTTTCGTTGCCGCTGGAACGGAAACTCAACGATTCCGATATTGTCTCTGTTCATTGAAAGGGCAGAATTATGATGAAAATAATCAAAGAATGTTACCGCCTGTTCTTGGTAAAAGCAAGACGTCTCCGATTGGGGAACCGCAATTTCTCGATCATCAGCAATAATTGCTGCGGCGGAATCATTTCCCATGATTTGGGAGAACGCTTTTATTCTCCGACAATCAATCTTTTTATCCGAACACCCGACTATTTTTTGTTTTTGGAACATCTTGAAGAGTGCTTGTCTGCTCCCGTCACCGAAGGGGAAAGAGAGGGGGAACAATATCCCGTCGGATGCATCACTTTGGAAAGCGGAGAAACGGTCAAATTACATTTTATGCATTATAAAACCTTTGCCGAAGCCGAAAGCAAATGGCGTGATAGATGCCGAAGAGTTGATTATGACAATTTGTTTATTTTTATGGAAGCCGGGATTGAGACAACGGACGATATCGTGCATCGTTTTGAAAGCCTGAAATACGCCAACAAGGTTATAATCACAAATAAAAAATATGATGATTGTCCTCATGCGTGTTGGATCGATATTTACGGCGACGATTATAATTATGGGAAACTGATCAAATACAAGCCGCATACTCTCTATTCCAAACGCTATCTCGACCATTTCGACTATATCGGCTGGCTTAATCACAGGCCAAGCCGGACAAAAGCGGAATAATTGGAATTGCAATATCATCATCGATCAATGAGAGCGCTGCTGAGAAAAATATACGGGAAATTCAATTGTGTTTCCATCATCATGGTACATCATGTGACCAATGAAACACCGCTTGTAGATTCCTGCATCGTTTCCCGGGAGAAATTTTCCGCTTATCTTGAAAATAAAAAGATCATAGATGTCCACACAGCATTGCGGCGCATCGACAAAAACACCCACGGTTCCTATGTGATAACGGTAGACGACGCCCTGGATGATTTGTTTTCAACGATCTATCATGAAATGAAAAAGCGTCATTTGCCTTTTGTCGCATTTATCAGTGCCGACCTCGTCGGGAAACCGGGGTATATCACCCGACAGCAACTGCTTGAGATGGCAAATGATCCTTGCGTGACGATCGGGTCACATGGGTGTACGCACGTAAGATTGGATGAATGCAGCGACAAAGAGGTCTGGTATGAACTTCACGATTCAAAAATCGAATTGGAGGCGCTTATCGGCAAATCAGTTGACCTGTTGGCATATCCTTACGGCATTGCGGGAAGACGTGAGATAAAAATGGCCGAAAAAGTCGGCTATGCTTACGCTTTCGGCGTGACCCCCAGAAAACTGAACATGTTTTCCCGCTTGTTCAGTCGCTTTATGCTGCCAAGGTATAATTTTTCGAATGAAAATGACAATCCCGCCTGACACAATGGTTTTCGAGTAAGAATTCATGTCTAGAATATCCAACAGTTTAAAAAATATCATTTCCGGGCTGGGGTTGAAAATCCTGTTGCTGATCCTGCGGTTTGCGACACGGACGATCTTCATCAAATATCTCGGCAGCGAATATCTCGGCGTCAACGGCCTGGTGTCGAGCATTCTGTCTTTTCTCAACATTACCGATCTGGGCATCGGAACGGCTCTTGTCTTTGCCATGTACAAACCGATTGACGAGAAGAACGAGGAAAAGGTCCGGCAATATCTGGCGTATTACAAAAGGATCTATGATCTGCTCGGCCTGGTCGTCCTTGCCTTCGGCCTGGCGATCATGCCTTTTTTGCAATTCATGGTGAACGAGAAGACGCTTATGGTCAATATATACATGGTATACATCCTGTATCTTGCGGGTTCCGTCTCCTCCTTCTACGTATATACTTACCGGGGCGGTTTCATATCCGCCTGCCAGCAGGAATACCGACTCGCAATCAGCAATTATGTGACGAATATCTGCGTCGTTGCGTTTCAGATTCTCGCCCTTGTCCTGTTCCGGAGTTTTTACCTTTACATCGCACTTCCGATTCTGGCGATGGTCATACAGAGAACCGTCAACGGGATTTTCATCGCGAAATGGCATCCTTATATCAAGGAGCCGCCGCGAGGCAAGCTTGATAAAGAAGAGAAAAAGGCGATATACAAGAATACGTACGGACTGGCGATCTCGAAAATCAGCGCCATCGCCAACAACGCCATAGGCAATATCGTCATTTCCTCCATGATCGGCCTGGTATATGTCGGGCTTTACTCCAATTACCAGATCCTGATCGTGATGGTTTCCGGGTTTGTCGAAATATTGTTCTCATCGTTGAACGCAAGCGTCGGGAATCTGCACGTGAACGCCACCGATGAATACAAGGAACATATTTTCAATGTGATCAATTTCATGAGTTTCTGGCTGTACGCACTTTGTGCGATATGCTTCCTGAATCTGGTGCAGCCGTTCATCGTGCTGTGGATCGGCTCGGAGTACCTGATGTCGATTTCGCTGGTGGTCGCGGTGTGCCTGAACTTTCTGACCGGCGGAATGAATTCCGCAGTCAATATTTACCGGGAATCATGCGGGTTGTATTATCAGGGACGGTATCGGCCGGTGTTCACCGCGTTGTGCAACGTGCTGCTGTCGATTCTCCTGGGCTGGAAGTGGGGCGCGGCGGGAGTTGTCTGCGCCGCCATCATAAGCCGGATGCTGACGATATGGTGGTATGATGCGTATATCGTATTCAAACATGTCTTTCACAAGGGCACCGTCGGATACCTGATGGATTATCTGTGGCGAATCGTGCTGGTCGGCATGGTCGGCGCAATGACCTACGTCATCTGCAACAGTTTCAATTTCAATATCCTGATCAATCTCGGTCTGCGGCTGTTGATTTCCCTGTCGCTGGTCAATCTTGCATTTTTCCTGCTGTTTTTCAAAACGAAGGAGTTTCATTATATGCGAAATCTCGTCAGGGCGGTCTGCTCCAGGGCCCTGGGGCATTGCAACCCCTGACGGGGGGGACCGCCGTTGATGCGGCAAACCCGTCCGGCGCGGCCGGAAACGATACGGAAACCCGATTGGAAAAAATATGAAAACCATAAACATCAAGTTCGTCGGCTACTGGAAGGGCTTTGACCCCGCGTCAACAGTCCTCTATCGTCTGCTCAATAAACATTATAAGATCGTATTGAGCGACGATCCGGATTATGTCATCTGCAGCGTCTTCGGGCCGCCCTATGAATATTGCAAGTATCCGCAGGTGAGGATCATGTACGTGGGTGAAAATTACCTCCCCGATCTCAATCTGGTCGATTACGCCATATGCAATTATCCGCTGTCTTTCCAGGACAGAAGCTTTTATTTCCCATTCTGCATTGACGAATTCGGTCATTGTGAAAATTTGCAGTCGAAGAATAGAGACTACCCCATTGAGATATTGAATAACAAGCCGTTTTTTGCAAATTTTATCGCAGGCCACGAGTCGGAACATGGCATAAGAGGAGCTTTCTTCAAAAAGCTTTCTGAATATAAACGGGTTGAGTCCGCCGGCAATTATCTGAACAATATGCCGGGAGGAGAACGTGTTCAATGGTCTAATTCCAGCAAGAGGGATCTTCAGCGCAAATGCAAGTTTACCTTGTGTTTTGAAAGCACGAAGCATGAAGGATTCGTAACGGAAAAAATTACAGATGCCTTTTATGCCGATACGATTCCCGTCTATTACGGCAGTTCCTCTGTAACGGATCTGTTCAATAAAAAGGCTTTCATCAATTGTTCCGACTATCCTGACTTCGATGCGGCGATCAATAGAATTATAGAATTGGATTCGGATGATGCAAAATATATGGAAATGCTGCGGCAACCCATCTTTGCCGATCCGAATTTTCTTCAAAATACCTTAAGCCGATTTGAAACATTCTTATGTCACATATTTGAACAGCCTCTCAATGACTCTTATCGGCGTTCCCGAGTGTATTTTCCCCGGGATTATAATAATTATCTGGTCAATGCATGCATCCCCGGATATAAGAGATATATCAACCGGTTAAAGTGGTGGCATGCTGTTTATAAAGCGAAAAACCTGCACGACGTGCTGAAGAAAATATCGGCCAAGATCAAATGCCGGTAAAATTCGGAGAGCTTGATCCACATTCAAATCCAACGATGCGTTTTCATGCAAAAATAGAAATAGGATGAAGGTTTAAATGTCATTATTCACCAACAAAACTCTGCTGATCACCGGCGGAACAGGGTCGTTCGGAAACGCCGTATTGAACCGTTTTCTGACCACGGATATCGGGGAAATCCGGATATTCTCGCGGGATGAGAAAAAGCAGGACGATATGCGGCATGAATTCCAGGACCACATGCCGCAGGCCGCCGACAAAATCAAATTTTATATCGGTGACGTCCGGGATCTCGCCAGCGTGAAGAATGCGATACATGGGGTGCACTATATCTTTCATGCCGCCGCATTGAAGCAGGTGCCATCCTGCGAATTCTTCCCGATCGAGGCGGTCAACACCAATGTCCTCGGCACGGAGAATGTCCTGACCGCGGCGATCGATGAAGGCGTGAAGACCGTCATTTGCCTTTCCACCGACAAAGCCGCCTATCCGGTCAACGCGATGGGAACAAGCAAGGCCATGATGGAAAAAGTCATCGTTGCAAAATCCCGTACCGTCTCTTCCGACAGAACCCGGATCTGCTGCACCCGTTACGGCAATGTCATGTGCAGTCGCGGCAGCGTCATTCCGCTCTGGATCGATCAAATCAAAAAAGGGAATCCGATCACCATCACCGACGGTTCCATGACCCGTTTCATTATGTCGCTTGACGAAGCGGTGGATCTCGTGCTGTTTGCGTTCGAGCACGGCACCAGCGGCGATATTCTCGTGCAGAAAGCTCCCGCGTGCACCATCCGGACGCTGGCGGAAGCGGTTTGCGAATTGTTCGGCAGCGACAAGAGTGCCATCAAGGTCATCGGGATTCGCCACGGGGAAAAGGTTTATGAGACACTCCTGACCAATGAAGAATGTACTCATGCCGTCGATATGGGATACTTCTATCGCGTTCCCTGTGACAAACGCGGATTGAATTATGATCAATACTTCAAGCAGGGCGACACGGAACGGAACGTCCTGACGGAATTCAATTCCAACAATACCGAATTGTTGAATGCGGGACAGGTCAAAGAAAAGCTGCTGGCTTTGCAATACATCAGAAATGAACTGGACACGATGGGCATCAAGTATTGAGGCAGGAAATATGAATATACTGATTACAGGAGCCTCCGGATTCGTCGGGAAAAACCTCACCGAAGCATTGAAGAACATTCGTGACGGCAAAGATAAAACACATCAGAAGCTTGAAATAGGAGAGCTTTATTGCTATGATGTGGATTCCACATGGAAGCAGTTGGACGAATATTGCGCCAAAGCCGATTTCGTTTTCAATCTTGCCGGAGTCAACCGCCCGCAGAATCCGGAAGAATTCATGACGGGAAACTTCGGCTTCGCCTCGACATTGCTCGATATGCTGAAAAAACATAATAACCTTTGTCCGGTCATGCTGTCCAGTTCCACCCAGGCGACTCGGGACAACGAGTACGGGCGGAGCAAGAAGGCCGGCGAGGAACTGTTTTTCGACTATGCGAAGGAAACCGGAGCGCGGGTGCTGGTTTATCGCCTCCCCAACCTGTTCGGCAAATGGTGCCGTCCCAACTACAACAGCGCAGTGGCGACTTTCTGCTACAACATCGCCCGGGATTTGCCGGTTACGATCAATGATCCGGCAACCGTTCTGAATTTGGTCTACATCGACGATTTGGTTGCGGAACTGATTCGGGCATTGGAGGGAACCCCTCATCGTGAAGGAGACTACTGCGCCGTTCCTGTCGTGCATACGGTCACGTTGGGGCAAATCGTGGAATTATTGCAAAGTTTCCGGGCGATGCGTCGCGACCTTTCGGTGCCGGACATGAAGGAACCGCTGACCCAAAAACTATACAGCACCTACCTGAGTTACCTGTCGGAAGACGGCTTCAGCTATCCCTTGAAAATGAATTGCGATCCGCGCGGCAGTTTCACCGAAATCCTGCGAACTGCAGACCGGGGGCAGTTTTCGGTCAATATTACTCGCCCGGGCATTTCCAAGGGCAATCACTGGCACCATTCCAAGAACGAGAAATTCGTGGTCGTCAGCGGAGAGGGGATGATCCGGTTTCGCCGGGTGGGGACAACCGAGGTCATTGAATATCCGGTTTCCGGAAAGAAGATCGAAGTGGTGGACATCCCTCCGGGTTATATCCACAACATCAGTAACGTCGGAACGGCCGACCTGGTGGTCTTCATGTGGTGCAACGAATGCTTCGACCCGGAGCGGCCCGATACCTGCTTCGAGGAGGTTTGAGGAGACAAGCGTGATCCGTGTGACGCAAAAATTCATGAAATTGCTCCAGTGGAGCCGCGTCGGCCAGCCGATATCCCGACGGGGTATTGGCATCGGCCTGCTGTTCTGCGTGCTGCTGGCGCTGGGAATACGGGGACTCGAATTGTGGATGGAACCGGTTATCTCGCGGGACGGGCTGCATTATGTTGAATTGGCCGAAGCATTGCAGGCGGCAAATAATAATTTTGAAGTGTTGACCGCACAGGAAGGCGGATACGCCCAATCTCCACTCTTTGTGACCATATTGTCCGCCCGGATTTCGGGCATGAATCCTCACACCATCGCCCTGGTTCTGAACATAACGCTGGGCTCGCTTTTCCCCTTGATCATTTTTCTGCTGCTCCGACAGATGCGTGCATCCCCAGACGCCGCATTGGCCGGCGCTTTTCTGGCGGCGTTGCACCCAACTCTGATCGATTATTCGATTGAAGTTCAGCGTGAAATGGGATACCTTTTTTTCTCCGGAATGTTTTTCCTCTTTCTGTTCGGAGAGTTGAATGGGAAAAACTGGAAATATGCCGCAGGAACGGCGATTTTCGCAGTGCTGGCTTTCTTCTTTCGGTATGAAGGGTGGGAACTGCCTCTCTTCGCCCTAATTGTCTATGGGATCCTGTTGTTCCGTCAGAAAAGCACTCCCTGGCAGGGAATACAACGTATCGGGATGTTTGCGGCTGTCGGATGCCTGAGCACGTTTCTTCTCTTGCTGGCAGTGCAGAAATCACCCGTTGCCTGGGCGGAAAACTGTATTGCCAAACTGCATGGACAAATCCGGATCAAACATTGAAGACTCCGCCGGGGTCGAATATAATCATAATCAATGATTGGAACTATGCCTGTTTCTCATCTTCTTTCCGCAATCTTTGACCCTCTTGCCATCTCCACCGGGTTGGGAATTGCGGTGTGCTGCTGCTTCCGGGATTCTCGAAAGATCTTGAACCTGTGCGGTCTATGGCTGTTGTTCATTGTCATCATGCTGGCGTGGCGTTTCGGATTGGGAGCCTGCTCCAGCCGTTACTGGGCCATTCTGACGATTCCAGGCATTCTTTTCGGAATCGTTTTCTGCTATCTGAATTTCTGGGGACGGAGAATTTCCGCGATTCTGGTGGGGATATTATGCATCTGCTGCCTGATCCAGGATTTGCACTTCAACCGAAACAGCCGCTATATTCTCAATGCCGCCAAGGCAATTGCCGCGGATGCCAAACATTATCCTCGCACGATTATTTGGGAAGATGGAAATTCCGCGGCGTCCCGACTTGGTTACTATTCGGGAATTCCGACTTTAAGCGATCATTTTTCGTCGGCTTTTCTGGAACGGAACCTGCAGGGGGTGCGGGGACTTTACGACGTCGTTTATCTTGTTTTCACCGTTTCACGAGAAGAAAATCCTCAGTCGATCCTGCCGCTCAAGGAACTTCGGGCGGAATTGCTTTTCGAGCAATTCCACGATAACCGGGAGAAAAAAAAGCTGTATATCTACCGGGTGCCGGTGGAACCGGCACTCTCCATGCGCCACGACATCGAGCCTTTTTCCCTGAATGGAAATTTCGAAACGTTGAGGCCGCAGGCGAAGACCGAACGAATTTTTCCCCTCGGGTGGCGCGATACGGGAGTCGGGACGATATCCGGCAGCTGCCAGCCGGTCGCCAGTACGATTTCAAAAGGAAACGCGCTGGCGATTCAAAGCGTATTGATGCTGACGTTGTATCCGGAAACCCGGGGAATTGTCAAGCAAGACGGCTTTCTGGTTTTCAGTGTGAAACAGGCGAAGGATTCGCAAATTTGGGTTTGGGCCATGATTTACGATAAAAAAGTACACCCTCAGCGAAAAGAGACCGTGCTGCACACTTGCGTCAACACAGATGCGCTACATCAATTCCAAATCCCTTTGAATGCATCGGAATTCGCCCCCGAAGAGAGTGTACGGTTCTATTGGACTTTCATTGCACCTGCCGGATTGCAGTTGGACGATATCGGTTTTTGTCCGCGTGATATCGCCGGGAAAAGCAATTCCGCTCAAAAACAAGATTAAAACCATATCATTCGGTCATATAAGAAACCATGGAGAATCAATTCAACTTATGGAAAAATCAAATCTGAAAGTTCTGTCGATCGTCGGTACACGTCCCGAAATCATTCGGCTGGCCGCCGTCATCAAGCTGTTGGAAAAACACGTGGATCACAAGATGGTCCATACCGGTCAGAATTACGACTACGAACTAAACCAGATATTCTTCGAGGAGCTGGAATTACGCAAACCGGATTATTACCTCGGGGTTGACACCTCAAGCCTGGGGCATGTCCTGGGCGAAACTTTGATTAAAATCGAAGATGTCTTCAACATTGAGAAACCCGATGCGATATTGATTCTGGGCGATACCAATGCGGCGATCGCCGGCATCATGGCCAAGCGGATGAAGATTCCGATCTACCACATGGAGGCCGGCAACCGTTCGTTCGACTTCAACGTACCGGAAGAGATCAATCGTCGCATTATTGACCACATCGCCGACTTCAATCTGGTGTATACTGAAAATTCCCGTCGGCATTTGTTGTCGGAAGGGTTGCCGCATCGGAATATCTACATCACGGGCAGCCCGATGTATGAAGTCCTGCACATGTACATGGACAAGATCAACGCTTCCACAATCCTGGAAACGCTGAACCTGAAAAAGAAGGAATACTTTATCGTCAGCTGCCATCGCGAAGAAAACGTCGATTATCCGAGTAATTTACGCAAGATTCTGACCTTCCTGAATGCGATTGCCGAAAAATATGATATGCCAGTCGTAGTCTCGACCCATCCGCGCACCCGCAAACGGATTGAAGCGTTGGGAGACGTCGCAATCGATTCCCGTGTGCAATTCCTGAAGCCGTTCGGATTCTTCGATTACAACACCTTGCAGCTCAATGCGAAATGCGCGATTTCCGATTCCGGCACAATCAGTGAGGAATCCAGCATCCTGAATTTCCCGGCAATCACCATCCGCCAGGCGCTTGAACGTCCGGAGGCCATGGACGCCGGCACGATCATCCTGACCGGGCTTGATCCAAACATTGTGCTGGATTCGATCGCACTGGTCCTGGACGAATTCGAAACGAACGGCGGAAAATACGACAAAATCTGCCCGGAATACCAGGTCAGCAATACCTCCTACCGCGTTTTGAAGTTGATTCTCGGTACTGCCGGGCTCTCCAATCGCTGGAGAGGGATTGAGTTGAAGAAGTGAAAACATCGGGAAAGCCGGAGGTAGGAATGGATCAATTCTCTCAAGTGGTTTCATTTGTCCGTGGGCTTTTTGCGGAACCGACGCAAATGATTATTCTCCACGACCCGCGTTTTTGCGGAAACGAACGTAAATATCTGCTGGACGCGATGGATTCGAACTTTGTCTCCAGCGTGGGCGAGTACGTGACCAAATTCGAGAAGGCGGTGGCGGAATATACCGGTTCGTCCTTTGCGATTGCGGCGGTTAACGGGACCTGTGCTCTGCACATTTCCCTTTTGCTGGCCGGAGTCCATGCCGAAGAAGAAGTAATCACCCAACCGGTTTCATTCATCGCCACCTGCAATGCGATTTCATATTGCGAAGCGCGTCCGGTATTTGTTGACGTTGACCGGGATACGATGGGGATGTCTCCGGAAAAACTGGAGGCGTTCCTGAACCGGAATTCATTGCGGAAAGCCGATGGATTTTGTTACAACAATAAAACCGGCAGACGTTTTGCCGCGATTGTCCCCATGCATACCTTCGGTCATCCCTGCCGGATCGATGAGATTGCGGCGATCGCAGAGAAATACAATATCCCTTTGATCGAAGATGCCGCCGAAAGCATGGGCTCCTTTTATAAGGGGAAGCATACCGGATGTTTCGGAAAATTCGGAACGATCAGTTTCAACGGCAACAAGATCATCACCACCGGCGGCGGCGGAATGATCCTGACCGATGATGAAGAAAAAGCACAACTGGCCAAACATCTGACGACAACCGCCAAAGTTCCTCATCGCTGGGAATACCGTCATGATTACATCGCATACAACTACCGATTGACCAATCTGGCCGCGGCTTTAGGTTGCGGGCAAATTGAGCAACTGGAGAACTTTGTCCAGAAGAAACGCGAATTGGCCGCAAAGTATATTGAATTTTTCAACCGATCGGGAATCGCATTCAATCGGGAACCTCAAAACGCCCGGTCGAATTATTGGTTGAACGCGGTTATCCTGAAGGACCGGGCGGAACGGGATGCATTTCTGACCGATACCAACGATCACGGTGTGATGACCCGTCCGATTTGGATTCTGAACAACAAACTGGACATGTACCGCGGCTGCCAATGCGCCGATCTCACCAACTCGGAGTGGCTGGAAGACCGGGTCGTGAATATTCCCAGTACGGTGATTATTCCGAATTATTACGCTAATATCAAAGCGGGGTTGTATGTATAAATACGCGAAACGTTTTTTTGATATCGTCATCGCGCTGATTGCGCTTATCGCATCCGCATGGCTTCTGCTTCCATGCATGCTGATCCTGTGGTGCTCCGGAGAACATGAGATATGGTATTTGCAGAAACGTATGGGTTGGAAAAATCGGATTTTTCATATTATTAAATTTGTCACCATGCTGAAAAATTCGCCCAATATGGTCGGCGGCACGATCACCACCCGGCGCGATCCGCGGGTTTTGCCCTTTGGCCGCTTCTTGCGCATGACCAAACTCAACGAATTGCCTCAGGTGTTCAACGTCCTCAATGGCACCATGAGCATTGTCGGCCCCCGCCCATTGGTCGAGGCGGGCTTTGAGCTGTATTTGCCGGAGATAAAGGAACATATCTACGCCGTGCATCCCGGAATTACCGGACTGGGATCGGTTGTCTTCCGGGATGAGGAAAAATATCTGTCGCAAGCGGACGACGCGCCTCGCTTTTATCGCGAGAAGATCATGCCGTACAAAGGCGCACTCGAAATGTATTATCAGGAACACATCTCTTTGTGGTTGGATCTTAAAATTATCTTTTTAACTGCTTGGCTGATTGCTTTTCCCGACAATAAACAGCTTATCCGGCATTGGATCAAAGATCTGCCGCAAGCTCCGGAATGGCTATCATAAGGAGGTGTGAGATGTTCCCTGTTGAGATTTATTTGCCGGAAAATACCTTGAGCAATGAAGATCTGCAGAAGGAGTTTCCTGATTGGCACCCCGAAAAAATCGTATCCAAGCTGGGAATCGAGTCGCGGCATATCGCCAATCCGGAAGAGACGGCGTTGGATATCGCATATCATGCGGCCGATAAACTGTTGAGCCGCATGCCAGAGATGCGCGAAAAGATCGATTTCCTGCTTTTCTGCACCCAGTCTCCGGACTATTTTCTGCCTTCTGGCGCCTGTATTCTGCAAAATAAACTTGGTCTGAATACCAAAATCGGTGCGCTGGATTATAATCTGGGCTGTTCCGGTTTCATTTATGGCCTGGCAGTGGCCAAGGGATTGCTTGTCGGCGGGGTTGCGCACAATATATTGCTTCTTACCGCAGAAACCTACAGCAAATATTTACATCCGGGTGACCGTGGCAACCGTTCTATTTTTGGGGATGGCGGCGCCGCGACGATCATCAGGCAGGAAGATGCCAATCAAATCGGAACGTTTGTTTTGGGAACCGATGGCGCAGGAAGTGAGCATCTGATTGTCCGTAACGGTGCGGCACGGCACGCGGTGGAAGCAGACGCTCCGCTTCAGCATTCGGGTGCCAACAGCGTCTATACGGACAATCATCTGTATATGAACGGGCCGGAAATCTTTAACTTCACACTCACCACCGTCCCTCCGATGATTACCGAGGTCCTTGAACGTAACCATTTGACATTAGATGAGGTGGATTATTTCATTTTTCATCAGGCTAACGCGTATATGTTGCAGTGTCTTCGCAAGACGATACAGATCCCGGCGGCAAAATTTTACTTGAATATGAACACGGTTGGTAATATAGTATGCGCAACGCTTCCTTTGGCGTTGCATGATGCATTTGCCCGGACACTGATTAAACAAGGCGATAAGGTTCTGGTGGCCGGATTTGGCGTGGGGTATTCCTATGGGGCTACAATAATCAATATTTAATCCGAAAAGGAGGAATTGGGAAATGACGATAAAAGAATTGTGCAGTGAAATCGCCGAGATCATGGAAATCGATCAGGATTTGACACAGGGAACCGATCTCAGACAATTTGAGGAGTTTGATTCTCTGGCGATCATGAGTATTGTGGCCCTGGTCAACATGAAATTCGGCAAGAAACTTCCGGGCACCGAGTTGCAGAAAATCTCCAGTGTCAATGATTTGGTGCAGATGATCGGAGAAGAGGCGTTTACCAAATAGCATGGGATAAGAACATGGCATTGCTCACGTTTTCTCAAGCCGCAATCAAGGGCGTCTGTGCTTGCGTTCCGCGCCGAGTGGTGGATAATATGACGTATGCCGAAAAATATCCAGAGATATTTTCGGAAAAAGACGTGAAGAAAGTTATCCGTTCCACTGGTATCCGTCAACGCAGATTCGCCGCGGAGAATGAATGTGGCTCTGACTTTGCATGCCAAGCGGCAAAAAAATTGATGCAAGATATGGATCTTGCTCCTGATAAGATAGACATTCTGATTTATCTGACTCAGACGCCGGACTATCTTATGATTCCGCCGACATCATGCGTCATGCATCATCGGCTCGGCCTGCCAGAGACAGTTGCCGCATTCGACATTAACCTGAATTGTTCCGGATTGGTTTATGCTTTGAGTACCGCGTTCGCATATGCGGACGGTGGAGCCAGGGTGTTGCTGACCTGCGGGGAAACATTGTCCAAGGTATTTTCACCGTTGGATAAAAATACAGGCCTGCTGTTTGGCGACGGAGGAGCCGCAATATTCATCGCGCCGGAAGCGGAAAGTTACAGCTATTTCTCCCTCAATACCGATGGAAGTAATTTCGATGCCATCATCATTGAAGCCGGCGGCTATCGTAATCCGTTTTCTCCGGATGCGTCGACCCAGGTGCGGCAATCCGACGGAAGCATTCGCAGCAAACTCAATGGTCGAATGGATGGTATGCGGGTCTTTGACTTTACTCAGCGAGTAGTCATTCCCGACCTTCGGAAAGTATTGCAGCATGCGCAAAAGACGACCGACGATGTGAATATATTTTTCTTTCATCAAGCCAATCGTTTCATGTTGAATTTATTTGCCGCTGAGCTTGCAATCGATCCCGTTCATATTCCGGTTTCACTTGACCGTTTCGGCAATACAAGCACGGTGTCAATCCCCTTAAGCATTGTCGCCGACTTCGGAACTGATGCCAAAGTTGATTTGGCGACTGTTGCCATGAGCGCTTTCGGCGGTGGATTGTCATGGGGGAGTTGTTTGCTGCAACTCAATGATTGTTATATCGGAACGTTGGAAGAGATGGGACAATGAAAGTTTCAGATTGTTTCTCCATTGAGGGGCGAAATATTGTCATTACCGGAGCAACTTCCGGAATCGGGCGGGCGATCGCGTTGGCCTGTGCTGCGGCCGGAGCCCGTGTTGCTGCGATTGGGCGAAACTCGTCTCGCCTGAAACAGTTGGAGGCGGAACTTGCCACAGCTGGCAGCGATGAACATCGGGTATATGAGTTCGATGTGACCAACTATGATGCGATCCCGGGGGTGATTGCGGAAATCGTGCGGGATTGCGGTAAAATCAACGGGTTTGTACATTGTGCCGGAAGCGCGATGATCGTGCCGCTGAAAATGATGAATCATGAACTATACGAGCGATTATTCGCAGTAAATGTATTTGCCGGGTACGAGTTTGCGAAACACATTGTTTCAAAGAAAAATTTCGATCAGAGTCTGCGCGGCTCGCTGGTGTTCATCTCTTCCGTCAGCGCCATGGGGGGGGAGCCCGGTTTAATCGGTTATGCTTCGACCAAGGGTGCGATTCTGGCAGGGACCAAAACCCTGGCGGCGGAGTTGGCTTCCCGCAACATTAAAGTCAATGCGTTGGTTCCTGGGCATATCGAGAATACCATGATGGGACAACAAACTTTTTTTGATCTTCCGAACATGGACGGTCAGAAGTTGCGAAACGCATACCCTCTTGGCCAGGGAAAGACGAATGACCTAATCGGGCCAACGCTGTTCCTGCTTTCATCGGCATCTGACTGGATGACCGGAACCCATCTGCTGATAGACGGCGGATATTGCCTGTGAGAGAGGAGGCTTGCGATGAACAATCTTTATATTTTAGGCGCGGGCGGATTTGGTCGCGAGGTGGCTGCATTCCTGCCGGACTTGCCGGGTTGGGAACGGGATTGGCGCTTCAAAGGCTTTCTCGACAGTCGAAGCGGTTGGGGCAACGTTCATGCGGATTATCCCATTCTGGGCAATGAGGATGAGTATCCGCTGAATCCCGATGACTGGTTAATCCTTGCCGTGGCAGATGGAGCCCTGAAAGAAAAACTGGCTAAGAAATTAGCCGGGAAAGTACAGTTTTTTACCTGTATCCACCCTTCGGTTTCATATTGGTCCCGCCTGCAGCCGGGAGAAGGGACTGTGATCTATCCCAATTGTGTAATTTCCGTTGATGTGAAGATTGGATCGTTCGTTACGATCAACAGCGGTTCGCTGATCGGTCATGACTGCTCAATCGGAGATTATTCAAGTTTGATGGCTCATGTTGACCTAGGGGGCGGCGTACAACTCGGAACCCATGTGTACTTGGGGACCAAGGCCGTTGTTGTGCCGCAAAAAAACATTGCCGACCATGTAAAGATTGCTGTCGGCAGTATCGTGATGCGTTCTTGCAAGGCACGGGGATGCACACTGATGGGCAATCCCGCGACCAAGATGGAGTGATTTCTGCAACTTGAGGAATAAATAATATGCTGAACATCAACAGTTTTATCGCCGCCAATGTTACGCGACGTCCTCAGAGCATGTTTCTTGCGGATATTGAAGCGAACAGTGCGGAATTGACGCGGGCAATTCAGGGGAAAAAGGTATTGGTCATCGGCGGCGCCGGTACGATCGGGGCTTCTTACATTCATGCGCTGCTGCCTTTTAAGCCGGCGCAATTGGTTGTCGTTGACATCAGCGAAAACGGCCTTACGGAACTGACTCGCGATTTGCGTTCCACCCATGGCCTGTATGTGCCGGAGGATTATCGAACGTATCCTTTGAACTTTGCCGATCCGATTTTGCAAGAGATTTTCCGCGAAAACAACGGCTTTGACATTGTCGCGAATTTTTCCGCGCACAAACATGTGCGCAGCGAAAAAGATCGCTTTTCCGTTCGCGCCCTGCTGGAAAACAATGTATTGAAAGCACGCAAATTCATGGATCTGCTGGCGGAAACTCCGCCGAACCATTTCTTCTGCGTTTCCACTGACAAAGCGGCAAATCCCGTCAATGTCATGGGTGCCAGCAAGCGCATCATGGAAGACATGATTATGGCCTACTCCGACCGTTTAAAAGTAACGACGGCGCGCTTCGCCAATGTCGCATTTTCAAGCGGCAGTTTACTGGATGGGTTTGTAAATCGATTGATGAACCATCAACCTCTTTCCGCGCCCAATGACGTTAAGCGCTATTTCGTTTCTCCGGAAGAAAGCGGACAAATCTGCATGTTGGCCTGCATATTGGGAAAAAACCGTGAAATCTTTTTCCCCAAGCTCGGCCAAGATCAAATGATGACGTTTTCCGCCATTGCGGACAAATTTTTACAGACGCTTGGCTACGATGCCAAATATTGTGCGACGGAAGAAGAAGCCCGGCGATTCGCAACCGAAATGCCTGAAACCTCCCGCCAGTATCCGGTTTATTACTTCACCTCGGACACGACCGGAGAGAAGGATTATGAAGAATTCTATGTCCCGGGAGAAACCATCAATACAGAACGGTTTTATGCACTCGGCGTAATCGAATCCACCCAGCCCAGGGCCCATGAAGAAGTGAGGGAGTTTCTGGCGCGGCTCGACAGGGCTCTTCAAACACAGTCCTCCAAGGAACAAATCGTTGCGCTTCTGAGGGACTTTCTGCCTAACTTCCAGCATATTGAAAAGGGGAAAAACCTCGACTTTAAGATGTGACATTGATTAACGACATCAACCGGATCCGGGCCGCCTATCGCGAGGTGATGGCGTCTCCCCGGTGGCCGTAGCGCCCTGAGTTGTGGGATGTCCATACTGCCGAATGGATCGTGGAAGCGTTGATTCATGCAGGAAAATGCTGACGAAACATCGGAATCGGGAGTTTTAATATGTTCAAAGTAATCGTGACGGGCGGCGCGGGATTCATCGGCTCCGCCCTGATTCGGCATCTGATCCAGGCCACCGATTGTGAGGTGATGAATCTCGACAAACTCACCTATGCGGGGAATCCCGCCAGTGTGAAGGAAGTCGAAGATTCTCCCCGCTACCATTTCGCGCAACTCGACATCTGCGACGAAGAAGGCGTGGCGAAGCTGTTCGCCGAGTTTCAGCCGGATTCGATCATGCATCTGGCGGCGGAATCCCATGTGGATCGTTCGATCGACGATCCGCTCTGCTTCGTGCGGACCAACGTGCTCGGAACCGCCAACTTGCTTCAATGCGCGCTGAACTACTGGAAGAAACGCCCCGAAGATTGCAAGGCGGCGTTCCGGTTTCAGCACATTTCAACCGACGAAGTCTACGGTTCGCTGGGGGCGGAGGGGTTCTTCAAAGAGACCACTCCCTACGACCCGAAGTCGCCGTATTCGGCGAGCAAGGCGGCGAGCGACCATCTGGTGCGCGCCTGGGGGCATACCTTCGGACTCCCGGTGCTGATTTCCAACTGCTCGAACAACTACGGGCCGTATCACTTCCCGGAAAAGCTGATTCCGCTGGTGATCCTGAACGCGCTGGACGGCAAGCCGCTGCCGATCTACGGCAAGGGCGACAACATCCGCGACTGGCTCTACGTCGAAGACCATGCCAAGGCCCTGTACCTCATCAACCGCAAGGGCGTCCCCGGCGAAACCTACAACATCGGCGGGCACAACGAACGTACCAATCTTGAGGTTGCTCAGGCCATCTGCCGGATTCTCGATGACCTCCGTCCGAAATCGTCCGGGGGCTATTCCGACCAGATCGTCTTCGTCGCCGACCGGCCCGGGCACGACCAACGCTACGCGATTGACGCGGACAAACTGCGGAACGAACTCGGCTGGAATCCGGAGGAAAATTTCGACACCGGAATCCGCAAGACGGTCGCATGGTATCTGGACAACGACTGGTGGTGGCGGCCGATCCGGGAAAACAAATACTCCGGCGAACGCCTCGGCAAGTAGGCCCGAAGATGAATCTTTCTGGCGGGCGGCGGTTCCGTTGCGGACATGCACAAAACGGAATACGGACAATATCTGCTGAAGCTGGTGAAATAAGGGTGTTGGAAACGGCCGGGTCTTCCGGCCAACATGATATAATCACGGGAAAATGAATCAGGTCACAATGCTTGGCAAATCTTATTTCAGTTACTGGGGATTGCTGTTTTACCCTCTGGTCGGATTGCTGCTGTCGGCGATCCTGACCAA
>Ga0209373_10000967_pt1 | contig 38479 bp, 42 predicted proteins | sample Higcelweek5metaG_FD_187173 | JGI IMG/M metagenome (GOLD analysis project Ga0209373, IMG submission 187173) | Freshwater pond sediment microbial communities from the University of Edinburgh, under environmental carbon perturbations - High... | ecosystem: Environmental > Aquatic > Freshwater >... | reverse complement strand
TCCATTCGGTGGAAGATTGAATTCAAGATTTTCAAATAAAAGTCTATCTCCGAAAGATTTTGAAACCTCGTGTGCTTCAATTACATTATTACCTAGGCGTGGTCCGTTAGGGATGAAAATTTCAAGCTTCTGCTCTCGCTCTTTAATATCTTCATTCATAAGAGATTCATAAGCCCCTAGTCGAGCTTTTGATTTTGCATGACGAGCCTTCGGACTCATTCGCACCCACTCAAGCTCATGTTCTAATGTTTTACGACGTTTAGAAACAGTTTTTTCTTCTTGTTCTAATCGTTTCGATTTCTGTTCCAACCATGACGAATAGTTTCCTTTCCAAGGAATACCTTCTCCACGATCGAGTTCGAGAATCCAACCAGCAACATTATCAAGAAAATAGCGGTCGTGAGTAACACAAATAACAGTCCCTTTATATTGCTGTAAATGTAATTCGAGCCATTGAATCGATTCAGCATCCAAGTGATTGGTAGGTTCATCTAATAACAGAATGTCAGGCTCTTGAAGCAACAAACGGCAAAGGGCAACGCGACGGCGTTCTCCCCCAGACAAAACCGCAACGTTAGCATCTCCTTCGGGACAACGTAGAGCATCCATTGCTCTTTCAAGCTTTGTGTCGATATTCCAAGCATCAAACTGATCAATCTTCTCTTGAAGTTTAGCTTGTTGCTCCATTAGCTTATCCATCCGTTCAGGATTTTCGTAAACTTCGGGCAATTCGTAGCTTTTATTTATTTCATTATACTGGTTCAATACATCAATTACTTCCTGAACTCCCTCTTGAACTATCTCTTTAACAGTTTTTGAATCATCAAGTTTAGGTTCTTGTTCAAGATAACCTACAGTATATCCTGGCGAAAAAACAACTTCTCCCTGATATGATTTCTCGATTCCGGCAATAATTTTAAGAAGAGTCGATTTACCCGAACCATTCAAACCAATAATACCAATTTTTGCACCCAAGAAAAAAGACAGAGAAATATCTTTTATTACTTGTTTTTGTGGAGGGTAAGTCTTATTTACCTTATACATCGAAAAAATAATCTGCTTATCGTCACTCATCTTCAATAATTTAAATAAATTCAAAATAGAAAAGGTTCGCAATTAACCTTTGGCAAAAATATAATTAAAAAAAACAAAAACTGTTGGTTTTGTCTATTTACATTTAAGTTCAATGTCATTACTTTTGTATAAAAAATCAAATCATTTTTTCTTATATCATAAAACCATGGTAAACAAAAGGAAAATACTTATTGTTGATGATAATGCAGGAAATAGACTTCTTCTACAATACAATTTAGAAGGGTATTTTGATGTTGATTTTGCCTGTAATGGTTGTTCTGCAGTTGACAAATTTTCAACAAATAATTACGATTTGATTTTGATGGATGTTCATATGCCCGAAATGGATGGCATTGAAGCAACCTTGAAGATCAGAGCATTAGAAGAAGGCAAAACAAGAACGCCAATTTTTGGAATAACTTCAAATATGTTCAAAGATCAAAAGATTACATGTATTGAAGCAGGCATGGACGATTATATTATGAAGCCTATCCATGCAAAAGCTTTGGTAGAACACATCAGGAACTATCTCAACTCAGCTCTTTATTCTTACTAACAAGCGAGCGATATTAACGTTTTTCAAAAAAAATCCTATCTAAGCTCCTACATTCAAAACAAAGATTAACCAAAATAAAAAAGGTTGGCCAAAATTGGTCAACCTTACTATCGAAATCATAAAATGATTATTCTTTAGTTTCTTCAATTGCAGGATCATCAACAGAATCTTCTACAACTGGTTTGGTAGCAACTGGTGCATCAGTCTTTTTCTTAGCACTACTTCTGCGACGACGAGAAGAAACTTTCTTTTCTTCTTTAGCAGCCAACATGTTTTCGTTGAAATCTACCAATTCAATAATACACATTTCAGCATCATCACCCTGACGGTTACCCAACTTTAAAATACGGGTATATCCTCCTGGACGATCAGCAATTTTAGGTGAAATTTCACGGAAAAGTTCTGAAACTGCTGTTTTGCTTTTTAGATAACTAAATACAACCCTACGGTTATTTGTACTGTCATCTTTTGCTTTAGTAATCAAAGGTTCTGCATACATTTTTAGAGCCTTTGCCTTAGCAACTGTTGTTGAAATCCTCTTATGCAGAAAGAGCGAGCATGCTAAATTCGAAAGCAAAGCTTTACGATGAGCGCTTTTTCTGCCCAGGTGATTAAATTTCTTATTATGTCTCATCGTTATCCTATTCCTTGTCTAGTTTATACTTACTAATATCCATCCCGAAATTCAGATTCATTGCAGCGAGCAAATCATCGAGTTCTGTAAGCGACTTTTTACCAAAGTTACGGAACTTAAGCAAGTCGTTTCTGTTGTACTGAACCAATTCGCCTAAAGTTTCAACATCAGCTGCTTTCAAACAATTAAGTGCACGAACCGAAAGATCCATATCAACTAACTTTGTTTTAAGCATTTGTCTCATGTGAAGGATTTCTTCATCAAACTCTTCGTTTGCAAATTTTTCGTCAGAATCAAGAGTAATCTTTTCATCAGAAAAAAGCATGAAGTGATAAATCAAGATTTTTGCAGCTTCTTTCAAAGCTTCTTTTGGGTGAATTGATCCATCGGTAAGGATTTCAATGAGGAGCTTTTCATAGTCTGTTTTTTGCTCAACACGGAAATTCTCAACAGAAAATTTCACATTTTTAATAGGAGTGTAAATTGAGTCGATTGGAATAACCCCAATTTCGTCTTCAGCTGGTTTATTTTCTGAAGCAGGAATATAACCACGGCCTTTGTTGATGGAAAATTCCATCTGAAGCTTAACAGCAGGCTCCATTTCGCAAATTACAAGTTCGGGGTTAAGAACACTGAACCCAGTCATAAACTTGTTAAGATCACCAGCTGTGAATTTTTCTTGCCCAGTAATAGTAATCGAAACTTTTTCGCTATCGAAATCTTCAATTTCCTTTTTTAACCTGATTTGTTTCAGGTTAAGGATAATTTCGGTAACGTCCTGGATTACACCTTTAATAGTGGCAAATTCATGCTCTACACCCTCAATTTTGATAGTAGTTATTGCATAACCTTCTAAAGATGATAATAAAATCCTTCTTAAGGCATTACCAATAGTAATACCGTAACCAGGTTCGAGCGGACGGAATTCAAATTTACCTAATTTCTCATCCGATTCGAGCATTATCACTTTATCGGGTTTTTGAAAAGCTAATATTGCCATAGTTAATTTTTAAATTGATTATTTCGAATACAACTCTACAATCAGCTGTTCTTTGATGTTTTCAGGAATTTCTTCGCGTTCTGGCAAATTCAAGAATTTACCTGTCATTGAAGAATCATCCCATTCTAACCAAGCACACTTAGTGTACCTTCTTGAAGTCAAAGATTCAGTAATTACTTCGAGTGATTTTGATTTTTCACGAACACCTACAACGTCACCAGCACTTAATAAACTTGAAGGAATATTACAGATTTGTCCGTTAACAGTGATATGTTTGTGAGAAACTAACTGACGAGCAGCAGAACGTGATGGGGCAATTCCCAAACGAAATACTACATTATCGAGTCTCGATTCTAGTAATTTCAATAAAACTTCACCAGTAATACCTTTAGAACGGTGTGCTTTATCGAAAAGCCTGCGGAACTGACGTTCCAATACACCATAAGTGTATTTTACTTTTTGCTTTTCTTTTAACTGAGTTCCGTATTCAGAGACCTTACGGCGACGACGCGCCTGACCATGGAACCCTGGAGGGAAATTTTTTCTTTCCAATACCTTATCAGGTCCATAGATAGGCTCGCCAAATTTTCTGGCTACCTTTGACTTTGGTCCAATATATCTTGCCATCTTTTACCTTTTAAATGTCAATAAATTAAACACGTCTTCTTTTGGCAGGCCTACAACCATTATGTGGTAGTGGAGTTACATCAACAATTTCTGTAACCTGAATACCAATACTGGCTATTGCTCTGATCGCAGATTCGCGACCATTACCTGGGCCTTTCACATATACTTTTACTTTCCGTAAACCAAGGTCGTATGCAGTTTTTGCACATTCTTCAGCAGCAGTTTGAGCAGCATAAGGAGTGTTCTTTTTAGAACCTCTAAATCCTTTTTTACCAGCTGAAGACCAAGATATTATCTCGCCATTGTCATTTGCCAATGAAACAATAATGTTATTGAACGACGAATGAATGTGAGCTTGTCCTGTAGGCTCAACCTTAACGACTCTTTTTCTTGAAGTAGTTCCTGACTTTTTTGCCATAATCTATCACCTATTATTTAGTCGCTTTCTTTTTATTTGCAACAGTTTTACGTTTACCTTTACGAGTACGGGCATTGTTTTTAGTACTTTGTCCGCGTACAGGCAATCCAATACGATGGCGGATTCCACGGTAGCAACCGATATCCATCAATCGTTTAATATTAAGCTGTGTTTCAGAACGCAATTCACCTTCTACTTTCATAGTAGAGCCAATAACTGTACGAATTGCTTGAAACATGTCATCAGTCCAATCTTGAACTTTAACATCTTTATCAACTCCAGCTTCGGCAAGAATTTTTTGCGAACTGCTACGTCCTATTCCATATATATAAGTCAAAGCTATTTCTCCACGCTTATTATTTGGAATATCTACACCAACTATACGAGCCATAGAATTATTATTACTTGTTATTTTACAATTAACCCTGACGTTGTTTGAACTTAGGATTCTTTTTATTAATCACGTACAAACGGCCTTTCCTGCGTACAATCTTACAGTCAGCGCTACGTTTCTTTATTGATACACGTACTTTCATCCTTTTATTTTTAAATGGATCTTAATCTGCAAAAACTTTTAAAAAATGTCACAAAAATAAACTTTTTATCCAGACAATACTATTGTTTTTGCAATCTATTGATTATTTGTATCTAAATGTAATCCTACCTTTTGTTAGATCATATGGAGACATTTCAACTTTTACTTTGTCTCCTGGCAAAATTTTTATGTAATGCATTCGCATCTTTCCTGATATGTGCGAAGTTATTACATGTCCATTTTCCAGTTCAACTCGAAACATTGCATTTGACAATGCTTCGATAATAGTTCCATCTTGCTCTATTGAAGACTGTTTAGCCATAAATCGTTGTTATTATCTTAATTCGATTCGTTTAACACTTCATTCTCTAAAAGATAAACTTTAATGCTACCGACAAAACTTACAAATTTTATTACGAAGATTCACACTATCATTAATAATAAAATTTGTAAGAAAACAAATCGTGTTCTTAATATTATATTTAAAAAGAACCTTTCTAAATTTTTAAGCCGCTAAAACACAATTCGCCTGCATAAGCAGAACCGGCACCTCAATATTATTAAAGAACGAATAAATCTGATTATCCAGAATTATTGCGCAATAAAGATCAATCTACTAGAGACCACCACCTGAACGTCCTTTAATGCGACCCGACTTCATTAAACCATCGTAATGACGCATCAATAAATGACTTTCGATTTGTTGCAAAGTGTCGAGAACAACACCTACAAGAATTAACAAAGAGGTGCCTCCAAAGAACTGAGCAAATGATGCATTCATGCCAAGCATTTTTGCAAAAGCAGGAAGAATGGTTACAACACCTAAGAATATTGACCCAGGTAAAGTAATACGAGACATTACTGTATCGAGAAATTCTGCTGTCTTTTTCCCCGGTTTAACACCTGGAATAAAACCGCCATTTTTCTTCATATCTTCTGCCATTTGCACTGGATTGACAGTGATTGCAGTATAAAAATAGGTAAAAGCAATAACCATAATGAACATGGTAAGATTATACCACAAACCATTAAAGTTAGAGAAAGCAGCAGCAAAACCACTCATAGATTCACCACCAAAACTAGCTAAAGTAATAGGGATAAACATGATTGCTTGAGCAAAAATGATAGGCATTACACCAGCTGCATTAACTTTTAGCGGGATATACTGACGTACACCACCATATTGTTTGTTACCTACAATTCTTTTTGCGTATTGAACAGGAATTTTACGAGTTCCCTGTACCAACATGATAACCAACATAAATACAACAAACAAAAGAACAAATTCAATGAGGAGCATTACTAAGCCACCACCACTTTGCTCTTCCATGCGAGAGATAAACTCTTGCACAATAGAACTTGGGAAGCGGGCAATAATACCAATCATTATAATTAAGGAAACACCGTTTCCAATTCCTCTGTCAGTTATTTTTTCACCTAACCATAAAACGAACATTGAACCAGCAAGCATAATAATTGTTGAGCTGATATCAAAGAAACGTCCACTCAGAACAAAAGCTTCAGGAGTCTGAGCTAATTGCATGTGAAGGTTAGTTAAAAAAGCAGGACCCTGGAAGATAAGAATAACAACCGTTAAATAACGTGTAATTTGATTCATCTTTGTTCTTCCCGACTCACCTTCTTTTTGTAATCGTTGGAAATAAGGAACAGCTATTGTCAATAGTTGAACTACGATCGAAGCAGAAATATAAGGCATAATCCCTAAAGCAAAGACTGATGCATTTGAGAATGCTCCACCAGAAAACATATCGAGCAAGCCCAGCAAACCATCTTGTGTTTGCGATTTTAAGGCTCCTAACTGCGCTGGATCCAATCCCGGCAATACTACAAAAGAACCCAAGCGATAAATTAGGATCATAAAAAAAGTAAGTCCTAATCTCGACCTCAGGTCTTCAATCTTAAAAATGTTCTTTAAGGTTTCTATTAACTTCTTCATAAGTTAACTTATTTTTCATAATGCCAGGTTAGTGACATTAAATGGTTTCTGTTGTACCTTTTAAATTTTCAATTGCTTCAATAGCACTTTTTGAGAAAGCATGAGCTTTCACATCTAATTTGGCTTTCAATTGTCCATTTCCCAAAATTTTAACTCTATCGTTTTTACCAACGAGCCCATGCAACTGCAATACCGAAAAATCGATTGAAGTTAAATTGAACTTATCAGCTAACGTTTGAATTGTATCAAGGTTGATAGCTTTGAATTCTTTACGGTTAATATTTGTAAAACCAAATTTAGGAACTACACGTTGAATAGGCATCTGTCCTCCTTCGAATCCAACCTTTTTGGAATAACCAGATCTCGATTGAGCACCTTTGTGCCCACGAGTAGAAGTTCCTCCATGACCAGATCCTTGACCACGCCCAATTCTTTTAACACTATGTGTCGACCCTTCTGCGGGTTTCAACTTGCTAAGATTCATAATCTAAAGTTTTATTTAAATTAGATTTCTTCTACTTTCACTAAGTGAGTTAACTTACCTACCATACCCATAATCTGAGGTGTAGTTTCGTGTTCCACTGAGCTGTTAAGTTTATGAAGACCCAATGCTTCAATAGTAAGCTTTTGGCGCTTTGTAGAGCCAATGCTGCTTTTTACCAGAGTAATCTTGATTCTAGACATAATTATCCCCTAAATACTTTATCAAGTGAAACTCCACGTTGTTCAGCAACTGAATATGCATCTCTCAATTCGATAAGAGCATTATAAGTTGCTTTAACTAAGTTGTGAGGATTAGATGATCCTTTTGATTTAGCAAGGATATCATGAATTCCAACACTCTCGAGAACAGCACGCATGGCACCACCGGCTTTTACTCCGGTACCATGAGATGCAGGTTTTAATAACACGCGAGCTCCACCAAATTTAGCTTCCTGATCGTGAGGTATAGTACCATTAATTACAGGAATTTTCACCAGGTTTTTCTTTGCTGCGTCAACGCCTTTGGATATAGCAGTAGTAACTTCGCTGGCTTTACCTAATCCCCAACCGACAATGCCGTCTTCGTTTCCTACGACAACAATAGCTGAAAAACTGAAGGTACGACCACCTTTTGTTACTTTTGTGACACGGTTAATAGCAACTAACCTGTCTTTCAATTCCAAATCGCTGGTTCTAACTTTTTTAATATTTCCTGACATAATTCTTAGAATTTAAGGCCTCCCTCACGGGCTGCTTCAGCAACTGATTTCACTCTACCGTGATATAAATATCCGCTACGATCGAATACAACTGATTCGATGTTTATTGCTTTTGCCTTGTCAGCAATTAGTTTTCCAACCATTGCTGCTTTTTCTGTTTTTGTTCCAGTGGCAGATGCAATATCTTTATCTAAGGAAGAAGCGTATGCTAAAGTTTTACCTGACAAATCGTCGATAATTTGAGCATAAATTTGCTTATTACTTCTGAAAACGCTTAAACGAGGTGTTGAAGCAGTTCCGGAAATAATCTTGCGAATTCTCTTCCTGATTCTATCTCTTCTTTCTTGCTTTGTTAAAGCCATGATTTATACAATTAAACGTTATTTTGAACCGGCTGATTTACCAGCTTTACGTCTGATTACCTCACCTACAAACTTAATACCTTTACCTTTATAAGGTTCCGGCATACGGAACGATCTGATCTTTGCAGCCACCTGACCTAACAACTGTTTGTCAGAGCTTTTCAAAGTCACAATAGGGTTACTACGTTTGTCTGTAACTGCTTCAACTTTAACTTCAGAAGGAAGCTGCAAGAAGATATGGTGAGAAAAACCAAGTACAAGTTCTAAAATTTGACCTTGATTTTCAGCTCTGTAACCAACGCCAACTAATTCTAACTTGATTTCAAAACCTTTAGAAACACCTTCAACCATATTGTTAATCAAAGAACGATATAAACCGTGCTTTGATTTATGGTCTTTAGATTCACTAGGTCTTTTAACCAAAAGTTGAGCTCCTTCGATTTCAATATCCATTTCAGGATCCACCTTTTGAGTAAGTTCACCTAGTGGTCCTTTTACAGTCACTATCTTATCATCACTAACCTTAACAGTAACACCACTTGGTATATCAATGGGTAATTTACCTATCCTTGACATCGTATTTTCCCTCCTAAGATTAATATACGTAACACAATACTTCACCGCCAACGTTTAAATCACGCGCTTCTTTATCGGTGATTACGCCTTTAGATGTAGATATAATTGCAATACCTAATCCGTTCAATACCCTTGGAATCTCTTCTGAACCACAATACTTCCGAAGACCTGGTTTACTGATACGTTTAAGCTCTTTGATTGCCGAAATGCCTGTTTCGGGATGAAACTTAAGGGCAATTTTAATATTACCCTGTTGGTTTACATCTTCTTCAAACTTATAATTGAGAATATATCCTTTTTCTTTAAGGATTTTTGTCATCTCCTTTTTTAGGTTTGATGCAGGTATGTCTACGACCTTGTGACCTGCTTTAATGGCATTTCTCAACCTGGTTAAATAATCTGAAATTGGATCAGTCATTTTTTTTCAAATTTTAAATTACCAACTAGCTTTTTTAACTCCTGGAATAAGACCTTGAGATGCCATCTCCCTAAAATTGATACGGCTAATTCCAAACTGCCTCATATATCCTTTTGGTCTACCAGTAAGTTTACAACGGTTGTGTAATCTTATTGGAGATGAATTTTTAGGCAATTTTTGCAAGCCAATATAATCGCCGTTTGCTTTAAGTTCTGCTCTTTTAGCAGCATACTTTTCGATAAGCTCTGCACGCTTAACTTCGCGGGCTTTCATTGATTCTTTAGCCATATCCTATTTATTTTTATCGTTTTTAAACGGCAAACCAAACTCACGTAATAAAGCAAGCCCTTCTTCATCTGTTTTGGCTGTAGTCACAAAAGTGATATTCATACCAGTGAGACGGCTAACTTTATCTAGAACAATTTCAGGAAAAATTATTTGCTCGGTAATACCGAGAGTATAATTGCCTCTTCCATCGAGCTTTGCCTCAATACCTTTGAAGTCGCGGATACGAGGTAGGGCTACAACAATAAGACGTTCAAGGAATTCGTACATTCTTTGACTACGCAAAGTTACACGAACGCCAATAGGCATCTTTTTCCTGAGTTTGAAATTAGAAATATCCTTACGGGAAAGTGTCTGAACAGCTTTCTGCCCTGCAATGTTAGACATTTCTTCTGTAGCGAGTTCCATCAATTTTTTGTCGGAAACAGAAGCGCCTAAACCTTGATTCAACACTATTTTTTCGAGCCTTGGTACCTCCATGATACTTTTGTAACCAAACTCTTTCATTAAAGCTGGTACAACTTGCTCTTTGTATTTGCTATGAAGCACAGGTACAAATTCCATTACTTGATCTCCTCCCCTGATTTTTTTGAGTAACGAACTAATTTTCCGTCAGCATTAAGTTTACGCCCTATACGGGTTTTAACACCAGTTTTTGGATCAGCCAACATAAGATTGGAGACGTGGATTGAAGCCTCTTGTTCTAAGATTCCCCCTTGAGGGTTTTTAGAATTAGGTTTGGTGTGTTTCTTCACCATGTTAACTCCTTCCACAATAGCACGGTCTTTATCCCGATTTACTTCGAGAACTTTCCCTTTTTGGCCTTTTGAATTGCCAGTGATTACCAAAACGGTATCACCTTTTTTAATATGTAACTTTTTCTGCATTGCTCTTGATTTTCAATTATAGTACTTCAGGAGCAAGAGATACGATCTTCATGTATTGATCACGTAATTCACGAGCAACTGGCCCAAAAATACGTGTTCCACGAATTTCTCCTGCGTTATTTAACAGGACAACAGCGTTGTCGTCAAATCGGATATAGGAACCATCAGCGCGTCGTACTTCTTTTCTGGTACGAACTACAACTGCTTTCGAAACGGCACCTTTTTTAATACCGCCTGAAGGCAAAGCGCTTTTTACAGTCACAACAACCATATCGCCAAGAGAAGCATATCTTTTCCCAGTACCTCCAAGTACACGAATGATCAGCGCTTCTTTAGCTCCACTGTTGTCTGCTACAGTACATCTACTTTCTTGTTGTATCATGGTTACTTAGCTCTTTCAATGATTTCTACTAATCTCCAACCTTTAGTTTTACTTAAAGGACGAGTTTCCATAATTTTCACAGTATCGCCAATGTTGCAATCGTTTTTGTCATCCTCGGCGTAGAATTTTGATGTCTTATTTACGAATTTACCGTAAATAGGGTGCATCACTTTACGCTTTTCGGCAACAACGATGGTTTTATCCATTTTATTACTCACTACAACACCGATACGTTCTTTCCTGAGGTTTCTTGTATTTTCCATCGTTATTGAATTACTTATTCTCAGTTAACACACGGCTACGCAACTCAGTATTAAGCCTTGCAATAGTTTTACGAGCCTCTGTAATAAGAATTGGATTCTCAAGAGGGGTTACTGCATGGTTTAATCGCATACGAACGAGTTTTTCTTTTTCAGAAACGATTCGTTCTGCTATTTCCTTTGTTGATAACTCTTTAATTTCCGAAATTTTCATCAGGTAAAATTTTTTAATGATCTGATGTTAACAATTATTCGCTTACTGAAGTCTCAACAAAATCACGACGAACTACAAATTTCGTAGTAATTGGCAACTTTTGAGCAGCCAAACGGAGAGCTTCTTTAGCAATTTCAAAAGGAACACCTTCGGCTTCAATTAGAATGCGACCCGGAGTAACCGGAGCCACAAAAGCTTCTGGAGCACCCTTACCTTTACCCATACGTACCTCTGCAGGCTTCTTTGTAATAGGTTTATCAGGAAAGATGCGAATCCAAATTTGTCCCTGACGTTGCATGTGCCTTGTTACGGCAACACGAGCTGACTCGATTTGACGGCCTGTAATCCAAGCCGTTTCGAGTGCTTTTATTCCAAAAGATCCAAATGCAAGTTGATTACCACGTTGAGCATCACCCTTCATTTTTCCTTTTTGTACTCTTCTAAATTTTGTCTTTTTTGGTTGTAACATCCTTAACAATCTTTAAGGGTTAATTACTTCTTTTTTCTGCGATTGACCCCTTTAGGGGCACCACTACCTTTGGCATTACTACCACTAGTATTTTTCATACCTACATTTGGTGAAAGGTCGCGTTTACCATATAATTCACCTTTGCAGATCCATACTTTCACACCTATTAGCCCAGTCTTGGTAAGAGCCTCGGCAAGAGCATAATCAATATCAGCTCTAAGTGTGTGCAGTGGAGTACGACCATCTTTGTACATTTCTGAACGTGCCATTTCAGCGCCATTGAGTCGTCCGGAACAAAGCACCTTGATTCCTTCAGCTCCCATTCGCATGGTAGATGCGATAGCCATTTTAGTAGCACGTCTGTACGCGATTTTACCTTCAATTTGGCGAGCAATGTTGCTAGCTACAATCTGAGCATCCATTTCTGGCCTCTTGATTTCGAAGATGTTGATTTGCACTTCTTTCGAAGTAATTTTCTTCAATTCTTCTTTTAACTTGTCAACTTCCTGACCTCCTTTACCAATAATAATACCCGGTCTAGAAGTGTGTACAGTGATAGTGATAAGCTTAAGTGTACGTTCGATAATAATTTTTGAGACGCTTGCTTTTGCAAGACGAGCACTCAAATATTTACGAATTTTGTAATCTTCGACTAACTTATCGCCATAATTGTTTCCACCGAACCAGTTGGAATCCCAACCTCTGATGATTCCTAAACGATTTGCAATCGGATTAGTTTTCTGTCCCATGTATTATTAAATTATTCGGTTACAGGATTTTTACTATCCAAATATATAGTAACATGATTTGATCTTTTGCGAATACGATGTGCCCTACCTTGTGGGGCAGGTTGAATTCGTTTCAACATACGACCAGAATCAACAAAAATTTGTGAAACAAAAAGCTTGCTCTCTTCGAGACGTGCGCTTTCATTTTTAGCTTGCCAGTTAGCAATTGCAGAAAGTAAAAGCTTTTCAACTCTCTGTGAAGCTTCCTTCGATGAGAATTTCAATACGTCGAGGGCTCTGTTAACTTCCATTCCTCTCACCATATCTGCGACTAAACGCATTTTACGTGGAGAAGTTGGACAGTTACGAAGCACAGCGAAGTATTGATTCTTTCTTTCTTCTTTACGCTTGTTAGCTGTATTTCTTTTTCTTGCACCCATTGTCTTTCTTTTAAGATGATTTTACAATTCACGCTTACTTACGGTTGCCAGCGTGTCCCCTGTATGTACGGGTTGGCGCAAATTCACCTAGTTTATGTCCTACCATATTTTCGGTTACATATACCGGGATGAATTTGTTTCCGTTATGAACAGCGATTGTGTGTCCTACCATATCAGGAGAAATCATTGATGCACGGGCCCAAGTCTTAATAACGCTTTTTTTACCAGCCTCATTCATACTAAGTATTTTCTTCTCGAGTTTGAATGCGATAAAAGGCCCTTTTTTCAATGAACGACTCATACTTCTTACCTTTTACAAAATTATTTCTTACGTTTTTCTAATATGTACTTGCTGGATGCTTTCTTAGGACGACGAGTTTTGTAGCCCTTAGCCAACAGACCCTTACGTGAACGAGGATGACCTCCAGAGGCACGTCCTTCACCACCACCCATTGGGTGATCGACAGGGTTCATTACAACACCACGAACACGAGGACGACGTCCTAACCAACGAGAACGACCAGCTTTACCCGAACGTTCAAGGTTGTGTTCTGTGTTTCCAACAGTACCTACAGTAGCTTTGCAGGTTGTGAGTACCATGCGTGATTCTCCTGAAGGTAACTTCAGAATTGCATACTTTCCATCACGAGAAAGAAGCTGAGCATAAGTTCCAGCGCTTCGAGCCATTACACCACCCTGACCGGGTCTGAGCTCAATATTATGAACAATGGTACCAAGAGGAATCCTGGCAAGTGGAAGGGAATTTCCTACTTCAGGTGCAACACCTTCACCACTAACAACAGTTTGACCAACTTTCAAACCGTTTGGTGCAAGGATGTACCTTTTTTCTCCATCAGTGTATACCAACAACGCAATGCGTGCACTGCGGTTTGGGTCATACTGAATAGATTCTACTAAAGCTTCAACATCGTTCTTATCACGTTTAAAGTCGATGATACGATATTTCCGCTTATGCCCCCCACCTATATACCTCATTGTCATACGACCGACACTATTACGTCCTCCGGTCTTCTTTATGGGCTCTAACAACGATTTCTCAGGTGTCGACTCTGTAATTGTATCAAAGACACCAGCTATCTTGTGTCTCTGACCAGGTGTTACAGGTTTAAATTTACGTACTGCCATATTTTATTAAATATTGCTATAAAAATCAATAGTCTGTCCTGCTTCCAATGTAATAAGAGCTTTCTTATATGCATTGGTTCTGCCTTTTTGTACTCCAGATTTGGTGTAACGAGATTTCAATTTTCCACCATAAACCATGGTGTTAACAGAAACAACGTCAACGCTATAAATAGCTTTAATTGCTGCTTTTATCTGGTCTTTGCTTGCGCGGCGGTTTACAATAAAGCCGAAACGGTTCAGTTTTTCTGACTGTGCCGTCATCTTTTCTGTAACCAATGGTTTTACTAAAATGTCCATTTTTCTCTATTTAATTGTTAAACACACCTTCAATTTTATCCAACGAACTTTCCAAGATCACAACAGATGATGCATTCAAAATGTCATATGTCGTTAAATCAGAGGCATTTACAACTTTAACGCCTTGTAAATTTCTGGAGGACAAATATATGTTTTTATTTCCTTCTGCGATAACGAATAAAGACTTTTTATCGTTAATTTTCAGATTTTTCTGAATTGTAATGAATTCTTTAGTTTTTGGAGCTTCTAAATTGAAATCTTCCAAAATAATGATTCCATTATCTTTCGCTTTATAAGTAAGAGCTGATTTACGAGCCAGAAGTTTTACCTTCTTGTTTAATTTGAATTCATAATTTCTTGGACGAGGACCGAATACACGACCACCACCAATGAAAACAGGAGATTTCAAACTACCAGCACGAGCGCCACCAGTACCCTTTTGACGTTTGATCTTGCGGGTACTTTTTGAGATTTCCGCACGTTCTTTCGACTTATGAGTTCCCTGACGTTGATTTGCTAAATACTGCTTAACATCGAGATAAATAGCATGGTCATTGGGCTCAATACCATAAATAAGGCTGTTCAATTCTACCTTCTTACCGGTTTCTTTACCTTGAATATTTAGTACATTTAATTCCATTACTTCCAAACAATTAAGTATGAACCTTTAGCTCCAGGCACTGAGCCTTTTACTACTAATAAATTATTCTCAGGAATTACTTTCATTACCTGGAGGTTTTCGATTGTAACCCTGTTGTTACCATCGCGGCCACCCATTCTCATTCCTTTAAATACTCTTGAAGGCCAAGACGAAGCACCAAGCGAACCTGGAGCACGTAAACGATTGTGCTGTCCGTGTGTTGCATCGTTCACACCCCGGAAGTTGTGACGTTTAACAACACCTTGAAAACCTTTACCTTTTGTTGTACCGGTAACATCTACCCATTCAGCATCATTGTAAAAGTCGACAGTCAGAACCTGACCTAGAGAAACTTCTTCATCGAAGGGTTCTACTTCAATTACTTTACGTTTTGGAGTTGTACCTGCTTTTTTGAAATGCCCCAACTCTTGATTTGTTGTGTGCTTTTCTTTCTTTTCATCAAAAGCAATTTGAACTGCATCGTACCCGTCGGTTGCTTGGGTTTTCACCTGAGTAACCACACATGGTCCAAGTTCAATCACAGTGCATGGGATGTTTTTCCCCTCAACACTGAATACGGATGTCATTCCGATTTTCTTTCCGATTAATCCTTGCATTACTACACGATTTTTTTGTTATCAAACTTTGATTTCAACTTCGACACCACTTGGCAATTCAAGTTTCATTAAGGCATCGATTGTTTTTGCTGTCGAGCTGTAAATGTCGATCAACCTATTGTATGAGCTCAACTGATACTGATCGCGAGATTTTTTGTTCACGAAAGTAGAACGCAAAACTGTGAAAATCCTTTTGTTTGTAGGCAGTGGTATAGGACCACTAACTACAGCACCTGTGGCTTTTACAGTCTTAACGATCTTTTCAGCAGATTTGTCAACCAAATTGTGATCGTAAGATTTCAGCTTAATTCTGATTTTTTGACTCATAATATTATAATTGTATAAATTATAGTAAATCTACTCGTCCTTTAGCTTCAGTCAAAACGGCAACTGCAATACTCTTTGGAACTTCCTCATAATGTGAGAATTCCATAGTTGATGTTGCTCTACCTGAAGAAAGGGTACGTAACACTGTTACATAACCAAATTGTTCTGCTAAAGGTACTTTGGCTTTAATTACACGGGCACCACCTTTTGAATCCATTCCTTCAACCTGACCACGACGGCGGTTTAAGTCAGAAATAATATCTCCCATATAATCTTCTGGAGTTGTTATTTCAACTTTCATAATAGGTTCAAGCAAGATAGGACTGGCTTTGCTAGCAGCACTTTTAAAAGCTTGTTTTGCACAAATTTCGAACGACAATTGGTCTGAGTCAACCGGGTGGAATGAACCATCGATTAATGTTACTTTCAACGCTTCGATAGGGAATCCGGCCAAAGGACCGTTGGACATTGCTGCCTTAAAACCTTTTTCAACAGAAGGAACGTATTCGCGAGGAATATTTCCACCTTTAACAGCGTCGACAAATTCAAGTCCTATTTTACCTTCAGGTGAAGCTTCAACTTTAACGATGATGTCGGCAAATTTACCACGTCCACCAGTTTGTTTTTTGAATACTTCGCGCAATTGAACAGAACCTTTAATTGCTTCTTTGTAAGCTACTTGAGGTTTTCCTTGATTACATTCAACCTTAAACTCACGTTTCAAACGGTCAATAATAATTTCAAGGTGAAGTTCACCCATACCACGGATTACAGTTTGACCTGTTTCTTCGTCGGTATTAACACGGAAAGTAGGATCTTCTTCGGCCAATTTAGATAAACCGAATCCTAATTTATCGAGGTCTTTTTGTGTTTTTGGTTCAACGGCAATACCAATTACTGGTTCTGGGAAAGACATTGCTTCCATTACCAAAGGTTTGTCGATATCGCAAAGTGTATCTCCTGTACGTGTATCTTTTAGACCTACTACAGCACAAATATCACCAGCTTCAATCACATCACGAGGCTGTTGTTTGTTTGAGTGCATTTGGTAGATACGAGAAATACGTTCTTTTTTACGTGTACGTGGGTTATAATATGTACCACCACCTTCAAGTTTACCTGAATAAACACGAATAAATGTTAAACGTCCAACATAAGGGTCGGTAGCAATTTTGAATGCTAAGGCTGAAGTTGGCTCGTCGGCATCTGGTTTACGACGAATTTCAACTTCATCGTCATCTACATCGCGGCCAACCAATTCACCTTTATCAAGAGGACTTGACAAATAAGCACAAACAGCGTCGAGCATAAGCTGAACACCTTTGTTCTTGAAAGAAGAGCCACATAACATAGGAATAATTGTACCTGCAATTGTAGCTTTACGAACAACATCTTTAAGCTCTTCGATTGTAATCGTTTCTGGGGCTTCAAAGAAGCGTTCCATCAAAGCTTCGTCGTGCTCAGCACAAGCTTCAACAAGTTTCTCGCGCCATTCCTTAGCTAACTCTAACATGTCAGCAGGAATTTCACGAGCTTCGTACTGACCAATTTCAGTTACATTTTCGGGCCATATAATAGCCTTCATTTCGATAAGGTCAATAACACCTGTGAATTTTTCTTCAGCACCAATAGGGATTTGAAGAGGCATTGGGTTTGCACCTAATTTTTCTCTGATTTCGCTAACAACATTAAAGAAATCGGCACCTGAACGGTCCATTTTGTTAACGAAAGCAATACGTGGAACGCCATATTTTTCTGCTTGTCTCCAAACAGTTTCTGACTGAGCTTCTACACCACCTACAGCACAAAACAAAGCAACAGCACCATCAAGAATACGCAAAGAACGTTCAACTTCAACGGTGAAGTCAACGTGTCCCGGGGTATCAATGATGTTAATTTTGAATTGCTCATCGTTGTAAGTCCATTGGGTAGTAGTAGCAGCCGAGGTAATTGTAATTCCGCGTTCTTGCTCTTGCTCCATCCAGTCCATGGTTGCAGCACCATCGTGAACTTCACCAATACGGTGAGTTAAACCGGTAAAATACAAAATACGTTCAGTAGTTGTAGTTTTACCAGCATCGATGTGCGCCATGATACCAATGTTGCGGGTATATTGTAAATCTCGCTTTGCCATTCTTAAACCAATCTTTTGAATCAATAATATAAACCAAACAATAATTAAAAATTAAAAACGGAAATGAGCAAATGCACGGTTGGCATCGGCCATACGGTGGATTTCTTCTTTACGCTTGTATGCTCCACCTTCTTCGTTAAAACCTGCCTGAATTTCGGCAGCAAGTTTTTCACTCATTGAGTGGCCTGCACGTTTACGTGCGTACATAATCATATTTTTAATTGAAATTGCGACTTTTCTTTCTGCACGGATTTCCATAGGAACTTGAAAAGTTGCACCACCAACACGGCGGCTCTTAACTTCAACTTGTGGAGTTACATTTTCAAGAGATTTTTTCCAGATTTCGAGCGGAGATAATTCCACATTTTTCATTTTGCCTGCAACAATTTCCATTGCATCGTAGAAAACGCTGTAAGCAACGGTTTTCTTTCCGTCAACCATTAGGTCGTTGACAAAACGTGTAACCAACACATCATTGAACTTTGGATCAGGTAGTATGATCCGTTTTTTTGGTTTTGACTTCCTCATTTTTTTTTAAAGTTTGTGTTATTCAAATCGGTTGCCTGAGTGTCAGTCTTCAGTTTATCCAAAAAATAGGATAGAAATCCTTACTCAACCAAACCACAACTCTAAATAACCATTTCAACACTTATTTCTTTACTTTAGGACGTTTTGTTCCGTATTTAGAACGGCGCTGTGTGCGTCCTTCAACACCAGCAGTATCCAATGCACCGCGAACAATGTGATAGCGAACACCAGGTAAATCTTTTACACGACCACCACGAACCAATACGATTGAGTGTTCTTGTAAATTATGACCTTCACCAGGAATGTACGCATTCACCTCTTTCTGGTTAGTCAACCTTACCCTTGCTACTTTACGCATAGCTGAGTTTGGTTTCTTAGGAGTTGTTGTATAAACACGTACACAAACACCCCTACGCTGTGGACAGGAATCAAGTGCAGGAGACTTACTTTTATCAATGTTTGATTGTCTCCCTTTTCTAACTAACTGTTGAATTGTAGGCATTATACGTTTAAATTAAATTAAAAATAATTGCAAAAAATTTAATGGTTTCCCCAAAGAATATCAACCACTTACAGCGAAGTGAAGACACAATCCTCCCGGAAACGGAGGGCAAAAGTACTAATTTTCAATAAGAAATAAACATTTGATCAACTTTTTTTTGAAAAAACATCACTTATCTTGAAATCTATTTATCAGATCAATGAAAAGAGTGCTTCTTGTGTTAAATAATTAAAAACTAATTGGTCTAATCGGGTTCAATTTTAGAAGGTGTTGTATGGTCTTTGCGGTACTGGCTGGGAGCTTCGCCAAATAATTCTTTAAACTGTTTGCTGAAATACCGAGTGTCGTTAAAGCCAATGTTTATAGCGGCTTCATTCACGTTGTATCCGTTGGCAAGCATCTGTGCAGCAATCTTCAACTTAACCTGCCGCATCAATTCAATTGGGCTTAACCCTGTTAAACTTTTCACTTTGTTGTAGAAAACGGTTCGACTAACGCACGAATAATCGACAAGGGTATTGATAGACATTTCGGGGTCGTTGTAATTTTTTTCGATGTACTTAATGAGTTTCTCGATAAACTCCTGATCGCGCGAGGAAAACTTTATCTCAGAAACAGAAATTTCTTTATTGTCGCGATATTTCCTCAGTATCAGCTTTCGTTGTTCTAGGATATTGGAGATCATCGACTTCAATATCGACATGTTGAATGGCTTAAGAACATACGCCTCTGCTCCCGATTCAATTCCAAGAATTTGATCGTCGACACTAGATTTAGCTGTTAGTAGAATGACTGGAATGTGGCATGTATCGAAATTATTTTTCAATGTTTTTGTTAGTTCGATCCCATTAATTTCGGGCATCATGATGTCTGAAATGATTAGATCGGGATGATGTTGATTTGCCATTTCCAACCCTTCTTTCCCATTTTTTGCTTTGATAATTGAAAAATAAACGGATAATGCTTCTGATATATAATTCAAAATCTGAATATTGTCTTCAACAACAAGAACAGTTTGCTGATGTTTAAAGTTGCTATTTTCAAATGCCTCATCTTCAATTTCATCTCCTTCGTTAGCAATATTGCTTATTGCATTGACATTGTAGTTATTGTCAGCCTCTTCGATTAAATGAACATTCGGTTGATTCTTCAAATGCGAGAATCCTGTTTTTACTACGATCGTAAATTCACAACCATTGCCAAGCTCACTTAAGACACGAATCTCGCCCCCATGTAGTTTCATTATTTCGTTTGAGAGATTCATCCCAATCCCTGAACTGTTGCTGGTATAGTCGCCAGATAGTATTGTGTACCTATTAAATATCAGGGGAATATCTTTACTGTCTATACCTGGACCACTATCTTTTATTCGAATGTAGACCTCGCCCATTTTTACATTTTCGTCGACTATAACTGCAACAGACTTTCCTTTAGGTGTAAATTTGAAAGCGTTTGATAATACATTAAAAATTACAGAGTCTAACCGATGCGGGTCGGCCCATATTTTTTCGGGGTGGGCTTGTTGCTGGAATACAACATCAATTCCCTTATGCTGGGCATGCGATTTGAAGTTGTCGAAAATTCCTTGGGTGAAAGCAATAATATCAATTGGTTCAACATTTAATATCATCTTTTTATTCTGCACTTTTCTGAAATCGAGAAGCTGGTTGAGAAGGTGAAGCATCCTGTTCCCGTTTTTTTGCATCAATAGCAATGGCGATCTGAATTCATCGGGAAATCGTTTATCGGAGATCATGTCTTCAATTGGCCCCAAAATAAGGGTCAAAGGCGTTCTTATTTCGTGCGAAATATTTGTAAAGAATTGAAGTTTCACTTCGTTTACCGCCTTTTCAACACGCAATTCGTTTCGGAAACTGCTGATTCGAATGATAGCCCTGCTTACAAAAAACGATATTACTAGGAACAATATGAGGTATACTACAAAAGCAAAAGTTGACGCCCACCATGGCGGCAAAATATTAATCCGGATCAATGTTTCTTTGTCTTTCCATTTGCCATCCCACAAAGCAGCCTTCACTTTAAAAACATAACGGCCAGGTTTCAAATTTGTGTATGTAGCTTTTCTTTCAGTTCCCACGTAATTCCATCCATTGTCGAAATTTTCCAACAAGTAGGCATATCTTGTTTTTGACTTATCGAGATAATTTAAAGCTGAGAATTCAAGACTAAAACTTGACTGGTTATATTTGAGATTAATTTCATCGGCAAATGAAATTGCTTTTTTTAGTGGCGAATTTGGGGTCGACACATAAGTGTCTTTATTGAAAAGCTGAAAGTTTGTGAAGGTTACCTCGGTTGATGTTTTGGGTGAAATAATCTTTTCGGGATTGATAATTTCGACTCCGGTTGAATTTCCAAAAACCATTCGTCCATCCCTTAGTTTCAGACAGGTATTTTCTGAAAACTCGTTTGAAACGAGACCATTAGATTTGTTGAAGTTTTCAAAGCTCGTAGTTTTCTTATTAAACCTCGACAACCCATTTTCGGTACTAAACCAAATAAAACCAAGGTTATCTTCCTCTATTCCAAAAACTTCGTCATTAGCAAGACCTTCGTTTTCGGTATAATGAATGAATTCTTTATTCTCTGAAAGATGCTGAACACCTCCGCCAAAGGTTCCGAACCATAGTTCGTTATTCGAATCTTCAAAAATGTGTACAATATCATTATAGTTTATGCTTCCTGACATGTTGGGGTTGTGATAGAAGTTTTCGAATTGACATTTCGTTCCCATCTGGGTTTCGATTTTCAATTTATTCAATCCAAAAGTTGTGGCCACCCAAAGATTGTTTTTTGAATCGACGAGAATATTCCTGATTTGGTCGTTCGACAAGTTTGAATTGGAAGAGTTAATTCTTGCAAATTTCAACGATGCGTAATTGGACGATAATGTGTAACACAATCCTCCGCCATAGGTGCCAATCCAAATTCGACCTTGTTTGTCTTCGGTTATGCTGTATATATTATTGTCGCATAAAGAGGTCGAATCATTTTCGACGTTAATAAAGCGTTCAAAAGTTAGACTCCCATAGTTTGTCATTCCTTTGCGAACAGGGGTTGTAGACACAGCAATGCCCGCCCCCTTTGATCCTAGCCAAACATATCCCTTCGAGTCTTGAAAAAATGAATACACATTATAAACAAGTTCGCCTTTGGAAGGGAAAGGAAAATGAAGATTTTGGCCAATCTCAGTAAAATTCTTATTGTATATTTTCAGCTGCCCGCCTTTAGTTGCAACCCAAACATTACCGTTTACATCCTCGAATAACCCTCGAACGATGTTCTCCATAAAATCGTCGTATTTCTGATTGATTTGAAGAGAAGTAAAAGCTGGATTTTTGAATATCAGCTTATTCAAACCACCTTGCAGCGATGTTCCAACCCACAACGATCCTGCACGATCTTCGGCCATGCACATTACGGTATTCGAACTTATTGATTTAGGGTCGGAATGATTGTTCCTGAAGAAACGAAAAGAGTTGTATTCTCGTTGGAAAAGGGCTAACCCTCCGCCATGAACGCAGATCCAGAAATTTTGTTTACTGTCCTCGAAAAAGTAAGGCCTCTCTTTATCTGAAAGATATTTGTTGTTTTCGGGGGTTAGATCGAAATGGTTGTTTGAACCAGTGAGAGGATCGATTTGATTTACCCCAAATTTCCCATTCGTAACCCAAAGCAATCCCTTCGAATCTTCAATTATCTTATCAATACTCTGACCTTGGATGGGAATTGTTGACCATTGCCGACTGCCGGGTTTAAAAATGTAGAGAAAAGAGCCTCCAACCAGAATATCGCCTTTAGAACTCATTTTCAACACCTTTATCTGATTGCTTTTCAAAGGAGAATTTGACACATCCAAGTTATCGAACAACCCTGAGATCGAGTTGTAATGAACCAGCCCATTTTCTTCAGTTCCAAACCACAGTTCATTGTTGCTGGCAACTGCCGATGTAAAATCCATATCAACAAAAAAGTGCTGGAAATAATAGTCGGCTTTTTCGGCATCTTTCCGCTTCAGAATATTGAGCCCATTCTTTGTCCCGATATAGATATTCTGATTTTGATCGGAAACTATAAACCGAATATTGTTATTCGACACCGAAAACTTACCTCTACTAAGAAATTGTTCTTCAATGTAGCTGTCAGATTTCTGGTCGTACAATAACCTATAAACTCCAGAATTTGAAGAACCAAGCCAAATCTCATTTTCAGATAACTGATAGAAACAATTTATCCTACTATACTTTTCTTCGAGGTTGACTTGATATTTGGGCAGGGTGGAAAGGGTTTCATTTCTGGGATTTAAAAAATGATAATACCCATCGTAGGTTTCAAACCAGATAAACTGCTGCTTATCTTCCCATATCGATACTATTCTATTATTAGTGAGAGCTCCGGGTTTAACAATTGTATTCTGTAGTATTTTGAAATCATAGCCATCGAACTTATTTAGCCCGTTCATTGTGCCAATCCAAAGAAACCCTTTACTGTCGCAAAGTATACTTGTAATTGTGTTTTGAGAGAGTCCATCTTCGGTTGTGAAATATTCAAACCGATCGATCTCAATTCCGCTGCTTTCAATTGGTGAAACCAGCATCGAAAGTGAGAGGCAAACAAACAAGAAAACAGACTTAACCCAAGCAAACTTCATAGCAAATAAGAATCGGTTTCTTCAAAAGTAAGATTATTTATCCAAAAATATGTGTCAAAATAACTTTAGGGTTGATATCCATATTCACAGATAGCCACTTAGTCTCAGCAAGATTTGAAACATTATAGTTCTGAATACGACAAAATACCACACACTTTCCAACATTTTGTCGACACTCTTTTTAGTTGGGTTAGCGTAATTTTAGGATCTACAAAACTTAAGAAAGTACTGGAATCAAAAATCAAAAATGATTATGAGAAAAAATATTAAAGTTTCATTTATGAGGTCAAAATTGGGAGCGGCAGTTATACTAATCTATTTACTTTCGATATCTGGTTTTGCATTCTCGCAAGACTCGTTTTTGAATATTTGTAAATTCGGGGCCGACAATACTGGAAAGAAAAATTCATCACCAATTATAAATCATTTAATAGACAGTCTCGCTAAAAATAATGGCGGCACTATATATTTTCCAGCTGGAAATTATCTCTGTGGCCCTATCATCATGAAAAGCAACATCACACTGTTTACAGATGCCGGAGCCTACATTCTCTTTTCCGATGATTTTAACGACTACCTTCCAATGGTACAATCGCAATGGGAAGGCGTACGCGTAAAAACATTTGTTTCTCAAATTTATGCTATCGACGCGCACAATATTTCGATTAAAGGCGAAGGGCATTTTGAAGGAAATGGTAAAAAATGGTGGGACTTCTGGTATGATGTGAGCCGAAACAACAAAAAAGATTCAGAGTGGCAAAAGATTTTTGTATCTGAAAATAAAGACATTCTGGCAAAAAGCAGCTACTTGCCAAAAATGCACAATTTCCTTCGCCCTCCAATGGTTCTATTTTATAATTGTAAGGATATCACAATTGAAGATGTGAGTTTTTCGAATCCTCCATTCTGGACAATTGTACCTGTGTATTGCGAAAATACAACCATTGACAATGTTACGATCAACAATCCAGGCGATTCGCCAAATACCGATGGTATTGACCCTTGTTCTTGCCGAAATATGAGAATTTCTAATTGCCACATTACTGTTGGCGATGACTGTATTGTGATTAAATCGGGGCGAGATGAAGATGGACGTGAAGCGGCTGTTCCAACCGAGAATATCACAATCACAAACTGCACAATGCTTAACGGGCATGGTGGCGTTGTTATCGGCAGCGAAATGTCGGGCGATGTAAAGCGCGTTACAATAACAAATTGCGTGTTTGAAGGTACAGACAGAGGAATAAGGTTCAAAACCATGCGCGGAAGAGGTGGCGTAGTTGAAGATATCAGAATCAGCAATATTGTAATGAGAAACATTGTAGGTGAAGGCATTGTAATGAACATGCGCTATCAACCATCTGAAATTGAGCCAGTTTCGGTGCGAACCCCGGCATTCAGAAAAATCCACATTTCAAATGTCGACATTGTAGATGCAAAAAAAGGAATTGCAATTTACGGACTTGAAGAGCAAAGTGTTGAAGAAATTTCATTTTCCGACATCTCGATTAAAGCCGAGAATGGTATCGATGCTAGTTATGCCGACAACATCATTTTCGACAATATCCGTCTCTACACCAAAGCATTGACTCCGATCAAGCTCGATAACTGTGAAAAGATATCATTCAGCCAAATACAACTTCTAAATCCATCGGCCGAAAGTTGCGGTTTCAATTTCGATGAAAGCAGTACAATAAAGATATCAGACTGTTTCCAAGTAGATACAATGAAAACTTTCTTGAAATACAACGATAAATGCAACAAAATATATCTCACAAATAATGTGCTGCCAGGAGTAAAAAACATACTCGAAGGACCTAATCAAAATAAAGTTATTCAGATAAACACAGTTCAATAATGCAACAACAACTTAATGCTAATCAAATATTTACTAACTTATACATGCAAAACAGAATTTACTAATAACTAAACTTAATATTTTGAAGTAATATGGAATAAACATGTTTCTATCAACACAATTAGCTAAGCTGAAGGCTTTTTATAGATCAGTATAAGCTAAATATCAGTGAAGATGATTTGCACAACATGTGAGTTCCATACGACAATTAAAAACAAATTTTTTACGTATGAAAATAAATAAACTTACGAAACAAATGACCCTGACACTCATTCTCGGACTGGTCTGCATGATTTCTCTTGCGCAGGAAAAGATGATAACAGGTAAAGTATCTGACGCAGCCGGAATATCAATGATCGGTGTTACGGTTACTGTTCAGGGCACAACTAACGGCACAATTACCGATGCCGATGGAAAATTTTCAATAAAAGCTCAAAAGGAGAATAAACTACAGTTCTCGTTCATTGGTTTCGACACACAACTTATCGAAGTTGGCAACCAAACAAACATTAATGTTACATTGAAAGAACAAGCAATGGACATTGACGAAGTTGTTGTTGTTGGTTACGGAACAATGAAGAAATCGGACCTTACCGGCTCCGTTGGTTCTGTTGGTTCTGAAGACCTTGTACAAAAAGGCACTCCATCGCTTCTTGAATCGATGCAAGGATCGGTTGCGGGAGTAAGTATTACTCAGAGTGGAGGGCGTAATCAAGCAGGCTTCGACATTCAAATTCGCGGAAAATCGTCAATTAATGCTGACGTTACACCTCTGTATGTGGTAGACGGCGTAATTTGTGGCGACATCGATTTTCTCAACCCTCAAGATATTGAACGCATCGACATTCTAAAAGATGCCTCATCAACAGCAATTTATGGATCGAGGGCCACTGCAGGTGTTGTACAGGTTACTACCAAGAGCGGCTCTAGTGCAGGTAAAAAAGCTGAAGCAAAGCCAGTTGTGTCATACGACGGATATTATGGCCTTTCGCAAATAGCCCGTATGCCCGATTTTATGGATGGCCAGGAATTCTACAATTTCCGTTTTTTGCAATTCGCAACAACATCAGAAACAACATCTCAGCCTGTTTACAGGATGCTCCAAGCCGACAATCAACAATCGATGTTGTACGATGGAACAAGCAAATATGTTCTTCCTGAAGCATTAAAAAATGGAGAAACCACGGATTGGCCAAGCATGGTGACACAAAACAGCAATGAGCAGAACCATTATATCGCAGTTAGCGGAAGCAGCCAATCGGTTAATTACCACTTCGGTGCCGGATTCAACCAAAACGAAGGAACTTATGTTGGCGACAATGAAAGCAAATTCAATTTGAAAGGAAGTATTGATTCAGAAATCAATAAATATTTCTCTGCCGGAATGAATTTTAATCTTGCCAACTCGGTTAACGATTATGGTAGCGACGAAGGAATTAAAGTTGCTTACCGTATGAACCCATACAATAAACCTTACGATAGTGAGGGAAATTTAAATCTGAAACCGGGGAATTTTCAATCGATGGGGACTGCCGCAAATCAGTTTACCGATGCATACAACCCCTTGGTTTATTTGAACGATCAGGAGAAAGAAAAAAAATCGTATCGAATATTGGGCAACCTATATTTGGAAGTCAGGCCAATAAAGAATGTCAGCATAAAGAGTACTTTCTCTCCAAACTATTCGCATGCCAGAACAGGTGAATATACAGGAAGTGCCACTGGTGCTACTGCTACAGCCAATTATACTTCGACCGAAAGCTTCGATTGGACATGGGATAACCAAATTAACTACAACCTTACATCGGGCGATCACAATTTCGCAGCAATGGGACTTTATAGTATGAATTCTTACAACTATGAGAAATACTATATCTCGGTAATTAACCCAACTGTTGGAACCCTCTGGAACAACTTAGGAACAGGATCGACAGGCGAAGGAGAGAAACCAACTGTAAGTTCAGAATATTCTGAAAGCAGCTTGACTTCTTATGCATTAAGAGCAAACTATTCATACAAAGGGAAATACATAGTGACGGCTACAGTACGTAGCGATGGTTCGTCAAAATTTTCAGAAGGACACAAATGGGGCACTTTCCCATCAGCAGCTATTGCATGGCGTGCTTCTGAAGAAGAATTCATGAAAAATGAATGGCTTTCGAACCTTAAACTACGGTTGAGCTATGGTGTAACCGGGAACAATTCGGGGATTGGCAACTATGCAACCCACACAACTGGAGCCGGCCCTAATTACTATGCATTTGGCTCAACGATTGCACCTGCTTATTATCCAAGCGGCATTGTAAACGGTTCATTATCTTGGGAAACAACTGCTGAAACTGACTTCGGTATCGACTTCGGATTGTTTGCTAACAGAGTAAGTGGAACAATCGATATTTACAATAAAGATTCAAAAGATCTACTTTACATACGTTCGTTACCTTTAGTTTCGGGTGGTGGCACTTTAACCGACAATATCGGAAACGTGCGTAACCGAGGAATCGAGTTTTCTTTGAATACTGTGAATATCAAAAAGAAAAACCTAACATGGGAAACCTCTTTTTCATTCGCCGCAAATAAAAATGAGGTTCTGGAAATTAACGGAACCAGCGATTTCATTATCAACAGTGACAATCCTATCACCAAGTCGTTGTTTGTAGGAGAGGCTGTTAATAACATTTATTCTTATGGATGGAATGGTATAGTAAGTGATAAAACAATGACCGTTCCCGACAACAATGCCTCGGCAAAAGGTGGTTTTACACCCGGCACTCAGGTTAAAGAAGCCGACTACTATTACTCAATATATGGCTGGACAGAAGGTATGCCAATTATTGAAGACTCGAACAACGATGGTGTAATTGATGCAGATAACGACAAGAAAGTTCGTGGCAACCAAGATCCTGCTTGGACTGCAAACATCAGCTCATCATTAACTTACAAAAACTGGGACTTTTCTTTTTCAATCTACACAAAACAAAATTATAAGGTGCTTTCGAGCTTTTTGTACGAGTACTATAATTACGCATACCGCGGATACCAACACTTGAACATGGACTATTACATTCCGGCAGGTACTTTGGTTAATTGTGGCGGCATTAACGACGATGGAACATATATTAACCCTGTATATCAGGAACAAACCCATTATGGTGAATTTCCATTCCCAAATGGCAACTCTGTAACCAACTATGGAGCTGGCACACTTTGGCTCGATAAAGGAAACAGTAATTTAGCAAGTATCGTTGATGCATCTTATTGGAAAGTGAAATACATAATTGTTGGATACACATTCCCAAAACCAATGTTGTCAAGAATTGGTGTCGAAAAGTTACGCGTTTACTTGAATGTTACTAATCCATTTGTCATCTCATCGTATAAGGGTTTCGATCCTGAATGGGCCGGCACAGCAACAAAAAACGATGGACCAAGTACCATTAACTATCAGCTAGGTGTCAACTTGAAATTCTAAAAAGGAAAAGTATACGGATATGAAAAAATCAATCATTATAATAGCACTAAGCGCTATATGCCTCACAGGGCTTAATAGTTGCGAAGATTTCTTAACCGCCGATAATAAATCGGCCATAACAGCAGAAGAACAATTTTCGACTCAAGCCGGTTTCGAAACACTTGTAAACCAAGCATATTTTAAAATGCGTTCGATCTATGATAATTCGGCCATTTATTGCAGTGGAACAGATATGTATGCCGGTGTACGTTCAGCAGGAGATCCAACATTGGAAGGATACTCACTAACTTCTGAAAATGAGACGGTAAAAAATCTCTACACCAATCTTTATGGCGTTGTAAACGCTGCAAATGCAGTACTATTTTACGCCGATAAATGCGAAGATTATTCAGGCAAAGAACTTCGAAAAGAAGAAGCCCGTTTTATCCGCTCATACGCATATTATATTTTGAGTCAGCAATTTGGTGGTATACCTATAATTAAAGAATACATTAATTCTGCTGAAACTTATTATCCTCGCAATACACTGGTGGAAACATACACCTACATTATTGACGAGCTTAAGGAATTATCGAAAAGTTCGATACTTAGCGAGACCGACAAAACAGGCAGGGCAAGCAAGCAAGCAGCAAAAGCACTTCTTGCAAAGGTTTATTTGGCTGCGGGTTGGGATTTAGAAACAACGCTTTCACGCGCCGAAAATGGCACTTACACAGTAACAGGCAAATCATATTTTGAAAATGCAGCTCAAACTGCAAAAGAGGTTTGTGATGCCATTCCGTTAACAATGTCATTCGAGGAAAAATGGTCACCAAATAACGAACAGAACGATGAAGCTATTTTTGCAATTCAATGGGATAGAAGCTCATCGCAAGATGTTTCGACTGGAGGGCATTCGCAGCAAAACACCTTCGGAACTTACCTTGGAGCAGTTACTATGGGTATGAAATATGTAGCGTCCGATTTGAACGTTACAAGCAAAACATTCTATCTTTTTGAAAAAGGAGACCAACGTTATGACGCGACATTCATGACAACTGTTTACAATTTCAAAAGTGAATGGGGAACAGAAGGTTACTGGGCATATTACAATGCAAGTGCTTCCGATTTGGCAAAAATGCAAATCGCATTCTACAACCCTGCATGGTATGTAACCAACGACGAAATTGCAGCTTATCAAACAGCTCATGCTTCACAATTAAACAGTACAGGAGCAATGAGCCCAGCTCAAATTATCCGCACCTCAGAACCGGTAAGATGGATTCTTTACAAAACCGACGGAACTGTTTCGTCAGATACCGAGATCGATTATCGTTCTGCATTAACAAAAGTTGGAACAATACCTGCGGTGAAGAAATTTGACGATCCACAAACATCAAAAGAAGCCGCAACAGGCAATGGATGTTATCGCGACTTTGTGTTGCTGAATGCAAGTGAAATTTATTTGATTGCAGCAGAAGCATATTTAATGGCCGGAAATGAATCAGCAGCTTTGGGTTACTTGAATAGCGTACGCAACAGAGCAGGTGCGGCAGCTCTTACATCATTTGCAGGTTATACTCGTTTCGACCCAGAAGACAAAGTATACGCTTCGGCCGATCAGGCAATTGATGTAATCCTTGATGAACGTGCACGTGAACTTGTTGGTGAATATTACCGTTGGATGGACTTACGCCGCACCCGTCAATTGGTTAAATACAATCTCCGCTGGAACTCAAGCGTAACATCAGTAAACAGCATGACCGGTGGCGATGGAAACATTAAGTGGTACCGCCCAATTCCTGCCGATGAAATTGGTTTGAATACAGGAATTGATTCAAAAGATCAAAATCCGGGCTACACCGCCGACACAGCTGAATAACCATAAACAATGAAAAATTCAGAAAATGAAACAAACATGTTGCATCTCGACACGCAAGAGTCTGAAAATAATTTTCTCTTCGCGGATTTACACTTCGTTCCAATTCAGCAACATGGAGTTCCATACAACAATTTAAAAACAAATCATTTACGTATGAAAAATATAAAATTGATATTTTGGATTCTAACGATGGGCTTGTTTATCACATTCACATCATGCGAAGAAGAGAACGAGATAATTAGCACACACACCGATGCATCAGCTCTAGTTGGAGGAACATATTCAGGATCGTTAACCAGCGGTTCAACAATCTACTCAGATGCTACTATTACCTTAACCAAGATTAATAACGATAGCATTCAAGCTGTTGATGTGGTAATAGCGTCGACCAAATTTGCAAACCTCAACGTAGCAGGCAAACTGAATGTTGGTGCCGCTAACGATGAATTTGTTTTATCAAGTGGGTTTAGTTCAACACAAAAAATGTGTGGCCGTATAATCGACAATACATTAGTATTAACGGTTCCTCTGAACAAATCAGGGACATCATTGAGCAATGCTTCTACAGCAGTTGCATGGACTTTTGAAGGAGTAAAAAATTAGATAAAACAACAGGCAGAAATATTTCTGTTTCAGTGACTATTTCTGCCTGTTAAAAACATTGTACTATCACATTATTAACTTATTAAACTTATAAATTATGAAAAAACATTTACTTATGTGTCTTGTTGCTTTATCGGCAACAGTTGGTGTAAACGCTCAAGGAACGTTCAAAGTAGCGGACTACTGCCTAAAAAATAATTTAGCTTATACATCGACAGTTGGTGCCGATGGAAAAACAGTAAACACAACAGTTGCGTTTGCTGCAGGCACAGTGATATCTGACGTACCAAATATCACATTCACAGCAAGCGGTGCTACTGATTGGATGTTGACAGGCGACTACACAACAAATACTGTGAATACAACTTACAACGGAATTGAGTATGGCCAAATTGGTCAAGCACAAGGCCAATCGAATGGTAAAGATGGTTATGTTGATGGAGGAACAACTTCTTCTGTTGCCATTTTCACTCCAGCAAAAGATGGTAAACTCGACATCATTTTCAAATTTGGCTACAACAAAAAATTCTATGTAGCTGAACTTACCGATGCCGCTTTAGATGAAATTGACCTTGCAGATAGTGCTCAGGTTCATCCTTATGCCTATAACAACTCTCAATACTGGGGAGGCTACTGGAATGCCGACAATGGTCAGTATTATGAAGGAACAGCAGTTGACGGAACTTCTGCAACAAAAAGCTACTTCACCGGATGTACTTTAGATGTTAAAGCTGGTAAATACTACTATGTATGGGCTTCAGGTTCTAAAATTATGCTTTGTGGCTATAACTATACTGTAACAGCAGTAGAACCAAAAACGGCTAATGTAACCTTCATTGTTGACGATTCAAAACTTAAAACCAGTACTGGCTATGGATTAAAAGGTAGCTGGATTACTGCAACCGGCGCATACGATACCAATTGGGATGGCGGCGCAGAGCACACTAAATTCTTCGACGACGGAACAAACGGTGACAAAGTTGCCGGCGACCACATTTGGAGTGTAACTGTTAAATTAATTGCCGATGCTGCTGCTACCTGGAAATGGGGCGTAAACAATGCTAAAGGAAATTGGCTTTATGGCGATTTCGAATTCAAAGTAACTGATGCAGCTGATCAAACGTTGAATCACGAAAATACTGTAGGTGTAAATGACATGAAATCATCAGCAACTATCGTTAAAACAGAATATTACAACACATTGGGAGTTAAACTTTCGCAACCAGCAAACGGTCTCAACATTATTAAGAAAACAATGTCTGATGGCTCAATTGTTACAAGCAAAAGATACATCAACAAATAAATAATGAACAGCGAAGAGCCTATCTGTAATAGACTCTTCGCTTTCTTTATTAAATCTCTCCAAAGAGAAAAATGACATTCAGCCTCATTCGAATGTTACGAAGTACACAGTTCTCAAAGCAATAGCTTTCATGTAAAAAGTTCACTATATCACAGAAAATCAAAATCATACCATGTCTACTATGAAAACATTTGGCCGATTATTACTTATCATCATGTCTATCTTTTTGATATGTTGCAAACCATCTACTGAATCATCGAAAGAAGCCGAGAGTTCTGAATTGTGGTCGGTTAAAATGGCAAACTCGGTCATGAACATTCACGACTCTCTAATTTATTATGAAGGGCGCGAGCGGATAAGATGGCAATATGATGTGGCAATGCTTTCAATGGCCATTGACAAACTGGGCGTAATTGATCAGAAATATTCTGATTACATGAAAACATATTACGACTATTTCATCAACAGCGATGGAACTGTAAATACCTATAAGATTGAAAACTACAACATCGACAATATAAATCCTGCAAAAAACCTTTTTACCCTCTACAAACGCACAGGCGAAGAAAAATATAACATTGCAATACAAGGCTTTGTAAAGCAAATGGAGAACCATCCAAAAACTCAGAACGGTGGTTTCTGGCACAAAAAAGTTTACCCTTACCAAATGTGGCTCGATGGAATTTACATGGGCTCACCATTCCTTGCTCAATATGCCAAAGAATACAACAAAAGTGAATGGTTTGATGTGGTAACACACCAAATAACACTCATTTACGATAAAACACTCGACCCAAAAACCAAGCTACTTTATCACGCCTGGGATGAAAGCAAAGAACAGAAGTGGAGCAACCCCGAAACTGGCCAATCGCCTCATTTCTGGAGCCGTGCAATAGGTTGGTATACTATGGCCATTGTCGACGTTCTCGACTATCTTCCTGAAAATCATCCCGACCGCGAAAAAATCATTACGATATTAAATAACACAATCGATGCCCTTCTAAACGTTTCGGACAAAGAGACAGGGTTATGGTTTCAGGTTCTCGACCAAGGAAATCGCAAAGGAAACTATATTGAAGGATCGGGTACCTGCATGTACATTTACGCTATGGCAAAGGCCGCAAATAAAGGATACATTAAAAAGAAGTACTTTCAGATTGCGAACAAGAAATTCGATTCGGTGATTAAAAATTTAATTGTTACTGATGGAAATGGAAACCTCGTTTTGAAAAGTGTTTGTGGTGGTTGCGGCTTAGGAGGCAATCCTTATCGCGATGGCAGTTACGAGTATTACATTAACGAAAAAGTTGTTGATAACGACAGCAAAGGTGTTGGCCCTTTTATTCTGGCGGCCATTGAGTTGAACCGATAATTCATAAATTGCACCTGAAAACAATCAATTTAAAATTCAAGTTTCAGCAAATCAAAATATTACACAAATGAACAATTTTAAGTACTTTATACTTTCCTTAGGTTTAGCCTCGCTTCTGGCCGGATGCAATTCGGGAAATCAGAATACGTTAAAAGTAAAATTCAACGAATCGGTTTCCGATGGTCGTGTTTTTGAATTCGCCAACATCGAAAACAATAAGCAACTTAAAGATATTATCTCAAAACCATTCATTGTTAAACAATCGGAAAAAGAAATTCCATCGCAACTCATCTTCGACCCGGTATCAAAGACGCATTCTCTGTTGATATATCCTTCTATCGACAATAAATCAGATTTTACAGTCGAAACAGGAGTAAACCCGTCAACAAATTACACTACAATGGCACATGCCGAGTTGTGGCAGAAAGTTGGTGGCCAGTTCGTTGATCGCAAATATATTGGTGGCCAATTTATCGAAGTTGATTCAGTAAGAGTTCCCGATGAATGTACCGACCACTCTTTTTTCATTAAATACGAAGGCCCGGGATGGGAATCAAACCTTGTTGGATACCGTTTTTACCTCGACTGGCGAAATGCGAACGATATTTTTGGAAAGAGAACGGAAAAGATGGTCTTAGAAAACGTAGGACAAGATGGTTACGACTCATACCACAACCTGAACGAATGGGGAATGGACAATTTCAAAGTAGGCGAATCGTTGGGAATTGGCTCTATCGGATATTGGAACGGAGAATCGGCCGAAAGAGTTGCAAAAACCGACAGTATAATCTGCAAGATCTTAGCTAAAGGGCCTATCCGCGCCATGATCCAAACCAATTACTACGGATGGCAAACCAACGATTTCAAAACAAATTTAACTTCATTCCTGTCAATCGATGCCAATACTAGGTTAACCAAACAAACCCTCGTGTTCGACAATGCACCGGCAACAATTTGTACCGGAATGATAAAAGACACAACATGCCAACAATTTAAAATCACCGATGGCAACTGGACAGCTTTTGGTGACTGGGGAAAACAAAGCCTCAACAACGACAATCTGGGACTGATTGTAATAGTGAAAAACTCTTCTATTATCGATTTTAAAACCGATAAGAATAATTACGTGGTTGTTTTAAAACCTGAGAACAACCAGGCATCATGGTATTTTGGTTCGGCATGGGAACTTGAAACTAATGCCATTACATCGAAAAATGAATTCGAAACTTATATAAAGAAAGAACTTGCGTTGCTCAACAATCCTGATTCTTTTTAGATTTTTTGTGTTATAGTTTTTTTGTAGTAGTAAGTTTGATTATGAATAACAAAAGGAGCTACTGGTGCCAGTAGCTCCTTAGTTTTCTTAAAATGAAAAAAATGAAAAAAAGTCTTATTATTGTTATATCCCTGCTATTACTCTCATCGTGCAGCAAACAACTAATCCCAACCTTATACCTGATGGGCGACTCGACAATGGCCGACAAGCCAGAACTTGATTACCCGGAACGAGGCTGGGGACAAATATTGCCCGTGTTTTTCGATTCGGCACAACTAAAAATTGAGAACCACGCAAAGAATGGCCGAAGCACCCGCTCATTCATTTATGAAGGACGCTGGGACTCACTTTCGGCAAAACTAAAGCAGGGCGATTTTCTGGTAATCCAATTTGGGCACAACGATGGCGTCATCCAGAAGACCGATCGTTATGCAACTCCTGCCGAATACCGTTACAACCTAAAAAAGTTCGTTGCCGAGGCAAAAAGCAAAGGTGCTAACCCTATTCTTTGTACACCAATTGTTCGTCGCAATTTTGAAAATGGCAAACTGATCGACACTCATGGCGAATATCCTGATATTGTTCGCAAATTATCCTCGGAATTGAATGTACCACTGATTGATATGCAGCAAAAGAGCCAAAACTTGGTTTCTGAACTTGGAGACGAAGGATCTCTGCCGCTGTTCCTGCAAATTCCTGCCGGCGTTTACGAAAAAGTTCCCGATGGGAAAATTGACAATACTCATTTCTCAAAAAAAGGAGCTACAACAATGGCTCAAATATTTATTGATGAGATTAAAGCACAACAGATACAACTGGCAAAATATTTACACCCCTAAATTCCCTAAAGGGGACTTTGAATTACAAATTCTGGAATAATGATAAAGCAAAATCAAATAGTATCGAAAAAAGACCTTTCCTTTTGGGTTCTTACAAGTTCAATGCTAATCATCTTTTTGATTAACATATCTACTAAAAGTTTTTCACAGAACCTAAAGAATGGCTTCTGGAATGCCGATAACGGCAATGAAACCTATACAAACCCGATTATTCATGCCGATTATTCCGACCCTGATGTGATTCGTGTTGGAGACGATTTCTATATGACAGCCTCAAGCTTCAACTGCATTCCGGGGTTGCCAATTCTCCACTCTACCGACCTAGTAAACTGGGAGATTATTGGGTATGCACTCACAAAATCGTACACCACTGAAAAAAAGGATACCCCACAGCATGGTAACGAAGTTTGGGCTCCCGCTATCCGTTTCCACAATGGCGAATTCTATATTTATTGGGGCGATCCCGATGCCGGGGTTTATGTAATCAAAGCACTGAAACCCGATGGCCCTTGGAGCGAACCCCACTTAGTTCAGGCTGCTAAAGGTTGGATTGACACCTGTCCGTTCTGGGACGAAGATGGAAAAGCTTATCTGGTTCATGCTTTTGCCGGAAGCCGTGCCGGGGTTAAAAGCGTTCTGGTCATTAACGAAATGGCGCAAGATGGACTGTCGGTTAACGAAACCTGCAAACTAGTATTCGACGGCAATGAAAACCATTCGACAGTTGAAGGCCCAAAACTATACAAACGCAATGGTTACTATTACATTCTTGCGCCTGCCGGAGGTGTTAAACCTGGCTGGCAATTGGCTTTGCGTTCGAAAAATATTTATGGCCCGTACGAAGAAAAAGTTGTTCTTCATCAAGGAAATAGCACAATTAATGGTCCTCATCAGGGCGGACTTATTGAACTCGAATCGGGCGAATCGTGGTTTATTCACTTTCAGGACAACTATGAATATGGCCGAATACTTCATCTGCAACCAGTTAAGTGGATCAATGACTGGCCAATGATGGGTATCGATACAAATAATGATGGTATTGGCGAACCAGTGATCACTCATAAGAAACCGTTGGTTTCAAAAGCTACAAAGGTGACACCAATACCCACTTCCGACGAATTCTATTCACCCGAAATAGGACTGCAATGGCAATGGCCGATGAATCCTCAGCCAGTTTGGTGTTTCCCTTCGACCTATGGATTTCTGAGATTGAATTGCCAGAAGATTGAGAGCGAACCACTGAATATGTGGAACATACCAAACCTCCTTCTTCAAAAATTCCCGGCCGAGGCATTCACAGCAACGACCCGCTTCGAACTCCACACAAAGCAAGAAGGCGATCGTGCCGGACTGATTATTATGGGCGAAGATTACGCCTATTTGGCCATAGAATACTGGGGCGGAAAACGCTTTGTAACTTTCAACAGCTGCACCAATGCTCAAACAGACAAAGAGGTTCAAACTGAAAAACAAGAGGTTACTTCTTCTGAAATTTTTATGAACGTGAAGGTCGTCAGCGGAGGCAAATGCCAGTTCTCTTTTAGCGAAGATGGAAAGAAATTCAAAGAAATAGGAACTTCATTTAAAGCTCGTGCAGGAATGTGGATTGGAGCCAAAGTGGGGATTTTTGCGTTGAAAACAGTTAAAACAAACGATTCGGGTTACGCCGATTTCGACTGGTTCAGAGTGGAATAAGTTAGTAGATTGACTTATATATCAAGCTTAAACAAGTTTACAAAGTTGGAATGACAAGCATGAGAAACAATCTTGTTTTATTCGTTTTGATACAACTATTTGCGATCGCCAGCTTTTCGCAATCAACAGGCATATTCGTTGCCGACACCTCATTTACAACAAATTCGGCATATCAAAAGGAAGTAAAAAACTATCCGTTCATCACCGTTGCACAACCAAAAACAACGAACAACATTTCATCAGAAATAGATATCGTATATGCCGAATATGGCGACCGACAAATGCATCTCGACCTTTATTTTCCAACGCCAAA
>Ga0209373_10000966_pt1 | contig 38514 bp, 26 predicted proteins | sample Higcelweek5metaG_FD_187173 | JGI IMG/M metagenome (GOLD analysis project Ga0209373, IMG submission 187173) | Freshwater pond sediment microbial communities from the University of Edinburgh, under environmental carbon perturbations - High... | ecosystem: Environmental > Aquatic > Freshwater >... | reverse complement strand
TTACACCATCACCTATACGGGGGCCGATCTTTCCATCACGCCCGCCACGCTGACCATTGCGGCCAATGCCATCAGCAAGGTCTATGGCGACGATACGCCGCCCCTGACCTATGGTGTCAGCGGGCTGAAACGCGGCGATGCGGCGGGGGCCGTGCTGTCCGGTGCCCTGACCTATGAGGGGGAGGATGCGGGCTCCTATGCCATCACCCAGGGCAGCCTTGCCGCCAATGCCAATTACACCATCAGTTACAGCGGATCGACCCTGACCATCACGCCCGCCGCCTTGACGGTGGCGGCGACGGCGTTGACCAAGATTTATGGCGATGATGATCCCACGCTTGCCTACAGCGTCAGCGGGCTGAAGCGGGGGGATGCGGCGGATGCCGTGCTGTCCGGCAGCCTGACACGGGCCAGCGGGGAGAATGCCGGCAGCTATGCCATCACCCAGGGCAGCCTTGCCGCCAACGGCAATTATACGCTCAGCGTCAGTGGTTCCACCTTGTCCATCACGCCCGCCGCGCTGATCATTGCCGCCAATGCTGCGACCAAGGTTTACGGCGATACGACGCCCCCCCTGACCTATGGCGTCAGCGGGCTGAAGCGGGGGGATGGGGCGGGGGCTGTACTGTCCGGTGTACTGACCACCAGCGGCGAGGATGCGGGCAGTTACGCCATCACCCAGGGCAGCCTGACGGCCAATGCCAATTACACGATCAGTTTCAGCGGGGCCAACCTCTCCATCACGCCGGCCACCCTGGCCATTGCCGCCAATGCGGCGACCCGGATTTATGGTGATGCGGATTCCAGCCTGACCTATGGCGTCAGCGGGTTGAAACGGGGTGATGCGGCGGGTGATGTGCTGTCGGGCGGGCTTTCCCGCGCGGCGGGGGAGGATGTGGGCAGCTACGCCATCACTCAGGGCGGGCTGACCGCCAATGCCAATTACACCATCACCTATACGGGGGCCGATCTTTCCATCACGCCCGCCACGCTGACCATTGCGGCCAATGCCATCAGCAAGGTCTATGGCGACGATACGCCGACCCTGACCTATGGCGTCAGCGGGCTGAAACGCGGCGATGGGGCGGGGGTCGTGCTGTCCGGTGCCCTGACCTATGATGGGGAGGATGCGGGCAGCCACGCCATCACCCAGGGCAGCCTTGCCGCCAATGCCAATTACACCATCAGCTACAGCGGATCGACCCTGACCATCACGCCCGCCGCCTTGACGGTGGCGGCGACGGCGTTGACCAAGATTTATGGCGATGATGATCCCACGCTGGCCTACAGCGTCAGCGGGCTGAAACGCGGCGATGCGGCGGATGCCGTGCTGTCCGGTGCCATGGTGCGGGCAGGCGGCGAGGATGTGGGCTCCTATGCCATCACCCAGGGCAGCCTTGCCGCCAATGGCAATTACACGCTCAGCGCCAGCGGTTCCACCTTGTCCATCACGCCCGCCGCGCTGATCATTGCCGCCAATGCCGCCACGCGGATTTACGGGGATGCCGATCCGGCCCTGACCTACAGTGTCAGCGGGCTGAAACGCGGTGACGGGGCCGATACCGTACTTGTCGGCAGCCTGGCGCGGGCCAGCGGGGAGGATGCGGGCAGCTACGCCGTCAGCCAGGGCAGCCTGACAGCCAATGGCAATTATACGATCAGTTACAGCGGTGCAACGCTGACCATCACGCCGGCAGCACTGACGGTAACGGCAACGGCACTGACCAAAACCTATGGCGATGATGACCCCACGTTGGCCTATAGCGTCAGCGGTTTGAAGCGGGGGGATGCGGCGACGGCTGTGCTGACGGGCGGGCTTTCCCGCGCGGCGGGGGAGGATACGAGCACCTATGCCATCAGCCAGGGTACGCTTGTCGCCAATGCCAACTACACGCTCAGTATTACCGGTGCCACCCTCTCCATCACGCCGGCCACGCTGACGGTTGCGGCCAACGCTGTCAGCAAGGTCTATGGCGATGACACGCCCACCCTGACCTATGGCGTCAGCGGGCTGAAACGCGGGGACAGTGCCGCAGCCGTGATATCCGGCACATTGTCCCGTGTGGCGGGGGAGGATGTGGGCACTTACGCCATTGCCCAGGGCAGCCTTGCCATCAGTGCCAATTACACCATCAGCTTCAGCAATGGCAGCCTGACCATCATTCCGGCCGATCTGACGGTGACGGCCAGTGCCGTGACCAAGACCTATGGCAGTGCCGACCCCGCGCTGACCTATAATATCTCCGGCCTGAAGCGCGGGGACACGGCGGCGGATATCCTGTCGGGCACGCTGGCGCGGGCGGTGGGGGAGAATGTTGGCACCTATGCCATCACCCAGAACAGCCTTGCCGCCAGCGCCAATTATACCATCCGTTACCAGGGGGCGGCGCTGACGGTGACGCCGGCCCTGTTGACCGTGGCGGTGGATAGTATCAGCCGGGCCGCCGGTGCGGCGAACCCCATCTTTACCGCCAGTTACCAGGGGCTGGTGAATGGGGATGGCGTTGCCAGCCTGACCGGCCTTTCCATCACCAGCAGCGCCACAGTTGATTCCCCTGCCGGCAGCTATGCCATTGCGGCGGGCGGCATCCAGAATGGCAATTACGACATCACCTATATCGATGGTGTGTTGACCGTGACGGGGGCCGGCAGCCTTCCGGCGGCTGTGGCCACTATCGCCCCCGTCACCACCATTACCCAGTTGCCGCAGACCCCCAGTGTGGCCAGCGCCACCGCCGCACTGACCAGCGTGACCGCATCTGTGCCGGTGGCGGCCAGCACCGTCACGACAGCCACGGCAGGCATCACCGGCAGCACCAGCGGCGGCAGTGGCAGCAACCCGCCCGCTGCCAGCATCAGCGCCGATGCGGCGCTGGCCGCCACCACCCAGGTGGTGCAATCGGCCTCCGGCTCTGCGGCGGATGAGGATTCCAAGACGGAGGAGATGATCCCCGGTCTACTGGGCCAGCAGCGCCGCCTGCCATCGGAAGCACCGGAGGGCACCCCCGGTCTGGAACAGCAATTCCCCAACCTGGGGAGGGTGTGGTGAGCGGTTGGAAGGCAACCATCGCCGCCTTGGCCCTGCTGGCGCTGGGCGGCTGTGCCGGGCAGGCGGGTAAACCGACCGGCGGTGGGGCTTTGGCCGCCAACGCGGATGCACCCTTGCCCTTCGGGGCCAATGCCATTGGGGAGGAATGCCGCGCCATCCCGGCAGCGGGCGATGGCGGAACACACCCGTTCGGCCTGTTCTGCGGTGCTTGGGAACAGGCCAGCGGTTCCATTGCCGTCACCGCCCTTTACGATCCGCTGCCCGATGATCCATCGGCCCGGCTGCGCCAATTGGCGGTGGAGGGTGGGCGCACCGGCTGGGCCGGATCGCTGGCCCAGCGCGCCAATTGCCAGCCGGCCCAACCCATTGCCCTGGCCGATGGCACCAGCGCCCTGCTGTCCAATTGCCAGTTGCGCGAAGGCGGCTGGCCCTGGGTTGGCATCACCCTGGCGCGCGGCAAACAGCTTTATCAGGCCGATGGTATCCCCGCCGTGGCCGACCTGCTGCTGGGCATGGCCGACCGGCTGGACGGCAAGGGGGAGGCCCATGCGGCCCGGATGCAGGATATACAGGCCGCATTGCGGGCGGCGCTGGGCGATGATGCGCTGCGTTTCGGGCGCGGCGATCTGAATGATTTCGAACGGTTGAGTGAGTTGGGCCGGCTTTCCAACAGTGTGGAGGATTACGCCGCCGCCGAGGAAGCCTATCGCCGCGCGCTGGCCATCCAGACGCGGGCGCTGGGCGATGACAGCCCCGGTGCCGGCGACACGCTGATGGCCCTGGCACTGGAGGTCAGCAACCAGGGGCGGGGGGAGGAGGCCGATGGCCTGTTCCGCCGTGCTGACCGGTTGTTGCAGCAATCCTTCGACAAGGCGGCCCGCGCCCGGCTGGCCAGCTATATGGCTTTCCACGCCGCCAATAATGGCGAGGAAAAGCGGGCGCTGAGCCTCAGCCGCGATGCCAGCGCCACCCGCCGCGCCCTGGTGGATGATCTGGAGGATGCCGCTGGTGGCGGGGCCAATCGCGCTGTGCTGGGCAGTCTGGCCGCCGCACGCGGCGACCTGATCCATTCGCTGCTGCTGGAAGCCACCGTCTCCCTGCGCTTGAAACAGTACGGGCTGGCGGAGGCGGCAGCGGCGGAGGCTGACCGGCTCTACCAGCGCACGCGCGGCCTGCCACCCTGGTGGAACGCGCGTATCCTGGGTATCCATGGTCTGGCCCTGGCCGGGCGGGGCGATGTGGCGGGTGGGGCGGCCTTGATCTCCAAGGCGGTGGCATCGAACCGGCAATTGTTCGGCCAGGGCTGGCCTGTGGCCTCGGCCATGCTGGAACTGGGCCGGGTCTATGCCCAGGCAGGCCAAGATGCGGCGGCGGCCAGCATCTACCGTGAAGGGCTGGCCATGCTGCGCGATCTGCCGGGCGGCGCACCCTTGCCGCTGGATCGCATCATGCCTTATCTGGCGGTGCTGGATCGGATGGCGGCGGCTGACCCCGCCGCCCGCCCGGCCCTTCATGCCGAGATGTTCTTCGGTGTGCAGCAGGTGCGCGAAGGGGTGGTGGGGCAGACCATCACCCGGGCCGCCACCCGCTTTGCCACCGACGATCCCGCCGTGGCCGATCTGGTACGCCAGCAGCAGAATGCTGTGCGCGAACGCGACCGGCTGCGGATTGAGGCAGCCGCGGAAACCGCCAAACCGGATAGCCAGCGTGACCGGGCACGCGAAGCGACCCTGTTGAAGCAGTTGGAGGTGGCGGCGACCTCTGCCCAGACGTTGGAACGCCAGCTGCAGGCGGCCTTCCCCAATTATGCCCGCCTGTCCCGTGCCGCACCGGTGGCTGCGGTGGATCTGGCCACCCTGCTGCGGGCGGATGAGGCGGTGATCTATCATGTGTTCGGCAGTGAGGGCGGTTTCGGTTTTGTGGTGCGCCGCGATGGGGTGACGGCCTTCCCCGTCTCCCTCTCCCGCCCGCTGCTGGAAGAACGGGTGGCCAGCCTGCGCCGGGGCCTGAGCCCGCGTGCCGGTGTGCTGCCGCCGTTTGATCTGGCGCTGGCCCATGATCTTTATCGCCGCCTGTTGGGGCCGGCGGAAGGGGCGTTGCAGGGGGCCACATCGCTGGTGTTTGTGCCCACCGCCGCCCTGCTCAGCCTGCCGCCGGCCTTGCTGGTGTCGGCCCCTGCCCAGTCGGGGGATTATGCCGGGGCGGCGTGGCTGATCCGTGACCGGTCCGTGTCCGTGGTGCCCTCCATCCCCGCTCTGGTGGCGCTGGAACGGCTGGCGGCGCGTCCGGTGGCCCCCAAGCCGTTTATCGGTTTCGCCGCCCCGCCCTTCCAGGGGGCCAAGGATGGTGCAGGCATGGCGGCCCTGGCGCAAAGCTGCCGCACCGATGCGGTGATGGACCCGGCGCTGCTGCGCGCCCTTGCCCCCCTGCCGGAAACGGCGGAGGAGGTGCGGCAGGTCGGTGGACGCCTGGGGGCGGCCCCGGTCGATATCCTGACCGGTGCCGCTGTCACCAAGGCGGCGGTACGCGAACGCGGGTTGGGCGACTATCGTGTCATCTATTTCGCCACCCACGGCCTGCTACCGGGGGAACTGCGCTGCCAGACCCAGCCGGGTCTGGCGCTGGCTCCACCGGCCAGTCGCCCGGCCAGTGCCGCCGATGATGGCTTGCTGACAGCATCCGATATTGCCCTGCTGCGCCTGCGGGCCGATCTTGTGGTGCTGTCCGCCTGCAACACGGCGGGCGGCGATGCCAGGCTGGGGGGCGAGGCATTGTCTGGTCTGGCCGAATCCTTCTTTTTTGCCGGCGCGCGGTCGTTACTGGTCACACATTGGCAGGTACCGTCGCTGCCCACCGTGCGGTTGATGACCGGGCTGTTTGATCGGGCCGCTGCGCAGGGGGATTTGCCGGGGGCCCTTGCCGCCGCACAGCGCACCATGGCCACCCAGCCGGCGACGGCCCATCCTTTCAACTGGGCGGCCTTCACCCTGGTGGGGGCTGCCGGTCCCGCCCAACCTGCCGGAGAATGATGATGCTGCACCGTCTTTCCACCGCCCTTGCCGCCCTGCTGCTGCTGGTGCCCGCCGCCCTGGCGGGTCCGCTGGTGCTGGTGGAAGCACGCGGCGTGGCGATGGCGCCGGGCACCCTGGTGCCGGATGATCAACCCATCACCCTGCCCGATGGGGCGCAGATGGTTTTGATTGCGGAAGATGGCACACAGATCACCCTGCGCGGCCCCTTCACCGGCCTGCCCGGCAAGGCGGCAGCCGGGCAGAATGGCACAGTGGCGGCCCTGACGGACCTGTTGAGCGCGCGGGCGACCGATACCAGCACATTGGGTGCCGCGCGGGATGGCGGCCAACCGGCCCCCCTGCCGGAACCCTGGCTGATTGATGCCGCCACGTCCGGTTCCGGCTGTCTGCGGCCCGGCCATTCGCTGGTGCTGTGGCGGGCGGCTGATGCTGTGGCGCAGACCTTGACCCTGACGCCGGCCGACCGCAGTTGGACCGCCAACGCCACCTGGCCAGCCGGTGAACAGCGCCTGGAACTGACGGAACTGCCGGTGAAGGAAGGGGCGACCCTTCTGTTCGAACTGAATGGCAATGCCGCTGCGATCACCTTTCATCTGCTGCCCGATGCGGTGACGGCAAGGCAGATGGTAGGCGGCTGGCTGCTGGCGCGGGGTTGCGACCGGCAGGCGCGCGCCCTGCTGCATGGTTGATCTTGCATGCAGTGGGGCGGCATGCCAATTGACGGGCCAAGGATGGGCTGATTCCCTTGTGCGGGATCAAGAAAGGGTTGATGCGATGTCGGGCGGGATTTTGAACCGTAAGTTCGTTGCCACGGGCAAGCAGATTTTCGCCACGGGTGACCGGGGCGAACATATGTATCTGGTGCAGTCGGGCCGTGTCCGCCTGTGGCGGGGGGAACCGGAGCATCCGGTGGTGCTGGCCGAGGTGGGGCCGAACTGCCTGTTCGGTGAAATGGCCCTGATCGATGATGGCACCCGGTCGGCCTCAGCTACGGCGATCGAGGATACAGTGCTGATCATCATTTCCGGGGAGAAGGTGCGGGCCCGGCTGGCCGATGCCGACCCGTTCGTCGCCTCCATTGTCCGTATCCTGGCCCGCAACCTGCGCGCATCCAACAGCCAGCTGGAAGACATGATGAGCCAGATGCTGGCCGTCACCGCCATCAAATCCCGCGAGATCAGCCCCAATGAGGATGTGGCGATGCTGGCGGAAGCTGACGAGGGCACGGCGGGTTAAGGCTTTTACCAAACTGCCTAAAGCTTGACCTTTAGGCAGTTGCAGGCTGGCGACCGCCAGCCCGCCGCTCGTGCGGCGTTAAGCCAAGGGCGCGGATGCGCCCGCCCGGCGCTTGAGGGAACGCAAACCCCCCCTTGATCGGTCACGATCAAGGCAGATTGCTATTATCCCACCCGTCGGCACGATCCCCGCACCACCAGCCGTGTCGGGATAATGGTCTGGTCGATGGGGCGGTCTTCCATCAGGCGCAGCAGGTTTTCCACCAGCAGCCGGCCGGCGGCTTCGGTATCCTGGCGCACGGTGGTCAGTGGCGGGTTGGTGTAAAGGGCGGCCTGGATATCATCGAAACCGATGATGGACAGGTCACCGGGCACCGACAGGCCACGGTCGCGCGCACCGTGCAGGGCGCCGATGGCCAGCAGGTCGCAGGCGGCGAAAATGGCATCTAGCGGGCGGCCCCGATCTGCCAAGGCCAGGGCGGCGCGGTGGCCCTCCTGTTCTGCTGCTTCCGCATCCAGGCGCAGGGCGGGGTCGGCGGTCAGGCCCGCCTGTTCCAGCGCCAGCAGATAGCCCCGGTGCCGGTCGCGGAATTCCGGGCAATTCTCTGAAATATCGCCGATAAAGCCGATATGCCGCCTGCCGGCGGCGATAAGGTGGGCCACGGCCTCCCGCGCGCCCTGCACATTGTCCGACCCGATGAAATGGCCCGGCTGTCCCGGCAGCACCGGGCCCCAGGTGATATGCGGTATCCCCGCCTCGTCCAGCCGGGCGATGCGGGCGATATAGCTGGGGTAATCGCCATATCCCAAGAAGATGATGCCGTCGGCGCGTTTGGAGGCGGCATAATCGGCATTGCCCTCCCCACTCTGCTGTTGGAACGACACCAGCAGATCATGGCCATGGCGTGCGGCGGCACGGGTGACGCTGGACAGCATGGCCAGGAAGAACGGGTTGATCAGGCTGTCGGACGTACCGGGATCTTCATAGATCAGCAGGGCCAGCGTGTTGGTCTTCTGTGAGCGCAGGTTGCGCGCATTCACATCGACCTTGTAATTTAGCTGCCGGGCCGCACGTTCCACCTTCAGCCTGGTATCCTCGCTGACCATGCTGTCATGGCGCAGCGCGCGGGAGACGGTGGACTGGGATACCCCCGCCAGTTCGGCAATATCGAATGATGTCGGCCGTTTTGCCCGCATTGTGCTTCCGGCGCTGGGTTGCTGACCGGCGGCAGGATAGCGGACCGGTGGCCACACTGGCAATTCTCCCCATGCGCGATCCATCAGCATCCCCTGCTTATCGGAATGTCCAGACGATGACCGCTGTCAGGGCCAGCAGGGCCGCCGCCAGCACCCGGTAATTGCGCCAGAAGGGTTCAGCCGCCAGCCGGGTTGTTTCCTCGCGATAAAAGGCGGGGGTCCAGATCATGCCCTCGCTTTTGGTGGCGGGGTCGGGGTCGGTCACCAGGCTGCCAACCACCAGGGCCAGCGCGCAGGCCAGGAACAGCAGCGGCGCGATATAAAGGAAATGGATCTCGAACAAGCCATTCACCGGCACGGCCAGGAACAGGGCGACGCCGGCCACCACACCGGTGGCAATGCAGGCAATGGCCCCGGCGGCATTGGCCCGGCGCCAGAACAGCCCCACCAGATAGAGCGCCATCACCGGCGGCACGGCATAGGCGATGATGATCTGCAAATACTGCCAGAGCGAGCCGAACCGTTCGATCTGCGGTGCCCACAGCACCGAAGCGACAGCCATCGCCAGCGTCACCACCCGCCCGATGCGCACCAGCGCCCGGTTGGACAGGTCGGGCCAGCGGCGCAGCACGAAATCCATGGTGAACAGGGTGGAGGCGGAATTATAGGTGGACGCGATGGAGGACATCAGCGCCGCCATGAACCCCGCCACCGCAATGCCGGCCAGCCCCGCCGGCAACAGGTTCAACAGCAGGGTCGGATACACCATGTCCGGGCTTTCCAGGCCGGGATAGAGCAGGATGGCCGCCGTGCCCGGCAGCACCATCAAGAACAGCACCGGCAGTTTCAAAAAGCCGGCGAACAGGCTGCCCCAGCGACCATGATTCTCGTCCTTGGCGGTCAGCACCCGCTGCACCATGAACTGGTTGGTACACCAGAAGTAAAAGCCCAGCAGCGGCACCCCGGTCAGCAGGCCCAGCCAGGGCAGGGTGGGATCATCCAGCGGGCGGATCAGCGACAGTTTGGCCGGATCGACCGCCCCCATCACCCGGTCCCAGCCACCGGCGGCGGCAAAGGTCTTCACCGCGATGATCATGGACGCCCCCAGCAGCAGCAGGGCCTGGATCACCTCTGTATAGATCACAGCGCGCAGGCCGCCGGCGATGGTGTAGATGCCGGCGGACAAGGCGAGCCCGATGACGATCTGCCACAGCGGCACATCGGGCAGCAGCAGCTTGAACAGCAGCGCCCCGCCATAAAGCGCGCTGGACGTATCGACAACGATGTTGAGGAACAGCGTCAGGCCGGAGAAATAGAGCCGTGCGGTGCCATTATATCGCCGCTCCAGATATTCCGGCAGCGTATAGACGCGGGCGCGCAACAGGAAAGGCAGGAAGAAGATGCTGAAAAACACCAGCACCACCGCCGCCATCCATTCGTAATTATAGACGGAGATGCCAGTGCCATAGGCGGCACCCGCCAGCCCGATCAAGGTGGTGGAGGAGATGTTGGAGGCCAGCAGGGCCAGGTGCATCCGCGCGAGGCCAGAAAAAAATCCTCTGTTGACGCTTGGCGCCGGGTCAGCAGCAGGCCGAACGCGATGATGGCGGTCAGATAGACAGCGATGACGGCATAATCCAGCGTTGCCAGACCGTTGATGGGCGGCATCCTCTCCCCCTTGGGCCGCGGCCCGGCGATCAGGCTGCCGCCGGGCCTTCATTACCGGCGGCTTGTCAGGTGCCGCCCTTGCTGCCATCTGACAGGGCTTTGCCCCGGCGCCCAAGAAGAATTCGTATGCAGTGGATCAGCCGCGCACAAGCGACAGGCCGGGCACGGCGATGCGGATATTGTCACGACCCGCGTGTTTGGCGGCGTACAGGGCCTGATCGGCCCGTTCCAGCAGGTCGCGCTCGTCCCGGTCATCATGCTGCCAGGCGGCCACGCCGATGCTGGCGGTGATGCGCACCGGTCGCCCATCCGGCGCGAAGACCACCAGTTCAGCCAGGGTGGCCCGCAGCCGTTCCGCCACGGTGACGGCATTGCCGATATCGCTGCCCGGCAGCAGCACGGCAAATTCCTCCCCCCCAACGCGGGCAGCCACGTCGGAGGGGCGCAGCGCAGCGGTTACCCTGTCTGCCGCCTCCATCAGCACCAGATCGCCGGTGGCGTGGCCATGGGTATCATTGACCTGTTTGAAATGATCCAAATCCAGCATGACCAGGGCACCGGGCGTGCCATGACGGCGATGTTGGGCCATGTCCTGGCGCAGCCTTTCCTGAAATTGGCGCCGGTTGGCCAGCCCGGTCAACGGGTCCTGCGCAGCCAGCCGCGCCAACCGTTCGTTCGCGGCCAGCAACTCCAACCTGGTTTCTGCCAGGGCGGCGGCCTGGGCTTTGCTGCGTCGCGCAATACCCCGGTTTCGTCGTACAAGCCGCCATTCAGACATCAGCGTATTGTTGATCATCAACACCCCCACCCACATGACAAGCATGTAGAGCAGAGAGAAGAAAGCCATGACACAGGCCGCCGGCCCGTCGAACAGGGATAAGGCGAACAGGGCGTGGTTGAGCGCGATCGGGCCAACCAGTGCTACGCCACCCAATGGCATTGCCCCCAGATTATGCGAAGCGGCGGCGGAGATGCCGGTTGGCACCAGATAGATCAGGCTGACCACCAGCACTGTCGTTTCGTCACGCGGTAACCAGGGCAGGGCGCACCAGATGATCCCGGTCGCCAGGAAATTCAGCAGGTTGCGCCGCTGCCAGCATCCCGCCTGTTGCCGATCGTCTGGTGCGCACAACAGGCGGCGCGCGCTGGCGATACGGATGAACGATACCAGCCAGATCGCCCCCACCCAGGGCAGCAACGGCAGCACATCCAGCGACTGGGACAATGCCAGCGCGATGGCCACGGCGACGATGATCTGCGTCAACCCGCCAGATATCTGGGACCGGGCGCACATGGCAATGGCGCTGGGGGATTTCGATCGGATATCGAGCCTTCCCATAAATCGCCGATACTTGCCACGCAGACTCATTAAATCACATCCGATGCGATGTTAACTTAAACACATTAACCTTGAGGATCCTCATTCTGGTAATTGCCGCATATTAACCAGTATGATTGCCCATATTATGGTCCATCCCATCTGCCGTAGGCTTCAAGCCTTCTACTGACTAACACGGTTTATCCTATCGGGGCCCCCCCAATTTACTTGGATGGGCTATGCTGTTGGTCGCACCTTCGGGCGTTGTTGAAAGGGGGGTGATTTTCAGCACGAACGTTCGTATATTGAGGAAAACCGGTCATCGGGAGTGGGCTGCCATGCAGCGGAGCGAGAGTGCGGCCAACAGTGATGGCGGGGCGATATCCAATGAACTGACCATAAGGACCACCGATGGGGTGGAACTGGCGGGACTGTTGTTCCGCCCGGTGGGGGAACCGGTGACGGCGATCGTGCTGCATGGGGCCACCGGTGTGCCGCGTGACTATTACGCCCGTTTCGCCGCCTGGGCAGCCGTTGCCCGTCAGGCGGCTTTGCTGATCTATGATTACCGTGATTGTGGCCATTCCGCCCGGGTTCCGATCGGCAATGCCCGTGCCACTATGGGGGATTGGGCCGTGCTGGACCAGGCCGCCGCGTTGGGGATGTTGCACCAGCATTTTCCGGATTTGCCGCTGGAGGTGATCGGCCACTCGCTGGGGGGCCTGGGCTTGCCATTCCACGAGCAGGCGGCGCATGTGGTGCGGATGGTGGCCGTGGCCAGTGGCCCGGCACACTGGTCGCGACATCCACCGGGGTTTGTGCCCAAGGCGCTGGCCTTCTGGTATCTGGCCGGCCCGCTGCTGACAGCCTTGCTGGGCTACATGCCAGGCTGGGTGCTGGGGCAGGGGGCGCATCTGCCGGCCGGCGCCTATTGGCAGTGGCGGCGCTGGTGTGTGAATCGCGGCTTTTATCGCGGCGACTGGGGACGGCATCTGCCGCAGCCCGACCTGTCGCGGATGAAGGGGCATTTGCGGTTGGTTGCCATTGATGACGACCCGATGCTGCCGCCGCCGGTCGTGCGCGATCTGGCTGGATTCTACCCGGCAGCCCAGGTGGAAAACCGGCTGATCCGGGCGGCAGAGGCGGGTGTGTCCCATATCGGTCATCTGCGTGCCTTTTCTGAACGCTGCCGCGCCATCTGGCCGGTATTGGCGGGCCTATAGGGCGGGCATCCCTTCATCCGCCGGGCGCAGACCCCAGATATGGTGTGGCTTCGGCGGGCCTTCCGGTGCCGTCACCGCCCTTGGCGCCATGCGGCGGAACCGGGTTGCCTGCTGTTCCAGGGGCCTGTCAACCCGGCGCAGCACGGATGTACCGACACCACCGCAGCCCTGGCAGGTGAAGGTGCGGCTGAATTCCGCAATCGGAAAATCATGTCCATAACGGCGCAGCAGCAGGTCCGTGCGCCACAGGCATTCCTCTGCGCAGGCCACGCAATGCATCTGGAAATCATGGCCCTGGAAGTTGGCGCACCCGATACTGCCGGAAAGCGCACTGTGGCGGATGGCGGGTTTCATGGCTGTTCTCCCTTCCCGTGGGACGGCCCCCTGGGGCCTTAAGCTGAGAACAGTCTATGATGTTCCTTTTTTGTTCTCAAGAAGAAAATAGAAAAACCTCGCGCCGCCTTCCCGTCTCCAAGGGCAGGAAGGTTGGACCGGGGAGTCACTTGGCGGTGATACTGATCACCACCGTATCGGCATAATCGCCTGCCGGCAGCTGTGGGGAGGCGGGGATGGTAACGGAGACAGTGGTTGTCCTGGCCTGACCTGTGGCGGTGCGGCTGGTGGCGACGCTGCCATTCTGGGCTGCCACGTCGCCATATTGCAGCCCATAGGCAACGGAGGAGGCACCGGAGCTGAGCGTGCCGCCATTCTGGGAAGCCACCGTCACGACATAGCCATTGGCGGCGTTGCAACGCTCCTCCACTGTTGCCACGGGCACGGCGTTCTGTCCGGCAATCAGATTTACGGTCGCACTGCTGTTGGAAATGCCGATGGAACATTCGGCGGTCACGGTGCCACGGATGGTCAGCGTCGCCTGACTGGCCTGCCCGCGCGCCGGCCCGGCGGGATTGGCCAATGCCACCAGCACCACCGCCATGCAAACGGCGATCTGCGATATTCTCCGCATGATGCACCCCACTTTCTGCCCGTTCTGGGCACCCACGACGGATTATTCCCGCGTCGTGACGGTTATCCGATAGAAGCTTATCGCGCCGAAATGATTAGGATCAAGTTATCTGAATAAGTGCCGGCCAACGCCCGGCTGACATCATCCACCTGAACTGCCACCGTATAGGTGCCGTTGCCTCCCAGGCTGAAACTGGTGCCGCGGGTCAACCGGGACGTGCGACCGCCGACGGAGACGCTGTAGCCAATGCCATCCGGGTTGTCGGCGGAAACCAGCCGACCGGCATTTTCAGAGGAGAGGGAAAGATCGTAATCGCTGTTGCCAGCGACACGCAGCTCAAACGCACCGCCACCGGTCCGGGACAATTCGCCCATATCCAGCACGCCGGAACTGCCGGATAGGGTACGCGTCACGCCGTTGACGGTGACACTGGCGCTGACCACCTCGCGCACCTTGGCGCGGACCTGTGCCGACCGGCTGTCGATCGGCCCCACCGGCACGCCGTTGCGAAGTTCGTAGACATTCACCGTCACCCGGTCGGTATAGGTGCCCTTGTTCACTACCTGACCGGGGGGGATGTAGGAATAGAAAGTGAAACTTGCCTCATCGCTTTTGTCGCTCAGCGTGGCCGTCAGCATACCGCTCTGCGATCCGCCGATATCGTTGATGCGCTGGGACCGACCGCTATCCTTGTACAGGTCATAGACCAGCCGGTTCTGCCCGTTTTCCATGACACGGGTGCCGTTCTGTCCCTCATCAATGCCAATCAGCACCGTACAGGCCGGTCCGTCATCATGTTCGATCTCCAGCCGGTGATAGCTGAGATTCGCACCCTGATAGGGATCGTAATCATCATCGGGTTCGATACGGTCCACGCTGTCGATGGAAATCTCGCAATGGTCGCTGCTTTTCCCTGCGGCTGGCAAGGCGGCCAGCAGGGCCAGCATCATGGCAGCCAGATAATGATGGGCAAACGGGGCAGGGGAAGTCATCATCCATGTCGCTGGTTGGGAGGGGAGGGCCATAGGGCCAAGGTCACCACCGGCTCAGAATGCCAGTTCCGCCGGATGCCCGCCAGCATTGCCGGATAACCAAAAGAAATCCCCGCCCTGGGTATGAGGCGGGGATCAAGAAGGCTCAACAGAAAGGGTGTGCAATCATCACCTGTTCCGCGTCATCTGACTATGATGCTTGGGTGGTATGACCCCTCGACCGTTCGCCCTATGGCGGCTTTCCGGCAAAAATATGGACCTATTCAATAAAATCACCGGTTCAGCCGGGACTGGACCTGTGATGCGCGGTGGCTATCATGCCCCGCCCGTCCGTCACCGGGAGACCAAGGAACAATGCAAGCCGTCCCTCCGATCGATTTCGCCCAGCGCGCCGAACAGGCCATTGCCGACATAGCACGCCTTGATCCGTATCTGCGGGCCTTTGCCGGGTTTGAACCGGAATGGCTGCGCGAACGGGCCTGGGGCATGGCGCGTGCCACCCTTCCGGTCGGGCCACTGAGGGGATTGAACCTGGCGGTCAAGGATCTGCTGGATCTGCGGGGCCTGCCCACCGGGGGCGGATCCCGCCATTCCCATGTCGGCGATGCGCCGGCTGATGCCGTTGCGGTGGAAAAACTTGTTGCTGCCGGGATGCTGCCACTGGGCAAAACCCACATTGTGGAACTGGCCTTCGGCACCTGGGGCATCAACCGGGCCACGGCAACCCCGCGCAACCCTTGGGATGCGGCGGTGGAGCGGGTGCCGGGTGGGTCCAGCAGCGGCTCCGCCGTGGCCGTGGCGGCGGGGCTGGCCGATGCTGCCCTGGGGAGCGATACAGGCGGTTCCATTCGCATTCCCGCAGCCTTGAATGGCATTGCCGGCTTGAAGCCAACCCAGGGGCGGGTCAGCCGCCGGGGCTGCCTGCCGCTCTGCCCGGACCTGGATACGGTGGGCCCGATGGCCCGGCGGGTGGAAACCCTTGCCTGGATGCTGGGTGCGATGGCCGGACCGGACCCGGCGGACCCGCCCACCCTGTTGGAACCGCAAGGGTCGAAGCCCGGACCTTATGATGCGGCCAGGGCACTGTCGACGCCCATGCGCGGGAAACGGTTGGGTGTGCTGGCCGATCACGCCCTGGACAATGTCGCCAACAGTGTGGGGGAGGCCTATCTGGCGGCCTGTGCAGCGCTGGAAGCCGCCGGTGCGCGGCTGGTGGAAGTGCGCCCACCCCTGCCTTTGCCGGCGGCTGTCGAACCATCTGGCCTGCTGATGGCCGGCACGGCGTGGCGCCATTGGCGTGGCCGGCTGGAGCGTTACGAATCCGAAATGGACCCCGGTGTTGCCAGCCGCCTGAAGGCAGGGCGGGATATTTCGGATGCGGAACTGACCAGCTTGCGCAATAGCCGACGGGTGGATCAACAGCGCTTTCATGCCTGGCTGCAGGATATTGACGGACTGCTGACCCCGACCGTGCCTGTTACGGCACCAGCCCTGGCCGAGGCGGACGAAAGCAGGTTGCCTTTCAGCCGCTTCGTGCGGGCGGCCAATTGGCTGGAGCTGCCGGCGGTGGCTGTGCCATGTGGCTTTGACCGCAGGGGTCTGCCGATTTCCCTGCAGGTGCTGGGGCTGCCCTGGCGCGATGCGCTGGTGCTGGGTATCGCCGCCGCTTATCAGCGGGCGACCGACTGGCATGAAAGGCGTCCCGATCTGGCGGCCTTGACGGCCCCCATCAAGGCGTCGGCAGGCGGACCGGGGGCAGCTTGATCTCCCCATCCGCGTCGGTGGGCACCATTACCGGTTCCGGTGGCATCGCGACGCCGCTGACCAGCAGTTCCCAGCGGCCCGGTCGCACGCTTTCGATGCGGAACTGTCCCTTGCGATTGGTGAAGAAGGGGATTTCCTTGGCCCCCTTACTGCTTTCCACCGGACGCAGCACGCCTGACAGCAGGGCCGCCGGCGACCCGTCGGCAGCCGTCAGCTGACCGGTCAGGGAGGCGACGGCATCGGTACCGATGGGCACGATGGTGCCAGACTTGTAGCCCGGCCTTACCGCTGGCCGGTCATCGCCCAGATCGTAATTGGCGGGTGCGTCCGGCACATCCAACAGCAGGGGCCGCACAAGATAAGCCGAGATATTGGGCACCACCGGTACACCCAGCCAGTCGGTTTCGGCCAGATAATGCTCGTCCACCGGATCGATCCCGACATCGCGCCCATCCAGGCGCGGGTGCGGAACAATGATGGCGAAGCTGTTGCTGATGGGGCGGGTGATGGCGGCATGCCCGTCGGCAAAGGCCAGTGCTGTGGCCGCGGACATCTGGGTGCGGTTCTCTACCCCCTTCAGGTCATCCAGGCTGCGCCGCACCAGATTATGCTGCACGGCCGCTTCGAACCGCTGGTTCACATAGGACAGGCCGCCTTGCACCTGGTCGCCGGTGCTGCCTTTGTCATTCACCAGTTCCAGCCGTGCGGTCAGCGTATCGACCGGATGCATGGACTGATAACGCCAGTCCAGCCGTTGCTGACCGGCAATGGTGTCGATATTCACGCCCGCACTCTGCCGGCCCCCGTCCAGGAAGAAGCGCGAGGTGATATAGAAGCCCGTCTCCCGTTTACCCAGGCTGTCCCGCCCGTGGGAGAAGGTGACATCCAGGCTGCCCGTGCGCCACAGCCGTTGGCGCAGCGACAGGTCGATATTGTAATTGTCCTGACTGTCGGTGCCACGCATATCGCGCAAACGCCCACCCAGTGAAAGGGTCAGATTTTCCAGCACCGGCTGGGTAACGCGGGCCGCCACGTCCAGCTTGGTGTCGCTGTCGAAATTGGACCCGAATGTGCGATACTCCTTGTCGTACCAGCTGGCCTGTGCCGTCAGTGACCGGTTGGACCAGACATCCTCTCCATTGCCATAGGATCGGTAACGCAGCGTGCCGGCAAACCCTGCCTGCCGGTCCTGGTCTTCCTCCGAGGCATCCTTGTTGGGCTTGCGGCGTAGATAGCCGGCGGGCTCCACTGCGAAGGTGCCCAAGGCGGTGGAGAACAGCAACTCCCCGCTGATGCTGGTTTCCGTGCGGTCGATCTGGGTTCCCAGGCCGATTGTGACGCTGTCTGTCAGGCCAACCCGATGATAGATGCTCAATACCGGGTCGGCGGTATCGTAGGTGTAGATATCGTCGCTGACACTGGAAGGCACCCCCAGCGTATAGGCGAATTCTTCGATCCCGGCGCCCAGAAGCTGGCTGTCGAAGAAGAAGGGGAAGTCGATCACCTGTTCGCGCCCGAAGGCGTCGGTGATGCGGATCTGCACATCGTTGGTGCCCGATGCGCCTGGGAAGCTGTTGAGATTATAGGGGCCGGGCTGCAGGCGGAAAACGCGGGTGGCCCGGCCATTGACCAGTACCTCCACCACCGATGGGCTTTCCAGCACGAAATCCCGGCTGCCGGCTGGCTGCACCAGATCATAGGGACGGATGGAAAATTCCCGCGCAATGGATAGGCCGGCCACGGCCTTGCCCACCTGGCTGCCCGTGACGGGGGTGCTGATATCACCCAGTTGTGCGCGGATGCCGCTGGATTGGAAATCATGCAGCAAACGGACAGGGCCACGCGCCCAGCGCTCGTCCCCATCCTCCCGATAATAAAATTCGCCCTCCGCGACCCAACCTTTCCAGTTCAGCGCTGGTTCGTAGATGACGGAAAGCGGGCCCAGCCCGCTTTCGCCCAGCCCGTCGGGGACGGACAGATAATCGGCTGCCGCGCGCATATTCATCTGTGCGCTGAAATCCGCCTGCGGCACCACGACATAGGACCGCGCTGCGGCACCGCGTTCCATCACCGACAGTTCGCGCCGCTGGCGGGCAATGGCGGGCACCGTCACCTGCAGAACCTGGGTGGTGCCTTCATAGGAAACCTGGATGCCCTGGCGGGAAAGCTGGGCGGGTTTGGTCCAGCCGCCGGGATCGGCCTGGGCCAACAGCGCCTCCAGCGCCGGGGGTTGGGCCAGCGGGCGCAGCAGGGCGGCCAGGGCCTTCAGGTCGAAACCGGTATCTGCCGGGTCCAGCCCCACCATGGCCGGAATCTGCCCGATCTCCGTTCCATCGAAATAGACCGGCAGGTCGGCCTTCTGGGTGCGCGGAGCCTGTCGCTTGGCACCGAACACCTTCTTGTAGAGTTCCTCGGCAGAAGGGTTTGCCGGCTTATCTTGCGCCAGTGTTGCCCCGGTGGTGACCACGGTCAGAACGCACAGGGCCAGCCCCGCCGCCAGCCGGGGGCGGAGGGTGACCGGGTGTGACATGATGCGGTGCCGCGGCAAGATGGCCGGCGGATCAGGGCAGGTCGATGGTGGCGGTCAACGGCCCGACCGGCAGTTCCTTCGGCCAGGGCAACAGGAACCGTCTGGTGACGCCGGCCAGCAGGTTCTCCCCCGCCAAGCCGCCCAGTTGATCCGCCTTCACGCTGACGCTGCGTCCGCCGGCCAGCAGGTTCAGCGTGGGTTCACGCAGGATCTGATGGGCGGTACCATTATTTTCCACCCGCAATTCCAGCACCGTTCCCCCATCGGACAGCGTGATCGGTCCGGCGCTCAGCACGGTCAGCTTGGGCTTGGCGCCGGGCGGCACCACGTAGAGCGAGGCCTTGTACTGCACCAGTAGCCGCACCTGTCCGCCCTGCACCGGCGCCTGACCGATGTCGATGGGCAGCTGTTCGGCCACAAGCCGGAAGGGCAGCTCACGTTCCGGGGTGGCATTGCCGATCCATTGTACGCGCACCGACTGGTTCTGCCCCGGCTCCAGGATCAGCTGTTCGGGAAAGATCACCCAATCATCATTGCCCGGCTGCATCACATCCTCTCCTTCAAGATCCTGGCTGCGACCAATGATGCTGATTTCCACCGCCACGGGTGTCTGCGCATCATTTTCCAGACGGAAAATCTGCGTGGCCCCCCGACCCGACGGCTCGAAATTCATTTCGATGGGAATCAGACGGAATGCGGCGGCCGGTGCCGTCAGCCCGCCGATGGCCAGCAGCAGGGCCCCCAGCCGCAGGATATGCTTCATCATAATAATGCCCCGATTCCTTGTGAATTCGCCCACCCCGACCGACGGACACCTGTACGATGGTGATATGCCCGTCCTCGCTGCCACTTGAATCATATCGGAATGTGTTTTTCCAGGCTATTGGATGGAACGGTGCGAAAGGATAAGGATGGTCATGATCATTCCCGTTATTGGAAATCATTGTAAGTTAATATCAAAGATATCATGTTAATGTGTTAACGCTATCGCTTCATTTACACAGGGTATACAAATAGATCGTAAGTTTTCATTTCTATTCTTTCGGATGATTGAAGCGGATTGTCTGGCGGCGCACTATGGAAAAACTGGCTGAACGTGTGTATCAACATCGCCTTGGTTTCACCCTTTCGCGACCCTTGTCGCTGCCCCCGAACTGCCACTGATGAATCCCATTCTTTCCGTCCTGTTGGTCAATTCCGCCGCCCTGATGGGGGCTGCAGTGGCGCTTGGCACCATCTGGTGGCAGGGGCGGACGGAGCGTTACGCCCTTTCCTGGGCGATTGCCTTGGTGGTGGCGGTGCCGGGTCTGCCCCTGCTGCTCACCCTGTCACCGAATGGCACGCCGTTGACCATCGCCATGGCCCTGGTCGGGGTGGCCTGCCGGGATATTGCGCTGCTGTTGCTGGCCGATGGCATGGCCCGATACCGGGGGCACCAGTTGCACTGGCGACGCTGGGCCTTTGCAGCAGTCGTGGTCATCGCCATTTCGGCCCTGTCGCTGGTGCGAGGGGATCAGGTTCTGCATCGCTTGCTGCATTCGGGTTTCGTCCAGGCCACGGCGGGGGCGGCCATTTTCGCGCTGCTGCGCCCATCGGGTACCGGTTCCCGGCTGTCGCGCCCGCAGGGGGCGGGGGAGTGGATGCTGCTGGCGGGCCTCCTCTTCATGTTCGTTGGCAATATGGCGCATATGCTGGATCTGCTGGCAAACGGCTATCCGCCCCGTCCGTTGCCCGATACACGGACGATGCGGATGATGCTGATGTTACAGCCCTTTATCGTCATGACCGTCGGCATGGGTGGCGTCATCGCCATGTCGCAGCGCCTGGTGGCTCAACGTGAAGCGCAGCGGCTGGCGGCGGAGGCCGCGGCTGAACAGGCCCGTGCGGCCGACCGTGCCAAATCCGAATTCCTGGCCACGATCAGCCACGAGATTCGCACGCCGATCAATGCGATTCAGGGCTGTCTGCAGATATTGGGCGCTCACGGGCTGAACCCTTCCCAGGCGCGGCTGGCGGAGGTGATGGGCAGTTCCAGTGCCAACCTTCTGGCCTTGATCGAGGATGTGCTGGACATGGCCCGGATGGAGGCGGGGCGGGTGGAACTGGTGCCCGGCGTCACCGATCTGGGGGCGTTGCTGCGTGAGGTGGCGGCCTTGCAGTCGCCCCGGGCGGAACATAAGGGGCTGACCCTGATACTGCGCCCTGGTCCCGGCTTGCCGGCGGCGGTAATGACGGATGGGCGGCGGTTACGCCAGATCCTGACCAATCTTGTGGGTAATGGCATCAAATTCACCGACAAGGGCCACGTCACCTTGACGGTGGAACGGCTTGCCGACCCGCCGGATGGAATGTCCGCCCCTGCGATGCTGGAAGATGGCCAGCCTCCGGCCTGGGTGCGGTTCGAGGTGACGGATACCGGCATCGGTGTGCCGGCGGAAAAGCTGGACTCGATTTTCCTGTCTTTCTCCCAGGTTGACAATACATTGACGCGGCGTTTCGGCGGCGCGGGGCTTGGCCTTTCCATCGCCCGGCAACTGACGGAGATGATGGGGGGCACCATCTCCGTCGAAAGCCAACCTGGCCAGGGCAGCCGTTTCATCGTCATCCTGCCGTTGACGGAGGTGCGGGCCGGTTCGACCGTGGAGGGCGGGCCGCGCGGCATTGCCCCGTTGCTGCCCCACGGCCCCCATGGCGGCCCGGTGGTGATGCTTTTGGAAGGGGATGATGTTAACCGCGTCGTCGCCACCGACCTGCTGACCGGGCGCGGTGCCAATGTGCTGCAGGTGGCCGATGCGGTCGAAGCCCTGGCGATGCTTGGCCAGCGAAAGGTCGATATCATCCTGCTGGATCTGTCCAGCCCGGCGCTGGATGCGCTATATATTGCCGAACATATTCGCAAACTCCCCCTGCCGGCGGGCAATGTGCCCATTGTGGCGCTGAACAGCGGCCTGATTATGCCAGAGCTGCGCCAGCTTTGTCGGGATGCTGGCATCCAGGCATTTCTGACCAAGCCAATCCGGGTGGAGAATCTTGTCAGCACCCTCACCGCGCTGCTGCCCGCTCAGGACAAGCCGGCGGCCTGAATCACTTAGCGGCCCGTTTATCCCCGGTGCCAGTCCCGGTTCAACCGACGCGCGGCCAGGAAGAACAGCATCGAGGCCAGCAGGTAGAAGCCCATCCCGTAAAGGATGGAATAGCGCAGGCTGTCGGCCCCATAGCGTGGCACCAGATAATCCGACAGCACGCCCAGGAACCAGGTGCCGAAGCCGATCCCGATCAGGTTATTGACGAACAGGAAGATGGCCGACGCCGTGGTGCGCATGGTGGCCGGGACCAGATGCTGCACGGCCGACAAGGTGGGCCCCAGCCACATCAGCGACAGGGCCTGCGGCACCACGAACAGGAAGAATACCAGCGGCAGCGACGGCGACATGATGCCGCCGATGAAAAAGGGCAGCGACACCAGAAAGGCCACCGCCGGCACGCGGGCATAATTCCCCTTGTCATTGGCCCCGAACCGGTCGCCCAGCGACCCGCCCAGCCAGACCCCGACCATGCCGCCAAAGAACAGGATACCGGCATAGAAGATGGAGCGGTCCACCAAAGCCAGCCCATGGCTGCGTTCAAAGAAGGAGGGCAACCAGAAGGCCAGCCCATAGCCCAGGATGGAGGAGCAGGAGGCCCCCAGCGCCAGCAGCCAGAAGGAGGGTTTCTGGAACAGCAGGGAGAGTGCATCACCCAGGCCGGGGGCGGCCTTATGTGCGACCGGTTTGGCATCAAACCCGCCGCGCACCGGTTCCCGCACCGTCAGCTTGAACAAAGGTGCCAGCAGCAAGCCGGCCAGCCCGCAGATGATGAAGGCCCAGCGCCAGCCGATCTGGTGGGCGATCACCCCGCCGAACAGCACGCCCGATGCCATGCCGATGGGGATGCCGAAGCTGTAGGCGGCAAGCGCACGGGCCCGTTCCTGTGGCGGGAAATAGTCGGAAATCAGGGAATAGGCGGGTGCCACGCCACCCGCTTCCCCCACGCCCACGCCCAGCCGGCAGAGGAACAACTGCCAGAAGCCGGTGGCAAAGCCGCACAAGGCCGTGAAACCGCTCCAGATGGTCAGCGCCCCGGTCATGATCCAGGTGCGGCTTTTGCGGTCGGCGACCAGGGCGATAGGGATGCCAAGCGCCGTATAGAACAGCGCAAACGCCATGCCGCCCATCAGCCCCAATTGCTGATCGCTCAACCCCAATTCGGTTTTGATGGATGATGCGAGGATACCCAAAATCTGCCGGTCGATGAAGTTGAAGATATAGACCAGGATCAGAATCAGCAGCACGTAATAGCGATAATAGCGGCGCTGGCCCTGTGGCGGGGTCACGGCTGCAAACATTGGGGCGATTCCTTTTGGGGACGCGGGCGAAACAAGCAATAGGGACCAAAGGCGGGAACGGCAAGGCTGGTCCGCCGACCGGGGGCGAACCAGCCTTGCCGGATACCGGCCTTTAGAACCGGTATTCCAATGTCGCCGTTACCGTGCGGGGCGGGCCGTAGAAGCCGATGATGCTGTCACCGAACAAGGCGCCGGGGAAGTTGTACCCCCCCACCCGATAGCGTTCGTCGGTCAGGTTCAGCCCGTGCAGCCCCACCCGCCAGGCATCATTCGCCGTGGTCCAGACCAGGCTGGCATCGAACAGCGTATAGCCCTTCTGGTCCAGCGTCGGGTTAGGGAATTCAAACAGGGAGAATTTGCTGCGGCGGGAGGCCGAACCGGTGAGGGTGGCGGACCCGGCGTCGCCCATGTCATGCGTGTAGGAAAGTGTGAGGTTCGTTGTCCATTTCGGCGTGTTCTGGAACACGGCCGTGTCGGCAATATTCACATATTGCCTGGTCGTCAGGTCGTACCGCAGGAATTCCTTGAATTCCGCATCGATATAGCCGACGGCGAAGCTGGCCATCAGCGCGTCGGTCAGCAGGAACTGACCTTCCGCCTCCCAGCCCTTGATCTTGGAGGAGCCGACATTATCGACAAAGCTGGCGATGGTGGTGCCAGCGGGCACCTGGGTCGTCACCTGCTGGCCATCATAATCGGAATAAAAGGCGGCCAGGTTCAACCGGGCACGGTTATCCCAGAAGCGCAGCTTGGAGCCAACCTCATACGTATCAACGATTTCCGGGTCATAGCCCTTCACCGTGTCCGGCGTCAGGATCACGTCGCCGCGCATGTCGAAACCGCCGGATTTGAAGCCCTTGCCATACGATGTGTAGAGCGTCACATCGTCCGTCGCCTCATAGGTCAGGCTGATGCGCGGGGTGAATTCCTTGAAGGTGCGCTCATTGCTGTAATTGCTGCGGATCAGTGTGGGGTTGCGCGCCGTGCCGCCGAAGAACGGGCTGGTCAGCCCGGCATAATTGACGCGGTAGACGGTGCCTTCCTTCTTGTCGATCGTGTAGCGACCGCCCAGTGAGACCTTGAACTGGTCGGTAATGTCATAGGTGAAATCGGCAAAGGCGGCATAGCTTTTGGTATCCACGCTGCCGGATGTCAGCGTGGTCAGGTTGGCCAGCCCGACAATGGTGTCGAACGCGCCTTCGGCATGGCCATCCATGTAATAAAGGCCTGCCACGCCCTGGAACCGTTCGCCCTGATAGAGGAACTGCAATTCCTGGCTCAACTGGTCATCCTTGTAATAGGCGGGGATATCCAGAATCTTGGCCGGCAGATTGTCGAAATCGATCACCGTGTCGCTGCGCCCGTCACGATAGGCGGTGATGGATTTCAAGGTGATGGTGTCGGACGCCTCATATTCCGCTGTCAGCGACACGCCCTCCGTCTTCACCTTGTTCTCCCCCGTCAGCCCGGCCTGGGTGTCATAGACGGAGGTGAGCTTGGGCACAGTAGGGGTGGCGACCAGTCGGTAGCCATGCCGGGGGTTGGAATTATCCACCGTCTTGTCGGCGGCGACGCGGATGAACAGTTCGTCGGTGGGCTTGAACTCCACCGCCAGCCGGCCGGCATTGACATCCTTGTCATAATGGTCCTGGCCGGTGGTCAGGTTGGTGCCGTAACCGCCGCGGCGGTACATCGCCACGGCTCCGCTGATCCCTACCTTGTCGCCCAAGGGGGTGGAGCCGGACAGGATCAGGTCAGTCTGGTCATAGGAGCCGACCTGCGCCTTGATCTTGCCTTCCGGCGTGTCGCTGATGCGCTTTGTGACATATTTCACGGCCCCGCCGATGGTGTTGCGACCATAGAGCGTGCCCTGTGGCCCGCGCAGCACCTCCACCCGTTCAATGTCGAAAATATCCAGCACGGCACCCTGCGGGCGGGCCAGATAGACATCATCCAGGTAAAGCCCGACGCCCGGTTCAAAGCCCCAGAGCGGATCCTGCTGGCCCACGCCACGGATGAAGGCGATCAGGGTGGAATTGGATCCGCGCGCCGGCTGCATGGTCAGGTTCGGCGTCATCTTGGTCAGGCTGGTAATGTCGGGGGAACCCTGCATCTCCAGCGTTTCCGCCGTCAGCGCGGTGATGGAGACGGGAACATCCTGCAAGGATTCCTCCCGCCGGCGCGCGGTGACGACGATCTCCTCAATCATCGGCGCGCTGGCGGCGGTCTGTTGCTGGGCCAGGGCGGCGGGTACCGTCAGGACGGGCAGGCTGAACAGGGCAGTCCCGGCATAGAGCAGGCGGATAATGGGCTTTGCTGACGCTTTCATGGTTTCTCTCCCCCTATTTATCATTATCGGTTGGTGTTGGCAGGCGGGCGGCGAAGTCACGGATGGCTTGGTTGAAGGACAAAGGTTCCTCCAGCTGCGGTGCATGGCCTGACCGGGGGAACCCCAGCAGGCTGGACCGGGGCAGCAGCCCGGCCAGGAACGGGGCCGTCTCTGCCGGATAAAGCCGGGAGAGTTGGCCAAACGTGACCAGTACGGGCAAATCCAGGCCCGCAAGCCGGTCGCGGAAATCAAGGGCGGTGAGCGAGGCCCAGAGACTGGCCATGGCGACCGGATCGGCCCCAGCAATCTCCATCGCCGCCCAGCGGCGCAGCACGGCGCGTTCCGCCTCGTGCCCTTGGGCGAAGATGCGGGCGGCGATGCGCGGGGCCACGGTGGCCCAGCCGTTCACCATCAGGTCCAGCGCCTGGCTGCCGGCCTTGGCCGGGTGGCTGCCGCGCAGACCGTACGGCCAGTCCGGCCCGTTCAGCACCTTGGGCGCCATGTCGATGCTGACCAGCCCGGCAGTGCGTTGGCGCAAGTCCCCTTCCAGCAGCGCCTGCCACAGCACCATGGCCCCCATGGACCAGCCGATGGCCAATATCCCGCGCAGGTCCAGCGCGTCCGCCAGTTCAGTGATATCGGCGGCCAGCCGGGGGATATCAGCCCCGGCCCCCTGGGCACGTGATTGGCCATGGCCGCGCAGATCAAGGGCGATCAGGCGGAACCCATCGGCCAGCCCGTCCAGTTGCGGGGCAAAGAAACTGGCACGCGTGCCCCAGCCATGGACCAGCAGCAGGGGCCGACCATTGCCCACATCCTCATAGGCGATCAACGCGCCATCGCTGAGACGCAGTTCCGGCATAGGCCGTCCGCCCCCTGGTTGGTTCCGCTTCCCTGACCGCCGGCTTTTCTATGGTTTGGTATGGCCCCTGTGGCGGGGCGGATGCCGGCTGAACGACCTTATGCTTGCGCCAAACCGAAACCTGAGTCAATATTCAACTTCAAAAGAAATGCCGACAGTGCCGATGACCGGCAAAGCCTGTAAGATAGATCCTTCGCCTGATCGAAGGGCCTGGGGAGGGTTTAGGATGACCGCGAAGGCGGCAAGTGTAAGTGTGGCCGATGTGCCGGTGGCGGATGCCGTCCTCTCCAAGGCACCGCGCACGGAACGGGGCAAGCGCACCCTGCGCAAGCTGCTGGATGCGGCGGCGGCGGAATTTGGCGAACGCGGCTATCACGACGCCTCGATCAGCGGCATCACCCAGCGGGCCGGGGCGGCGCTGGGCACCTTCTACACCTATTTCGACAGCAAGGAGCAGGTGTTCCGGGCCCTGGTGGATGATATGGGCCGGCTGACCCGTCAGCATATTGCTGAACGGGTGACCGGCACCAGCGACCGGCTGACAGCGGAACGGCTGGGGCTGGAGGCCTTCATCGATTTTGTGCGCGGGCACAAGGATTTATATCGTATCGTCATGGAGGCGCAGTTCGTCGCCGAGGATGCCTATCGCAATTATTACCGGGTCTTCGCCGAAGCCTATCGCCGCAATCTGGTGCAGGCGTCTGCCAAGGGGGAGATCAGCCCCGGCCATGAGGAGGAACGCGCTTGGGCCCTGATCGGGATGAGCGTGTTTCTGGGCCTGCGTTATGCGGTGTGGAGCGATGAGCGGCCCGCCGCGGAGATCGCCGCCGCTGCCGCCGATCTGATCACCTTCGGTCTTTCACCACAGCGGGGGGCACCGCAACGGGGGGAGGGGATGTCATGAGCCGGGAGATCGCCGACATCACAGCCCGGCGTGCCCTGCTGTCGCCGGATAATCTGGCGATGGAGGAACTGGTGGGCGGCCAGCGTGTCACCTATCGCGGGTTGGAGGATCGCGCTGCCCGTGCCGCCAGCCTGCTGGCGGATGGCGGGGTGCGGATGGGCGACCGGGTGGCCATCCTCTGCCGCAACCGGATCGCGTTTTTTGAAATCCTGTTCGCCTGCGCCAAGCTGGGGGCCATCCTGGTGCCGCTGAACTGGCGGATGCCGGCAGCCGAACTGCGCCCCCTGCTGGCCGATTGCGCGCCCTGCCTGCTGCTGCACGGGGCGGAAGATACAGGCGTGGTGCGGGAGCTGTTTCAACCCGGTCTGGTCACGCTTGACCTGGATGCCGGTTACGCTCAGCGGCGCGGTGCGGCCCGCCCGCATCCGGGCCGGGGCGGCTGGCCGGCGGATGATATCTGGTACCTGCTTTATACCTCCGGCACCACGGGCACGCCCAAGGCGGTGATCTATACCTATGCCATGGCGTTCGTGAATTACGTCAATATCAGCCAGCCCATCGGCCTGTCGGGCCGGGACCGCACGCTGAATTTCCTGCCCTTGTTCCACACCGCCGGCATCAACCTGCACACGCTGCCCACGCTGATGGCGGGCGGGCAGGTGCTGGTACTGCCGGGTTTTGATGCCGATGTGATGATTGGCCTGCTGGCGGAAGGGCGGCTGGATCATTTCTTCGGCGTGCCCGCCGTCTATCTGCAGCTTTCCCAGCATCCGCGCTTTGATCAGGTGGATTTGTCGCGGGTGCGCCATTGGGGATGCGGCGGTGCGCCCTTGCCCGATGTGCTGGTGCGCCGCTATGCCGAGCGCGGGGCGCGTGTCTGCAACGGCATGGGCATGACGGAGACGGGGCCGACCGCCTTTCTGGGCGATCCCGACCATGCGCTGGAAAAGATCGGCTCCGTCGGCAAACCGCAGATCATGGTGGGGGTACGCATTGTCGATCCGCTGGGCCGCGACGTGCCGGTGGGCCAAGCGGGGGAATTGCTGTTCGGCGGGCTGGGGGTGACACCCGGTTATTGGCGCCAGCCGGCGGCCAATCAGGCCGCCTTTACCGAGGATGGCTGGCTGCGCTCGGGCGATATCGCCCGCTGTGATGCGGATGGCTATTACTACATTGTCGGTCGGTTGAAGGAGATGTTCATCTCTGGCGGGGAGAATGTCTACCCGGCGGAGGTGGAGAATGTGCTGACCCAGCATGCGGCGGTGCTGGAGGCTGCCGTGATCGGCGTGCCCGACCCGCAATGGGGGGAGGTGGGCCGTGCCTTCGTCAGGCTGAAACCCAGCCAGCCGGCACCGGAACCAGAGGAACTGGCCCGGTTTTGCCGTGACCGGTTGGCTGGTTTCAAGGTGCCCAGACAGTTCCTGATGGTGGCGGAGTTTCCGCGCACCGCCGCCGGCAAGGTGCAGAAACACAAGCTGGACCGGCAGCAGGTGAACCCATGACCACCCCCACCCTGGTGATCGACCGCACCCTGACCCAGGCGGATTTCGACCTGTTTGCCCGACTGTCCGGCGATGACAACCCTATCCATGTCGACCCCGGTTTTTCCGCCCGCACCCGTTTCGGGCGCACGGTGGCGCATGGGCTGTTGCTCTGCACCATCCTGCGCGGGCTGGCGGGCCGGCTGCTGCCGGGTGCCGTGCTGCGGACCCAGGATATCCGCTTTCCCGCCCCCACCTATGCCGGGGAGCCGATGCGGTTCAGCGCTGCCCTGGCTGGTCAGCAGATCACGGTCAGCGTCACCCGCCTTGCCGATGGGGTGGTGACCTGTGACGGCACGTTTGAGATGGCAGGGGCGGCGACATGCTGAAGGTCGGTGACAGCGCCAGCATCACGCGGACATTCACCGCCGCCGACATGGCGGATTATCGGGCGCTCGGCGGCGCCCCCATGCCGGAGGGGCAGGCGGCGGAACCGCTGGTGGGGGCCCTGTTCTCCTATCTGCTGGGGGTGAAGCTGCCGGGGCCGGGCACCAACTACCTGAAACAGCAGACGCAATTCCTGGCCCCCATCCCGCTGGAGCGGGAATTGCTGGCCCGCGTCACCATCACCCGCCTGCGCCCGGAAAAGCATCTGGTGGATCTGGAAACGGTCTGCGCGGCGGATGGCCAGCAGTTGGCCCAGGGCCGGGCGCTGGTTTATGTGGAAGATGTGGCGGCCAAGGGCTGGTGAGGCTTTGCCCGCCTGTGATCAGAAAAACGCCTGCAGCCCGGTAATGGCGCGGCCCAGGATCAGGGCATGCACATCATGGGTGCCTTCATAGGTGTTCACCGTTTCCAGGTTCACCATATGGCGCATCACCGGATATTCGTCGGAAATGCCGTTGCCGCCATGCATGTCGCGGGCGGCCCGCGCAATATCCAGCGCCTTGCCGCAATTATTGCGCTTGACCAGGGAAATCATTTCCGGGGCCAGCTTGCCCGCCTCAAACAGCCGACCGACCCGCAGCGCGGCCTGAAGCCCCAGGCTGATTTCCGTCAGCATGTCGGCCAGCTTCTTCTGCACCAGTTGGGTTTGTGCCAGCGGGCGGTTGAACTGTTTGCGGTCCAGCGTATAGCGACGGGCGGCATGGAAGCAGGCCTCCGCCGCCCCCATCGCCCCCCAGGAAATGCCATAGCGCGCCCGGTTCAGGCAGCCGAACGGGCCTTTCAGGCCGGAGATGTTGGGTAGCAGGGCCTCTTCCGTCACCTCCACCCCATCCATGACGATTTCACCCGTCACAGAGGCGCGCAGCGACATTTTCCCGTCGATCTTGGGGGCCGAGAGGCCCTTCATGCCCTTTTCCAGCACAAAGCCCCGGATGGCACCGCCATGCGCCTCGGACTTGGCCCAGACGACGAAGACATCGGCGATGGGGGAATTGGTGATCCACATCTTGGAACCGGTCAGGCGATAACCGGCGTCAATCTTTTCCGCCCGCGTGCGCATGGCACCAGGGTCGGAACCGGCATCGGGCTCCGTCAGGCCGAAACAGCCGATCCATTCACCCGATGCCAGTTTGGGCAAATATTTGCGGCGCTGATCCTCGCTGCCATAGGCATGGATCGGGTGCATGACCAGCGAGGATTGCACGCTCATCATGGAGCGATAGCCGCTATCCACCCGCTCCACCTCCCGCGCCACCAGTCCATAGGCGACATAGCCCAGGCCGGCCCCGCCATATTCCGCTGGGATGGTGATGCCCAGCAGGCCCAGATCGCCCATTTCGGTGAAAATGGCGGGATCGGTATGTTCACGGGCAAAGGCGTCGCGCACGCGCGGGGCCAGCTTTTCCTGGGCATAGGCACGAGCGCTGTCACGCACCAGCCGTTCCGTCTCGTCCAACTGGTCATCCAGCAGAAAGGCGTCATCCCACTTAAAACTGCCCGTGTCGCTGGCCATCATTCATCCTCGGCTGTTCATGGAGAGGGGCAATGGTTCCATGCCTGGGGTACGCCCATCCTGTTCTGGCTGCAAACCCTGTTTCAGGGCGACCGCGCGCGGGGGAGGTGGAGATTTGGAAACACTTCGGTGACGGATTGATCTTCCGCAATGCGGGCGGGGGGGCAGGGGCTTAGAACCTTTCCAAGCTGATCGGGAATGATCCAGGGAGAGACCGGTATGCGTGCCGCACCATTGCTTGTCGTTGTCGCCGTGGCTGCCCTGGGGGCTGGGGGTTTCTTCTATTGGCAACACAGCCGGGCGGGGAAACTGCCCGCCGGCCTTGCCACCGCCAATGGCCGGATGGAGGTGGAGCGGGTCGATATTGCCACCAAATATGCCGGCAAACTGTCCGAAATCACCGTGCGGGAGGGGGATGCCGTGCCGCGCGGCGGGGTGGTTGCCAATCTGGATACCACGACCCTGAAGGCCGAACTGGCTGCATCCCAGGCAGCCGTGCGCCGGTCGGAAACCGGGGTGACCCAGGCCGCCGCCACCGTGGCCATCCGGCAGGCGGAATATAAGCTGTCCGGCGTGGAACTGCGCCGGGTGCAGGAATTGCTGAAGACATCCGCCACACCGGCATCGGAGGTGGACCGGCGCAAATCCCAGCATGAGGTGAACTACGCCAATATCCAGGCGGCGGAGGCCAGTGTGGCCGATGCCCAGGCCGCTGTGGAACAGGCCCGCGCCCAGGTGGCCCAGATTGAAAGCACCATTGCCGACATGGTGCTGGCCGCGCCCATCGCCGGGCGCATCGAATATAAGCTGGCCCATCCGGGGGAGGTGCTGGCCGCCGGCGGTCGGGTGGCCACCCTGCTGGACCTCAGCGATGTCTATATGACCATCTTCCTGCCCACCTCCCAGGCGGGCAGGGTGGCGCATGGGTCCGAGGCGCGGATCGTGCTGGATGCGGCCCCCACCTATGTCATTCCCGCCCGCGTCAGCTTTGTGGCGGCAGAGGCGCAGTTCACGCCCAAGACGGTGGAAACCAGCGATGAACGGGAAAAGCTGATGTACCGGGTGAAGCTGTCGGTCGATCCGCAATTGCTGGAAACCTATCGCGATTATGTCCGTGCCGGGCTGACGGGCCAGGGCTATGTGCTGACGGAGCTGGGGGCAAAATGGCCGGCGGAAATGGCGGTGAAACTGCCGCCCAAGCCCGCCCGCTGACCCGTTTCTTCCCGCTGCCGCCCAGGGGGTCAGCCCATGTCTGAAGCCGCCATTATTCTTTCCGCCGTTTCCCATCATTATGGGGACAAGGTGGCGCTGGATGCCGTCAGCCTGGACGTGCCTGCCGGTGCCACCGTGGCAGTGATCGGGCCGGATGGGGTGGGCAAATCCACCCTGTTGGGGTTGATCGCCGGGGTGCGGAAACTGCAAACGGGCCAGGTGAGGGTGCTGGGTGGTGACATGGCTGATGCCAAACACCGCGAGCTTGTCGCCCCGCGCATCGCCTATATGCCCCAGGGGTTGGGGCGCAACCTCTATCCCACCTTGTCGGTGGCGGAGAATATCGACTTTTTCGGTCGGCTGTTCGGCCAGTCGGCGGCGGAACGGCGCCAGCGCATCGACCGGTTGCTGCGTGCCACCGGGCTGGATCCATTTCCCGACCGGCCAGCGGGCAAGCTGTCGGGCGGGATGAAACAGAAACTCTCGCTCTGCTGCTCCCTGATCCATGATCCTGATCTGCTGATCCTGGATGAACCGACCACAGGCGTGGACCCGTTGTCGCGCCGGCAATTCTGGAGCCTGATTGACAATATCCGCGCCGAACGGCCTGGCATGACCGTCATCGTGGCGACGGCCTATATGGAGGAGGCGGCGCGCTTCCAGCATCTGGTGGTGGTGGATCAGGGGCGGGTGCTGGCGGCGGGGCCGATGCAGGCGGTGCTGCAACAGGCCGGTGCCGACAATCCCGAACAGGCATTTGCCAATCTGGCCAATGGGGGCGGGGCAGAGGCCGCCCTGGTGATGCCGCCGCGCGTGTTGCATGACGGGCCGGATGCCATTGTGGCCGACGGGCTGACACGGCGGTTCGGGGCCTTCACGGCGGTGGATCATGTCAGCTTCCGCATCGGCAAGGGGGAGATTTTCGGCTTCCTCGGCTCCAACGGCTGCGGCAAGACCACCACGATGAAGATGCTGACCGGCCTGTTGCCGGCGACGGAAGGCACGGCCAGCCTGCTGGGCCGGCCCATCGGGGCGGCGGATATGCAGACGCGGCTGCGCGTCGGCTATATGTCACAGAGTTTCTCGCTTTATGAGGAATTGAGCGTGCGCGCCAACCTGCTGCTGCATGCCAGGCTGTACCGCCTGGATGCGGCGGCGGTGCAGGCCCGTACGGCAGAGGCGTTGCAGACCTTCGGGCTGGCGGCGGTGGCGGACCAGTTGCCGGCGTCCCTGCCGCTGGGCATCCGCCAGCGGCTGCAACTGGCCGCTGCCTGTCTGCACAAGCCTGATGTATTGATCCTGGATGAACCGACATCGGGCGTCGATCCGGCGGCGCGCGACCTGTTCTGGCGGCATCTGGCCGACCTGTCCCGCCGCGACGGGGTGACCATCTTCGTCTCCACCCATTTCATGAACGAGGCGGAGCGCTGCGACCGCATCTCCTTGATGCATGCGGGCCGGGTGCTGGCGGTGGGCACGCCGGCGGAACTGCGCGATGCCAAGGGTGGGGCGACGCTGGAGGAAGCCTTCATCGCCTATCTGGAGGAGGCTTCCCCCAGCCAGCCGCCAACGGCCCCGGACCTGCCGAGCGGGCCGGTGACGCTGGGGGGCAAGGGGGAACTGGCAGCCTCGCTGGGGCGGATATGGGCCTTCGCCCGGCGCGAAATGACCGAGGTTCTGCGTGACCGGATACGCCTTGCCTTCGCCTTGGCCGGACCGCTGATCCTGCTGCTGACTTTCGGGTACGGTATCACTTTTGACGTCGAAAACCTGCCCTATGCTGTTTTCGATCGTGACCAGTCACTGGAAAGCCGACAGTTGGTCGAGAATCTATCGGGTTCCCGCTATTTCCGTGAGCAGGCACCGGTACGCAGCGAGTTGGAGATCGAACGGCGGTTGCGCAGTGGGGAACTGCGGCTGGTGGTGGCAATCCCGCCCTCCTTCGGGCGTGACCTGCTGAATGGTCGCCAGCCGGAACTGGCGGTCTATCTGGACGGGGCCATGCCATTCAGGGCGGAGACGGCGCGGGGCTATGTGCAGGGCATCGCCCAGCTTTATGCCCAGGAACTGCTGCGCCGCTCCGCCGCTGCCACGGCAGAGGCCAGCGGGCCGATCATCCAGCCGCGGTTTCGCTATAACCAGTCCTTCCGCAGCGCCAATGCCATTCTGCCGGGCGTCATCATGGTGGTGATGATCATGATCCCCGGTATGTTGACGGCCATCGGCGTGGTACGGGAACGGGAGATCGGATCGATCGCCAATCTCTACGCCTCACCCGCCTCGGTGCCGGAATTTCTGCTGGGCAAGCAGATGCCCTATGTGGTGATCGGTTTTGCCGCCCTGCTGATCCTGGTGGCTACCACGGTGCTGCTGTTCAGGGTACCGGTGAATGGGTCGCTGGCCGGGCTGCTGCTGGGGGGCTGGCTCTACATTATGGCGGCCACCGGGCTGGGGCTGCTGGTTTCCACCTTCGTGCGCACCCAGGTGGCCGCCATTCTGGTGACTGCCATCATCAGTGTGGTGCCAGCGATCAATTTCTCCGGCTTCTTATACCCTGCTTCCACCCTGGAGGGCGGGGCCGCCCTGATCGGGCAGGCCTTCCCTTCGCTCTGGTTCCAGACCATCAGCCTGGGCGCCTTTGCCAAGGCGCGGGATTTTGCCGCCCTGCATCTGGAATTCATCATGCTGGGGCTGTTCGCCCTGGGTTTCATGGCCGCGGCGTCGCTGCTGCTGCGCAAACAGGAGGCGTGAGATGGGCCATATCCAGCGCTGGTTCATCACCGTCTACCATCTGGGCGTCAAGGAACTGTCGTCTGTGCTGGCCGACAAGGTGCTATTGGTCTTCATCATCTATTGCTTCTCGCTCAGCGTCTATACGGTCGCCACGGGCGTGAAAACGGATGTGGAGGGCGCGCGGGTGGCGGTGGTGGATGGTGACGGCTCCGCCCTGTCCCGCCGCATCCGCGACGTGCTGTTGGCACCCCAGTTCAAGACACCGGAACTGATCGACCGTTCGCAGGTGGACCGGGCCATGGATGAAGGGAAGTACGCCTTTGTCCTGGACCTGCCGCCACGGCTGGAATCCGATCTGCGGGAAGGCCGCCACCCCACCATTCAGCTGAATATCGATGCCACGGCCATGACCATGGCCGGGTTGGGCAGCGCCTATATTCAGACCATCATTAATGCGGAGGTGGCCGAAGCGCTTTCTCCCCAGGCGGTCGATACGGCACCCGTCTCCCTGGTTACCCGGACCTATTTCAACCCCAATCTGGAAGGTATGTGGTTCCAGGCGGTGATGGCGGTGATCCAGTATATCACCATCATGTCCATCCTGCTGGTGGGGGCCGCCGTGATCCGGGAGCGGGAGCATGGCACCATCGAGCATCTGCTGGTCATGCCGCTGGGGGCCTCGGAGATTGCGGCGGCGAAAATCTGGGCCAATGGCTTGGTGATCCTGGTGGCGACGGGCCTGTCGTTGCACTTCGTGGTGCGCTTATGGTTGGGGGTGCCGATCGAAGGCTCCATTCCGCTGTTTCTGGCCTGTGTGGCGCTCTACCTGTTCGCCACCATGTCGCTGGGCATCCTGTTGGCCACCGTCACCCGCTCCATGCCGCAATTCTCCCTGGTGGGGATCCCGGTTTTCCTGGTGCTGAACATGCTGTCGGGTGCCACCTCGCCGCTGGAAAGCATGCCGCCGCTGTTGCAGTGGCTGGTGCAGGTTTCCCCCACCATGCATTTCGTGCAATTGGCCCAGGCCATCCTTTACCGGGGGGCCGGGCTGGCGATCATCTGGCCGCAATTGCTGGTTCTGGCGGGGCTGGGGGCGGTGTTCCTGGCGATCGCCCTGCCGCAGTTCCGGGCCATGCTGGCACGCAGCCAGTAACACCAAGAGCCATGACATGGCTCTTGGTATTTACCTGTTCCCTCAGGTGCCGGGCGCTGCCTCCGGCAGCTTGGCTTACGCACCCATGGGCGCGCGGGCTGGCGGTCGCCAGCCTCCAGTCTGCCTAAAGGTCAAGCTTTAGGCAGACTGGTATAATACCAAGAGCCATGGATCACGGCTCTTGGTCGTTACCTGTTTCCTCAAGCGCCGGGCGCTGCCTCCGGCAGCTTGGCTTACGCACCCATGGGGGCGCGGGCTGGCGGTCGCCAGCCTCCAAGGGTCATGTCCCATGCCCCTTGGTATAACACCAATCTCCCCCTGATCGTGACCGAACAAGGGAGATTGGTGTTCCCTAATACGCCAGGCCGGCAGTCGCCAACCACCCACCCGCCTAAAGCTTAACCTTGTAGGCGGGTGGGTTGGTGTAATAGGGGCGAAGCCGGGGGATGGCAGTCCCCCGGCTTCGCCTGTCGATCCCGCCAGCCCGCCAGCCGCCAGGATGTCCGGTTTCACGCCAGTGGCCCGATACCTGCCGATTCGATCCAGATCCCATGGTAACCGGGAATGGTACTGATGGAGAGCGCATTGCGACCGGCATTCAGTACAGCCGTGGGAATGGTGAATGTGCGGGTGATAAACCGATCAACAACAGTATAATGGCGACTGACAACGTGACCAGTCACAACAATTTCAAAAGCTGATGGCCCAGGATCGGCGGCCCGCATGGACATGGTGAAACCGATATCGCGCGGTGCCTCCAATTCGAAGCAGAAGAAGGCAAACCCGTTATCATCACCGCCTCGCTGTGGGCTGTCGACTGACCATAAATCACGCCCATGAACGGAGGTTATGTCCGCCGTCGTCCAGAAATCATCTGCTTTTGGCAAGGCTGGCGTGATGATACGGGCGGTCGGATCAATGCCGCGATCGGCGGAGCGGCTTGTCGCCATGGTCTGCCTTTCGGCATCCAACTCTGCGTCTCTCGTGGTAAAAATGTTCGTCATCCGGGACCGGTCACGGCTTCCCTGACGTTCTTCCCTAAAGGCCGGGCCATTGTTCCGCAGGGCGCCCACACGGCTGAAAGCGAGTGCATTATTCATCGTGGCGAGCGACGGGATGTGGAAATCCATGGCACGAACCTCTTCCATGATCTGTGGCCAAATACGTGGCGCTTTATCGGCCCTCCCCCGATCGGCAGCCGTTGATCGGCTGCTGTGTCGGGGTTGGCATGGGTTCAAGGCTAGGCCAGCTTTGCATGAAGGGGTGCTTCTGAAATTCTTCTGATACTAACACACTGTTTTTAATAATATTTTTTGTTCTAAGGGGGTTGTGACTTATGCCTTCCGACGTCTCTTGTGGGAGCTTCCAACAAGGGGAAGGTGATAGGAAGAATCGGTCTGTCCCTGGTGGCTGCAAGCTTTTGTAGTAAATTACGTTTCGAAAATTTATTTTCGGTGGCAAGCAATGGAGTAATCATATTGGACGATGCCCTTGCGCTTTCATATCATACCGAAGGATAGGCCCGGCCATTGATGGGGTTGCACCCTTGTCCCGGTCGTTCCATCCAGCGCCGCCTGCCCCGGTTTACGCGGGATCGGGCGGCTGGTGGCATTTGATCGATAATGTCCAGGTGGGGCCGCGGTGCGTATCAAGGTTTTCCATTTCGGCGAGTGGCTGGTTGACGCCAATAGCTGCACACTGACGCATGATCAGCGCCAGCAGCCGGTGAAGGCCGAACCACGCGCCATGGATGTTCTGGTGGCACTATGCAGCCGGCCCGGTGAGATTTTGAGCGCAGAAGACCTGTTGCGGTCGTGCTGGGATGGGCTCGCCGTCGGTGACAACCAGGTTCACAAGGCCATCGCGCAATTGCGGAAGTTGTTGGGCGATGATCCGGGCCATGTACGTTATATTGAAAACATACGTAAGCGTGGTTACCGCACCGTTGCCCCGGTTACAGCGCTGGCAGAAGCAGCGGGCCTTTTATCACCATCCGACTGGTCGGAAGGTTCGCCTTTTGTTGGTTTGGATGCGTTTGACGAGTCGAGGGCCGCGGTATTTTTCGGTCGCGACACTGCGATCATGTCCCTGCGGGAAACATTGCTGCGACAGGCCGCAAGGGGGGGGCTTGTGCTGGTGCTGGGGGCCAGCGGCAGCGGCAAGACCTCATTGATAAAGGCCGGGTTGCTGCCTGCGCTGCGTCGTCCGGAACAGCCGTTTCGGCTGGTCGATACGACCATGCTGGATATGGGTGATGTCAGTGGCCTGTCGCTTCTGACGGCGGCGGGTGGCGCGCTGCTGGATCTGGAGGTGGATGGCGAACCCCTGCTTGACGGACAGAGTGCTGAAAGTGTGGCGGCCCTGTTGGCCGATCGGAGGGAAGATGCTGTTCCCCAACTTTTCAACCGTGTTTCGGGCATGGGGCCCCAAGCGCGGGTGCTTCTTTTCGTTGATCGTCTGGAAGCGATTTTCAACAACCCCGCCGTTGATGAGGGGCAGAGACGAGGTTTCCTGATCGCGC
>Ga0209373_10000963_pt1 | contig 38570 bp, 30 predicted proteins | sample Higcelweek5metaG_FD_187173 | JGI IMG/M metagenome (GOLD analysis project Ga0209373, IMG submission 187173) | Freshwater pond sediment microbial communities from the University of Edinburgh, under environmental carbon perturbations - High... | ecosystem: Environmental > Aquatic > Freshwater >... | reverse complement strand
CGCCTGGACCCGAGCCAGCGCAAGGGCAGCCTCAAGACACGCCGGCTCATCGCCAACACTTCGGATGAGTATCGGGCCGAGCTGCTGGGACTCAAATGAGAATGCTTGGCTTCATGCGATTGCCCTGGGGTGGTATCCGAGCCTGGCGCATCTGCCGGCGCGGTCTGCACTCTGCACGGCAGCCCGGCCTTTCCATTCCCCTGCGGAAAAACCACGACTGACGTCGGCAGGCATCGATTGGTTACACTAGATGCCCTTCGCGGAGGCCAGGCCATGTCCGATGACGATTTTTCCCTTTTCCAATCCGCTGTCTGCGGCGTCAAACCCTTGCGTCAGGATGATCGCGCCGACACCGGTGCACCTCGGCGCGATCGTCGGCAGATCGCCAGCCGCCGCCATGCAGCCATACAGCAGGTCGAAGCCCAGAAAGTCGATGGTCTGTCTGACCAGTTCGTCATCGATGTGGGCGCTGAAGACGAACTCATCTGGGCACGTGACGGTCTCCAGGAGGGTCAGCTGCGCAAGCTCAAAGCCGGACAGATCGCCTTCGAGGGTAGCCTGGACCTGCACGGAATGACGGTGGAAAAGGCCCGTGAAACACTCTGGAACTTCCTAACCGAGGCAACCCGGCTGGAAGTCCGCTGCGTACGAGTCACCCATGGCAAGGCCGCCCGCCTGGACGGCAGGCGACCGATGGTCAAGAGCCATGTCAATACCTGGCTGCGCCAGCATCCACAGGTTCTCGGCTTCGCCTCCTGCCTGCCCCGCCACGGCGGTACCGGAGCCCTCTATATCCTGCTCAAACGCACCATGCTCGAAGGGCGGGACGAATAATTGCCCGGGGCAGCATGCTTGCAAGCCTGACCGCCCCCCCCTAACCTGCACGTTCGTGTATTTCATTTAGAAGCTTCCGCAGGAATATCCATGTCCCTGGAACAGCAGTACACCGAGATTCTCGCCTCCCTCGGCGAGGACATTTCCCGTGAAGGCCTGATCGACACGCCAAAGCGGGCGGCCAAAGCCATGCAGTACCTTTGTCGCGGCTATCAGCAAACCCTCGAGGAGGTCGTCAACGGCGCCCTGTTCAGCTCGGACAACAGCGAAATGGTGATGGTGAAGAACATCGAGCTGTATTCGCTTTGCGAACACCATATATTGCCGTTCATCGGCAAGGCCCACGTGGCCTATCTGCCCAATGGCAAGGTGCTGGGCCTGTCGAAGGTCGCCCGCATCGTCGACATGTATGCACGCCGCCTGCAGATCCAAGAGAACCTCACTCGCCAGATCGCCGAAGCCGTGGAGCAGGTCACTGGCGCATTGGGTGTGGGGGTGGTCATCGAGGCACAGCACATGTGCATGATGATGCGCGGCGTGGAAAAGCAGAACTCCACGATGGTCACTTCGGTAATGCTCGGCCATTTCCGCAGCAATGCCGCCACCCGTAGCGAATTCCTCAGCCTGATCAACTGAAAATGACAGGGGCCTCGGCCGGCTTGCTGCGCCCTGCCAGCGCCGGCCGATCGATCGCCCCAACCAAGCGTACACAGGGGGAGCCCATACCGGGAGTCTTCTATCGGGCACTTCCCAGACGACGCCATCTTCCCCGAACTCGGCAAAGCCAGACGCCCTTAGTTTGGGCTAACATGCTAGCCCCGTTACACAACGAGATACGCGCATGTCAGCTAATGGCCGGAACGATGTCCGTCTGATCAAGAAGTACCCCAACCGCCGTTTGTATGACACCCGTACCAGCAGTCATATCACGCTCGCCGACATTCGTCAGTTGGTGATCAGCGAGGAGCCCTTCCAGGTAGTCGATGCCAAAACCGGAGAGGATCTGACCCGCAGCATTCTTCTGCAGATCATCCAGGAAGCCGAAAGCGACGGAGAGCCGATCTTCTCCAGCGAAATGCTCAAGGGGATCATTCGCTTCTACGGTCCCTTCCAAGGGGTACTTGCCAGTTATCTCGAGAAGAGCATCCAGAGCGTCATAGACGTGCAGACTCAAGCCGGACTGCAGTCAACCCAAGCCTGGACCGACTTCATGCATAACCAGGCTCCCATGATGCAGGATCTGATGCGCCAGTATGTCGAGCAATCCAAGAAGCTCTACCTGAACACCCAGAACATGTTCGGCATGTTCTCCGGTTTTGCCGGCAAGGCGGGCGGGAAAAAAGATGGCGATGAAGGCCAGAACTGACTTTCATCGCCGAAGGACTCAAGGAAGGTAAAACTCTGGCAAAGCGGCTGCCAGATGCCGTCAGGCAGTTTTCTTGCCCGAAGCTTGGGCAGTCGCCTGACCTGCAGCATGGGCAGCCGCCTCAATACCGCTCGCAGCGATCTCGGAAGCCTGTTTGGCAGCCTTCTGTGCGCTCTCGTAGACGTTGCCGGCACCCTCGACGGCAGACTTGAATACAGATACGACTGGCTCGGCGCTAGCCGGAGCATTCTTGCAGATCTCTTCGACGATTTCCTGGGCCTGCTGGGTGCCGATCTCGATCTGGCGCTCAGTCAGCTTGGTAACCTCTGCCTGGAAGCGAGAGATAAGGTCGTAGGTCTGGCGACTGAACTCCACGAAACGCTCGGCTTGCTCATTGGGCTTGAAAAAAGAGGCTTGCAGCTCCAGGAAGGCCTGGGGATCGCGCACCGACAGCAGCTTGCGAAAGCTCTCGAAATTGTCGTCAGCCGTCGCCCGCAGAGTCTTGAGCTGCAGTTTGGAGAGCTCTTCGGCGCTCTCGAAGATCTTGCTGCTCAGTTTCTGTACGGCATCCAGGTTGGACTTCGAAGCGCTTTCCAGTTTTTCCAGATCAAAAAAGGACATGGTTGTATCTCCTGCGTAGTGACGGCCGGACTGGCCTGGCGCGCCGCTGCTGACGACTTCTTGGATTCAACGGGCAGGCTCATTGTTGCGCTGCAAAATTGATTCTGCAAGCATTTTTTTGCACTGCAAAAATATTTGCTCGCCCAGAGAAATTACCTGGAAAGAAGGCAACCGCATGCTACTGTCTCTAGCATAGGCAGATAGCTGTTATACATCGCCATCCCCAAGAAAAGGCTCCCTTCTATCATGAGAAAACCTTATCGACAAAAAACATCCCGCACTGCAGCATACGAGGCATTGCAATCCGACCGCTCAACATGCTGCATCAATGCTTGCTGAACGGTCTTTTCGCCACTCTGCGTCCTGCATTCGCAGGCAGGTTATCCATATGCAGCGACAGCATGAGCTTCCGAAAATTCCCCACGAAGAAAGCCCCTGCGCGCCCGATACTGTCCAGGGGTCATGCCGAACCAACGCGAGCAAGCCCGAAAAAAGCTGCTGTGTTCGTGAAACCCCAGCAGATAGGCAACTTCCTGCAAACTGAAGTGCGAATGACGCAGATACAGGTGGGCTTGCTCACGGCGGGTTTCATTCAGCAGATCCTTGTACTGGGTGCCCTCCTTTTTCAAACAGCGCTGCAGGGTACGCTTGCTGACGCAGAGCGCCGCCGCTACCTCCTCGATGCTCGGCTCACCGTCAGTCAGACGCTCCATGATCAACTGCTGGACGCGCCAAGTGCTCAACTGCGAGGTCTGCTCATGCAGGCGTTGCTCGGCAAACCGCTCATGCATGCTCGCCAGGGCTACATCGGACGTACTCAGGGGAGAATCCAGCAGAGCCGCATCGAACAAAAAGGAGTGGCTGGACGAGCCGAACTGCATGGGACATCGCAGGATACGGTGGTATTCCGTCGTGTCGGCCGGTTCGGGATGCATAAACTCGACGCACAGCGGCGTGAATTGAGGGTTCCCATACAGCCAGCGCAAGTAGGAAAGCAGGGCTGCCGTACCGACATCGTAGAACTGGCGCGGTATGCCATTGCTGCCGCCGCGGCGGTCAATGCGCAAGCGATAGATATTGCCCTCCCTATGCAGAGAGAAATCGGCGCCATTGTCGACCAACGAGCAAAAACGAACCAAGTGCTCCAGTGCACACTTCAAGTCGGGGCTCGACATCATCACATAGCCCACTACGTCGTAGATCCCGGGCTTGACTAGCCCGTAGGCCTTGAGCCCAATGTCCGGATTGCCGGCCTGCAGGACCGCCCGACTCAGGACTCTCGCAAGGTCCTGTACCTTGCAACCGGCTATATCCTTGAAGATGTCCGGGCTTAAATCCAACTCCCTAAGCAGACTCCCAACGTCCAAACCTTCAGCCCCAAGCGTCTCCTCGACGAGTCGTGCATAACTCACACTGACTGTAAACATATCCCTTCCTGCGCTCTTTTCCATGGACCTAAAAAACCAAACACATGTGGAGAAACCAACACCCCAAGCATTCTAGTTCCTGCCGCCGAGCTCGCTCCAACCCAAACGGGCCGTAAACAACGTCTCATGCATCGGGCACGCCTGCGAGGTGGTTCGACATCGAAACGTCCATTACCGCAAGCTTCCCTGCCTTCATCCGTTCAAATCTACCTCATCGCTCCTGTGCTTGAACCAGCCGCACGCGCCTCCTTGTCGACCGCAGGAATCGCCGCCCCTCTATATAACCGTCCCCGACTCGCCACATGCCGACGACACATGCGACAGATACAAGAGTTGTCCACATCGCGGCAGAAAAGTCACCCAGAAAATCTGCCGAAGGGTGTCACCGATAACCAGTACGATGTCACCACCGGGCACTACCCTAAAATGCTGGCCAGCCGGAGAATCAGCTCCCGTAAGCCGCAACACCACCGACACTGCGCAGCTTACGTGCTGCTTTTTGCAGTCGAGAGTCGCCAGGGTCTCCGACAAAAGGAAGGGAAATCTATGAGCAATCAACGAATTGCATTTGTAACGGGCGGAATGGGCGGGATCGGGACTTCGATCAGTCAACGTCTCTATAAGGAAGGCTTCACCGTAATCGTCGGATGTACCCCGCAGTCCAAGCGCAAGGATGGCTGGCTCGCCTCCCAGCGCGACAGCGGTTTCAGCTTCGAAGCCTGCGAGCATGACGTGACCGACTGGGAAAGCACCCAACGCGCCTTCGCCGAGCTGCGAGAGCGTGTCGGTACGATCGACGTACTGGTTAACAATGCTGGCATAACCCGCGACGCCAGTTTCCGCAAACTCACGCCGGAAAACTGGAATGCCGTGATCAGCACCAACCTCAACGGCATGTTCAACGCCACCAAGCAGGTCATCGAAGACATGCTCGGCAAAGGCTGGGGGCGCATCATCAACATCTCCTCCATCAACGGCCAACGCGGCCAGTTCGGCCAGACCAACTACTCTGCAGCCAAGGCCGGTATCCACGGCTTTACCATGGCCTTGGCCCGCGAAGTGGCCAGCAAGGGCGTGACCGTCAACACCATCTCTCCCGGCTACATCCTCACCGAAATGACCGGCGCCATGCGTCCGGAAGTTCTCGAGCAGATCGCCGCCGGCATTCCGGTAGGCCGCCTCGGCAAGCCCGAGGAAATCGCCAGCATGGTTGCCTGGCTGGCTTCCGATGAGGCTGCCTATGCCACTGGTGCTGACTTCTCCATCAACGGCGGTCTGAACATGCAATGACGTCTCTCGGGAAGCTGCTAGGCTTCCCGATCAGACTCCCCCATTCATACGAGGTGTTTCCTTCATGAAAGAGGTTGTAATCGTCGCTGCAACCCGGACTGCAGTAGGCAGCTTCCAGGGATCCTTGGCCAACATTCCTGCCGCTGAACTGGGCGCAGCAGTGATCCGTCACTTGCTCGAACAGACCAAGCTGGATGCTGCACAGGTCGATGAGGTGATTCTGGGTCAGGTACTAACGGCCGGCGCAGGCCAGAACCCTGCCCGCCAAGCGGTGATCAAAGCGGGTCTGCCCCACACCGTTCCCGCCATGACTCTGAACAAGGTTTGCGGCTCCGGCCTCAAGGCCCTGCATCTGGCCACCCAGGCCATTCGCTGTGGCGACGCCGATGTGATCATCGCCGGCGGCCAGGAAAACATGAGCCTCTCGCCCTATGTCCTTCCTGGGGCTCGCACTGGCCTGCGCATGGGCCATGCCAACCTGCTCGACAGCATGGTTCAGGATGGCCTGTGGGATGCCTTCAACAACTACCACATGGGTATCACTGCGGAAAACCTCGTCGAGAAATTCGGTACCTCCCGGGAGGAACAGGACGCCTTCGCTGCAGCGTCCCAGCAAAAGGCGGTGGCCGCAATCGAAGCCGGTCATTTCCAGAGCCAAATCACCCCCATCTCGATCCCCCAGCGCAAGGGTGATCCGATCGTTTTCGATACCGATGAACAACCACGTGCCGAAACCACTCTCGAAGCATTGACAAAGCTCAAGCCGGCCTTCAAGAAAGACGGATCCGTAACCGCAGGCAACTCGTCCAGCATCAACGATGGCGCTGCCGCCGTGCTGCTGATGAGCGCCGAGAAAGCTAAGGAGCTCGGCCTACCGGTTCTGGCACGTATCAAGGCCTATGCCAATGCAGGTGTCGATCCAGCCATCATGGGCATCGGTCCGGTTTCCGCTACCCGTCGTTGCCTGGAAAAGGCTGGCTGGGGCCTGGACGAACTCGACCTGATCGAGGCCAACGAAGCTTTCGCTGCCCAGTCCCTGAGCGTTGGCAAGGAGTTGGGATGGGATGCTAGCAAGGTCAACGTGAACGGTGGCGCCATCGCCATCGGCCACCCTATCGGGGCATCAGGTTGCCGCATTCTGGTAACCCTGGTGCATGAAATGATTCGGCGCGATGCCAAGAAGGGTCTGGCAACCCTCTGTATCGGCGGTGGTCAAGGCGTAGCCTTGGCAGTAGAGCGTTGAGCTCCAACAATCTAAACCCGCTCGACTAGCAGCAACGGATACGGGGGAGCCCTGACAGGCTCACCCGTATCCGTGCGTTGTCGACTGGTACCCTGAATGGAAATCTACTCCAGATTGGACAGACCGCTACGGGCAGCGACTGGCCTGAGAGATCGAGTCCGGCTTCAGGATGCCAGTCCGCTACCTGCAATCGGTCCTGGACCTCGATCCAGCCCGTGACTTTGTATGCTCTTCAGGATAAACGTCATGGATCAAGCCACATCCTTCGCAAGCTTCTGGTCGGCCCAGACCCCCTTCGTCGCTAATTTCGCTTTACAACAGTTGCGTCTATGGGTGAATGCTTCGCCTTGGTTCGCCGACACGGACAATGCAAAATGGTTCGACGTTCCAGCAGAACGCCTGCACCAGATGCAAGCCGACTATCAGCGGGAATGGTACCAACTCGGCCTGCAGCTTCTCTCAAGGAAACCGTTCAGCTTCACGGACAAGCGTTTCGCCAGCGATAACTGGAGCTCCCCACTCTTCGGCTCGCTGGCCTCCTATTACCTGCTCAACGCCCGTTACATGATGGAGCTTCTCGAGGAGTTGCAGATAGACGAAGAGAAGCCCCGGCAACGCCTTCAGTACCTTGTAGAGCAGGCCATTGCCGCTAGCGCACCAAGCAATTTCTTTGCCAGCAACCCGGATGCGCTGGAAGCTCTAGTAAAAAGCAACGGCGTCAGCCTGTTCAACGGGATGCTGCACCTGGCCAGCGACCTGAAGGAAGGCAAACTGCGCCAGTGTGACAGTGGCGACTTCCTGGTGGGTCGCGACGTGGCAACGACGCCAGGGGACGTGGTGTTCGAGAACGATCTGTTCCAGCTCATCCAATACCGCCCCCTCAGCGAAAAGCAGTACCAGCGTCCGCTACTAATCATTCCTCCCTCGATCAACAAGTACTACATCCTCGACTTGCGGCCGGAGAACTCGTTGGTCCGGTATGCCCTCGAACAGGGCCATCAGGTATTTTTGGTTTCCTGGCGCAATTTTGACGCAAGCTGCGCAAGCAAGACTTGGGATGACTTCATCCAGGATGCAGTGGTCAAGGCCATCAAGGTCACCCAGAGCATCAGTGGCGAACAACAGCTCAACTGCGTCGGATTCTGCATTGGCGGAACCCTGCTGAGCAGTGCACTTGCAGTACTGGAGGCCCAAGGAGACAAGGACAGCATCAGCAGCCTGAGTCTGCTGGCCACCTTCCTCGACTATTCCGATACCGGGGTCATCGACGTTTTCGTCGACGAGCACCTTGTCACCCAGCGAGAACGCACCATTGGTGGCAAAGGGGGGCCGGTCGGCCTGTTCCGTGGCCAGGACATGGGCAACACCTTCTCCCTGCTGCGTCCTAACGAGCTATGGTGGAACTACACCGTGGACAAGTACCTGAAGGGACAGAAACCACGGACCTTGGACATGTTGTTCTGGAACAATGACAGCACAAACCTACCTGGCCCTATGTACTGCTGGTATCTGCGGCATACGTACCTCCAGAATGATCTCAAATCCGGTCAACTGGAATGCTGCGGTGTCCGTCTGGACCTACGCAATATCAAAGCCCCCACCTACTTGCTCGGCACCCAAGACGACCACATCGTTCCTTGGCGCAGTGCCTACAGCACCAGCAACCTGGTTTCGGGAAAGGTCCGCTTCGTTCTCGGTGCCTCAGGCCATATCGCCGGGGTCATCAACCCGCCGGCACAGAACAAGCGTCACTACTGGACCAACGAGCAAACACCGGTCGATCCGGATACTTGGATGGACTCCGCCGAGAAAAAGCCCGGTAGTTGGTGGAACGATTGGTTCGCCTGGCTGACCCACCATGCTGGCGAGCAGCGCCCGGCCGTAGAGCAGAGTGGCAATGGCGAATATCAGGTTCTGGAGCCAGCACCAGGTCGCTACGTGAGGGGTTGACAGCCCCCCCTAAGAGACGAGTGGGTATGAGATAGCAACACCTTACCGAAGCGGTCAGGTGTTGCTCTCAGATTTTGCTTTTGCGGTAGCCCTTTCGAGCGATTTCAGAAGCGCTCGATATCAGCGATAGACTGGAGTTGACGGCGGTAGGCAGCAAAGTCCTGCTGACCACTGCGCGAAGCCAAGAAGCGCCGGTACATGCCCTTCTCCTCCACAGACAAGCCGCCCTCTGGATCGCTGACACCCGTCAGACGGATCAGCACATAGCTACCGTTGGCCAATGCCACTCCGGCAAAGGTTGGTTTGTCCGCGGCAGCAGGCTTAGGCATACGAAAGAGAGCCTGCAATATAGCCGGATCGATACCATCCTGACTGCGCGCTGCAGCCTCAACCACCTGCCAACCTTCACTCTGCTGAGCCTGCTCAGCCGGGGTGTGCCCTTGCCGGAGTTCGCCGAGGAGCGCCTCTCCCCTGCTCTTGACATCCTCAGCAGCGCGCTGCTTCAGCAACTGACCTCGAATACTGTCGGCCACCTGCTCAAACGGAATTTGCTCGGGCTTTCTATGCTCCTTCACGCGCAGGACGACAACCGTATCCGGATCCAGCTCGATGGCACCGCTATTGCTGCCTTGCACAAGCACTTCAGAACTAAATGCCGCCTGAATGACCTGTCGATTCGCAGTCAACCCTTCCCTACCTTCACGACCGAAAGGAGAACTGACTCTCACCTGAAGGCCGAGCTCCTGGGCAGGCTGGGTAAGATCCGAGGCCTCAAAGGCTGCGTTTTCCAGCTTACGAGACGCCTCGACGAAAGCTTGCTCGACTTGATCGGACTTCAGATCACGTACCAGTTTTTCTTTCAAGCTATCGAAGCTGGGAATTTCAGGCGCCCGCACATCCAGTAGTTTTATTAGATGCCAGCCGAATTCGCTACGAATTGGAGAGCTGACCTCACCTTTCCTCAAGGCATAGAGTGCTTGCTCGAATGCCGGGTCGTAAACGCCAGGCCCCGCATAACCCAAGTCACCCCCCTTACCAGCCGAACCTGGATCCTTGGAGAACTCTTTGGCCAGAGTGGCAAAGTCCTCGCCCTTATCGATGCGCTCCTTGAGCTCGTCCACCTTGGCCTTTGCCTGCTCATCGCTCAGGTTGTCATTCACATCAATGAGAATATGTGCAGCCTGACGTTGCTCGGCAAGGTTAGCAATTTCTCGCTGATAGAGCGCTTGCAAGTCCTCGTCCTTGACCTCCACCTGATTGAAGAAAGTATCTCGCCGCAGCTCGACATACTCCACCACAACCTGCTCAGGGGTCATGTAACGAGTGGTATGTTCATCGTAATAGGCTTGGACTGCGCTATCCTCGAGCTTCACGCCCGCCGGCTCGGCAGACAATGTCAGAGTAGCGAAGTCGCGCGTCTGCTGCTCCAGACGGGCAAAAGCCTCAACCTCGCGATCCGTTACAAAGCCACTACCAGCCAGACCAGCGCGCAGCTGGCCTATCAGCATCTCTTGCTCCAGCATCTGGCGGAACTGCGAGCGGCTGTACCCCATCTGCGCAATGACCCGATCAAATCTAGTGGAGTCAAACTGGCCTTCTACCTGAAACTCCGGGGTATGCAGGATCAATTGGTCCAAAGCGCCCTGGGAAAAGGCGAAGCCCGCCGATTCGGCTCCCTGCAACAAAAGCTTACGCTCTATCAGGCCATTGAGCGCTGCGTTGCGCAGCAACCCCTCGCTCAACTGCGAGGCATCAAAATCCTTGCCAAGCTGCTGGAGCAGTTGGCGACGCTGCATCTCCACTGCCTGGTTCAGTTCCATCAGGCCGATTTTCGCGCCATTGACCTCGGCCGCATTCTGACTGTTGCGAGCGGTACTGAGAATGGCGTCGAAGCCCGTCAAACCCAACAGCACGATGATGACACCGATGATAGTTTTGGCAATCCACCCCTGTGAATTGTCCCTGATGTTCTGCAGCATGCGTCCCCCAGAAACGGCTGCGAGACAGCCATTTAACACTGGTAGATTCTGAATAGAAGAAAGGCGCATCCAAAGATGCGCCTTCTCGTAGCTGGCGGAGCGGGTGGGAGCAAATCCACAATCCCCGACGTGACAAGCCGGCATGCTAACCGGCTAACACTACCGCCCCATAGCCAAACCAAGCAACCCTACGAGCCATAGGCTCGAAAGAAGCTCAGTTGACGGCGTCTTTCAAAGCCTTGCCAGCCTTGAAGCCCGGGATCTTAGCTGCTTCGATATTGATCGGCTTACCAGTCTGAGGGTTGCGACCAGTACGAGCAGCACGCTCTTTGACAGCAAAAGTACCAAAGCCAACCAGCACCACAGAATCACCAGCCTTCAGGGCGCCAGTGACAGACTCAATCACTGCGTCCAGCGCTCGGCCAGCAACAGCTTTCGGGATATCAGCAGATGCCGCAATAGCATCAATCAATTCCGACTTGTTCACTCTAGGTCCCCTTATTTCTATTTGGGTTATTTCTTGATCTTGGTGTAGGCAAAGCGGGTGCTGGATGGCTTGCCTACACGAAAAGAGTCGCTTTATATCAAGCGCTCGAAAAAGGTGTCAAGGAAAGCGCCCCTGACTAATGCGTACTGACTCTCTCCTTGGGGTCAATCTCGCGCTTCTCGTCCTTGGCAACCATCTCGGGAGCCGCGTCAGGCAAGGGCTCTGGCGCGTATTGCAGCGCAATCTGTAGGACCTCGTCAATCCATTTGACCGGTTTGATCTGCAAGTCCTGTTTAATATTTTCGGGGATTTCTTTTAAATCGCGGACGTTCTCTTCGGGAATGATAACGACCTTGATGCCGCCACGATGAGCTGCCAGAAGTTTCTCTTTTAATCCGCCGATGGCCAACACTTGACCACGCAATGTAATTTCACCAGTCATTGCTACGTCGGCCCTCACGGGAATTTGCGTCAGCGCAGAAACCAAGGCGGTACACATTCCCACACCCGCACTAGGACCATCCTTAGGAGTCGCTCCCTCCGGCATATGGATATGGATGTCCCGTTTCTCGTGAAAATCCAGTGGAATACCAAGGCTCTTCGCCCTACTACGCACAACAGTCAAGGCCGCGGTAATGGACTCGACCATCACATCGCCAAGTGATCCGGTCTTGATCAGTTGCCCCTTGCCCGGCACGACCGCCGCTTCGATGGTCAACAGTTCGCCGCCAACCTGAGTCCAGGCCAGACCGGTGACCTGACCGATCTGATCCTGCTGCTCCGCCAAGCCATAGCGGTATTTGCGAACCCCAAGGAAATGCTCCAGCGAATCGGCCGTCACCATAACCTTGAAATGCTTTTCCTTAGCATTCTCCTTGACCACCTTGCGACAGACCTTGGCGATCTGGCGCTCAAGGCTGCGCACACCCGCCTCGCGGGTGTAGTAACGAATCATGTCGCGAATTGCTGCCTCATCGAACTCTAGCTCCCCTTTTTTTAGACCGTTGGCCTGGGTTTGCTTAGACGACAGATATTTAACGGCGATATTGACCTTCTCGTCCTCGGTATAGCCAGGAAGACGTATCACCTCCATACGATCCAGAAGCGGTGCCGGAATATTCATCGAATTGGCGGTGCAGACGAACATCACATCCGACAGATCGTAATCGACCTCTAGGTAATGATCATTGAAATTATGGTTCTGCTCCGGATCGAGCACCTCCAGCAGAGCAGAAGCAGGATCTCCCCGCATGTCGCTGCCCATCTTGTCGATCTCGTCGAGGAGGAAAAGAGGGTTACGAACCCCGACCTTGGTCATCTTCTGAATCAGTCGCCCAGGCATCGAGCCAATGTAGGTACGACGGTGACCACGGATCTCGGCCTCGTCACGCACGCCACCAAGCGCCATGCGCACGAACTTGCGGTTCGTAGCCCGCGCAATGGATTCAGCCAGGGAAGTCTTGCCCACACCAGGCGGCCCAACCAGACAGAGCACAGGCCCCTTGAGCTTCTTCACCCGCTTCTGCACGGCAAGATACTCGAGGATGCGCTCCTTGACCTCCTCCAAACCGTAATGATCCGTATCGAGAATAGTCTCGGCCTTGGAGAGATCCAGCCGAACCTTGCTCTCGGCCTTCCAAGGCACATTGACCAGCCAATCAATATAGGAACGCACAACAGTGGCTTCGGCAGACATCGGCGACATCTGCTTTAGCTTGTTCAACTCGGCATAGGCCTTGCCCAGAGCCTCCTTGGTCAGGCCGGCGGATTCGATGCGCTGCTTCAGGTCGTCGATCTCGCTATGACCTTCGTCGATATCGCCAAGCTCTTTCTGAATGGCCTTCATCTGCTCATTCAGATAATACTCGCGCTGACTACGCTCCATCTGCTTCTTCACTCGACCACGGATACGCTTCTCGACCTGCAATAGGTCGATCTCGGCATCCAGAAGTGCCAGAACATGCTCGACCCGGGCCGACAGATCGGAAATTTCCAAAATTTCCTGCTTCTGCTCGAGCTTGAGTGCCATGTGCGCAGCCATGGTATCTACCAGCCGCCCCGGCTCATCAATGCTATTCAGGGACGACAGAACCTCGGCAGGAACCTTCTTGCCCAGTTGGACATACTGCTCGAACTGGCTGAGCAGGCTACGGATAAAAACCTCCCCCTCTCGCTCGACAGCCGGAGTCTCCTCGACCAAGGACAGCTCTGCTCGGCTGTGTCCATCGGCATCAATAAAGCGCTCTATGACCCCTCGCTGCTCACCTTCAACAAGGACCTTGACGGTACCATCGGGAAGCTTCAGCAGTTGCAGGACTGTTGCAACGGTGCCAACCCGATAGAGCGAGTCCTCTCCCGGATCATCATCCGCCGGATTCTTCTGTGCCAACAGGAGAATCTGCTTGTCCCCACTCATTGCCGACTCGAGGGCTTCGATGGACTTTTCACGACCCACGAACAGCGGGATTACCATGTGCGGATATACGACGACATCACGCAGCGGCAGAAGAGGCAATTCGATCGTATTCATGATTTAGGCTCTACGAGGGCTCAGGACCGGAGTGATGGGCGTACCCTGATTTTTAAGATGGGGCTAGCCTTGGGAAAAAACAAGCGCTGCAGTAGAAATGCAAAGGGGCCCGCAGGCCCCTTTCCGGATCAAGCATCAGGCGCAGCCTTGGCAGGCGGCTCCACGTTCTCATAGATCAGCAGAGGCTTGGAAGCACCATCGATGACGCTTTCATCGATGACTACCTTGCTGACGCCTGGCTGAGAGGGAATCTCATACATGGTATCTAGCAGGATACCCTCCAGGATGGAACGCAATCCACGCGCCCCAGTCTTGCGCTCGAGAGCCCGCAAGGCAACGGCCCGCAGTGCATCCGGACGAAACTCGAGCTCTACCCCTTCCATTTCGAACAGCTTGCCATACTGCTTGGTCAATGCATTCCTCGGCTCCGTGAGGATCTGCACCAAGGCCGCCTCGTCCAGCTCATCGAGCGTGGCGATGACCGGCAAGCGACCGACGAACTCGGGAATCAACCCAAACTTGACCAAGTCATCCGGCTCCACATCGCGAAGCGCCTCGCCAATTTTCTTGCCGGCCTCCGGGCTCCGCACTTCAGCGTTGAAGCCGATCCCCCCTCTCGTCGAGCGGTTCTGGATCACTTTTTCCAATCCGGAAAATGCGCCGCCACAGATAAAGAGGATATTGCGGGTATCGACCTGCAGGAACTCCTGCTGCGGATGCTTGCGCCCACCCTGCGGAGGAACGGATGCCACAGTCCCTTCGATCAGCTTAAGGAGCGCTTGCTGAACCCCTTCCCCCGAAACGTCGCGTGTAATCGACGGATTGTCGGACTTGCGCGAGATCTTGTCGATTTCGTCAATATAGACGATGCCCATCTGGGCTTTTTCAACGTCGTAATCGCACTTCTGCAGCAGCTTCTGAATGATGTTCTCGACGTCCTCACCGACATAGCCCGCCTCGGTCAGAGTGGTGGCGTCAGCAATCGTGAAGGGAACGTTCAACAGACGCGCCAAGGTTTCGGCCAGCAGCGTCTTGCCGGAACCCGTCGGTCCGATCAACAGAATATTGCTCTTGCCAAGCTCGACATCATCTTTCTTGTCACGCTGGTTCAGGCGCTTGTAGTGGTTGTACACCGCCACCGCCAAGACCTTCTTGGCGCGCTCCTGACCAATGACATATTGGTCGAGGATGGTACTGATTTCCTTGGGTGCGGGTAGCTTATGAGCACTACTTTCGGCCTGGGCTTCTTGCACTTCCTCTCGGATAATGTCGTTGCACAGGTCGACGCACTCGTCACAAATAAAGACCGAGGGCCCAGCAATCAACTTACGCACCTCATGCTGGCTCTTGCCGCAGAAGGAGCAATAAAGCAGTTTGCCATTGTCCTCGCCGTTACGGGTGTCAGTCATTCGATCAATCCAATCCGGTAGGCTTGCAACACAAGATGAAGGCAAATGCGGGCATTTTCAAGCCCAAGGGCAGTCGCAATTTCAGACCGCCCTCGAGGTGGGCTTAGCCCACCAGCTGACGGTGCGTGAGGACCTGATCGATGAGGCGATACTTGACCGCCTCCTCACCACTCATGAAATTGTCACGATCCGTGTCACGGGCAATCACATCAATGGGCTGACCGGTGTGATGCGCTAGGATCTTGTTCAAACGCTCACGAATGGTAAGGATCTCCCGGGCATGGATCTCGATATCCGAGGCCTGTCCCTGGAAGCCACCCAGCGGCTGGTGAATCATCATCCGCGAATGCGGCAGGCAGTACCGCTTGCCGGCTGCTCCACCGGCCAGCAACAGGGCACCCATGCTGCAGGCTTGGCCGATGCAGATGGTGGAAACGTCAGGTTTGATGAACTGCATGGTGTCGTAAATGGACATACCAGCCGTCACGGAGCCACCGGGCGAATTGATGTAGAGATGGATGTCCTTGTCGGGATTCTCCGCCTCGAGAAACAACAGTTGGGCCACGATCAAGTTCGCCATGTAGTCCTCTACCTGGCCAACCATGAATATCACCCGCTCCTTCAAGAGACGCGAATAGATGTCGTACGCACGCTCACCGCGGGCGGACTGCTCGATCACCATCGGCACCAGGCCGCCGGCGGCCTGGATTTCCGGCATTTGCATGAAATGATTGGTCATATCCCGATCGCTCCCTAATGGTCAGGTCTTGAAATGCAAATAAGCCAGCACGAAGGCTGGCTTATGGATGTACTCACACGAGGGAAGAATCAGGCAGCTTGCGGGGTTTCCGCCGGCTTGACAGCTTCTTCGTAAGAGACCGCTTTGTCGGTTACGTTGGCCTTCTGAAGGACAGTATCTACAACTTGTTCCTCCAGCACAACCGAACGAACTTCACCAATCTGCTGCTCGTTACCGTAGTACCAAGCGATAACCTGCCCCGGCTCTTGATAGGCAGAGGCGATTTCCTCGATCAGAGCTCGTACCTTCGCCTCATCCGGCTTGATCTCGAACTGCTTGACTATCTCGGCAACGATCAACCCCAACACGACACGACGCTTGGCCTGCTCCTGGAACAGATCTGCCGGCAGTTGTTCCGGCTTGATGTTGCCACCGAACTGCTGCACCGCCTGAACACGCAGACGGTTTACTTCACTCTCGATCAGCGCCTTGGGCACCTCGATCGGATTGGCCGCCAGCAGGCCGTCCATCACCTGAGCCTTCACCTTGGACTTGATTGCTTGGCGCAACTCACGCTCCATGTTCTTGCCAACCTCGGCACGGAAAGCATCCAAGCTCGGTTCGGCAATGCCAAACAAGGCGAAAAACTCTGCGTTCAGCTCAGGCAGCTCGGCCTCGGCCACTGCATTGACGGTTACAGTGAACTCGGCAACCTTACCTGCCAGATCCAGATTCTGATAATCCTCTGGGAAGGTCAGGGACAGAACGCGCTCTTCACCAGTCTTTGCACCGACCAGCCCCGCCTCGAAGCCCTCGATCATCCGCCCGGAGCCCAATACCAGCAGCGCCCCCGTGGCAGAGCCGCCCGCGAAGGCTTCGCCACCGATTTTGCCGACAAAATCGATGTTCAGCTGATCACTATTCTGTGCATCACGCTCAACCTGCTTGTAGCGAGTGTTCTGCTTGCGCAGAACTTCCAGCATGTTATCGACATCGGACTCCGCGACTTCAGCCTGCAGACGCTCGACGGCAATACCCTCCAGGCCGGTGACTTCGAACTCGGGATAAACCTCGAAGGTGGCAACGTATTCCAGATCCTTGCCTTTCTCGAAGACCTTCGGCTCAACGGAAGGAGCACCGGCCGGCTTCAGCTTCTGCTCGAGCACCGCCTCATAGAAGCTAGCCTGGATCAGATCGCCCAAGGCCTCCTGGCGAGCCGACTCTTCGTAGCGCTGGCGAATCACGTTCATCGGCACCTTGCCGGGACGGAAACCAGGAATCTTGGCACGACGAGCAGTCTGCTGCAGACGCTTGTTGACTTCGGTCTCGATGCGCTCGACCGGCACACCAATCGTCAGGCGGCGCTCGAGAGCGGAGGTGCTTTCAACAGAAACTTGCATGGATATTCCTCGTTGCACAGACGTTAGCCGGCCCTTGGCGGCCCCAAATCAAGGGCATGCATTCTAGTGGGTCAAATTGCAGAAGTCACCCTACAGAGAACAGGCGGCATACGGGAGGGAGAAGAGAGATAGAAAATGGTGCGGATGAAGAGACTCGAACTCTTATGCCTTGCGGCGCTGGAACCTAAATCCAGTGTGTCTACCAATTCCACCACATCCGCGTGGCCAGACTCTTGAGAAACGAAAACGCCAGGCTATTAGCCTGGCGTTTTGGAATATGGGGTGGACGATGGGAATCGAACCCACGACACCAGGAGCCACAATCCTGTGCTCTACCAACTGAGCTACGCCCACCATATCTTGCTACTTACACGCTTGAGCCGTGCCGCCTTGTGGCGCGCCCGGCAGGACTCGAACCTGCGACCATCCGCTTAGAAGGCGGATGCTCTATCCAGCTGAGCTACGGGCGCTTTTTCGTCTGCATCCTGCACAGAGTGCAAACTCGAAGCTTTTACGGAGCGAACTCTCGTCCGACTTTGCCCTTCCACCTAGTAACAGGCTGTGCTCGACAAGCGGGGCGAATATTATAGAGCGGATTATTTTCTGTCAACAGTGTTTTTTTAAATAAATCAGCAAGATGTAGAAGATAGCCTCGGCGCCCGGTTGTTCGCATTGGCCCGCCAGCCTCACCATGAGAGAATGCGCCCCTCGTCCCATCAACCTCATGGTTAAGCAAGCGTCATGACTGCAAAACTGATCGACGGCAAAGCGATCGCCGCCAGCCTTCGCCAGCAGATCGCCCAACGTGTCGCCGAACGACGCCAGCAGGGCCTGCGCGCCCCTGGCCTGGCAGTGATCCTGGTGGGCACTGACCCGGCCTCCCAAGTTTATGTTTCTCATAAGCGCAAGGATTGCGAGGAAGTGGGCTTTCATTCCCAAGCCTACGACCTTCCCACCAACACCAGCCAGGACGAACTCCTGGCCTTGATCGATCGACTGAACGGAGATGCGGCGATCGACGGAATCCTGGTGCAACTGCCACTTCCGAAGCACCTTGACGCCTCCCTGCTGCTCGAGCGTATCCGCCCCGACAAGGACGTGGACGGCTTCCATCCCTACAACATCGGACGCCTCGCCCAACGCATGCCACTGCTGCAGCCCTGCACTCCCAAAGGCATCATGACACTCCTGCAGAGCACCGGCCTGGACCTTTATGGCCTGGACGCCACAGTCGTCGGCGCCTCCAACATCGTCGGCCGCCCAATGGCACTGGAACTGCTGCTGGCCGGTTGCACCGTGACCGTCACCCATCGTTTCACCCGCAACCTGGCCGAGCATGTCGGCCGCTCCGATCTGGTGGTGGTCGCCGCCGGCAAACCGGGTCTGGTCAAGGGCGAGTGGATTAAGCCGGGCGCCATCGTCGTCGACGTCGGCATCAATCGCCTGAATGACGGCAAACTGGTCGGTGACGTGGAGTTTTCCGCAGCAGCGGAGCGCGCCGGCTGGATCACCCCCGTTCCAGGCGGAGTCGGCCCGATGACCCGCGCCTGTCTTCTGGAAAACACGCTATACGCAGCCGAACAGCTGCATCAGTGACCCAGCACCCCAAGCGAAAAGGCATCCCAAGCAGACTGCGTGAAAACTCTTTGATGGCCAAGCACCGATCAACCAATGATCAGCTTTGGCAGTCCCTCGCTCTTTCCGAGCAAGGCTAGCCAAAAAATCTCTGAAGACTTCGCGTAGCAACGCGAACCCTAGAACCGAGCCGAAGTTTTCACACAGCCTGCGAAGGGTGCCTCTTCATCCGCGAGCGCACCCAGCACGCCCACCTCCCTCACCAAACCCTCACTCGGCCAGGCGCCAGGTCGTACCGCCCTTGCCGTCTTCCAGCACCACGCCCATGGCGGTGAGCTGGTCGCGGATGCGGTCGGACTCGGCCCAGTTCTTCTCGGCGCGCGCCTGCAGGCGCGCGGCGATCAGCGCCTCGACCTCGGCAGCATCCACCTTGCCGGCGGCACCGGCCTGGAGGAAGGCGTCGGGGTCGAGCTGCAGCACGCCGAGCACGCCGGCCAGCTCCTTGAGGCGCGCCGCCAGCCCTGCCGCGGCGGCGAGGTCGGACTCGCGCAGGCGGTTGACCTCGCGGATCATCTCGAACAGCACCGCGCAGGCTTCCGGCGAGTTGAAGTCGTCGTCCATCGCCGCGCCGAAGCGGGCGACGAACTCGTCGCCACCGGCCGGCGCCGCGCCCGGCAGCCCCTTGAGGCCGTTGTAGAAGCGCTCCAGCGCGCCCTTGGCCTCGCGCAGGCTGTCCTCGGAGTAGTTGATCGGGCTGCGGTAGTGGCTGGACACCAGCAGGTAGCGCACCACCTCGGGGTGGTACTTCTCCAGCACCTCGCGGATGGTGAAGAAGTTACCGAGGCTCTTGGACATCTTCTCGCCGTCGACGCGCACCGCGCCGGCGTGCATCCAGGCGTTGGCGTAGAGCTTGCCGGTGGCCGCCTCGCTTTGGGCGATCTCGTTCTCGTGGTGGGGGAACACCAGGTCCGGGCCGCCGCCGTGGATGTCGAAGGTCTCGCCCAGGCAGCAGGTTGACATCACCGAGCACTCGATGTGCCAGCCCGGACGGCCTGGGCCCCACGGCGACTCCCAGCTCGGCTCGCCCGGCTTGGCGCCCTTCCACAGCACGAAGTCCAGTGGGTCTTCCTTGGCCTCGTCGACCTCGATGCGCGCGCCGATCTTCAGGTCCTCGATCTTGCGCCGCGACAGCTTTCCGTAGCCCTCGAACCTGCCGACCCGGTAGTAGACGTCGCCGTTGCCCGGCGCGTAGGCGAAGCCCTTGTCGATCAGGGTCTGGATCATCGCGTGCATGCCGGCGATATGGTCGGTGGCGCGCGGCTCGAGGTCCGGACGCAGCACGTTGAGCCGCGCCTCGTCCTCGTGCATGGCGGCGATCATGCGGCCGACCAGGTCCTGGAACGACTCGCCGTTCTCGTTGGCGCGCTTGATGATCTTGTCGTCGATGTCGGTGATGTTGCGCACGTAGGTCAGCTCATAGCCGCGATGGCGCAGCCAGCGGGCGACCACGTCGAACGCCACCATCACCCGCGCATGGCCGATGTGGCAGAAGTCGTAGACGGTCATGCCGCACACGTACATGCGCACCTGGTTACCGACCAGCGGCTTGAGCTCGTCCTTGGTCTTGGACAGGGTGCTGTAGATGGAAAGCGTCATTTACTGCCCCCAGGAGTCGCGCAGGGTCACAGTGCGGTTGAACACCGGGGCGCCCGGCTGCGAGTCCTTCAGGTCGGCGCAGAAGTAACCTTCGCGCTCGAACTGGAAGCGCTCTTCCGGGGCGGCACTGGCCAGCGACGGCTCGGCGCGGCAACCCTTGAGCACCACCAGCGACTCCGGGTTGATGTTGTCGAGGAAGCTGCCGCCCTCCTCGTCGGTCTTCTCCGGGTTGGCGGCCTTGAACAGGCGGTCGTACAGGCGCACTTCGCACTCGACGCTCGCGGCAGCCGGCACCCAGTGGATCACGCCCTTGACCTTGCGCCCTTCCGGGTTCTTGCCGAGGGTGTTTTCGTCGTAGAAGCAGCGCAGTTCGACAATGTTGCCGGCTGCGTCCTTCACCGCCTCGTCGGCGCGAATCACGTAGCTGCCGCGCAGGCGCACTTCGCCGCCGGGGATCAGGCGCTTGTAGCCGGCCGGCGGGACTTCCTCGAAGTCGCTGGCGTCGATGAAGATCTCGCGGGAGAACGGCAGCACGCGCACGCCCATGTCCTGCTTGGGATGGCGCGGCAGCTCGAGGTTCTCGACCTGCCCTTCGGGATAGTTGGTGATCACCACCTTGAGCGGCTTGAGCACGCACATGGCGCGCGCGGCGTTGGCGTCGAGGTCCTCGCGGATGGCGAACTCCAGCATGCCGATGTCGACCACGCCGCCGGCACGATTGACGCCGATCAGGTCGCAGAAGTGGCGGATCGAGCCCGGGGTGTAGCCGCGGCGACGGTAGCCGGACAGGGTCGACATGCGCGGATCGTCCCAGCCGTTGACGTGGCCTTCATCGACCAGTTGCTTGAGCTTGCGCTTGCTGGTGATGGTGTAGTTCAGGTTGAGGCGGGCGAACTCGTACTGGCGCGGCTGCGCGGGCACTGGCAGGTTGGCCAGGAACCATTCGTACAGCGGGCGGTGATCCTCGAACTCCAGGGTACAGATCGAGTGGGTGATGCCCTCGATGGCGTCCGACTGGCCGTGGGTGAAGTCGTAGCTCGGGTAGATGCACCACTTGTCGCCGGTCTGGTGGTGATGGGCGTGGCGAATGCGGTAGAGGATCGGGTCGCGCAGGTTCATGTTCGGCGAGGCCATGTCGATCTTCGCGCGCAGCGCACGGGCGCCGTCGGGGAACTCGCCGGCCTTCATGCGCGCGAACAGGTCGAGGTTCTCCGCGACACTGCGCTCGCGGAACGGGCTGTTCCTGCCCGGCTCGGTCAGGCTGCCACGGTACTCGCGCGCCTCGTCCGGCGACAGATCGCAGACGTAGGCCTGGCCGGTCTCGATCAGGTGTACGGCCCAGTCATAGAGCTGGTCGAAGTAGCTGGAGGCGTAGCGCTCCTCGCCGGCCCACTGGAAGCCCAGCCACTGCACGTCGCTCTTGATCGCGTCGATGTACTCTTGGTCTTCCTTGGCCGGATTGGTGTCGTCGAAGCGCAGGTTGCACTCGCCACCAAACTCCCTGGCCAGGCCGAAGTTCAGGCAGATCGACTTGGCATGGCCGATGTGCAGATAGCCGTTGGGCTCCGGCGGGAAACGGGTGACGATCTTGGCGTGCTTGCCCGATTCCAGGTCGGCCTGGACGATCGGGCGGAGGAAGTTCGCGGCAGCGGCGGGAGTCTCGGGCTTGCTCATGGGATCCTTGGAACATGTCGGCGCCAGCCAGGGTAGGCCGGCCAATGCAAAGGGCTTATCATAGCGGACCCGTCATGCCCCTGACAGAGACCCGGCAGCAACGACCATCGGCCGGCCAACTCCGGGCATTTCCAACCCACCCAGCGGAACTCAGTCATGATCAAGCTGCACACCAACCACGGCACCATCACCCTGAAACTGTTCGCCGACAAGGCCCCGGAAACCGCGGCCAACTTCGAGCAGTACGTGAAGGAAGGCCATTACGACGGCACCATCTTTCACCGCGTGATCGGCAACTTCATGATCCAGGGCGGCGGCTTCGAGCCGGGCATGAAGGAAAAGTCGACCCGCGCACCGATCAAGAACGAGGCCAAAAACGGCCTGTCCAACAAGATCGGCACCATCGCCATGGCCCGCACCATGGACCCGCACTCGGCCAGCGCGCAGTTCTTCATCAACGTCAAGGACAACGGCTTCCTCGACCACACCGCACCGACCACTCAGGGCTGGGGCTATGCGGTGTTCGGCGAAGTAGTGGAAGGCATGGACGTGATCGACAGGATCAAGGCCGTGGCCACCGGCAGCCGTGCCGGCCATGGCGACGTGCCGGTGGACGACGTGATCATCGAGAAGGCCGAGATCGTCGAATAATCCCGATGGCCACGCTGCTGATCTCGGATCTGCATCTCGACGAGGAGCGCCCGGACATCAGCCGGGCATTCCTGCGCTTCCTGAAGGAGCGCGCCAGCCAGGCCGAGGCGCTATACATCCTCGGCGACTTCTTCGAGGTCTGGATCGGCGACGATGCCATGTCGCCTTTCCAGTGCTCCATCGCCAAGGCGCTGCGCGACGTCGCGGACCGGGGCACGCGGATCTTCTTCATGCACGGCAATCGCGACTTTCTCGTCGGCCGCTCGTTCTGCCGCCAGGCCGGCTGCAGCCTCCTGCGCGACCCCAGCCGCATCGAGCTGAACGGCGCACCCGTGCTGCTGATGCATGGCGACACCCTGTGCACCCGCGACATCGCCTACATGCGCTTTCGCCGGCGTCTGCGCAATCCGCTGTCTACATGGCTCCTGCGCCACCTGCCCCTCTCCAAGCGCCAACAACTGGCCCGCAAGTGGCGCGACGCCAGCCGCCAGCAGGTCCGCCAGAAAGCTGCCGAGATCGTCGACGTCACCCCCGAGGAGATTCCGCGGATCATGGCCGAGCATGGCGTACTGACCCTGATCCACGGCCATACCCATCGCCCCGCCGTGCACGTACTGCAAGTGAATGGCCGGGATGCCCGACGCATCGTCCTCGGCGACTGGAATCGCCAGGGGTGGGTACTGGAAATCGATGACCGGGGATACCACCTGGACGCCTTCCCGATCCACTGATCCCAGAGCCAGGGTCGCTCCCATCGCCTGGGCATCCCGGCTACAGCTTCGCGCCCCGCCAGTCGGCCATGAAGGCGTCAGGCCGCCACGCCGCTGTGGAAGCGGAACTCCGCATCCGGGGTGAGAATCGCCTGCCGCTCGATCTCGGCGAAGAACGCCACACGCTCGTCGATCGGCTCGCCGGCATACTGGCGGGCCATGCCCAGATAATCCTGATAGTGCCGCGCCTCCGAGGCGAGCAGCGAGACATAGAAGCCCCCCAGCTCCTCGTCGAGGAAAGGTGCCAGGCGATGGAAACGCTCGCAGGAGCGCGCCTCGATGTAGGCACCGACGATCAGGGTATCCACCAGCCGGCCCGGCTCGTTCTTGCGGATATGCGCATGCAGACGCTGGGCGTAGAGCGAGGCACTGAGCGGCCGGTAGACGACGCCGCGCTTCTTCATCAGCTCCGCCACCTGCTCGAAATGGCGCAGCTCCTCGCGGGCCAGACGCGACAGCTTGTACTGCAGGTCCTCCTTGTCGACATGCCGGAACAACAGGGTAAGCGCCGTGCCGGCCGCTTTCTTCTCGCAATTGGCATGATCGATCAGCAGGATCTCGGGATGCTGCAGCGCCTGGTCGATCCAGGACTGGGGGGTCGGGCAGAGCAGGAAACTCTCGATCTCGGGAAGCAGGGACATGGCAACCTGACTGGTCTTGGAAAGCCGGGCATTATACGGGCTCCCACGCATCGCGGAGGAGCTGCCCACATCGCTCTCAGATGCGCCCCAGCATACCCTTGCGCAGGAAGCGTGGCGCGATGTAGCGCTCGTAATGGGCCTGGGAAAGCAGGAAGAACTCCCGGTCGATGGCATCGCGCAGGGCCGGCAACGCCCAGTCACGGAACTCCGGCAGCAGGACGACACCGTAGGCCTCGAGCTGGCTGATCGCCCGGGCGCCGCGGGCGATCAGCCGATAGGCCCAGCAATACACCGACTGCTCGACCTCGAAGCGGATCTGCCGCTGCTCCAACTGACAACGCAGCCGCTGCGCATCGAACACCTCCAGCTTGGCCTGCACCACCTGCACCAGCAGGGTTTCCAGCCGCAGCCAGACGGCGCGCTTTTCCTCTTCGTCGTACTGATTCCAGCTCACCACCTCATGATGGAAGCGCTTGCAGCCCCGGCAGACCAGATCGCCATAGACTGTTGAGCAGAGACCGACACAGGGCGTCTTGATGCGCTGATGGGACATGAGCGAAGGGGGAACCAGGAAAAAAGCGAACGATGGGCAGGCATCTTAGCCCTTTGTCTAGGCCCGGTCACCCGCGCAAGGCCGCTGGCGGCTTAACTTCACCACGTGTTTCCAGTAGACTCTGAACGCCTTTTTGGCACCATTGTCCGGTCGAAGCTGTTTTCAAAGCGTCACGAGCACAGTCAACCCGAATGGAATGGCGCAGGCACCCTGCCACGGGGTGCCGACGCCTCCCCTCCCTCGGCGTAAAACTTTGAAAACAGCTTCTGGAGGGGGATCGTCGCAACCTTGGCCGTGCCGCCCATAAAGCGGCTAAGGCGCTTGCGTGCGGGGATTCCCAGGATGCGTGTCCCGGAAACCCCTGGGACCACTGATGAGGGTAAAACTGTGCTTGAAGCCTATCGCAAACACGTAGCAGAGCGTGCCGCCCAGGGCGTCGTGCCCCAGCCGCTGAGTGCCGAGCAAACCGCTGCTCTGGTCGAACTGCTGAAGAACCCGCCGGCTGGCGAAGAAGCATTCCTGGTTGACCTGATTACCAACCGTATTCCGCCGGGCGTGGACGAAGCAGCCTACGTCAAGGCCGGTTTCCTCTCCGCCATCGCCAAGGGCGAAGCCGCTTCCCCGCTGATCAGCAAGACCCGCGCCGTCGAACTGCTGGGCACCATGCAGGGCGGCTACAATATCGCCACCCTGGTCGAGCTGCTGGACAGTGCCGAGCTGGCCAGCGCGGCCGCCGAGCAACTCAAGCACACCCTGCTGATGTTCGACGCCTTCCACGACGTGGCTGAGCGCGCCAAGAAGGGCAACGCTGCCGCCAAGGCCGTGCTGCAGTCCTGGGCCGACGGCGAGTGGTTCACCAACAAGCCGGCCGTTCCGGAAAAAGTCACCCTAGCCGTGTTCAAGGTTACCGGCGAAACCAACACCGACGACCTGTCCCCGGCACCGGATGCCTGGTCGCGTCCCGACATCCCGCTGCACGCCCTGGCCATGCTGAAGATGGCCCGCGACGGCATCGAGCCGGACGCTCAGGGTTCGGTTGGCCCGATCAAGCAGATGGAAGCCCTGAAAGCCAAAGGCATTCCGGTTGCCTACGTCGGCGACGTGGTCGGTACCGGTTCTTCCCGCAAGTCCGCTACCAACTCCGTGCTGTGGTTCTTCGGCGACGACATCCCCTTTGTTCCGAACAAGCGCGCCGGTGGCTTCTGCTTCGGCACCAAGATCGCCCCGATCTTCTACAACACCATGGAAGACGCCGGCGCCCTGCCGATCGAATTCGACTGCACCAACCTGGCCATGGGCGACGTCATCGACGTCTACCCGATCAAGGGCGAAGTGCGCCGCAACGGCAGCGACGAACTGGTCACCACCTTCTCGCTGAAGACCGACGTGCTGCTCGACGAAGTACGCGCCGGCGGCCGTATTCCGCTGATCATCGGCCGTGGCCTGACCGAGAAGGCCCGCGCCGAGCTGGGTTTGGCTCCGTCCACCCTGTTCAAGAAGCCGGAAGCGCCGGCCGACAGCGGCAAGGGCTTTACCTTGGCCCAGAAGATGGTCGGCCGTGCCTGCGGTCTGCCGGAAGGCAAAGGCGTCCGTCCGGGCACCTACTGCGAACCGAAGATGACCACCGTCGGTTCCCAGGACACCACCGGCCCGATGACCCGCGACGAGCTGAAGGATCTGGCTTGCCTGGGCTTCTCCGCCGACCTGGTGATGCAGTCCTTCTGCCACACCGCCGCCTATCCGAAGCCGATCGACGTCAAGACCCACCACACCCTGCCGGACTTCATCATGAACCGCAGCGGCGTGTCCCTGCGTCCGGGCGACGGCATCATCCACAGCTGGCTGAACCGCATGCTGCTGCCGGATACCGTGGGTACCGGTGGCGACTCGCACACCCGCTTCCCGATCGGCATCTCCTTCCCGGCCGGTTCCGGCCTGGTGGCCTTCGCCGCCGCCACCGGCGTCATGCCGCTGGACATGCCGGAATCCGTGCTGGTCCGCTTCAAGGGCAAGCTGCAGCCCGGCATCACCCTGCGTGACCTGGTGCATGCCATCCCCTACTACGCGATCCAGGCCGGCCTGCTGACCGTCGAGAAGAAAGGCAAGAAGAACATCTTCTCCGGCCGCATTCTCGAGATCGAAGGTCTGGACAGCCTGACCGTCGAGCAAGCCTTCGAGCTGTCCGACGCCTCCGCCGAGCGTTCGGCTGCCGGTTGCGCCATCAAGCTGCCGGAAGCGGCCATCGCCGAATACCTGCGCTCCAACATCACCATGCTGCGCTGGATGATCGGCGAAGGCTACGGCGATGCCCGCACCCTGGAGCGTCGCGCCCAGGCGATGGAAGCCTGGCTGGCCAATCCGAAGCTGCTGGAAGCCGACAAGGATGCCGAGTACGCCGCGGTGGTCGAGATCGATCTGGCCGACGTGAAAGAGCCGGTCCTCTGCGCTCCGAACGATCCGGACGACGCCCGTCTGCTGTCCACCGTTGCCGGTCAGAAGATCGATGAAGTGTTCATCGGCTCCTGCATGACCAACATCGGTCACTTCCGCGCGGCCGGCAAGCTGCTGGACAAGGTCAAGGGCGGCATCCCGACCCGTCTGTGGCTGGCTCCGCCGACCAAGATGGATGCTCACCAGCTGACCGAGGAAGGCTACTACGGCATCTACGGCAAGGCCGGTGCGCGCATGGAAATGCCGGGCTGCTCGCTGTGCATGGGTAACCAGGCTCGCGTACAGACCGGTTCGACCGTGGTCTCCACCTCGACCCGTAACTTCCCGAACCGTCTGGGCGATGCGACCAACGTGTTCCTGGCCTCCGCCGAACTGGCGTCGGTCGCCTCGATCCTTGGCAAGCTGCCGACCGTCGCGGAGTACATGGAATACGCGAAGAACATCGACACCATGGCTGCCGATATCTATCGCTACCTGTCCTTCGACCAGATCGCCGAGTACAAGGAAGCTGCGGCCAAGGCCGAACTCCCGGTCCTGCAGGTCTAAGCGTCACCCGCGCTGAATGAAGAAGCCCCGCCTTGTGCGGGGCTTCTTCTTTTCCGCCCTCCTGCGCTAGAGTGGCGACAGGTCGAAAGGCCGATGCCCCGGGTTCTGGCATATGGCTTGCCTAGAGCCCGGCGGCATTGGCGGTCCCAACGGCGGGATCCCGTTCACCGACAATGGCGTCGCTTTCGGTCCTGCCCCAGGCAGCCGCCGAGGCGACGCCTTTTCGTTCAGCGCCGGAAGACATCATGACAGATCATCGAACCACCCCCAGAGCGGATGCCCAGGCCTGGGTCGCGGGCAGCGATGCCCCCGAGAAGAGCTCGATCAACCTGGGCTTCATGCCGCTCACCGACTCAGCGTCGCTGATCGTCGCCGCCACCCAGGGCTTCGCCGAGCCCTACGGGCTGAGCCTCAACCTCAGGCGCCAGGTTTCCTGGTCGAGCCTGCGCGACAAGCTGCTCAGCGGCGAGCTGGACGCCGCCCAAGGGCTGTACGGTCTGATCTACAGCATGCAGCTCGGCATTGGCGGCGCGCCGGCGACCGACATGGCGGTGCTGATGGGCCTCAACCAGAACGGCCAGAGCATCAACCTGTCGACGCCGCTCCGCCAGGCCGGAGTGTGCAACGGCGAAACACTGGCCCGGCATGTGCGCCAGAACCCTGAAAAGCTCACCCTGGCCCAGACCTTTCCCACCGGCACCCATGCCCTCTGGCTCTACTACTGGCTCGCCAGCCTGGGCATCCATCCCCTCGAGGACGTGAATACCCTGGTGGTACCGCCGCCGCAGATGGTCGAACACCTGCGCGCCGGCCGCATCGACGGCTTCTGCGCCGGCGAACCCTGGGGCGCCCATGCTATCGACCAGGGCATGGGCTTCACCGTCGCCACCAGCCAGTCGATCTGGCCAGACCACCCGGAGAAGGTCCTCGGCTGCACCCGCGCCTTCGTCGAGCAGTATCCCAACACCGCCCGCGCCCTGGTCATGGCCGTGCTGGAGGCAAGCCGCTTCATCGACGCCAGCGAAGAGAACAAGGCCGGCACCGCACAACTGATCAGTGCCGACGAGTACGTGGCCGCGCCGCGCCAGGTGATCGAACCGCGCTTTCTCGGCAACTACGAGGACGGCAACGGCCATGCCTGGCGGGACGACCATGCCCTGCGCTTCCATGGCGACGGCGCGGTCAACCTGCCCTATCTTTCCGACGGTCTGTGGTTCATGACCCAGTTCCGCCGCTGGGGTCTGCTGCGCGAAGATCCGGATTACCTCGCCATCGCCCGCCAGGTGCAGCAGCTCGACCTGTATCGCGACGCCGCCGCTGCCCTCGGCATCCCGCAGCCCGCCTCGCCTATGCGCAGCGCCACCCTGCTGGATGGCAAACGCTGGGACGGCTCCGATCCGGCGGCCTATGCCCGCAGCTTCGCTCTCCACTCCATGGGCGAGGTACCGTCGGCCGACGACCAAGGAACATCCCCATGCTGCGCATCCTCCTGATCAACGACACGCCGAAGAAAGTCGGCCGCCTGAGAAGTGCCCTGGTCGAGGCCGGCTTCGAGGTCGTCGACGAATCCGGCCTGACCATCGACCTGCCGGCGCGGGTCGAGGCCGTGCGTCCCGACGTGATCCTCATCGACACCGAATCGCCCGGCCGCGACGTGATGGAGCAGGTGGTGCTGGTCAGCCGCGACCAGCCGCGGCCGATCGTCATGTTCACCGACGAGCACGATCCGAAGGTGATGCGCCAGGCCATCCAGGCCGGAGTCAGCGCCTACATCGTCGAAGGCATCCAGACCCAGCGCCTGCAGCCGATCCTCGACGTGGCCATGGCCCGCTTCGAGAGCGACCAGGCCCTGCGCGCCCAGCTACAGGCCCGCGAGGCGCAGTTGGCCGAGCGCAAGCGCGTCGAGCTGGCCAAGGGCCTGCTGATGAAGATGAAGAACTGCAGCGAGGAAGAGGCCTACACCCTCATGCGCCGCCAGGCGATGAGCCGCCAGCAGAAGCTGATCCAGGTCGCCGAGCAGGTCATCGCGATGCACGACATGCTCGGCAGCTGAGGGGACCCCGGCCCCTCGCTCTCGCGCCTCAGGCCAGGCCGAGAAACCTCAGCGCTGCCCGGTAGATCTTGTCGCCGCTGCAGACGATCACCAGCGAATCGCCGGACTTCGACCCGCTCAGCAGGTTGGTCAGCTGGCGGGTCACCCCGAACGGATTCTGCAGCACCGCCACCTGCACCTCGTCGCCCTCGGGCATCATCTGCTCGGTCACCAGCCGGTCCGGCTTCATGGTGACCGTGACGTTGAGCACCTTGCCGCCAAAACGGGTTTCGAGAAATTCGCTGCCGGACGAGCGCTGTGTGGACGACCTGGTGCTGACTGGTTTCATGGATTTCACCCCCTGTTGAGAATGCGGGGCAATCTACCAAAACGCCCGTACCGAAACCCAGCTTCGATTGCATCGAGCCATCCGCCGCACCCTCCATTTGCCCATCAAAAGGCCTGACTTGCCAGACTGCTGGCCACGCGCGTATGTTCCGCACGCAGGCCAGCACACTGGCCAACGTCGCTCGGACGGTTCCGGGCGCCTACGTCTTTCGAGGAAACCATGGCCGAACACGGCAAGCGCCGCTTTGCGCGCATCGATCGTCTCCCCCCCTACGTCTTCAACATCACCGCCGAACTGAAGATGGCCGCCCGCCGCCGCGGCGAGGACATCATCGACTTCAGCATGGGCAACCCCGACGGTGCCACCCCGCCGCACATCGTCGAGAAGCTGGTGCAGGTCGCCCGCCGCGAGGACACTCACGGCTATTCCACCTCCCGCGGCATCCCGCGCCTGCGCCGCGCCATCTCGCATTGGTACCAGGATCGCTACGCTGTCGAGATCGACCCGGACAGCGAGGCCATCGTCACCATCGGCTCCAAGGAGGGCCTGGCGCACCTGATGCTGGCCACCCTCGATCACGGCGACAGCGTGCTGGTGCCCAACCCCAGCTACCCGATCCACATCTACGGCGCGGTGATCGCCGGCGCCCAGGTGCGTTCGGTGCCGCTGGTGCCCGGCATGGACTTCTTCGCCGAACTGGAGCGGGCGATCCGCGAGACGATTCCCAAGCCGAAGATGATGATCCTGGGCTTCCCCTCCAACCCCACCGCGCAGTGCGTGGAGCTGGACTTCTTCGAGCGCGTGGTGGCCCTGGCCAAGCAGTACGACATCCTCGTGGTGCACGATCTGGCCTACGCCGACATCGTCTACGACGGCTGGAAGGCTCCGTCGATCATGCAGGTACCGGGTGCCAAGGACATCGCCGTGGAGTTCTTCACCCTCTCGAAGAGCTACAACATGGCCGGCTGGCGCATCGGCTTCATGGTCGGCAATGCTGAACTCGTGAGCGCCCTGGCGCGGATCAAGAGCTACCACGACTACGGCACCTTCACTCCGCTGCAGGTAGCCGCCATCGCCGCGCTGGAAGGCGACCAGCAGTGCGTGCGCGACATCGCCGAGCAGTACCGTGAGCGGCGCAACGTACTGGTCAAGGGCCTGCACGAGATCGGCTGGATGGTGGAGAAGCCCAAGGCCTCCATGTACATCTGGGCGAAGATCCCCGCGCCCTACGCCCACCTCGGCTCACTGGAGTTCGCCAAGAAGCTCCTGGCCGAGGCCAAGGTCTGCGTCTCGCCGGGGCTGGGCTTCGGCGACTACGGCGACGACCACGTGCGCTTCGCCCTGATCGAGAACCTCGACCGCACCCGCCAGGCGATCCGCGGCATCAAGGCGATGTTCCGCGCCGACGGCCTGCTCGAGGGCGTGCCGGAAAAGGCGCGCAAGGCCGACGCCAGCCACTGAGCCTGGGCTGCCCCGTCCCCCCGACGGGGCAGCCTCTCCGCGATCCCCAGTCCGACCGGGAAGAAAACCTCCATCCTCTATGTCTACCCTCGAACAACTGCGTCGCGGCGAACTGGCCGGCAGCACGCGCCTGGACCTCTCTGCCGAACTGCACGAATTTCCCGAGGAAATCTTTGCCCTGGCCGACAGCCTGGAGATCCTCAACCTCTCGGGCAATCGCCTGAGCGACTTGCCGGCAGACCTGCCGCGCCTGCGCAAGCTGCGCATCCTGTTCTGTTCGGACAATCCTTTCAGCACACTGCCGGAGGTGCTCGGCGACTGCCCGCAACTGGAAATGGTCGGCTTCAAGGCCAACCGCATCCGGCATCTGCCGACCGCTGCCCTGCCGCCAGCGTTGCGCTGGCTGATCCTGACCGACAACCGTCTGGAACGCCTGCCCGCCGAACTGGGTGACTGCAGCCGGCTGCAGAAGCTGATGCTCGCCGGCAACCAGCTGCAGGCGCTGCCGCAGAGCCTGGCCGGGCTGAGCCGGCTGGAGCTGCTGCGCATCGCCGCCAATCGCCTCGATGCCCTGCCCGGCTGGCTGCCGGAGCTGCCGCGGCTGTCTTGGCTGGCGTTCGCCGGCAACCCCTTCAGCGACGCCAGCGAGGCGGAGATCCTGCGCCAGCATCCGCTGCCGCCGATTCCGCGCAGCAGCATCGAGCTTGGGGAGATCCTCGGCCAGGGGGCCTCCGGAATCATTCACCGCACCGACTGGCAGCGCCCCGGGCAACCGGCGCAGGCCATGGCGGCGAAGCTGTTCAAGGGCAGCGTGACCAGCGATGGCCTGCCGCACAGCGAAATGGCCGCCTGTATCGCCGCCGGCGAGCAGGCCAACCTGATCCGCGTGGCCGGGCCGCTCGCCGAGCAGCCGGGAGCGCCACCGGGCCTGCTGCTGGAGCTGATCGATCTGGCCTTCCGCGTGCTCGCCGGGCCGCCGTCACTGACCAGCTGTACCCGCGACTGCTATACGCCGGAACGGCGCTTTACCGTCGACGAGGCGCTGCGCATCGCCCGTGGCGTGGCCGCAGCGGGCGCGCACCTGCATGGACGCGGCATCCTGCATGGCGACCTGTACGCCCACAACCTGCTGGTGGATGATGCCGGCAACTGCCTGCTCGGCGACTTCGGCGCCGCTTCGTTCTTCGATCCGAGCAGTGTGCACGGCCAGGCACTGCAGCGCATCGAGGCCCGGGCCTTCGGCTGTCTGCTGGAGGAGTTGCTGGAACGCTGCCCGGCGGATGGGCAAGTCGTGCGCCTGCGGCAATTACAGGAGCAGTGCATGGTCGCGGAGGTCGACCAGCGACCGGACTTCGCAACCCTGAGCACCTGCCTCGCCGCAATCTGAAAAAGGCTCGGGCTTACCCCTTCCGGAACAGCCTCTCCACATCCTCCGCCCGGCATAATCCGGTGCCCGGTAGCATGAGGGTCGCAGCCGCGGCGGCCATGCCGTAGCGCACCGCATCGTGCAGGGACCAGCCGCGGCTCAAGGCGAGCACCGTGGCGCCGACCACGCTGTCGCCGGCACCCACCGCGCTGCGTAGCGGCACCTCGAAGGCGGGAAAGCGCTCCAGCCCCTCCCGGCTCGCCAGCAGCGCGCCTTCGGCGCCGAGGGACAGGACGACGATCTCCACGGCCCCCTGTTCGACCAGCCCACGAGCCGCCGCTTCCTGTTCGACCTGGCTTTCCAGCACCCGGCCGGTGAGGCCGGACAATTCGCTCAGACTCGGCTTGAGTAGATGGATGCCGCCGCGCTCCACCGCATGGCGCAAGGCGTCTCCCGAGTAGTCGAGAATCAGTCTGGCACCGATGCGCTGTGCCAGGGCCACGATCTCGTCGTGAAAGTCCAACGCCACGCCAGTCGGAAAGCTGCCGCTGACCACCAGATAGTCCGGCGGCGGAACGAGCGCGGCGATGGCCTCCAGACAAGCCTGTCGCTCGTCCGGCGTCAGCGTCGGGCCGGGCAGGACGAAACGGTACTGCAGGCCGGTTTCACCCTCGTCCACGGTGAAGCTTTCCCGGGTATCGCCAGCGATCGGCACCCGCAGCTCGGGCAGGCCAAGCTCTTCCAGCGCGCGCTGCAGCATCGCGCCGAACGGACCGCCGGCCGGATAGATCGCCACGGTATCGCCGCCAAGGTTCCGGATCACCCGCGCCACATTGATGCCGCCGCCGCCCGGCTCGTAACGCGGCAGGGTGCAGCGCAGCTTGCTGGTCGGTGCAAGGCGTGCGATGTCGGTGGAGACATCCATCGCGGGGTTGAGGGTCAGGGTGGCGATGCGCGACATGGAACGCTCCAGCAGGGTCTGACAGAGCGAATATTTAACCAGAGCTTCGGGATCGGGGTGGCAATACGGAGCATGGCGGACTCCAGATTGCCCGCCCCGTTGGCTGGCGAACACGTCCGGAAGCGTTCACTCTCGTCTGCTGGAGGGCAACGAATACACGATAGCCCTGTTCGACCTCCCAGCACAGGCGGCCTGAAAAACAGGCTTCACTGCAGCGTAGGCGTCACCACCTCCTTCAAGTCGATGTGTTTCCAGTTAGGCTTCTCCCCCAAACGCGCATTGAAGCGGGTGTTGAAGGTGAACTCGTCCTCAGTGTGCTGGCTCAGCGATTTGCCATAGATCGCCTGCAGCGCCGTCAGGTCGTAGCCCATCAACTGCAGCAACGTGGGGAAGATGTTGTAGTGGCTGGAGCGGTCCTTGTTGCCCACCAGCTCGCGCGGCCAGTCGAGGGTGTGCAGGCCGTTGCCCTGGATCACGACCAGCGGCACCAACCCCTCCTCCACCACCGGATCGCCGCCGCAATGGGTATCGACGCCTGGGTTGCCGCGCTCGTGCAAGTCCTGGCCATGGTCGGAGGTGTAGATCAGCACCGCGTTGTCGAGTCTGGCCTGACTGAAAACCTGGGCGAAAAACTCGCCGACGTTCCACAACAGGGTATTTTTGTAGGCATTGCGGTAGCGCACCCAGTCCTCGACCTGCCCGCCAAAGTCATAACGCTCGCCGGTGTCGGACACATCGGCGTATTGACCGCGCGACAATGCTGGACGGTAGACCAGGAAGTCGTCCGGGTACTTGTCGTGGACCGGGAAGTGCGCACCGACCTTGTTGAGGTAGACCAGCTCCGGCGTATCGTTGTTTAGCAACTCGACGAGCTTCTGCGCCGCGGCCATGTCGCGGTCGCGCACCGGCGTCTGGTTGAACTGGACAAATTCATCGATCTCCTGACGCTCGCTCTTGCTCATCAGGTTCTGCAGGCGGCCGCCCGTGCGCTGAGCATCGATATAGACCGTGCGCAGCCCAGCCTTCCTAGCATATTGCCAGATCGACGGCATGGTCGAGTTGATCCGCAGGTAGTCGCTGCGCGTGCCACCGTAGCGCAGAGTGACGTTGGTATCGGCGCTGCAGTTGGCGATGGAGGCGGCGTAACCGTAGTTGTAGATGCTCACGCCAGGGTAAGCCTGCCCGAGGCTGCTGTGCACGCCATGCTCGACGTTGATGTCCAGGTAGTTACCGGACACGCTCTCATCGACGATCAGCACGATGTCGTTGCCGACTGCTTGGCCATGGCGCGGCAGGCTCACCGTCTCCCGCGGTCCCACCGTACTGCTCGCCGCCTCGTAGGCGAACAGGTTGAGGTAGACCAGCGGCGTGTACATCGCCGGCAGGCCGCGAGCCCCCTCGCCGCTGCGCACGAACAGAATCCCCGTCAGCAGCAGCACACTACAGAGCGGCGCTGCAACCAGCGCATAACTGGACAACGGCAGGCGCCGGCGCGGTGCAAGGGCGATACCGAACAGCAACGGCAGGGCACCGACGGCAGCGAGGAAGACGCTCGCCCGGTACTGGTAGAGCGCTTCGTCGATAAAACCGCCGGAATAGATCAGCGAGACGAAGGTGCTGTAGGTCAGGTAGTCGGCGGTGACGCGGGTATAAACGTCGAAAAACAGCGTACTGGCGAAAAACAGCAGTGCGAACAGATAGCGGATAGCCGTCGAACGGATATAGGCGGTCAGCCACAGGGTGGCCAGCAGTATGCCGAACACTCCGGCGAACAGCAGCAGCGGCACGCCGAACCCCAGATCGATCAGGCGCTTGAGGTAGTAGTCATAGTGGCTCAGCAGGTACAGGCCGAGTAGCAGTTCCTTCAGGTAAGTCGTCATGGCGTCCTCTCCAAGCTGCCCCAGCCGCGGTACCAGCGTCACGGGCAAAGGCGCTGAAGCCCCAGAAAACTACCTGTAACAAACACTAGCAGCGGGTTTGCGACACGCAACCCACACTGGCTTGCGCAACACGTCAGCCAATGCAGGGCGAACAACCCGCCGCGCCGCAGCCACCAACGCTCATACCCGCGACACAGGAAGGCAGCGCCTGGAAGCGCAGCAGCGGATTGAACCAGCCTTCCGATTGGCGGCAGACAACTCGGCACAATCCTTTACCCCAGGATGACGCCACTTCGGGCTTGAGTTCAGCCTTGCCATTGAAGCAATCGCCCCTGCCGTGCCGGGGAGAACCGAAGCTACTCGCTCGCCATGCCCCATCAATGTGCAAAAAACGACCACTCGCCTCCTTTTTGCTCAGCATTGCCTGACAAAATGTCCTGCAAGCCCACGGGAATGGCTGCTCCAATTCCGGCACGGGTATTGCTCAACAAGTTGTACAGGGCAGCCAACGGCGGTTGCCTGTTGAACGACAAAGGCGTCGCATCACCTCGCTCAGGCGAGTCGTGATGTGGCGCCTTTTGCGTTTCGGCCCCAGCGTCTGGGGCGGTGAACGGAGGCCTTCGCGGCCCGCCCCCTTTCAACCTGCTGTGGCTCCGGCCTCCCAGGCATATAGTGTTCGCCTGTAAGCCTGCCGGAGTTTCTTGCCACCGATGAGGTGTTCGATGAATACGAGTTTCTGGAAAGCCGGCCACACACCCACGCTGTTCGCCGCATTCCTCTATTTCGACCTGAGCTTCATGGTCTGGTACGTGCTCGGCCCGCTGGGCGTGCAGATCGCCACCGACCTCGGGCTGACCACCCAGCAGCGCGCCATGATGGTCGCCACGCCGATCCTGTCCGGCGCCGTGCTGCGCTTCATCATGGGCATGCTGGCCGACCGCACCTCGCCGAAGAGCGCCGGCATCCTCGGCCAGGTGATCGTCATCGCCGCCCTGGCAGTGGCCTGGAACATGGGCATTCACAGTTACCAGCAGGCGCTGCTGCTCGGCCTGTTCCTCGGCTTCGCCGGCGCCTCCTTCGCCGTGGCGCTGCCGCTGGCTTCGCAGTGGTATCCGGCGCAGCATCAAGGCAAGGCCATGGGCATCGCCGGCGCCGGCAACTCCGGTACCGTACTCGCCGCCCTCTTCGCCCCCGGACTGGCCGCCGCCTTCGGCTGGAGCAACGTGTTCGGCCTGGCGCTGATCCCGCTGGTGCTGACCCTGATCATCTTCGCCAGCGTCGCCAAGAATGCTCCGGAGCGCCCGCAGCCCAAGGCCGTCGCCGACTACCTGAAGGCCCTCGCCGACCGCGACAGCTGGTGGTTCATGCTGTTCTACAGCGTGACCTTCGGCGGCTTCCTCGGCCTGGCCAGCACCCTGCCCGGCTACTTCCACGACCAATACGGCTTCGATCCGGTGAAGGCCGGCTATTACACCGCCGCCTGCGTGTTCGCCGGCAGCCTGCTGCGCCCGCTGGGCGGCGCCCTGGCCGACCGCATCGGCGGCATCCGCTCGCTGCTGATGATGTACACCCTGGCCGCCCTGTGCATCGCCGTGGTCGGCTTCAACCTGCCCAGCTCGACCGCCGCGCTGGGGCTCTTCGTGGTCGCCATGCTCAGTCTCGGCGCCGGCAACGGCGCGGTGTTCCAGCTGGTGCCGCAGCGCTTTCGCAAGGAGATCGGCGTGATGACCGGCCTGATCGGCATGGCCGGCGGCATCGGCGGCTTCGCCCTGACTGCCGGGCTCGGCACCATCAAGCAGTCCACCGGCGACTACCAGCTCGGCCTGTGGCTGTTCGCCAGCCTGGCCGTGGTCGCCTGGTTTGGCCTGCACGGCGTCAAAAAGCGCTGGCGTACCACCTGGGGCAGCGCCGCGGTGACTGCCGCGCGGGTCTGACCCCACAGCTGTGCCGCTCGCCAACCGATGGCCCCCACGCTCCCACGCTCGTCGTTATACACAACTGCAGTCCCCACAGGTCTATACCCAAAAGGGATTCGTGGAGAATGACGATGAACTGGGCAGAGGAAGAAATGCAGACCGCCGACCTGGGCGATGAGCGCCTGAATGTACGGCTAGCCAAGGTCCTGGAGCGGTTGGGAGCGCACCCGGGGAGCAGCATTCCCGCGGCCTGCCGGGGCTGGGCGGAAACGATGGCGGCCTATCGGTTCTTCGACCACGAGAAGGCAACATTCGAGACGGTGCTGACACCGCATCGGGATGCCACGCTGCAGCGCATGGAGTGTTGCCCGGTGGTGTTGCTGGTACAGGACACCACCGAGCTCGACAAGTGGGTGAGCCTGGGCCCCAAGGGCGTGGGCACGCTCAAGGAGCAGCAGAAATACCCGCGTCGGTTGCATCCGACCGTGGCCTTTACCCCGGAACGCATCTGCCTTGGGGTCGTGGAGGCCTTGTGGTGGAGCCGCGACGAACCGAGTCCGCGCAAGGCGCGTCGTGGCAAGGGCGTGGACGAGAAGGAGAGCCGGCGCTGGATCGACAGTTACCAGGCTAGGGCCTGTTAACACTAGCGTAGGGCCTCAGCGATAAGAGCCACAGTGATGAAGGCGGCGTACATGAGGTCAAGCTTGTCGTAGCGCGTGAACACGCGGCGCCAGGCCTTGAGCCGTCGAAACAGCCGCTCGATACCGTTGCGTCGGCGATAGAGCGGTTTGTCATACTCCCACGGTTGGCGCC
>Ga0209373_10000962_pt1 | contig 38596 bp, 42 predicted proteins | sample Higcelweek5metaG_FD_187173 | JGI IMG/M metagenome (GOLD analysis project Ga0209373, IMG submission 187173) | Freshwater pond sediment microbial communities from the University of Edinburgh, under environmental carbon perturbations - High... | ecosystem: Environmental > Aquatic > Freshwater >... | reverse complement strand
ATGCTCACCCCAAAACGACCCGCAGCAGCTCGACGCGATGAGCCGGCCTCAATCGCACCATAAAGCCGAACCCGAAGATCTGACGAGTAGCTCTTCCCCATGATCCACCTCCAACACAGGTGAAACACAAATCCGTCCTCAGGGAAACCGTTACGATCCGGATTTCAGGCTCGACGCTCTAAGGCTGGTGTTCTCAAGACCCCACTGAGCAAGACGGTTGGCGAGGACGTGGGGCAACACGGCGCGCCAGTCGCCACGCTTCTGCACCAACTGGCGGCGCAGCAGGGTGGCGACATTGCGGTAAAGGTCCCTCACATCCATGCCGGCCAGTTTGGCCAGGATTGGCAGTTCGGCATCCGTCTCGTCCCGCTTCTCCACGTCGAAGGAATAAACCAGGGAGCAGATTTCCGCCGCCCTCTGCATGGGGGCGTTCTGGTCCGGTTGATCTCGTTGCCAGAACAGGCGCTTGAATAATTCACCATCCTTCAAAGCCGACAACGATCCCTGGGGGGCGGCGTCAGCCATAGCCAGGGCCAGACGGGAATTGTTTCCCGCCAGTTCGGTGATGCGGAGACGGTCGATTTGCGACAGCAGGGGGTGACGGGCGGCCAGTAAGCGCTCGATCACCTCGGGTGAGGCGGTGTCCAGGCGGAAGACCTCGGTCTGTTCGGCATCGCCGTCGCTGACGTCGTATTCGATGGTCAGCAAGCTGATGCGACCACCGGCACCGCGCACTTGGTCCGCGAGGGATTTGTGGGTGGCGGGGGGGCAATTATCGACCACCAGCACCACCGGCAGGTCCAGGGTGGCGAGGCGGGGGATGAGTTCTTGCGGGGCGGGATTGGGCGAGTCGCCGAGATCGGCATAGACGGCTAAATCCTCGGCCAAGGGATCATCCCCGATGCCCCGGTCGAACAGGGTCTCGGCCAGCCGGGTTTTGCCGGTGCCCGATAGGCCGATCAGTCGCACGATCCCCTTGGGCTTGCGGAGAATATTCCGTAGCCGCGCGATACCGGCCTCGGCATCAAGGGAGTCAGAACAGCGGCTGTCGGTGATCAGTGCCTTCTTATCCATCAGAAAGGTTTCGGTGCCCTCGGTCGCTGGATTGGACCAGTTTCCCCACGGCTTCCAATTGCTTAGGGGCTGGCCGAGGACTTGGCGGACCCATAGGGCAACGCCGGGATGATCATTCACCCACCCGGCCATGCGCGGCCCGTCGTAGAAGTCGAGAACCGGCGCCTTGGCGTCGCCCATGGCAGACGTCATGGCGTTGATGCGTTCGGTAAGGTCGCTGTCAGTGGCGGAAGCTTTGCCGCTGACGATGACGTAGGCGCCACCGGCTTCGCCCAAGGCCAGGATGGACGGATAGAGCGTGCCCTTGAGGTGCATGGCATCGACAACCTTGCGGGCGGTGATGTTGGTCAGCTTGGCTTGGAAACCGGTCTTGGGCCTTGGAATGAAGTCGAGAGCGGGTAAGCCGTCCGGCAGGGTGACCCGTCCGTCGATCCCGCCATCCGGAGCATCCTGGTCGCCACCAAAGGTGAGTGCCGATAGCGGCAGGCTATGGCGGCGCAATTCCGCCGCACACAGGCGCCTGATCAGCTCCCGCAACTGCGTGTCATCCAAGTTGGCGATGTGTTGGGCGTTGACTTCGAACATGCCGAGGTTGCCCTTAATTCTAACGGTTAAAGGCAGATGTAATTTTATAATAAATACGTATGAGCGCTACATGATGTATCGAAATCTGTCAATGATGTTACGTCGCCGGTCTTGATGTTTCCCGTCGACTGCCTGACCCGCACTCGGGACGCGGCGGATTGGTTGATCTCAACCTGCCGGGTCGGTGGCACCGATCTCAACGCTTGGCTGGTCGAACAGGGCTGGGCGTTGGTCTGCAAGGGCTGCTTCGGCGGCTTTCCCCTTGAGCAGGGGCGGGCTCGTCTCGCCCACCGGGGACTCTGGTCCTGCAGGTTCGAGGCGCCGGAGGATTCGCGACGGGCTCAGGAGGCGGAGAGAAGGCTCCCGGCCGGCCCGTCGCGGAGACCCCATATGACCCAAACCAAGCTCATCCTCAGCGCCTCGCGCGACGTTCCCTTCAACAAGCTGGTGCTATCGCAGGCCAACGTCCGCCGGATCAAGGCCGGCGTTTCGATCGAGCAGTTGGCGGAGGACATCGCCCGCCGCACCCTGCTGCAGAGTCTAACCGTCCGCCCGATCCTTGATTCCGACGGCAACGAAAGCGGTCTCTATGAGGTGCCGGTCGGCGGCCGCCGCTACCGCGCCCTCGAATTGCTGGTGAAGCAGAAGCGGCTGGCTCGCACCGCCCCGGTGCCCTGCGTCATCCGCACCGACGGTCTGGCGGCGGAGGATTCCCTGGCCGAGAATCTCGAGCGCGCGCCCCGCTGCATCCGCTCGACCAGTTCCGCGCCTTCCAGACCCTGCGCGAGGCCGGCCTCGGTGACGAGGACATCGCCGCCCGCTTCTTCGTCACCCCGATGGTGGTGAAACAGCGTCTGCGGCTGGTGACGGTGTCGCCCAGGCTGCTCGACCTTTATGCCGAGGATCAGGTCACCCTCGAGCAGGTGATGGCATTTTCCGTTACCTCCGACCATGCCCGCCAGGAGCAGGTGTGGGACAGTCTGGTCCGCGCCTATAATCGCGAGCCTTATTATATCCGCAAGCTGCTGACCGAGGGGACGGTGCGGGCCGCCGACAAGCGGGTCCGCTTCGTCGGCATTGAGGCCTTTGAGGCCGCCGGCGGGGTGGTCCAGCGCGACCTGTTCGAGCCCGATGGCGGCGGCTGGCTGCAGGACCCGGCCCTGCTCGACCGGCTGGTGAGCGAAAAACTCGCCGTCTCCGCCGAGGCGGTGCAAGACGAGGGGTGGAAATGGATCGAGGTTGCTTCCGATTTTCCCTATGGCCATACCGCCCGGATGCGGCGGCTGATCGGCACTCCGGTCGCGTTGACCGAGGCGGATCAGGCGGAGCGGGACCAGCTTCAGGCCGAGTATGACCGCCTGATCGAGGCTCATGCCGGGGCCGACGCGGTGCCGGAGGAAATCGAGCGCCGGGTCGAGGAGATCGGCATTGCCCTGGCCGCGTTCGACGACCGGCAGCTGTCGTTCGATCCGGCCGAGATCCTCCGTGCCGGGGTGTTCGTCAGCATCGACGCCGATGGCGATCTGCGGGTCGATCGCGGCTATGTCCGGCCGGAGGACGAGCCGGTGAACGATCCCGTGCCGGTGCCCGATGCCGATGGGAGCGCGTCTGTTCCCTCCATTCCGCTGGTGGTTGGCGCCACGAGCGTGACCGCCGAACCGCCGGAGGAGGACGAGGGGGTGAAGCCGCTGCCCGACTGTCTGGTCGCTGAACTGACCGCGCACCGGACCCTGGCCCTGCGCGATGCCCTGGCCCGCGCTCCCGACGTCGCCTTCCTCGCCGTGCTGCATGTGCTGTGCCTGCAGGCCTTCTATCGCAGCGGCGCGGATTCCGCCCTTGACATTACTGCGCACAGCCCGGCTTTCACCGTCCAGCCGCCCGGCTTGGCCGACACCGCGCCGGCCAAGGCGATCGATGCCCGTCACCAGACCTGGCTCGGGCAGTTGCCGGCCGATCCCGCCGATTTGTGGGACACGCTGACCGGGTTCGACGGCGACAGCCAGGGGGCATTGTTTGCCCATTGCGCCGCGCTGACCGTCAACGCGGTGCGCGAGCCCTGGACCCGGCGTGGCCGCGCCCTTGACCATGCCGACCGTCTCGCCCGGGCGGTGGAACTCGACATGGCGGCGGCAGGCTGGGTGCCGACCGTCGACACCTATCTCGGCCGGGTCACCAAGGCCCGCATCCTCGACGCGGTGCGCGAGGCCAAGGGCGCGGAGACCGCCCTGTTGATTGATCATCTCCGGAAGCCGGACATGGCCCGCGAGGCCGAACGCCTGCTGACCGGTACCTGCTGGTTGCCCGACATCCTGCGCGCTCCGGAACCCGGCCCCGAGCCGAAGATCGTCCCCGACGATCTGGCCCAGGTCGCCGCCTGATCCTCTTTGCGGAAGCCCGGCCAGCGTACCGGGCTTCTGTTCTGTCAGCGGGAGGTGCGTCATGTTGGTGTCTGATCTGGCCCGCTGTCTTGCCGAACGGGCCGAGACGGTCTGCCGGGTCTATCTGTCCCGGGGTCGTCGCCAGGGGGCATGGTGGTGCGTCGGCGACGTCCTCAACCATCCGGGCCGCAGCCTCTATGTCCGCCTGACCGGTGACCGCGCCGGCAAATGGACCGACGCATCGACCGGAGAGCACGGCGATCTGCTCGATCTGATCGCCCTCAACCGTGGCCTCGATCCCGCATCGGCCAGAGCGGAAGCCTGCACGTTTCTTTCGCTGCCGCAGGATGATCCGCGTCATCAGCCGCTGGTCACGGGATCATCCGACGCGGCGCGGCGGCTGTTTCGCCAGGGGCAGCCGCTGGCCGGTACCCTGGCCGAGGCCTATCTGCGGGCGCGCGGTATCACCGGCCGGCTCGATCTGCCCGCTCTGCGATTCCATCCGGCGCTGTGGTACCGTCCCCATCCCGACGCCCCCCGCCAGAGCTGGCCGGCGCTGCTCGCCGCCGTCACCGATGGCGCGGGCCGGATCACCGGGTTGCAGCGGACCTGGCTTGATTGGGATCGGCCGGCCAAGGCCCCGCTTGCCACTCCACGGCGGGCGCTCGGTCATCTGCTCGGCAACGCGGTCCGCTTCGGTCCCGTCGCCGACCTGCTGGCGGCGGGGGAGGGGATCGAAACCATGCTGGCGGTGCGCTCGGCTCTGCCTGCCTTGCCGGTCGTCGCCGCTCTGTCCGCCAACCACCTCGCCGCCTTCGAGTTCCCGCCCGGTTTGGTCCGCCTGTATGTCGCCCGTGACAACGATTCCGCCGGTCGCAAGGCGGTGGAGCGGCTGATCGCACGCGGGGCCGCCCAGGGGCTCGAGGTCCGGCCGCTGCGGCCGTGGGGCGAGGATTTCAACGCCGATCTGCTGCGCTTCGGCCCCGATTGGCTCCGGGGCATCTGGCCGGGCAACTCGTCCCGGACGATGCCCGACGGCTCCTCGGTCCTCGGGACAGGGGCTGATCGGGGGCGTGTGTCCGGGATCCGGTCCAATCCGGAAGGGGGGCGGTCGTGGGCTCCCCGATACGGCTGGAGCCGCGACCCACGGCCTTCCCGTGTGGGGGATCTGCCAGGGCGCGGACCGGGCGCGCAAGGACCGCCCCGCTTGCTTTCTTCCCCGGCCTGCGGCCTCCTCGCGGAGCAAGAAAGCGCGGGCCGCTCCTCCTCCGCCGTTGGCTTCGGCCCTCCGGGTGCGCCCCCGGTTCCAGCCCTGGCCGGCGATCCCCGTGAAGGCCGCGATGGGCGCGGTCGCAGCGGCGAGGAGCCCGCCATGATCCCCACCTCCCTCCCGTTTCTTGATCCCGAGTCCGAACCGGAAACTCACGCTCCCTCCGCCACCGCCAGCCTGCTCGACGAACTGACCCTCTACGGCTATCGTCCCGGTCAGGACGAGCCCGATCCCCGCCCGCTGCCCGAGCCCGAGATGGTGCGGGGCGAACTCGCCGGCATCATCGACTCCCTCGCCGCCCTGCTGGCCGACACCAGACTCGAAGACGATCTCGCCGACCTGCTGTGGTCTTTCTCTGCCATCTTCCACCGCAAGATCGACCGGCTCGAGCGCGATCTCGACGCCAACGAACAGGCGCAGAACCGCTCCCGACCGGAACAGAACGGCTCGGAGGTGCGCTCGGTCGAACTGGAGCGGCTGATCGAACAGGGGCTCGGTCTGATCGAGCGCCGCAACGCCTTCGAGTTCTTCCGCGACACCGCCGCCGAGCGCTACGAGGCGGTCACCGGTTCCGTCTGGCGGCCGCGCGTCGGCTCAATGGTCAACCATTGCGCCCTGACCGCTGCGGTGATCGACAGCCGCGACTTTATCGCCGCTCGCCACCGTGCCGACACTCAGTTGCTGTTGCCTCCGGGCGCCCGGATCGCCTTCACCGGCGGGGCGGACTGCAACGACCATCGCCGCATCTGGGACGTGCTCGACCGCGTCCGGGCCAAGCATCCCGACATGGTGCTGCTGCACGGCGGCAGTCCGAAAGGCGCCGAGCGGATCGCCGCCTGCTGGGCCGACTCGCGCAAGGTGGCGCAGGTGGTGTTCAAGCCGGACTGGACCCGGCACAAGAACGCCGCCCCCTTCAAGCGCAACGACCAGATGCTTGAGGTGCTACCGATCGGCCTGATCGCCTTCCCCGGCTCCGGCATCAGTGAAAACCTCGTCGACAAGGCCCGCAAGCTCGGCATCCCGGTGTGGAAGTTCGGCTCCGAGGGCGGCGCGTAAGCGCCGCTTTGGGGGGAGTTTTCTCTTGTGTCTACCCCTTTCTGTGGCAAAATAAATGCGATTACGGAATATCTAATGCTTCACAGGGAAAAAGGGTCAGCGGACATCTGCGATGATCAATGCTTTGGCTGCGGTTGCCCCAATAACGAAGTTTTTGCTTTCGGTGTTAGAATTTTCTAGCCTGAGAGTAATAATGATACGGTAGGTGCAAATAGATGAGTTCATCTGCTCGTAATGTTCAAATTGTTTTTCAAGGTGGCGGTGCAAAAATCGCTGCGCTTATTGCAGCAGCGGAAGCAATCCAAAAACTTGAGAAAGAAGGATATATTAAAGTTACCAGAGTTTGTGGGGCATCCGCTGGGGCTATTGTGGCCTGCCTCCTTGCGACGGAACAGCCGATGGAGTTGGTCCGGGAGCGGCTTATGCGGATCGCGCCCAAATTCTTGCCACAAATTGCGCCAAAACGGGGGGGCTTTATGACCTCGTGGATGCTTCTACGTGGCAAGCCTCTGTTCTTGGGTGATCAATTGCGGGCTATGTTGGCAGATCTGCTTAATTTTAATGGAAAACGCTATTTTAATTTTGCAGATCTTCCAAAAAAACTTTTTGTTGTGGCGGCTGACGTTCTTCACTGTGAGGCGAAGATTTATAACAACGGCCACCTCGTTGATGCAGTGTACAATTCCTGCGGCCTTCCGTTCGTTTTCAAAACCTTCCGTCACACCGACATGGTCGTCGATGGTGGGATTTGTGAGAACTTGCCGTCCGCACCTCTATTGAATGAGTGTGAGGAGTTTGGGCGTGTCTTTGGCATTTCCTTCCACCGTGATGAATTTCGGGAAATGCCGAATGGGCTGATGAGCTACGGTAGTGCCTTGATCGAAACGGCCATTAATAATTCAGTTGATCGGGCTCGTGCCGAAATTGGACCTGATTTCGTTTACCTGATAAATACTCACCTAAAGACCTTTGACTTCAAAGACGGGTTGTCGGTCATCGCTGGTGATGATCATTATCAAAATATACGGCATAAGGTTTATGGCTGGCTGAAGGATCTTACGAAACTACGTGCCATTCCCGATGCTGAGATTGCTGTTGTGCCAGAGCCAGATGCGGCCAGCAACGCGATAACTCTTATGGAGAACATTCATAAGGTCTACCTCAGTCAGCATCACAGCACCCCGATTCGTTTCAAGGAATCGGCCCTCATCTTGACATGTTACCCTCTTCACAAAGACAAAAATTTCTATCGCACCATGTTCTATCTCCGTCAGAGAATTACATTCTGTACTTTAAAAGAAACAGTTCATTGTCTGAGAGTTGGACTTTTTTCAGATGGAAAAAATATCGTTAAAGGCCTTTTGTCGGCAGTTATTCGGAATTTAAATGGTGAAAAGGTAAATATGACCGTGATACCAACATCGGTTCCGCCTGAGCTTCAAGAAGAACCTCTCATGCTTCGGCGCTATCTCCTTTTTTTCTTTGACCCCCCCCTTAGTCCGAATAACTCACACTTGGAACCCTATACACTCGAGATTCATGACTACCTAGAAGATGTTCTTTGTGATCTGAACGAGAAGCCGGATTCAATTTCATTGACTTCTGATCGCTCCAATGTGGAGCGAGTCGATGTCGTTGCCTATTTGCCGTCGGATTTGGCAGGTGTTCGCCTATCAACCTATGACGTGGACGATCCCTACTTGGAGGGGGGGGCGATTCCCGAAGGTGAGCTAGCCACTAAATATGGGGGACCAGAGCCTGGTTTCTGCGTGGTGGGGTGGCGAGGGAATAACCTGAAACTCGGATCGTCCTTTGGGATGTGCATCTCCCCACCAGTGTGAAATTTTTTTGATAACATTGACAGGAGGGGGCGCGAGTGGTATAAGAGCAAGCTGCTTTGGAATGTTTCTAAGGCATTATAGGAGTATTGTGATGGCCATCAAGCGTGTAACCTAATCGCCTTGCTTCCTCTTTTTCCTCCAAATTGGTGGGAAAACAGGGTTTTTTCGCTTTTCACGATAAAACCAAAGGGCTTAGTCAGCGATGGCTGGGCCCTTTTGAATGATAATACTTCATCTCACTAAATCCGGAATCAGGCGAAGTGGACGGGTTTGGTTCATATGCGATTGTAGTCCTCGTGAAGGGGGCGCCCTGAAGTAGTGCCTGCGGTCTTCGATGCCCCGATTCTCTAATGGTGATGACGTCCGCGCGGGGAACCCCGCGCGCCGGGCTTTCGTAAACCGAGCCGCCCTGCGGCGTCTCGTCCCTTCGGGTTTCAATCCCTGACGCAAAAACAGTCCGCTGGCGGCCAAACTGGACGGTATTTCCGGCTCCGCACCCGACCGTGATTTCGATCGTGGTATTGATTCCAGACCGGTCCGCCCTGCCGATTCGCAGGGGATGATGGGGGCCTATCGGCGCGGGTTTCGCTCCCGGCGGTGAAGGATTTACCCCCTCATCTGGCGTTCGGTTTTGATGCCCAGACCGTCTCCACGGTTCGATTCTCGGCGCGCCGATAGCACGGATCAGACGGCTCGCCAAGTTCATGATCATCCTGTCCCAGCGTCTCTGTCCCCGCACTGCCCATGACGACAGGGGATCCCGGGGGGGCGCTGTGACCCTCGGCCGGAAAGGCAAGGCGGGCGGTTGCGCTGGGTCCCGGAGGCCGGTTTCTCTCCATCATGCCTGGGGTGAAGGCGTAGGCGACGGGCCATTGTCTCCTCGGCTCCGGTCTGCGCGAGGCCGTCCCTTGCATGTCTCTCCAAGCGCTGGATCCCGCGCCGCCCCCGTCCAACCGGTCCGCCGGAAGAATTTCCCCGGCCGGCACGCCGGCCTCCTCGCGGCCGCTGCGCTGCAAATTCTCCCGCCTCCCCGGTCCTCCCCTGCGGTCCGGCCGCGCCACGGCGCGGTGGGCGGGGGCGGCTGGCGGGCTCCTGGCGCGAGCCATCGCAAGGACGGTCCTGCGACATACCGGCAAGGAGAACGATCATGGCCATCACCCTCGGTACCTTCACCAAGCTCGACGGCGGCAGCTTCACCGGCACCCTCAAAACCCTCAACATCACCGCCGCGTTGACCATCGTTCCGACCGAAAAAGTCTCCGAGCACGCCCCCGACCACCGGGTCTATGCCGGCCAGCGCTACGAGGTCGGCGCCGCCTGAAGTCAGGTCGCCAAGTCGAGCGGCGAGACCACTCTGAACCTCAAGATCGGTGCGCCGGAATTCGGTCCGAACTGGGTTCGGGTTCGGCTGGTCAAGCTCGAACACCCCACCGACGAGGGCATCACCCACATCGCCCTGTGGGAGCCGCGCGACCGGTAAGCCACCCCAAACAGCCCCGCCGCGGATCGCCGTGGCGGGGCTTTTCTTCTTCTGCTGCGGGGGATCGAAAACCAGGGGGGCCGGTTTTCGAGCGTCCCGCCCGCCGTCCCATCACGTCCATCCTTGCCCCGGATCAGGCGACCTGCGCCGTCGCCGCCGGGACCCAGATTCAAGGAGGAAACGCGATGGATGACGAGATTCTTCGAGCCGCCAACGCCCGCAAAGGCAGCCCGTTTCTCAACACCGACCAAGCCGCCCATTACATCGGCCTGTCGCGCCGGACGCTGGAAAAGATGCGCACCACCGGCGACGGACCGCGCTTTCGCAAGCATGGTCGCTATGTCCGTTACCACATCGACGACCTTGACGATTGGTCGCGCGGCCACGGCAAAGCCTCGACCTCCGACGCCGGAATCCGGGGGACACGGCGATGATCGGCCCCCGGCTTTTTCGTATCGGGGGGCGCCGGCGCGGGCGGTCCCGCCCGCGTCGCATCCTCGCCCTGGCCTTGGCCGGGCTCGTCTGCCTCGGCCTCGCCGAGCTCGGCCGAGCGGCGCCCGGGCTGGTGTGGAACAATACCGCCAGTGCTCCGATCGGCTTGTATCGGCTGATGCCGTCCGCGCCGATTCATCGTGGCGACAGGGTGCTGGCCCGCCTGCCTGATCCAATGCGGCGGCTGGCTGCGGAACGGGGCTATCTGCCGGAAACCGTGCCGCTGGTGAAGACGGTCGGCGGGGTCAGTGGCGACCTGATCTGCGCCGAGGGTGACACCATTCTCGTCAACGGTCGGCCGGTCGTCCTTCGTCTGCGCCAGGATCGCTGGGACCGTCCTATGCCGCGTTGGACCGGGTGCCGTCGTCTCGATGCGGACATGGTTTTCCTGCTGACCGGCGATGTCGCCGAATCTTTCGACGGGCGCTATTTCGGGCCGATCCCGCGTTCCAATGTCCTCGGACTCCTGGTGCCGCTATGGACCGAATGACCCTCACGATCATCGTCGCCCTGGTCCTGGTGCCGACCGGTTTGACCGCGTCCGATCTGGATCGCTGGGATGCCGAAATCACCGAAGCGTCGCGCCGCTTCGCCATCCCGGAAGCGTGGATCCGCTCGGTGATCCGGGCGGAAAGCGGCGGCCAGTCCGAGCGCGATGGCAGTCCAATTATCTCGCCGGCCGGGGCGATCGGGCTGATGCAGCTGATGCCCGACACCTATCGTGAGATGCGTGACGCCCACGGTCTGGGCCCTGATTCGGCCGATCCGCGTGACAACATCCTGGCCGGCACCGCCTATCTGCGGGCGATGTTCGACCGCTTCGGCCAGACCGGCATGTTCGCCGCCTACAATGCCGGGTCCGGGCGATACGAGCAGAGTCTGCGCGGCCGCCCCTTGCCCGCCGAGACCCGGATTTACCTCGCCACCATCGCCGAAAGCCGATCGGTGCCGCTTTCGGGGACTCGTCTGTTCGTTCCATTGCACGCCGCCACCATGGGGACATTGACGCCGCCAGCGGGGGGCCTGTTCGTGACGCTGACCACCGCTTCGGGCAGCCAGAAATGAGCGGCGGACTCCGATCGGAAGCAGGGGCCTCGTCTCGGCCTTTTGATCCTACCAGCCAGGGCGACGCGCCGGTCAAGGATGCGTGGTCCCCCCAAAATGCGGGCGCATTTTGGCTCCCCCACGCCCCGCTGCGCGGCGCCTGGGGCGTCCCTGACCGGCGCGTCTCCGGCTGCTCCCGGGAGGTGTCCTCGCTCAGGAGGACGTCGATTCAGGAGGGTGCCATGTCGCAGACCTTCGTTCATCCGCACGCCGAATTCGATCATTTTCCGGCGCTGGCCGAGGAATTCGGCACCGATGTCATCGCCGACATCATCGCTGCGGAAGCTGCAGATTTCGCCTGGGACAGCCGCTTTGCCGAACGCAATCTCGGGGCCTGGGACGGCTTTGAGGACGAGGATTTCGACGCCGGAATCGTCCGCATCATCGGCTATTTCCGCCGCCGTTACATCGTTGCGACCTGCCTCGTCGATGCCAACCGGCGGGTCCGGGCGCTGCTGACCCAGCGTCATTTCGACCGCTTCGAGGACGCCGAACAGGCGTTCCTGGACGGCGGGGGGTGACCCTCGCCGGGCAGGTTTTCCCGCCCTTTGTCCGAGTTTCGGCCCGGAGAAGAGAGCGTAGGACAGCGCAGATGGGACAGGGGAATCCAGGGTTTGACAGAAGGCAAGATTAAAGGGCTGTCTCGTCGAGACGCCAAGTCATTGTCTGCACATCGTTATTTTACGAGATAGACCCGGATGGTCGCGAGACGGCACCCAGCCAACGCCTTGATTCTTAAATATTCGAAGGAGAGCCGGCCATGAATCGGGATGACGACTTCAAGCCGAAGCTCGGCAAGATCCGGGCCGGGGGCGGACCGCGCGGCCGCAAATTTCTGCATCAGGTCCTGGCGGCGGCGAACCGTGCCGGTGGGCAGAGTCCGGGCGCTCGGACGTCAAAATTCCACGGCGGCCAGATCGGACGGGGTGCCGGCATCGGCCGGATGCTGTCGTCACGCGATCGCCATGCCGCCTTTCGCAGCCGCCGCGTCGTCGTCAAATCCCGCATCGTCAAACTGGCGGGGAAGGGCGCCGCCGGGGCGAAGGCCCATTTGCACTATATCCAGCGGGACGGCGTGACCCGCGATGGCGCGCCCGGACAGCTCTATGGTGTCGAGCAGGATCGGGTTGACGGCAAGCCCTTTCTCGACCGCGCCGAGGGCGACCGCCACCAGTTCCGCTCCCGAGGACGGCGACCAGTATGACGATTTGAAGCCGCTGACCCGTCGGTTGATGGCGCAGATGGAACAGGATCTCGGCACCCGGCTCGATTGGGTCGCGGTCGACCACTACAACACCGGCCATCCGCACAGCCATATCCTCGTCCGGGGGCGCGACGACCGGGGCCAGGATCTGGTGATCGCCCGGGAGTACATCACCACCGGCCTGCGCGAGCGGGCCGCCGACCTGGTGACCCTCGATCTTGGCCCCCGTTCCGATCTCGAGATCGAGAACCGGCTGCGGCACGACATCGAACAGGAGCGTCTGACCTCTATCGATCGCCGCCTGCTGCGCGAGGTCGATGCCGACCGGCTGGTCTGGTCCACCGACAGGGATGCCTTCCAGCAGAGTCTGCGCGCCGGTCGTCTGCAAAAGCTGAAGCGGCTCGGTCTGGCCGACGAGGTCACGCCGGGGCAATGGCGGCTGGCCGGTGACCTCGAGACCACCCTGCGCCGGATGGGCGAGCGCGGCGACATCCTCAAGACGATGAGCCGCGAGATGACGGCCAAAGGGCTGGCTCGCTCCGGGGCCGATATGGTCCTGCACGATCCCCGGCGCCGCCGCCGACGCGACCGATCGTCGGCCGGCTGGTGGCGCGGGGACTGGCCGATGAGATCACGGATCGCCATACCTGATCGTCGATGCGGTCGATGGCCGCACCCATTACGTCGAGATCGGCAAGGGCGATGCCATCGCTCCCATTCCCGACGGCGCGATCCTACGGCTCGATCCCCGACCGGTCGAGCCTCGTCCCGTCGATCACACCATTGCCGCGATCGCGGCGGCGCATGGTGGGCGGTACGGCATCGATATCCATCTGCGTCATGACCCAACCGCCAGCGAGGCGTTCGTCGAGACCCATGTCCGGCGGCTGGAGGCAATGCGGCGGCTGACCGGGGCTGTCGAACGTGAAGCCGACGGCACCTGGATCATCGCTCCCGATCATCTCGACCGGGCGGCGGCGTTCGAGCGGCGGCAGGCCCAGGACGCCCCGGTGGTGGTGCGCACCCTGTCGGCGCTGCCGTTGGACCTTCAGATTGCCGCCGATGGGGCAACTTGGCTCGACCGCGAACTGGTCGCCGCAACGCCCGAGCCGTTGCGCGACGCAGGCTTCGGCCGCGAGGCACGTGACGCCCTGGCCCAACGGCGGCAATGGCTGATCGAGCAGAGGCTGGCCCGCCAGGAGCCGGACCGTATCGTGTTCCGCGCCGACCTGCTCGACGTGCTGCGCCGACGGGAATTGCTCCGCGTCGCCGGGCAGCTTACCGACGAACTCGGCCTCGCTTTCGTCGAGACCAAGTCCGGCCAGTCGGTCGAGGGCGTCTATCGTCGCGCCGTCGATCTCGCCGGCGGCAAGGCGGCGCTGATCGAGAAAAGCCGCGAGTTCACCCTGGTGCCGTGGCGCCCGGTGCTCGATCACCACATCGGCAAGCAGGTCTCCGGCATCCTGCGCGGTGACGACATTTCCTGGAGCTTAGGGCGGCAGCGCAGCGGGCCGAGTGTGTCGTGAGTATTTTCCGCAAGGTTGCTTCATCGGCCTTGCCCGCGCACCGTCATGGATATATCATTTTCCAATATAAGAAATTGAAGGGTGCGTTTCTCCCATGCTTGAGACCTTCGAAACCGTCGCCAAGGCCGTTGCCGACCCCACCCGCATCCGCATCCTGAAAATGCTGGAAGGCGGCGAATTATGCGTTTGCCAGATTACCACCGTGTTGGACCTGGCGCCCGCCACCGTGTCCAAACATCTGGCGGCGTTAAAGATCGCCGGGCTGCTGCAGCAACGACGGGATGGCAAGTGGGTGTATTACCGGCTGGCTGAACGCGATCTCAACCCATATGCGCCGGCCTTCCTCAGGCTGGTCGGGGCGTCCCTCCGTGACGACCCGACCGTGGCCGAGGATTCCCGCGTGCTGGCCCAGGTCAATGCGGCCCCGCTTGCGGTCGTGTGCGACCAGGGACGCGCCGCGTTGGGTTCGATGCCTCAAGCCCCTGTGACCACAGCCTGTCGAGGGGGATCGTGATGACCGATAAAATCACCAATGTCCTGGTTCTGTGTACCGGTAACAGCGCCCGCTCGGTGCTGGCCGAGGTTCTGATCAATGCCCTGGGCGACGGCAAATGGCGGGCGTTCAGCGCTGGTTCTCATCCCAACGGGGCGGTCAATCCGCTGACGTTGGCGGTGCTGACGGAGAAGGGGCATTCGGTTGAGGGCTTGCGCTCGAAATCGTGGGACGAGTTCGCTATGCCCGACGCCCCCCAAATGGATCTGGTCGTCACCGTCTGCGACAACGCCGCCGGCGAGATGTGCCCGATCTGGCCGGGCCATCCGTCGAAGGTTCATGTCGGCTTTCCCGACCCGGCAGCCGCCACCGGCAGCGATGCCGAGCGGCTGGCGGTGTTCCGCGAAATCTATGATCAGATTGAAGCGAAGGTCCGCCGCCTGATCGCGCTGGGGCCGGAGCGGGCAGGGGAGGCCTGAGCCCATGAGCCTGTTCGAACGATACCTCACCCTCTGGGTCGGCCTCTGCATCGTCGCCGGGGTGGCGCTGGGGCATTTTCTCCCCGCCCCCTTCCACGCCATCGGGGGCATGGAGGTGGCCCGCGTCAATCTGCCGGTTGCCGGGCTGATCTGGCTGATGATTATCCCGATGCTGCTGAAGATCGATTTCGCCGCGCTTTCGCAAGTGCGCGAGCAATGGCGCGGCATCGGCGTGACCCTCTTCATCAATTGGGCGGTCAAGCCGTTCTCGATGGCGCTGCTCGGCTGGGTGTTCATCAGCCACCTGTTCCGCCCCTATCTGCCGCCCGAGCAGATCGACAGCTACATCGCCGGGCTGATCCTGCTGGCCGCCGCGCCGTGTACCGCGATGGTGTTCGTCTGGTCGAACCTGTGCAAGGGCGAGCCGCATTTCACGCTGTCCCAGGTGGCGCTGAACGATCTGATCATGGTGTTCGCCTTCGCGCCGCTAGTCGGGCTGCTGCTGGGGCTGTCGGCGATTACGGTGCCGTGGGACACCCTGCTGATCTCGGTCGGGCTTTATATCGTCGTGCCGGTGATCGTGGCGCAGCTCTGGCGGCGGGCGCTGCTGGCGCGCGGGCCGCAAGCCCTGGCGGTCACCCTGACGCGGCTGGGGCCGCTGTCGCTGGTGGCACTCCTGGCGACGTTGGTGCTGTTGTTCGGCTTTCAGGGTGAGCAGATCATCGCTCAACCGCTGGTGATTCTGCTGCTGGCGGTGCCGATCACCATCCAGGTCTACTTCAATTCCGGTCTGGCTTACTGGCTTAACCGCCAATGTGGCGTGCCCCATAACGTCGCCGGGCCGTCGGCACTGATCGGGGCCAGCAATTTCTTCGAACTGGCTGTCGCCGCGGCGATTTCGCTGTTCGGCTTCGAATCGGGGGCGGCGCTCGCCACCGTCGTCGGCGTGCTGATCGAGGTGCCGGTGATGCTGTCGGTGGTCAAAATCGTCAACGCCAGCAAAGGCTGGTACGAATCCGGGAGAAGAACATGACAACCCTCGAAATCTATGATCCCGCGATGTGCTGCTCGACCGGTGTGTGTGGACCCGATGTCGATCCGGCCCTGGTCGCCTTCGCTGCCGATCTGAAATGGGTAGCCGAACAGGGGATCACGGTCCGGCGCTACAATCTGGGCCAGGAGCCGCAGGCCTTTGCCGCCAATCCTGCCGTGGTCAAGGAGATGGAGGCGGGAATGGACCGACTGCCGATCGTCGTGCTCGACGGTCGGATCGTTTCGACCGGGGTGTATCTCTCTCGCCAGCAACTGGTGGCGAAGCTTGGTCTGACCAATGAGGCGGTCGCGCCGGGTGCCGCCGGGTCGTGCTGCGGGGCCAAGCCGGGCTGCTGCTGACGTCTTGCGGGCTCTGCCCGCACCCGCCAGGAGGCAGCGCCTCCTGGACCTGCCTTTGATCTGAGAGGATCGCTGATCATGGCGCTGCCGACGATTACCACCCGTTATGCCTTCTTCACCGGCAAGGGGGGCGTGGGCAAGACCTCGCTGTCCTGCGCCACCGGGTTGACCTTGGCCGAAACGGGGAAGCGGGTGCTGATCGTCAGCACCGATCCGGCCTCGAACCTCGACGAGGTGCTGGGGACCGGCTTGTCCCAGACCCCGACTCCGGTGCAAGGGGTGGCAGGCCTGTTCGCGTTGAACATCGACCCCGAAGCCGCCGCCCAGGCCTACCGCGAGCGGATGGTCGGGCCCTACCGGGGCATTTTGCCCAATGCCGCGATCGCTAGCATGGAGGAGCAATTCTCCGGTGCCTGCACGGTGGAAATCGCCGCCTTCGACGAATTCGCCAAACTGCTGGGCGATGCGGCGGCGACAGCGGCGTTCGACCATGTCCTGTTCGATACCGCGCCGACCGGCCACACCTTGCGCTTGCTGACTTTACCGTCGGCCTGGAGCGGCTTCATCGCTTCCTCGACCGGGGGCGCGTCGTGTCTGGGGCCGCTGGCCGGGTTGGAGGCGCAGAAGGCGCTCTATACCGCTACCGTCTCCCACCTGTCCGATCCCGAAATGACCAATGTGGTGCTGGTCAGCCGCCCCGAACGCGCCGCTCTACGCGAAGCAGAGCGGACTCGGGGCGAACTGGCTGATCTGGGGGTAAGCAACCTGCGGCTGGCGCTGAACGGGCTGTTCACTGCCGCAGCTCCCGGCGATGCCGTCGCCGATGCGATGAGCGCGCGCGGAGCAGATGCGATCGCCACCATGCCGGTGGCGCTGGCGGCGTTGCCCCGCACTGAAACGCTATTTCTGCCCAAGGGCACGGTCGGCCTTGAGGGCTTGCGGGCGATGAGCCAGCCGAACGCCGTCCTGGTGCCGGAGGTCGCGTCGCCAGCGCCTCTGGCACTGCCCGCCGATCTCGACTCGCTGGTGAGTGACCTTGCCGTCGCTGGTCATGGGGTGATCCTGACGATGGGCAAGGGGGGTGTTGGAAAGACAACGATCGCCGCCGCGATTGCAATTGCCCTGGCCCGGCGGGGCTTGCGGGTGACGCTGTCGACGACCGACCCCGCCGCCCATGTCGCCGACGCGGTGGCGGAGACGGTGCCGGGACTGACCGTGACCCGGATTGATCCGGAACGGGAGGTGGCCCGTTATCGTGACGAGGTGCTGGCCAAGGCGGGCGGCGGACTCGGCGAATCCGGCCGCGCGATGCTGGAAGAGGATCTGCGCTCGCCCTGCACCGAGGAGATCGCGGTGTTCCGCGCCTTCGCCCGCACCGTCGACGAGGGACGGGACCAGTTCGTGGTGCTCGATACCGCGCCGACCGGCCACACCATCTTGCTGCTCGACGCCGCCGAGGCCTATCACCGCGAAGTGCTGCGGACCCAGGCCGACATGCCGGACGCCGTTCGAAGCCTGCTGCCCCGACTGCGCGATCCCGCCTTCACCCGCGCCCTGATCGTCACCCTGGCCGAGGCCACCCCGGTTCATGAGGCTGAACGGTTACAGCAGGATCTGGCCCGGGCCGGGATTACCCCCTTCGCCTGGATCATCAATCAAAGCCTGCTCGCCAGTGGCACCACCGACCCCGTCCTGGCTCGGCGCGGACAGTACGAACGTCCCTTCATCGAGCGGGTGGTGGCGGAGTTGGCGCCGCGCACCGTGCTGATTCCCTGGCGGGCCTGAGGGACGGCCCTGGGTTATCGATGCTGCCTGTCACCCTTCAGCCGGCAGCGCGTAGCGCACGATCCGGATATCCGCGTCGGTCTCGCTGCTCAGGGTGACTTCCAGCACCTGATTGACCAGATCGGACTGCGTGTCGAGGTCGTCGAGCGCCACCTCGAACAGTTTCACCTGCATGTCGAGATCCATGCCGACCGGGCCGTTGAGGCAAATGAGCCCGGCATGGAGGTCGGTGTTGGCATATTCGCCGCTGCCTCCCGGGGCATTGGCCAAGCCACGGAAATCGGTCGAGTTCTTGGTGACGAAGGTCCAGTCGCCCTCCAGGATCACCGACATCAGCTCCCAATCCTTGGCGCCGCCCTTGCCGATCCAACGGACATGAGAAGCCTCAGGATAGCCACGCTCACGGGCCAGCTTGACGAGTTCCTCGCTCAAGCATTCGTCGATCAAGATTTTCCGCATCATGTTGCCCCGTCATGTGAATTGGCTGCGGTTTTTTGGTCATGAATTTTCTCTGTAAATTTTCATTTCGATAAATATGACTGCGTGTTTCATTTGGTGTGATACGTATTGATTGCAGCATTTCGGGGCGTTATTTCGAACTTATGTTATTTGATAATTTTACTATTCTAGAACTGATGGGTTTTGATGCTGGTGGGTTTTGCGGGCGTCCTCGTACAGGGGTGGCAGCAGCGTAAAGAACGGCCATGTCAAGGAAAGTTTCGTTGATTCCGAGATAGGCTGCGAGAATTCGTTCGCGGGGAAGGCCGGCGGCGACCGAGGCTGCCAGATCGTAAACTGGGATGCGGGTGCCGCGGATCACCGGACTACCGCCCAGGATCTGCGGATCCTCGACCACCATTGCCCGTGTTGCTTCCAGCCGGGTCGAACGGTCGTTGGCCTCGGTGATGAAGTCCGACAGGGTGACGGACAAGAAGCCGTCGCACACGGTCCAATCGGTCCGGTCCCACCCGACGAACGGGTGGCGGGCCATCTCTTCGGTGATCCGTTCCGAGAAACTGTGGATCAACCTCAGTCTTTTCTCAGCGGTTAATGCCTTGGCAGCACGAAAATAAAACCCGACCAACGGGCAGGCAGCCAAGCGGATGCGCCGTCCATTGTCGATGGTGTACAGCGTCGCCGGAAGAATTTTCTCGTCAATGACACGGTTGATATCCCGCACAGTGACACTGGCGACGATGGCGGCCTCGCTCGGGGTCAGCAGACTGGCGCGCATGTCGATCCTCGAAAAAATATTCCGACACACCGGAAGATAATCGATGGAGGTCGCGCTTACAAGAGCCCCGTCTTGTCCGAAGCCAGCTAAGGCTCAAGCCTGCCACCCTGGGCAAGATGTCTGATTGATCGTAAATCGTCGTAACTAAAGGCGATTTTCGATTCCGTGGTTCTGCCTGACCCTTGTCCCGAGCGCCCGGCAACAGTGCCGGGCCGGTTCGGGACAGGCCGCCATGACCCTCACCAAACTGCTGATCGGCCAGATCCCGGTCGTTTTCGCCATCACCCTGTTCGGGGTGTGGTCGGCGACCCAATAGGCGGCGGCGATGCTGGGCTATCAGCCCCAGCTCGGCCCGCCCTGGCTGGTGCTGTTCGGCACCCCGGTCTATCGCCCCTGGCAGCTGTTCCCCTGGTGGTATTCCTACGAGGCCTATACGCCGCACATTTTCGACAAGGCGGGGATGTTGGCGGGGGCCAGCGGCTTCATGGGCTGCGCCGCCGCGATCGCCGGTTCGCTGTGGCGGGCGCGGCAAAGCCGGCTGGTCACCACCTACGGCTCGTCACGCTGGGCGACGGCCCGGGAAGTGGAGCGGGCCGGGCTGTTCCGGTCGGCGGGGGTGTTTCTCGGCCGGTTGGGCAACCGCTATCTGCGCCACGACGGCCCCGAGCACGTGATGGCCTTCGCGCCGACCCGGTCGGGCAAGGGCGTCGGGTTGGTGGTGCCGACCCTGCTGTCCTGGGCCGGTTCGGCGGTGATCCACGACATCAAGGGCGAGAACTGGCAGCTCACCGCCGGTTGGCGGGGGCGGTTCTCGCATTGCCTGCTGTTCAATCCGACCGATCCCCGTTCCGCCCGCTGCTGGAAGTCCGTAAGGGCGCCGACGAGGTCCGCGACGTCCAGAACATCGCCGACATCCTGGTCGATCCCGAGGGCGCGCTGGAGCGGCGTAGCCACTGGGAGAAGACCAGTCATTCCCTGCTGGTCGGCGCGATCCTCCATGTGCTGTATGCCGAGGAGGAGAAGACCCTGGCCCGGGTCGCCACCTTCCTGTCCGATCCCCGCCGCAGCTTCGTCCAGACCCTGCGCCGGATGATGGAGACCAACCATCTCGGCACCGCCGACCATCCTCAGGTCCACCCGGTGGTAGCGTCGGCGGCGCGCGAAGTCTTGAACAAATCCGAGAACGAGCGCTCCGGCGTGCTGTCGACGGCGATGTCGTTTCTCGGCCTCTACCGCGATCCGGTGGCTGCCGCGACCACCGTCGCCTGCGACTGGCGGATCGCCGATCTGGTTGATGCCGAACGGCCGGTGTCGCTCTATCTGGTGATCCCGCCCTCGGACATCTCGCGGACCAAGCCGCTGGTCCGGTTGGTGCTTAATCAGATCGGCCGCCGCCTCACCGAGCGGCTGGAGGGCGATCCGGCCAAGCGGCGCAAGCACGCCCTGCTGATGATGCTCGACGAGTTTCCGGCATTGGGGCGGCTCGATTTCTTCCAGACCGCGCTGGCTTTCATGGCCGGCTACGGCATCCGCGCCTATCTGATCGCCCAGAGCCTCAACCAGATATCCAAGGCCTACGGCGAGAACAACGCGATCCTCGACAATTGCCATGTCCGGATCGCCTTCTCCAGCAATGACGAGCGCACCGCCACCGAACTGCGCGCCCAGCGCAACTATGCCGGCCACCGGCTGGCGCCGTGGCTCAGTCACGTCATGGTCAGCCGGCAGGAGACGGCGCGGCCGCTGCTGACTCCGGGCGAGGTGATGCAATTGCCGCCCGCCGACGAACTGGTGCTGGTCTCCGGCCTCGCCCCGATTCGGGCCAGGAAGCTGCGCTACTACCAGGACCGCAATTTCTCGGCGCGGGTGCTGCCCGCGCCGGAACTGGCCGAGCACGGCTATCTCGACCGGCCGGCCGCCCGTCCCGACGATTGGAGCGGATTGGTGCGCGGCCCGCACATCCGTCTCGCCACTGCCGAGGAGTCCGCGCTCGGTTTCCAGGATGAAGGCGGTTTCCAGCAGCAGCGTCATCCCGGTCTGCCGGAACTCAGCGCGTCACGCCCGGCGACGCCCGAGCCAGAGGATCTGTTCGGTCTGGGTGAGGATGAGTCCGACGTTGTCCCCGACCAGCGGGTGATCGACCGGCTGTCGAGCGTTGCCCTCGCCCATGCCCTCAACGAAGGCGGGGACGATCCCCTGCCGAGCTTCTGAGGTGCGCCATGAAGCCCCGTCACCACCTCTATCTCGACGAGGATCTGACCCGTCAGCTTGATCTGTTGGCGGCCAAGCCCGGCACCTCCAAATCGGCGATCGTCGCCGACGCCCTGCGCCACTACCTCGCCCGACAGGGCAGCCGCGACATCGACGACGCGCTGAAGATCCGGCTCGACCGTCAGTCCCGACATCTCGAACGCCTTGAGCGCGACCTTCAGGTGCTGCTGGAAAGCCTGGCGCTGTTCGTCCGCTACCAACTGACCGTCACCGCGCCGCTGCCCGAACCGCTCAAGCCGGACCAGCGGAGGCCGACGATGCGGGTTGCCGCCGCCAATCGGGCGGCGCTGCAGGAACCCTCGGCGCATGGCTACATCAACGCGATCCAGGTCTATCCCTACAGCGAAGGGGCGCTGTACCGGCTCTATGCCGCGCCCGAACAGATCAGCGACATCGCGCTGGAGCCGGGCGAACAGCTCACCGCGGTGTCGGCTGGCGACACAGTGCGCTGGGTGATCGGCGACACCACCAGCGGCACGGGCGAGTCCAAGCGGGTCCATGTCCTGGTCAAGCCATTCGCGCCGGGGCTCAGGACCAATCTGATCATCACCACCGACCGGCGCTTCTATCACCTCCAACTGGAAAGCACCGTTCGCACCAGCATGGCGGCGATCTCCTGGACCTATCCGCAGGGAACGCTTCTCGCGCTGCAACGGCGCAACGCGGCGGCCGAGGCGGTGGCTCCGGCTGCCCCGACGGCATCGCTCTCGAATCGCTCCGGTTCCGCTACGCCATTTCCGGCGACAGCCCGCCCTGGCGGCCGGTGCGCGCCTTCGATGATGGCGCCAAGGCCTATATCGAGTTCCCCGCCCGGATTGATCAGGGCGAGGCGCCACCCTTGTTCGTGGTCGGGCCGGACGGTGAGGCCCAGTTGGTCAATTACCGGGTGCGGTGCAACTTCTACATCGTCGACCGGCTGTTCGCCGCCGCTGAACTGCGCCTGGGTACCGATCCCCAGCAGGTGGTGCGGATCAGCCGCACCGATGGCGTGCCCAAGAACGGGGGCCGGTCATGAATACGCATGACGCCACCGATCAGGCCAAGTCCGATCCTGAATCCCTGGTGCTGCGGGCCCCGCCGCGCAATGTGCTGCGGTTCAAGCGCGCGCTGCTGATCGGCATCGCCGGGGTAACCTCGGCGATGATCTTCGGCGTGACCTGGTGGGGGCTGAAAAGTTCGGCGCTCAGGATCGGGCAACAAGCCCAGGAACTCTACAACACCGAGCGCAAGACCACCCCGGACGGCCTCGCCGCCCTGCCGGGATCGTATGGCCAGATCAAACCCGACACGCCGCCTTTGGGGCCGAACTTGCCGGGCGATCTCGGGCGGCCGATCCTCGAGCACCAGCGTCAGATGGGCATCGCCCCGGGAACGGTGGATCAGGCGGCGGCGGCCGAACGGCAGCGTCTGCTTCAGCAATCGCAGAAGGCCCGCGAAGCCGGGGTGATGTTCCAGATCAATACCCGCCCGCAACCGGTTGGACCGGCGGCATCGAGTCCGGCGGTGGGGCAGGGTGCTGTGCCGTCCAATCCGGATTCCCCTCGGCTTGCCCTCGATCCCGAGCGCGATCCCAACGCCCAGCAGCGCAAGCTCGATTTCCTCAGCCAGAAGCCCGAAACCGGCATCTATAATCCCCATGCCCTGCAAAGCCCGGCCTCACCCTGGCAGGTGATGGCCGGCAGCGTCATCGCCGCCAGCCTCGTCACCGGGCTGAAGTCCGATCTGCCGGGGATGGTGGTGGCGCAGATCACCGAGACCCTGTTCGATAGCGTGACCGGCCGTACCCTGCTGATCCCGCAAGGGGCCCGGCTGATCGGCAGTTACGACAGCGTCGTCGCCTTCGGCCAATCCCGCGCCCTGCTGGTATGGCGACGCATCGTCATGCCGGACGGAACCTCGATCCAGATCGACAATCTGCCCGCCACCGACACCGCCGGCTATGCCGGGCTCGAGGACGAAGTCGATTACCATACCTGGGCGCTGCTGAAGGGCATCGCCCTTGCCACCCTGCTCGGCGTCGGCACCGAACTCAGTTTTGGATCGAACGAGGGCGATCTGGTCCGCGCCATCCGCGAATCGACCCAGCAGAACGCCGATCGCGCCGGTCAGCGTCTGACCGAGAAAAACCTCAACATCCAGCCGACCCTGACCGTCCGTCCCGGCTGGCCGCTTCGCGTCATCGTCCACAAGGATCTGATCCTGCGCCCCTATCGGGGTTGAACGGAGAGACCATCATGTTGAAGCTTGGCAAACTGCCCGACCGCACCCCGGTCCGCATCGTCATCACTGTCAGTCCCGACCTCAACCGCGATCTCGTCGCCTATGCCGAGGCCTATCGCCAGGCCTATGGCCATACCGAGGCCGTCGCCGACCTGATCCCCTCGATGCTGGAGGTCTTCCTCGCCAGCGATCGGGGCTTCGTCAAAGCCCGCAAGGATGGGGGGATTACGGCTGATGCCGCCGAACCTGTCCGGCGGCGGGGGCGGAAAATAAAAATCACGAGGGAACCTGCAGCCGTGGTCGGGAACACGCCGGGAGGGGAGGGACGAGGATAACTCTCATTGGGAATTTTAGTTCTGGTCATTTTGTGCTCATGGTTGTAGCAATACAGGGAAATATTCTAGGAAAAGCTACCACTGTATCTCGGATTGCGGCTTATAGAGCCGGCCTCAGGTACCAACCTACGGCTCCCACCAACCAAGTCGTGAGTGAACGGGCTCCCCCATTGCGAGACAAAAATCCCTCCTGGTGGTATTCTTTTGATTGTGCATAAGCTTTTAGTGTATTTTGAAATGAATAATACGCCGACGGATCCCATCAGAACGCTCGACCTCAATCTTCTCCGCCTGCTGGTAGCGCTGGTGGAGGAACGCAGCACCGTAAAGGTTGGTCAGCAGCTATTTTTATCTCAATCAACAGTCTCAGGTGCTCTGGCGCGACTGCGGGTGATCTTCGGGGACACGCTGCTTGTGCGTAACGGTCGGGCTTTAGAGCCCACGGCGCGTGCGTTGGAACTGGTAGGCTTGATCAAACCGCATCTCGACGGTTTGGCATCATCCTTGTCCAGTTGCTCTCAATTTGATCCTGCTGCTGATACTCGTGTCTTTCGGTTTGGCTGCACCGATGCGGCAGCGCTTGCGCTTCTACCAAGGCTAACTCACTCAATTCGCGATGATGCGCCGGCATGTGATCTCGTCGTGCGGATCGGTGACTATCTCGACCTACCGAACATGTTGGCGACGAACGAGATTTCTACCGCTCTCGGCTATCTGCGAAACTCGCTCCCGGCCACGACCAAGACACAGGTGTTGAAGCACTCTCCTTGGGTGGTGCTGCGCGACCATGCCACCGGACCGGTCGAGGACATCCGGAGCTATTGCGCCCGCCCCCATGCCCTGGTGACTCCACGGGGAGATCTCACTGGTTTCGTGGATGATGCTCTGCGTGGCCAGGGCTACGGGCGACGAGTCGCTATCGGAGTGGCGAGCTTCTCGTTGCTATTGTCGATCCTGCCAGGCAGCGATCTCGTGGCGACCGTGCCTGACTTTGTAGCCGAGCGATTGGCCGCCTTGGGCGGCCTTGCCATCGACACGGCACCAGTTGCCATTCCGGTCGTCGCTAATTCTCTGGCGTGGCGGGCCACTGCCGACAACGATCCTGCCGAGAGGTGGTTCCGCGCGACGGTACGGCGGATTTTCGCCGCCCCATCCGGGTCATAAAAAATCGATTGGCCGTATTGGAATTTACAATTTCTTCCATTGGTTTTGATGCCTTAGGTTCCCGAGCAGCCAATTTCTGTAAGGAACCAATAAATGGCCAAGGTGCTGATTGTCGTAACCTCGCATGCCGTACTCGGAAACACTGGCCGCCCAACCGGATTCTACTTTGATGAGATGGCTGCGCCATACTACGCTTTCCTTGGCGCAGGTCACGAGGTTCACATCGCCTCCATCAAGGGGGGCGCCCCCGTCCATGACCCCAGCAGCCTGAACGCTGACGAAAGCAAGCGTCCAGCAGCGGTGCGCCGCTTCCTCGCCGATGCTGACGCCATGAACAAGCTCAAAGGCACCCGGCGCATCGACGACATCGATCCCAACGACTACACCGCCGTCTTCTTGCCCGGTGGCCATGGCACGATGTGGGATTTCCCCACCAGCAAGGCCCTTGCCACCGTCATCGGTTCCATCTTCGACGCCGGTGGCTATGTCGGCGCCGTGTGCCACGGCCCGGCGGGTCTGGTCGGGGCCAGGCGCGGAGACGGTAAGGCGCTGGTGGACGGATTGCGGATCAATTCCTTCACCGACGCCGAGGAGGCGGCCATCGGCTTCACCGAGGTGATGCCGTTCCTGCTCGAATCCCGCCTGACCCAACTGGGTGGGCGTTTCGAGGCCGGCGCCAACTTCTCGGCTCAGGCCGTGCGTGACGGGCGCTTGGTAACCGGCCAGAACCCCATGTCGGTCGAAGAGGTCTCGTCACTCATGGTTGAGGCGTTGGCCGAGGCGCCATCGCCGACAAAAGCAGCCTTGATTTCTGTCGTTTAGCGGCTGGCGTTCAACGCTTGGTCACAGGTCTGCCGCCCTGCCGCCGCCACCTCTTCCGAAGGTGCGGACCGACAGCAAGCCGGCGCCCATTTGCGTGGAGTAATCATTATGGTCATCAACATTTTGCGCGGTGCTGCTTTCGGTGCCATTGCCCTGCTGGCGGGTGCCCAGACCGCAGCCGCGTTTGAGCTGAGCAGCCCCGACCTCCAGGCCGGCAAGCCCATTCCCCAGGAATTCGTGCTCAAAGGACTGGGGTGCACCGGTGCCAATGTCTCGCCGGCAGTCGCCTGGCGGGATGCGCCTGCGGGAACCAAGAGCTTCGCATTGTTCGCACACGACCCCGACGCCAAGACAGGGGGTGCCGGTTTCTGGCACTGGGTGGTGGTGGATATCCCGGCCGGTGCGGGAGGTCTGGCGAAGAACAGTGGTACAGCCGATGGGCGCGCCTTGCCTGTTGGCGCGACCCAGGTTGCCACCGATTTCGGCGCCCCCGGCTGGGGTGGCCCGTGCCCGCCCTCCGGTGATTCCGCTCACCGCTACAACTTCACCGTCTATGCCTTGAAGGTGGACAAGTTGCCCCTGCCGCCCAACCCGACGGCATCGCTGGCTGGCTTCATCGCCAACGCGAACGCGATCGGCAGCGCCACATTCACCGCTACGTACGCGCATTGACGCTTTCAGGCATCAATCATTCATTGCCCCCTTGGGGGCCGGGCATGACGGCGCTTTCTGCCGCCGTCACGCCCGGCAAGTGCCTAAGCGCAGCGGGGCGGGACGGGGAGCTAAAGCATGAAATATGCCCATACGATGGTCCGTGTGTCCGATCTTGAACAGTCTCTGGACTTCTATTGCAACAAGCTTGGACTGCGCGAGACGCGTCGCATAGACAACCCATCCGGCCGGTTTTCGCTGATCTTCCTGGCGGCCCCCGGCGACGAGACGGCACAGATCGAGCTGACGCACAACTGGGACGAGACGGGGTATGGCGGTGGCCGCAATTTCGGGCATGTTGCCTACCGGGTATCGGACATCTACGCCACCTGCGAAAGGTTGCGCGACCTTGGCGTGGTGATCAACCGTCCGCCGCGGGACGGTCATCTGGCCTTTGTCCGCTCCCCCGACAACATTTCCATCGAATTTATCCAGCAAGGTTCGCCGCTGCTCTCGCGCGAACCGTGGGTATCCATGCCCAATATCGGCGAATGGTAACGGTGCGAACATGAACAGTACGTCCGAAACCATTGTTCCGACCGTTGCGGATCTTGAGACCGTCGAGGACATGCTGAAGGCGGGGACCGCCCTCGATAACGAACGATTCGAGAACGATCACTACTTGGATGACGTGGTGGAAAATCCTTGGGGACTTGAATGCCGTATTTATGCTGATAGTTTCTACGACATATGGAAGTTAAGCATTCGCCCCGGTGGGCGCACCTCGCTCCATTGTCACCCGCGCAAGGACACGGCGCTGTTGTGTTTGGGCGGCCAGGGCGAGATCACCCGTATTGAACAGCCGCCAGCTCGTGGTGCGCGCGGGGGCGTTCGTCATCATCAAACGCGGCGCTTTCCATTCCACCCAGAACACAGGCAAAGGTGACCTCGACCTCATCGAGGTCGAGATGCCGCGCAACAAATTCGACCTTTTGCGGGTCAGCGACCATTACGGCCGCACCGGCCAGACCTATGAGAAGGCGCAACCAGTGCCCTTCACGCCCACCGCGATGCAGAAGTCGGAACGAGGGCACTCGATCAAGTACCGCACCGATTGTGTTTATCAGCGCTACCAGCTCGCACTCGTGCCGGCGCATTCGGTAAAGCCCGAAAACCTTATGTTTTCGGTTCCGTTGGGGATGCAGCGCTCCATCGCCAACCGGATCGCGGTCTTCATTGGCGTTCCCAAACATACCGAAACCAACGCCGAACCTTGTTTTTGTATCTACCGCAATTAGGCGGATAGCGGTTTTACCCTTACCCGCCCAAACCAGGAGGATTGTTTCGTGACCAACGTCGTAATTATTACTGGCCCTGGCTTCCAGGACCATGATGTCGTCTTCACCTATTACCGCTCCCGCGAGGAAAATTGGAACGTCGATGTTGCCACCAAAGGCGGCGCTCCGGTTGTTGGCAAGTACGGCATCACCGTGCCGCTCGACAAGCGTGCCAAGCCCAACATTAGCTTCGAGGATCTGGATCCGGCCAAGTACGACGTCGTTATCCTGACCGGCGGTCACGAAGCACCTGATCGCGTGCGACAGGACCGCCATGTGCTCGACTTCGTCAAGGCCATGGGGGATTCCGGCAAGGTGGTGGCCGGCCTGTGCCACGGTCCGTGGATCATGATTTCCGCCAAAGTGCTGAAGGATCGCCTCGCCTGCGCCTACGTCGGCATGAAGGACGACATGGTCAACTCCGGCGCTGAGATCATCGAGGCCGACGTGGTAACCGACGGCAACATCATCACCTGCTCGTATTACGCGGAAGCGCCGAAGTTCATGGGTGCGGTGATCGACGCCGCTGCCAAGTTGGGCCAGGGCGTCAAGCTCACCGAGCGACTGGTCGCCTGACCACCGAGATGCGCCCCCGCCAGCGGGGGCGCATCCAGCCAAGGAGAATATAATGCCCTCTGCCATCGTGCTCGATTTTGACGGCGTGGTCTGTGATGGCCTCGAAGAGTGCCTGCTGATCGCCTGGAATTCCTTTTATGGCAAGGGGGTGGATGCCTTCTGCCGAGACGGCTTGGATGAGATTCCTCAGTCGTTCGTGGACAGCTTTGCCCATTGCCGCAATTTTGTTCGCCACAGTGGCCACTTTCTTGTGCCGTTCTTGAGTCCGAACGGCTTCTCTATCGGTAGCCAGGCGGAGTTCGACGAAACCTATGCCACGCTGTCCAGCGAAGAAGTGCGCCGGTTCATGACTGCCTTCAACGAATACCGGGAACGATTGCGAGCCGAGGAGGCGCGGGACTGGCTGGATCGCCAGACTCTTTACGATGGCATGATCGACGTCTTCCGCACCTGTGAAAAGCCGATCTATATCGTGACCGGCAAGGACCAAGCCAGCGTGCTGGCGATACTCGGCAATGCCCAGGTTCAGTTTCCTGCCGACCGAGTGTATGGCGACCAGACCAACAAAATCCCCGCGCTTCATGACATCGCGCGCCGCGAGAAAGTTATACCGGAGAACCTTCATTTCTTCGATGACAACGTCCCCAATGTTATTGAGGCTATCAATGCGGGAATTACCGCCAAGTGGGCAACGTGGGGATATAGTACCCCCGAGCATGGCAGTTTGGCTTCGGCAGCAAACGTGCGTTCAATTTCTCTCGCAGAATTTCTTAACCGCGTGGGTGCCTGATCTTTAACGACCACGAAAATAGCGGCATCCCAAATGTTTAATACTTTAAGTTGCGTGTTGGAGCCGACAACATGACTTCCATTCGTATCTCTCGTTCATCATTTCTGACGCGTGTGCCCATTTCGGTATTCGGGATCGGCATGGGTGTGCTCGGTCTGGGCCTGTGCTGGCGGAACGCGGCGCGGCTGTTCGACCTTTCCGCCACCATCGGCGATTCCATCCTCGCCGTGGGAAGCGCGTTGTCCCTACTGGCGCTGGCGTCCCAGCTTTTGCGTGCGCTGCTCGCGCCACGAAGCCTGCGCGAGGAATTGCTGCATCCGGTCCGCGGCCCGGTGGTGGCGCAGCCGGTGGTGGTGGTGCTGCTTATCGCCGAGGCGGTCGGATCCGACTGGCCTCTGGCGGCGCACGTTCTGTTGATTGTTGGCTCGGCTCTGGCACTATTCGTCACCCTGCAAATGCTGTTTCTATTTGCCCGTTGTCGCATCAGTGAACTGCCGGTGGCGCCCACCTGGCTAATCGCCCCCATCGCATTGCTGATCGCCGCTATCCTTCATGCCGGCGAAGGCAACGCAGTGGCTGCATGGTTGTTGATGGTGGCGGGCACGGGGACGATCCTCGGCCTGCGCCCGGTCACTCTGCTTTATTTTCCCGTCGCGACCTTGCCCGAACCGGCGCGGCCGCTGGTGATGATCTCTGTCGCACCTCTGGCGTTGATCTTTATTGCCTATGTGGAGTTGCGCGGGGTCGACGTGGTTGCCCTCGCTCTGTTCGGCGGCGCATTGGCTATCCTGCTGCGTGCGGTGGCGACGTTGCCCACATGGAGGAAGGCGCCCTTCGGCCTGCCGTGGTGGTCGTGTGCCATGCCGCCAGCCGCATTCGTTCTTGCCGTCCTCGCCCTGGCCGACAAGGTGCCCGGCGACGCCATGCAGGCGAGCGCGGCCATGGCGGTGGGGACGTTCACCTGCGCGATGGCCCTGCTGTTCGTCAATACCGGCAGGGCAATCGCTGGAGGCCGCTTCTTCCCCCCCGCCAATTGATGCCCACGCACCTGTTATTCCGTCACGAAGGATTACGGATCATGTCGAGAATGCTTGCCGCGTCCGCGCTGTTCCTGGTGATGCTGATCGGTGCCGCGTCCGCTTCGTCCATTGCGGCTGCGCCGAAGCCGCGCGTTTTGGTGGTGATTTCCAGCGCCCCGGAACTCGAATTGCAGGACGGCCGCCGCTATGCCACCGGATATTTTCTTAATGAGCTGGCGGTTCCTGTGCAGGCGCTGGTGCGAGCCGGATACGAGCCGGTATTCGCCAGTCCCCTGGGCACTCCCTCCAACCGGGACCCGCACTCCGAAGCACCGGTCTTTTTCGGGGGGGACCAGGCGAAGATGGACGCCGCGTTACGCTTTGTCGATGGCCTTGATGGCCTCCGGCATCCTCGGACGCTAGCTTCGGTACGCGCCCAAGGGGTTGCCGAGTTCGACGGAATTCTGGTGCCGGGTGGCCATGCTCCCATGCAGGATCTGCTCACCGATCGCAACCTGGGCGCCGTATTAAGAGCCTTCCATGCCGATGGAAAACCCACGGCCCTCATCTGCCACGGCCCGATAGCGTTGCTATCGGCGTTGCCCGACGCGGTTGGCTTCCGCGCCGCGTTGATTGGCAACAATATTGCCACGGCGCAAAAGGCGGCGGCCGGTTGGCCCTATACCGGCTACCGCATGACGGCGTTTACCTCTGCAGAAGAGCGGACAGCCGAACAGGATCAACTCGGCGGCAAAGTCCTGTTCTACCCTGCCGAAGCTCTTGCCGAGGCCGGCGGTCGGGTCGAGCTTGGTCCAACGTGGAAAAGTGCGGTGGTGGTGGACCGCGAGTTGATCACTGGGCAGCAGCCATTTTCTGATGATGCTTTCGCCAGTGCCCTGATCGATGCGCTCGAGCGCACGCGCGGCAAATGACCAAATCTCCAAAAATGTGCCTAGTTTGAGGCAGAGTCCGTTTTCATCATGACTGTGTCCAGAAAACGCGTCTATTTAGAGCGGGACGACGTTAGGCTCGGTCATATACTGAGTTCCCGAGTTAGTTGAGGCGCTCGTCTGGGGTGTATTGATCGAGCAGGCTGCTGATTGCGGCTGCCGCTACCATTCGGAAGAGACCGACATAGCGTGCCGCGTCAGCCGTTGCGGTGATGAACTGGCCCGAACCGCCCTCTACGAGGCGGCGAACATCCTTTTGGGCGGCGGCTCGGACTGCGGCCACATCGGAGGGATTGCCTTCCGGCTTCCCAACCCGAAAGGCGCGAGCGCCAAAAAATGAGAGCCAAGGCGCGCCTTGAAAAGTTAGTCGAACTGCCGTACATTTTGAGTTAGAGGTGATCATGGCCACGACAGCAAAAACCGACCGAGGGCTTCGGGACGAGCGGCTTGGATTTCGAGTCGACGAACCCACCAAGGCTCTGATCGAACGGGCGGCGCAACTTGAACGGCGCAAACTGACGGATTTTTGCATGACGGCACTCACGGACGCGGCCCGGCGGACGATTGCCGAGCATGAAACGCTCGTCCTGTCTGACCGGGACCAAGCCGTTTTCTTCGACGCCCTGGTCAATCCGCCAGCCCCGAACGAACGGTTACAGCGCGCATTTGCGGAACACAGGCGCCGGGTTGTCCGGTGAATGGTGACGTCGCCATCCGGAGACCTTCGGGTCGTGCTCCTCGACGAGCAGCACGATCGGGGTAGCTTTACCTGTGGCGTGGAGAGCCTGGATCGCTATCTCAAAACCCAGGCCGGCCAGGACGTCCGCCGGAAGGCGAATGCGGTGTTCGTCCTGAGCGAAGTCGGCGACCCGGTCCGTATCTTGGGCTACGACACCCTTTGCGCGATGGCGGTCTCCCACGGCGATGTGCCGGAGGCAGCCCGCAAGCACATCCCGCGCTATCCGCTGGTGAGTGCCACCTTGATCGGTCGGCTGGCGGTCGCAAAGGAGCACCAGGGACACCGTCTGGGCGCGGTTCTTCTTGCCGATGCATTGCAGCGGGCGTTCGAGAGCGCCAGCACGGTTGGATCCTCGATGGTGGTCGTCGATGCGCTCGACGAACCGGCAGCTGGTTTCTATATGGCGCATGGGTTCGTGCGATTACCCGACTCGTTGCGGCTTGTGCTGCCGATGCGCCTTGCCGGCGGGAGGGCTGAACGATGAGTTTCACATTCGCCTCGCCATCGGCATCGTCTTTGACGAAGACTGACCGCGCGCCGGGAGACCCTGCAGCACAAGATTGACTCGGGTGAGAGTTCGAGGCGTTCGGGGTGGGATGCGGTATAAGTGCAGCGAGAGAGGGCCGCCGAGCGGTTTTTACTTTTGGGCTATCGGGCGAAGCTTTTCCTTGACCTGGAACAAACGGGAAGAGGTGTCGCCATGCCAGGAAAGGAACCGGAGACTTTAAGCCGTCTCGCTCTCGCGGCTAACGATAACGGTGCCAAAACTTCCGACTCGTTCGATCCGCATATTCGCCGCATTGCCGAAGCCATTGACCGTCACTTGGCGCGTGAACACATGAGGCCACGGGCCGAAATCCCGAGAAATGCATCAAATGACAATCGCCTATAACTTTTCCTGAAGGGCAAGGCACACAACCAGGAAGACAATGGAGGCCGTTCATGACCCGCGTCGTCCTCTACGCTCGCTATTCGTCAGATAATCAGAGCGTTTCGTCGATCGAAGACCAAGTCCGCATCTGCCGGGAACGGGCGGAGCGCGAGCGGTGGGCGGTGGGGGCCACCTATCAGGATGCGGCCATTTCCGGAGCCAGCATCACCCTGCGCCCCGGCATTCAGTCCCTGCTGCAGGATGCCCAGGCAGGAAAATTCGAGATTGTGCTGGCGGAAGCGTTGGATCGGATCAGTCGCGATCAGGCCGACGTGGCGATTCTCTTCAAGCACCTTACCTTCGCCAGGGTTCGCATCATCACCCTGGCCGAGGGCGAAATCTCCGAACTGCATGTCGGCCTCAAAGGCACGATGAACGCTCTGTTCCTCAAGGACCTTGCCGCCAAGACCCATCGTGGCCTGCGGGGTCGGGTCGAGAAGGGCAAGGCGGGCGGGGGCCTATGCTACGGCTATGATGTGGTGAAACGCCTCAACAGCGATGGCGAGCCGGTGCGCGGGGAGCGGAAAATCAACGAGGCCGAGGCCGTCATCGTGCGGCGGATTTTCCGGGAGTTTGCTGCTGGCAAAAGCCCGCGCGCGATCGCCGGTGACCTCAATGGCGACGGCATCCCCGGTCCGTTCGCGAAGGACTGGGGCGATACCACCATTCGCGGCCATGTCTGCCGAGGGACCGGCATTCTCAACAACGAACTCTATGCCGGCGTCCTGGTCTGGAACCGCTTGCGCTATATCAAGAACCCGACCACCGGCAAGCGGGTTTCGCGGATCAACCCTGAATCCGAGTGGATCAGAACCGAGGTTCCTGAACTGCGGATCGTCGATGACGAAACCTGGGCGGCGGCCCGGGCCCGTCAGGCCGAATTGGAACGGCAGTTCGAGGCAACCACCAAGGGCGTGCGGGCGGCTCGCGCCCGGCATGTCAACGAATTGCGCCGTCCGGCTTTCTGATGTCGGGCCTGCTGACCTGCGGATGCTGCGGCGGTCAATACGGCATCATCACACGCGATCGGTACGGTTGTTTGAACCGATACCGTCGCGGCACCTGCGATAACGGCCATACCGTGCGCCGTGACGATATCGAACGTCGTGTTCTGGCGGGGCTGACCGACAAGCTGGTTTCCGCCGATGCCGTGGCAAGCGCCGTGCGGGCTTTCGCGGAAGAGCTCAACCGCCAGAACCATGAGCGTCGTGTTCAGGCGGAAATCGACAACCGGGCTCTGGCCAAGATCGAACGCGGTATCACCGGGATGATGGCCGCGATCGAGGATATGGAGCGCCAGAAAACCGAAATCCTGGCCCGCTTGGCGGAAGCCCCCGAGGATGTGCCGGATGTTCATCCCAACATCGCCGAGATCTATCGCGCCAGAGTCCTACATTTGGCTGAAGCCTTGGCTGATCCCGAACTGCAAATGGAAGCGGCCGAGGTGGTGCTGACCCCAGGCGGTAAGCGTGGCGACATGCGGGCGCTGTTACGCGGCGAGCTGGTCGGAATTCTCGACATGGCGACGAAATTCCGGAGGCACCGAAGGCCAGATGTTATAATGAAAAGGTTTGCGTGCCTCCGCAACCAATCAAAAAGGCGTCAGTCGTAAGACTGACGCCTTTTTGCTGTGTCTGCGCCGCCATAGCTAACGCAGCGAGCTTTTTTTCGGGGCTGCCGCCCCGATCCCCGCTTGGAGACTGACGTCCCCAAACCCCTGCTTTTTCAGAAAATAAGGGGGTTCGGGGCCTTGCCCCGAGCGGGTGCGGGCGGCAGCCCGCCAAAGTGTCGGATTTAAGGCGACTTGCTGATCACCCCACCAGACGGCCAACACCAAGCTTGAACAGCATGTCGTGACAGCATAGCCTGTCTGACCAGCAGTGCCTGCCCGGCGTTTCAGCCGGACCCGGGGCGTCCCCGTCGCCAGGAACCGTCCTTGACCACGCCAAGCACGGAAGAAACCGCCGATCTGTTCCGCCATGTGAGCGCCGATAAAGCTGCGGTCTATCGCTGCATCATGGACGTGTTCGCAGCAGCCAAACGCCAGTACCGGCTGCAATTGCGGCCGGACGAGGTGCTGGCCGAAGCCCGCTGGCCGGCGAAGCCACCGCGCCTTGAGGAGGTCAACGCCGCCCTTGCCCAGCTTTCAGCCTGGGGCAACCTTGAATCCCAGCCGGATATGGCGCGGGTGTCGAGCCTCGGCGATTTCTACCGCGCCCGCTATCTCTACCGGCTGTCGCCAGGCGGAGAGGCGGTGGAGACGGCCATGTCGGTCTTCGTTCAGACCCTGCGCCACCGGGCCGAATTGCAAACCGTCGCGCTTGAGGACATCATTAACCGGTTGCAGGCGTTGCAAGCCCTGGTCGCTCCCGGCCCCGATGGTGCCGATGTCGCCAAGGTCCACGAGACATTGCGCGATCTGGTCCGGGTATTCGAGGGACTGGCGGAGAATGCCCAGGCGTTCATGGCCGGCGTGGCGCGCAATATCGAGTTACAGCAGGCGGATGCCACTGCGGTCGCCAACTACAAACGGCGGCTGATCGACTACCTCGAACGCTTCATGGGCGATCTGGTCCGCCGGTCCGACGCCATCGCCCGCACCCTCCTGGTCTTGTCCCCGCACATCGACGCCCTGCTCGGGCTGGTGGCCGAGCGGGAAGCCCGCGACGCCGCCCCCGGCAATGTCGGAGACCAAGCGGAAGAGCGGTTGCGACGGTGGGAGGCTTGGCGCGAACGCTGGTCCGGATTGCGGGGATGGTTTCTCCCCAGCGGCCACGAGCCCCCCCAGGCCGATTTGCTACGCGCCCGGGCCCGTTCGGCTATTCCTCAGCTTCTCGGGGCAATCCAGACCCTCAACGAAAGACGCAGTGGCCGCAGCGATCGTTCCGCCGATTTCCGCATCCTGGCGGGGTGGTTTCTCGATTGCGCCGACGATGCCGGAGCGCACCGGCTGGCACGGGTCGCCTTCGCGCTTCATCCCGCGCGACATTTTTCGCTCAATCCTGACGCGGATCAGGATCTGCCCCCCAGCACCCGCTGGGCCGATGCGCCGCCGCTCAAGGTCCATCCCCGACTGCAGGAATATGGCGAGGCCGCACCACGCGGCCAGTTGCCCGCCGTGCGTGACCGGGACCAGGCCCGCGCTGCCCTGGCCCGGCAGTTGGCCGAGGAAACGCAACAGATCGACGCGGCACGCCGCCGTCTGGCGAGCGGCCATCCCGTCAAGCTGTCCGAGTTGGGAGAGCTTGACGGGATGGCCTTCGGCTTGTTCCTCACCGTACTGGGTGAGGCGCTGGCCGATCAGGTCAGGCCTGACGCCCCCGTCGAGCGTAATTCCGCCGACGGCCTGCTCCGAATCCGACTGGAACCGCTCGATCCCGCCAGCCATGCCCGCATCGTCACTCCAAGCGGCGTGTTTTCCGGGCGTGACCACCGCCTCACCATCACCCTGACGCCGGAAACAGCATGAGGCCGGTCACGTTGAGCGCCAGCCTCGACGAAGCCCAGCAGCGCCATCAGCGTGAGGAGTTCCGCACCGCCTTGCGGGCCGTGCTGATGCAGCCGATGATGGCCCCGTCGCATCCGGATTTCCCGGCGGTACGACGGCAGGCGGAACCATTACGGGACTGGTTCGCCCGTGAAACCGGCTGGATCCTGCGGGTGGATCGCAACCGTGCCCGCCTCTACAAGCGTCCGGCCGATCTGAGGGATCCGACCCGCGGCCTGCCCAGCTATGACCGGCGCCGCTATGCCCTGCTCTGCCTGACCTGTGCCGTGCTGGAACGGGCCGAGCCGCAGATCACCCTGCATCTACTGGGCGAGAAGCTGCTGGCGTTAGCGGCCGAGCCGGCGCTGACCGAGCGGGGCTTTGCCTTCTCCCTCGCCACTCAGGCGGACCGGCGCGATTTGGTCACGGTCTGCCGGACCCTGCTCGACCGGAACGTGCTGCATCGGGTGGCCGGCGATGAGGATGGCTTCATCTCCGGAGGCACCGCTCGGGCCGACGCCCTGTACGACGTGCAACGCCATGCCCTGGCCGACCTGCTGGCCGCAGTGCGCGGTCCATCGACCTGGCAGGCCGAGGACGCGCCGGTCGGCCTGGAGGCGCGTCTCGCGGCGCTGGTCGCCGAGCATGTGCCGGACAGCGAGGACGGCCGCCGCACCGCGCTCCGCCACCATCTGTCGCGGCGGCTGCTTGATGATCCGGTGGTCTATCTTGACTCCCTGTCTTCCGATGCTCTTGGCTATTTCATCCACCAGCGGAAGGCGATGGCCGCCCGCCTGTGCGAGGCCAGCGGTCTGGTCGCCGAGCAGCGTGCCGAGGGGCTGGCCCTCACCGATGAGGGGGGAAGCCTGACCGATGTCGCCATGCCGGCCGAAGGAACCGAGGCCCATGCCACCTTGCTGGTGGCTGACCACCTCGCCCGCCATGCCCCGGCCTGCGGTCTTGACGAGCGCCTGATTGTCGGGTTCCTGGCCGCAGCCCGGGAACACTTCGGCCGCTATTGGCGACGGTCGGCGCGCGAGCCCGGTGGCGAACGGGAACTGGCCGAAGTGGCGCTGCGGCGCCTCGCCATGCTTCAACTGATCGAACGGCGAGACGGCATAGCGCGGCCTCTGCCAGCCCTCGCCCGCTTTGCCCTGGGGGAAGGCGAGATCCGTGCCAAATCCTCTCCCACGCTTCCCGGGCTCGATGGATGATGGATCACCGTCTCGATCTCGCCGAATTTGTGTCGCCCCGCCTGGGCCTGCCGGTCCCGGCCCGCCGCCGCTGGCAGCCGCTGCGGATGGGGCTGGTCGAACTTTATCATTATGACAGCGAGGAATTCTGGTTCCGCGATGGCCACCTGCTGCTGCGCGGCAACAATGGCACCGGCAAATCCAAGGTGCTGTCGCTGACGCTGCCGTTCCTGTTCGACGCGGTTCTGCGCTCCTCTCGCCTTGAACCCGATGGGGATTCCGGCAAGAAGATGGCCTGGAACCTGCTGATGAATGCCTATGACCGGCGCATCGGCTATTGCTGGATCGAATTCGGCCGCAACAGCGAGGGCGGCGAGCCCCGTTATCTGACCCTGGGTTGCGGCTTGTCGGCCGTGGCGGCGCGGACTGAGGTGGAGGCTTGGTTCTTTATCCTTGATGACGCCCCGGACGGGGCTCGTCTCGGCCAAGATCTGTGGCTGATCAACCGCAATCGTGTGGTCCTCACCCGCGAGCGGCTGCGCGAGGCGATCGATGGGCACGGACAGGTGTTTGAAACCGCCGCCGCCTACCGCCGCGCTGTGGACGAACGCCTGTTCCGCCTGGGGCCGAAGCGTTACGACGCGCTGATGGATACCCTGATCCAGCTCCGTCAGCCGCAATTGTCGCGCAAACCGGACGAGACCGCGCTGTCCAGCGC
>Ga0209373_10000961_pt1 | contig 38602 bp, 29 predicted proteins | sample Higcelweek5metaG_FD_187173 | JGI IMG/M metagenome (GOLD analysis project Ga0209373, IMG submission 187173) | Freshwater pond sediment microbial communities from the University of Edinburgh, under environmental carbon perturbations - High... | ecosystem: Environmental > Aquatic > Freshwater >... | reverse complement strand
TTTAGTTCAATCGGATGGTAGTACAATGGAATTCCAGATTAACGCAAAAATGTTATATAATAAAAGCTTCTGGGGAGGCGTTTCATATAGGTACAACGATGCAATAGTTCCCATGGTTGGTGTTCATCTTATAAATGGTTTGAGTTTCGGGTACAGTTATGACATTGTAACTTCGAAAGTTGGATCTTACACAAGTGGTTCACACGAATTGATGGTAAGATATTGCTTCAATCTGGATCCTGGAAAAACTCCGGGAAGATACAGAAGTGTAAGAAGATTGTAACTTTTAAAATTAATTAACGTAAAAAATTGTCGCTTACTAAATAAATGTATAAATTATGAGAAAATTGCTCATCATCAGTACAATCATCATCGTCTTCCTAAGTAGTTGTGGATACTATGGCAGCGGTGAGTTGACCGGAATTGACAGAAAACTGTGGTATACTCCGGATCCTTATGGGATGTTGTTTATTCCTCCAGGCACCTATCAAATGGGGCCTAGTGACCAGGATGTTCCTAACTCTATGACAGCACAGTCTAAAACTGTTACTGTTCAGGGTTTTTGGATGGATGAAACTGAAATTACCAATGCTGAATACAGACAGTTTGTTGCTTGGGTAAGGGACTCAATGGCGCTGACAGTTTTAGGTAAAGAAACTAAAGCAGATGTAGATTTTGGTGACATTAGCACTAAAACGACTTATCAGCCGATAGACTTTATCATTGATGATACAGATGTCACAGAAGATGAATCAAATTTCATCACCAACATGTATACAAATGGTGAATTTGATTTTGACGACTATGACAATACAAACTTCCTTGATTGGAATGGACCTCTGGATTATCAGGATCTTGAAATTAAAGGTATTTTGATTAAGAACGAAATTCCTGATAATTTCAATCAGACTTTGTATGTACTACCTCCAGCAGAGCTTTACCACTTCATGCGTACAATTGACCTGAATACTGATGCATTGTATTATGAATATTTTTGGGTTGATTTAAAACAAGCTGCTCAAAAACACACATTTAAACCAGGTACTGCAGGTACAGACCAAGACGTTGCTAGAACTTTCAATCGCGAAGGTGACCATGGTTTAAGAATTGGAAGACATTTTAATCCTGAAACAGGAACTTACGAAGGTGAAATTAAAGATCGTGAAAAATTAGATGAAGATAAACCTTGGGATGATTTTGCAGATCGCGAAGTAAGAAATTACGACGGAAAATCTGACGCTGGCCGTCAAGGTGGAAGATACAGCTATATGATGCACGAGAAAGTTCATATTTATCCCGACACATTGTGCTGGATAAGTGACTTTACATATTCATATAATGAACCAATGACAAAGATGTATTTCTGGCATCCTGCTTACGATTACTATCCAGTAGTTGGGGTTAGCTGGACACAGGCAAATGCATTCTGTATGTGGAGATCAATGCTTAAAAATTCTTATCAGAAAACTATTGGAGACTATTATCTTAATGAATATAGACTTCCAACAGAATCAGAATGGGAATATGCTTCACGTGGAGGACTTGATTTGTCAATGTATCCTTGGGGAGGTTTGTACACACGTAATTACAGTGGTTGTTTTATTGCCAACTTCAAACCTATGAGAGGTAATTATTACGATGATGGTGGTGTTCAAACACTTATGGTTGCAACTTATGATCCTAACGAATGGGGTCTATATGACATGGCTGGTAATGTTGCAGAATGGACAAGCAACGCATTTGATGAATCAGCATACAGTTTCACACATGATTTAAATCCTGATTATCAGTATTATGCTCATCCAGACGATCCACCTGCAAAGAAACGTAAAGTTGTTAGAGGCGGTTCATGGAAAGACGTTGCATACTACATGCAAAATGGTTCACGTACCTACGAATTCCAGGATTCAGCAAAAAGTTATATTGGATTCAGATGTGTTAGAACCTATTTAGGAAGACATAGAGCTGACGGAACATCTTATTCACAAGTTTATCAATAGTAGATTTATAAGTATTATTAAAGGAGTATTAATTTTAAAACTGACAAGATTATGAATTTGAGCGAAATTACCTCGAGTAAAAAGTACAAAAAGTTTATGGGTTTTGTTTATGGCTGGGGTGCAGCAATTGTAATGGTTGGAGCATTGTTTAAAATCCAACATTATCCAGGTGCAGGTCCTATGTTGGTCGTTGGTTTGTTGACTGAAGCATTTATTTTCTTCTTATCAGCATTTGAGCCACCACACGAAGAGGTTGACTGGAGTTTGGTATATCCTGAACTTGCAGGTGTTGAACAGGAATTAAATATTGCTGATAAAAAGGCTTCTGTATCATCTAAAAAATCAGCATTAGAGAAATTTGATGCAATGATTGAAAATGCAGAAATCACACCTGAATTATTCGAGAAATTGGGATTTGGCTTAAAGAATTTAAATACAACTGCAGAAAAACTTCATGACGTTTCTGATGCAACTGTAGCAACAAACAACTATGTAGCTAACTTCGAAAAAGCATCTGAAAAAGTTGCTTCTTTTGCTGATGCATACGGAAGTTCAGCTCAGAAATTAAACACTCAAGCCGAAAACTTAGCATCAACCTACGAAAAATCAGCATCAGTTGTTGGTAATTCAGGAAACGCTCTTGCTACTACTTACAACAAATTGGTTGAATCAATGAATAAAGAATTGGAAATGTCAACCGGTGGTGGTAAAACATATAATGAACAACTCAGCATAATGAATAAAAACCTGACTGCTCTCAATGCAGTTTATGAACTTCAATTACAAGGCACAAACAGCCAAATTGAATCTTCAAAAGCTTTATACAGTGGTCTTGATGAAATTCTCAACAACATGAAACAGTCAGCCGATGACACAAAACGTTATCGTGATGAAATCAGCAAATTAAGTCATAACCTTGCTGCAATGAATACTGTTTATGGCAACATGCTTGCTGCGATGAATTTTAAGCAGGATTAATTTAATAGAGTAGTTATATCTTATGTTGAATATTAAAACTTAATTATATGTCTGGAGGAAATTGCCCGGAAACCCCGAGGCAGAAAATGATTGGTATGATGTATTTGTTTTACACTGCTCTGTTGGCATTAAACGTGTCTTCAGAGATCATAACTGCTTTCGTTAAAATCAATGATAGCATACAAAAGACAACTGCCAACTATTCTGAAAAAACCAAAGCTCTATACGCAAAAATTGACAGTAAGGCACAAGAACAACCTGGAAAATACACTAAACTTGCACAACAAGCTCATGACATTGAAGCTATGGCAAACAAGTTTTACAATGATATTGACAGATTGAAACTTATGATTATTCAGACTAGTCAAGGAAAAGATGCTACATTAGAGAGTGAATTAAAGAAAAAAGATGATATAAACTCTGCAACCATAGTAATGGTAGGCGAAGGCGGACCTATGATGGGTGACAGTTTGCGAGGATGGATGGATTTGTATCGCACAACTCTGTTAGCTATTGTTGAGGACACTTCGTTAACAGTTTATAAAAACATCAACAAAAACCTTGAAGTTGTTGACCAAAAAGATGATGATAAAGAACCATGGTCTTGGCAGGAAACAATTTGTAGAGGTATGCCTATGATCGGAACTATAGCTATGCTATCTAAATTGCAGGCGGATATCCGAAATTCTGAAGCTGATATTTTGGAATTTATGATTGCTGACCTCGAAGGACTTGATATTCGTATCACTTCACTCGAAGGTTTGGTAAGTTCACCACGAAGTTTCATAGTAAGAGGTGGTACCTATACGTCTAGTGTATTCCTAGGAGCTCGTGATACATCTATGAGACCAACAGTTTATCTTACTTATAGTGCTCCTTTCTATGATTCAACTGTAGTTGATGGCAAGGTAATTTATAAACTAAGAGCTGGCGCTGATTATGACACTCTTCCATTGGATGCTAGTGGTAAAGGTCAGCACACAAGAGATTGTGGTGGCGTAGGTGATTTTAACTATGGTGGTCTTGTACATTATGTTTCGAACAAAGGTGAAATGTGGCTCCCATATTCAGCAGCTTATCAGGTTGGTGATGCAGGATTTACAGTATCAGCTAGTAAATGTAACGTTTTCTATCGTGGTTTGGAAAATCCAGTTGAAGTAGCTGTATCAGGTTATCCAAAAGAAAGTGTTAGTGTAAGTATCAGTGGTGGTGCTTCTATTAGAGGTGCTGCAGGTGGTTATATTGTAACCGTACCAACATCTGTTACTGCTAAACAGGTACAAATTACCGTTTCAGTTAAGACTCCAGAAGGTGGAAGAACTTTAGGTTCAGCTCCTTTCAATGTTCTTAACGTTCCACCTCCAACAATTTTTATTGCAGGTGCATACAAAGACGGCGCAAAAGTACCTAAGGCTGCTATTCAGAGAAGCCCAACACTTACAGCTAGATTAGAATCAGATTTCTTCCCGTTCGAAGGTATCTCATATAGTATCGTTTCTTATGAATTTATGTATCAGGTAAGAGGTGTTACCCAAACAGTACAGGGAACAGGCTCTAGCATACCTGCAAATATCATTGCCGAAATGCAAAAAATGGGATCAGGATCGGCTGCCAGCTTTACTAACATTAAAGTTAGCGGACCTTCAGGGGTAAGACAAACAAATGGTATTACAGTTGTATTACAATAATAAAAGTTTAAGCATATGAAAATTGGTATTAAGTTTTTCCCGGCAATTGTACTATTAAGTCTGGCTTTCTCCGGAACTGCTCAGGTCTTAGATGGTGCTTATATGAGAGAAAACGTTGTTGAACGCACATTTATTCCATATCAGAATATTCGTGAAGCCGACGCTATGTACTCAAAAAAGATTCTCAGAGTAGTCGAGCTGAGGGAGAAACAAAATCACCCATTGTATTTTCCAATTCTTAGGATGACATATCCTGCAGGAGAAGGAGTACAACCTCAGAGAAGCCGTGTTAATTTTCTTTGGCTAGTTTTCAACATTGGAATCCTTGGTGAAACTTATGACATCAGGACTGGCGAATTGCAGGATACAATTTTTGGTAAAAAGTACCCAGTATACGACCTAAATCCTAGTGACATTACAAACTGGTGGAGAATTCCTGTTGAAGTAGATGATGTTGCTAGGCAAGACTTACTTGGTTACAAGGAAAAAATCCAGATTGCAGATACTATTAATGGTGGTACTTACGAGATTATGGTTGATTCTAGAATTTCTGACACTAGATCAATGGATCAGTTGTGGATTTGGGAAGAATGGGTATTTGACAAACAAAGATCTGTTATGGATTGCCGAATTATAGCTATTGCTCCTGATGGTTGGGTAGAAACAGCTAATGGATTTGAGCGCGTATGGCCATTTTGGATTTACTATCCAGACTACAGACCATTGCTTGCATCTTATGAGACTTTTAATACCTTTAACGATGCTGAACACAGAACTTTTGATGACATCTTCTTTAAGAGAAAATTCACTAGTTACATTGTTGCAGAATCTAACAATTATGACAATCGTCTGATTTCGGATTATTTACTCGGCATTGACGCAATACGAGAAGGAGAACGAATTCAGGAAGAACTATTCAAATATGAACACGACCAGTGGGAGTATTAATATAAAAAAAAGGAGCGAATCGCTCCTTTTTTTTTGCTTCTACTTCTTAAACCCACAAACAAATTTCGAACTTATGGCATTATTTTATTCCATCACCGAATTTCAACTTTGCTTCGTTTAACAAATCAGCAATTTGTTGTTCATTTTCTCTTTTACAAATTAACATAGCCGAGTCAGTATCAACAACAATATAATCCTCGAGATCTTTAAGGATAACGACTTTATCTTTTCCAGAAATATTTATATAATTACCAAAAGAATGATTTAACAATAATTTATTTGCAACAGCCACATTGTTATCTTCATCTTTTTCCTGAATAGTGTATAAAGAGTTCCATGTACCTAAATCAGACCAACCAAAATCTGTTCTTAAAACGAATACATTCTGAGCTTTTTCCATTACACCAAAATCAATTGAAATATTTTTAGCATCTGAATATATCCTGTTAACAACGACTGCTTCATTCTTAGTGTTAAATGCATCTAAGTTTTCCATAAAAAGATTATACATCTCGGGAAGGAATTCTTTCATTGCGGCATCAATAACAGAAAGTTTCCAAAGAAAAATCCCAGAATTCCAAAGAAAGTCGCCACTATTAACAAAAAACTTAGCAAGTTCAAGATGTGGTTTCTCAGTAAAAGTTTTTACAGGAACCAAAGCCGAATTTTCTTTATCTTTTGTAATCTGAATATAACCATAACCTGTTGCAGGGCGATCAGGTGTTATTCCAAAAGTTAATAGTGACTTGCTTGAGCTAATAAATCTCAAGCCCTCCTTTACGTCACTTATAAAACCCTCAACATTCGAAATTAGATGGTCTGCAGGGGTAACCACAATATTTGCATTTGGATCTTGTAATCCTATCTTAATATTTGCATACATAATACATGGAGCAGTATTCCGTCTCATTGGTTCACCTAAAATATTTCCGTTAGGAATATTTGGAAGCTGAAGGTGGACTAGTTCCCTATACTCTTCATTAGTCACCACAAAAATATTTTCATCAGGCATTAATTGAGAAAATCTGTCATAAGTCTGCTGTATAAGAGTTCTACCTGTTCCAAGGATATCAAGAAACTGCTTAGGCATATTGCTGCGGCTTACGGGCCAAAATCTACTTCCTATCCCACCGGCCATTATTACACAGTAATTCGAATTCATATCAATTTTTTTATTAAATAAGTCACAAAATAACAATATTTTTTTTCTTTTACAACAGAGTTGGTTAAATTTGTTATTACTTTGTACTGATATGCGATTATTATCTACTATAGGGAAGTATTTAGTCTTAATGAGCACAGTTTTCACAAAACCTGTTGGCTCCAGAATCTTCTTTAAACGAGTTTTTCAGGAAGTAGAGCAAATCGGAATGGACTCAATCTGGATAGTAAGCATTGTTTCGGTGTTTATGGGTGGAGTTCTTACTTTACAAGTTGCAATAAATTTTACAGCCCCTTATATTCCTCAATATCTAATCGGACTAAGTGCTAGGGATACAATGATTCTGGAATTTTCAAGCACTATTATTTGCTTGATTCTTGCTGGCAAAGTAGGGTCAAATATTGCCTCTGAAATCGGAACTATGAGAATTACCGAACAAATAGATGCGTTGGAGATTATGGGAGTAAACTCTGCAAATTATCTAATTCTTCCAAAAATAATTGCAGCCCTAATCAGTTTTCCAATTCTCAGCTTGCTTAGTACAATTCTAGGTATTGCTGGTGGATATGTTATTTCAGCTGCAACTGGAGTAGTAACTATTTACGATTATGTTTATGGACTGAACTATATGTTTGTGCCATTTTATGTAACATATTCACTTATAAAAATGTGTGTATTTGCAGTCATAATAACTTCGGTTTCCTCATTTCATGGTTTCTATACTCAGGGCGGAGCACTCGAAGTTGGGAAAAGCAGTACAAAAGCTGTTGTTTACAGTATTATTCTGATATTATTGTTCAATCTCATACTCACTCAACTGTTATTGACATGATAGAAGTTAGAAATGTAAATAAAAGTTTTGGCGATCAACAGGTATTAAAAAATATTAATGCCACTTTTGAAGCAGGAAAAGTAAGTATGATTATTGGGAGAAGCGGTTCTGGGAAAACTGTATTGCTTAAATCTATAATTGGCCTTCATAAACCAGAAACTGGTGACATTTTTTTTGACGATCGTGAATTTATAAGGGCTAACATAAAGTTTAAAAGAGAAATCCGTCAGGAAATCGGTATGGTTTTTCAAGGTGGAGCATTGTTTACTTCACTAACTGTGGAAGAAAACATAGTTTTCCCGTTGAATCTATTTACGACTATGTCAAAAGCTGAGAAACTTAATAGAGTTAACTTTTGTCTTGAACGTGTAAATATTCAGAATGCCAATGGAATGTATCCTTCAGAAATAAGCGGAGGAATGCAAAAACGTGTTGCAATTGCCAGAGCCATTGCACTTAACCCAAAATATTTGTTTTGTGACGAGCCAAATTCGGGACTCGATCCTCAAACTGCTATTCTTATCGACCAGCTTATTGGTGAAATTACCAAAGAATACAATATCACAACAATTGTCAATACTCATGATATGAATTCGGTGATGGAAGCCGGTGATAGCATTAACTTCATTCATGAAGGTCAAAATTGGTGGCAAGGCGGTCGTGAAGACATCTTTAATTCTGACAATAAAGAACTAAATGATTTCGTTTTTGCATCAGAATTATGTAAAAAAATTCATAAAACAACAAAATGAGACAATTCCTGATAATATTTATTTGTGCATTAACAGTCTTTACGGTATCCTGCATGACTGAGCCAAAATATGACACTCCAAAAGGTGAAAACATTATCCCTCCCGATTCACTAGAATTACTTATTTATGATGTCCATTTGGCAGATGCTATCATTACATCAAAAATTATGAAAACCAAGGACAATGCATATGTAGATTCATTGGTTTACGTCAGCGTTTTCACAAAACACCATTATACTCGTGAACAATTTGAGCAAACGATTTTGTTTTACGTTCACAATCGTATGGATTCTCTCAATAACATGTACGACAGGGTAATCAACAGATATAATGTCGAAAAAGGAAAAATCTACTAGTCCAAATGCGTCACTTTGCTGCAAACTATATTTTTGACGGAGAAAATCTGATAAAAAACTCTTTTATTTCTGTTGACGAAAACAATAAGATTATTTATGTAGGAAAAGAAAATGAAGGCCTGACAGAAAGACCATTGATGATTTTTTTTAATGGTATTCTAACTCCTGGTTTTGTTAACACACATTGTCATCTCGAATTATCTGATTACAAAAAATCTGATGACCCTAAAAAAGGCTTGACAAATTTTATCCAATCCATCATCCATAATCGCAATAATGGGGAGGATGAGAAAAAGATCTATGCTGCTGATGCTATAATGTACGAGCGTGGCATAAATCTGATTGGTGATATTGTAAATACAAATAAAACACTTAAGATAAAGCAGAACTCAAGAATTGAATATCACAACTTCGTTGAAATCAGCGGAATAAAAGAATCAGATTCTGCAAAACGGATTGTTTCTTCAGAAGTTTTAGCAAATGAATTCGACTCTGTAGGATTAAAAAACTCTATTGTTCCCCATTCGTATTATTCCATATCTCCAACTATGCTGGAATATTTAGGAAAAACCTCAGTAAATAAAATCATCAGCCTGCATTTTATGGAATCGGGTGAAGAATCTGAATTTTACAAAGGAGAGAAAAATGCATTGTACAAATTTCTAACAGAAATAACGCCGAGCTTTTCGCGATTAGCTGACAATTGTAGCGGTTATTACAAATTATTGCAAAAATTCGAAGATTCTGCAAGTTTAATACTCGTTCATAATGTTATGACAGATTCAGAAATGTTGCCAGAAGGCCCAAATTACTATTTCTGTCTTTGTCCAGCATCTAATATATTCCTTGGAAACAATTTACCATCGCATGATTTCGTATACCGCAATTCTCAAAAATTGACAATTGGTACAGATTCTCTGGCCTCTAATACGAAGCTGGACATTATGCATGAATTAAAACTACTATCACAAAACTATGACAAACTTGACTTGATTAGCTTACTTAAAATCAGCACGATAAATGGTGCCAAGGCATTACAAAATAATAATTATGGTAGATTTAAGGAAGGAATGTCGCCAGGTGTGGTTTTAATTGAAAATATTGACCTTGTGAATTTGAAACTAAAAGAAACTAGCTTTGCAAAAAGAATAATATAAATATGTCTACATTTTTATTTGATAAAATTATCTTCGGGCCAGTAAATTCGAGGCGTTTAGGAAAATCTCTTGGAATAAATCTTTTGCCTGACAATGCTAAATTTTGCAATTACAACTGTATTTATTGCGAATGCGGATGGTCCAATAATAAAACTATTCCCGTCCTTCCAACTGCTGCTGAAGTTGCAAAAGCACTGGAAGATTATATGCAAATTGCAATAAATCAAAAGAATATTCCAGACGTAATAACTTTTGCAGGTAATGGAGAACCAACTTTGCATCCAGAATTTTCTAAAATAATAGATATTACATGTTCTTTAAGGGACAAATACATGCCTTTGGTAAAGGTGGTCGTTCTTTCAAATTCCACCCGCTTACATTTAGATAAGGTTTCTGAATCGCTAAATAAAGTAGATATGGCGATTTTGAAAATAGATACCGTCATTCAAAAAGATTACGAATTACTGAACAATCCTATTGGGATTAAGATTGATGAAATCGTTGAATTAATCTGTACTAAAATTAAACACCCTATAATTCAGACGATGTTCTTAAAAGCGAGAATTGGAAACTACGATTTCGATAATACTACTGAAAATTCGTTGACTCTCTACTTTGAAGCTCTAAAAAAGATTTCTCCAATCGAAGTTATGATTTATTCTGTTTCGCGCGAAACACCTATGAGCGGAATTAACAGTGCCGATTTAAATACACTTATTTCTATTGGCAATAGAATTGAACAGCTAGGTTTTAAAACACTTATAACTCCCTGATTGGAAAAAAGCCAAAACATACTCATCAGTCCTCTGAATTGGGGTTTAGGTCACGCAAGTAGGATTATTCCGATTATAGACTATTGTTTAAATTCCGGCAAAAATGTCGTTATTGCAGGAAACGGAGCATCACTGGATTTGCTCAAGAATAAATATCCTAACTTGGCAACAGTAAATCTCCCCGCTCCCGCCCTACACTATGGTAATAAGCGAGCTATCAGTTTACGATTAGTTATAGATGTCTTCTTTATGCTCATAAACTTCTGCAAAGAAAAAAGGCTTACCAAGAGAATTATACAACAATACAATATCGACACAATAATTTCGGACAACAGGCCAGGAGTATATTCTTCAAGTGTAAAATCAATTTACATTACGCATCAGTTAAGCATTTTTTTATCTGCACGTACAGGGTTATTATCAGCAATATTATCGAAAGTGCATCAGAATATTATTGCAAAATATAACTATTGCTGGGTACCTGATTTTGAAGGGGAAAATAGCCTTGCTGGACGATTATCTTCAAATGTAAAGGACTTGCAACTATTTCACATTGGACCACTGTCAAGATTTGCAACTAAGGTGCATAGTTGTGATACAACAAAAATTGTTGAATATAAAATTGTTTGTATCTTATCAGGGCCGGAACCTCAAAGAAGTACATTTGAAACACTTGTAATATCAAAATTACAGAATACGAAGCATAACTCACTAATAATAAGAGGTTTGCCTAACATAGAGAACTCTATGAAAAAATTCGCAAATGTCAGTTTTATAAATCATTGCGACGACAATCTGTTTTATAATTATTTACAATCAGCGGATTTAATAATTTGTAGAAGCGGTTATAGCTCCATTATGGATATATTTTCAATCGGCAAGAACGCGTTGATAATACCGACTCCTGGGCAACCAGAACAGGAATTCCTAGCAGAATATCTTTCTGGCAAATACGGGTTTATCGGGATGTCGCAAAACGAATTTGTATATGCTGATCTTTCAGCAATCGAGTTTCCAAATGCAACGCAAAATGAATATGATGGCAGTGCTTTAAAAAAAATATTAGATTTGCAATTATGAAAGTTTGTGGATTCACATTTATCAGAAATGCAGTAAAATACGACTATCCGGTTGAAGAAGCCATAAAATCTATTTTACCAATCTGTGACGAATTTGTTGTTGCGGTTGGAAAATCTGATGATAATACTCTCGAGCTTATTCAGAATATTTCTCCGACTAAGATCAGAATAATCGAAACAATCTGGGACGATAATCTGCGCGAAGGTGGGCGTGTCCTTGCCGAAGAAACAAACAAAGCATTTAGGGCTATTTCAGAAGAATTCGATTGGTGCTTTTACATTCAGGGAGACGAAGTTGTTCACGAAAAATATCTTCCTGCAATTCAGCAGTCAATGGAAGATAATCTTGCAAACTTAAATGTGGACGGTTTGCTTTTCTCTTATCGCCATTTCTATGGTTCCTACGATTATGTTGGTGAATCATATCGGTGGTACAGAAACGAAATTAGAATAATCAGAAACAACAAAAACATATATTCTTTCAGAGATGCACAAGGTTTCAGGAAAGACGATAACCAGATGTTGAAAGTGAAACCTATAAAAGCATTCATATACCATTATGGCTGGGTCAAAGATCCGAGGGCTATGCAAAAGAAACAGGAAGACTTTAACAAGCTTTGGCATGATGACAATTGGATAGAAAAAAATGTGGTCAAGTCCGAAGAGTTTGATTATACGGCCATTGATGTTTTAACAAAGTTTGCCGAAACACACCCGGCAGTAATGCTAGAAAGGATAAATAGAATAAATTGGAAATTTGATTATGATTTATCTTGCAACAAAATGAAAGCGAAAGATAAACTTAAACGATTTCTTGAAAGGTTCGGCATCAGCTTCGGGCAATATAAAAACTACAAATTGATTAAATAAAAAAAGGGAGCTACAAACTCCCTTTTTCTTTTATATTTAATTAAATTAATCTCTTTTTAAAGTCTTTTCCACATAACCAACTTCAGTAAGTGACTCACCTATTCCATTATCGGTTACAAACGTGAACCTTTCAACGTTTTGCTCCATAATTATTTGTTTGTTTTTCAACATTCTTAAAGTCCAGATAGTACTCATCTCTCCATTAGCATACTTTTCAGAAGTTCCATATGATGTTAAAAATGTTGGTACAGGAATAGTTTCGTCAGCTTCACTTACAGTCAGAGTATAAACGCTGGTTTTTGACTTGTTTTCCATAATTACAATAGCAAGTCTTTCTTTATTTTTGAAATCATCAATATTATTAAGGAAATTCCAAGTCCCGTTCATTTCTTCCTGGACTTTGTAAATTGTAGTAAATGTCGTTTCACCTTCGTTCAATTCTTCTATGACGCTATAGTCATATTCCCAAATCTGAACAAAACGACCATCACTGTAAAAAGTAATTTTGTTTCTACCATCAATAACAACACCTTCAATTTCAACAATACTATCTTCTGCACCGAGAATCTCAACTGTTTGATTCCAATCAAGACCAGTAACCGTTGTTGTTGTAAGAGTTTGGTCAGTTTCCTCATATGTTGATTTAATGACAGATTTCATGTCAGTTATCGTCCATTCTCCGGTAACCCTGGCTTTTCTAGTATAGATTGAGAAGAAAGGATCCTCTTCACCCTTTTTAAAACAACTAGTAGTCAACAACGGAAGAACAATTATCATCCCCAGCAATACTAAACTTAATAGTCTTTTTGTGTTCATAATTTATACTTGCTTACTGTGTCAATTTATACAAAAGTAATTTCTTTTTTAATAATTTACAAATAAATACAAAAATAATTTAATAATTATAATTTTTTAACAAAAAATGTAATTTTATTAGAAAAAATGTTCATAAACTGTTCATATCGAAAAAGAAATCATGTAAAAATAGTAAATAAATCTACAATTGTACAATTTTTGAAAAAAAATTATACATAATCTCGTTGCATTGCGGGAGAATAAAAAAAGTGACATTTTTAATAAAAGCTGCACAGAAAAAATGGTATTAACTCTAATTTTTATTATTTTTGGCACATAAAAAATACAATTATGGTAATAAATACAAAAGAAATCTCGGCAAGAATAAAACTTGGAACGATGCTTTATGGACTAATTTTCGTTGCATTGCTTGTAGCAAGTCTGATTTGGGATTGGTCTCCAAAACACATTTTTGAATATGTTTCTAGTTCGATATTTGTTGTGACGATGAGTTATATATTAATTAAAAAGTACTCTTATATATATTATAATAGTGACGGACCTAAAATTATTCTCAGATACACCTCACTTCAGCCTTTATCTGCGGGTAATTTTTCGATTGAGGTACCTAAAAGAGATTTTGTAAAAGCAGAATTGACCTACACATTATGGGGGTTCAGAAAAAATTTAATTATATATGTACGCACACCTCAGGGAGTTGCAAAGTTTCAGCCTGTTAGTCTTACGACTTTGACAAAAGCAGAATATTCTTCACTATTAGAAGATTTATCGATTACAAAATAGAAATGTAAATCAGGATGTACTGTAGTGTTAGTTTGTTAAACAAATTTCGCATTAGCACAACTTCTTGAGCATTCAAAAATCAATATGCTATAATTGACAACTATTTGAAAGACAAGAGAATATATAGTCTTGCAGTTTCATTTCTCACAGGCGTGGGTGATATTAATGCTAAAAAACTGATTGCTAGATTCGGCAGTGCAGAAGCTATTTTTCAATCATCTCTACACGAACTTCAGAAAATATTTGGAATTGGCGACCAAATATCGTTGAGACTATACAACAGTTTTGGATCGGCACTTCAACGAGCCGAAGAAGAATTAGTTTATATTTATGCAAACGAAGTCGATTTTGTTTGCTATTCAGACGACGACTACCCCGAACGGCTTCGAGAATGTGACGATTCACCAATTGTTCTTTACTTCAAGAATAAACCTGCATTCAATAATTCTAAGATTATTAGCATTGTCGGAACAAGAAATGCCACAAAATATGGAACAGATTTTTGCGAAAAGTTGATATCTGACATCGCCGAAAAATACCCAGAAACAATTATTATATCAGGACTTGCCTATGGAATAGACATTTCGGCACATCGAGAAGCTCTCAAAAACAATCTTACAACCTGGGCAGTAATGGGTCACAGTCTAGAAACTGTGTATCCTGCAAAGCACAAAAGAACAGCACAAAAGATAATAGAAAGTGGGGGTTCTATTTTAAGTGATTTCCCACATGGAAGTATTACTGACCCTACTAACTTCGTCAAGCGAAATCGAATTGTTGCTGGGCTATGTGATGCGTTGATAATTGTAGAGTCCGGAAACAAGGGTGGATCGATGATAACTGCGAATATTGCCAATCACTATAATAAAGATGTGTTTGCCGTTCCTGGAAGCGTAAATTCCATTTACAGTGAAGGTTGTAATAGATTGATAAAAACCAACAGAGCGAACTTAATTGAATCTCTTCAGGACATAGAATATATAATGAATTGGAAGCCAAATTCGCCGGGTGTAGTGCAACAATCATTAAATTTATATTCTGCACTTAACGAAACAGAAAAGATTATAGTAAATGTTTTAAAGAATTACGAATATCTTGACATTGACAATATTTTCAGACAGACAAATCTGGATACAAATACTTTAAGTATGAGTTTGCTGGAGCTGGAATTTAAAAATATAGTAAGAGCACTTCCGGGAAAGATATTTACTCTAAAATCTAAATAATTCGAGACTTTTTGATATTAGTAGCAATTTTATACGAGGTAAGCGGTAATCAGTAATCAGTAAGCGGTAATCAGTAATCGGTAAGCAGACCAAACACCGACTACCGACCACCGATTACAAAAACAGTTAACTAATTCTAACATAAACCAAAATAATAACAACAATTCGATGATAGATTCGCATTGCCATATTTATCTCCCCGAGTTTGATAATGACAGGGAAGAAACAATTCTCAGAGCAAAAACTGCTGGAATTGATAAAATAATACTACCTAACATAGATTACGAGTCAATCGAAAGAATGCAGTCGGTAAGTTCTGAGCACCCCGAAATGATTTTTAATACACTAGGATTGCATCCAACATCTGTAAAAGAAGATTACAAAGAACAACTTGAGAAAATATTTTCGCATGATATAAAAATATATGGTATAGGTGAAACCGGAATTGACTTGTACTGGGACAAAACATTTTTAAAGGAGCAGCTTGAAGCCTTTGATTTTCAGTTAGACAAAGCTTGCAGTTTGAATTTGCCAATAATAATTCATAGTAGAAACTCGACAATTGAAGTAATTGACTTAGCAAGAGCATATAAATCTAAAGGTATAAAAGGAGTTTTTCATTGCTTTCCTGGAAATCTGGCTCAAGCAAAAGAAGTAATAAATCTAGGGTTTCACATTGGAATAGGGGGAGTAATAACCTATAAGAATAATAATATGTATGAAGTTGTTGAAAATATTCCGACAGAATTCATATTAACAGAAACCGACTCGCCATATTTAACACCAGTTCCTTTTAGAGGAAAACGTAACGAACCTGCCTATATTAATAATATTGTTGAAGCCATTGCCTTAATAAAAAACGAAGATAAATCCATCGTTGCCAATACGACAAGTCAGAACTGTCTAGAATTATTTTCGTTGTGAAGGAAATAAACAAAATAAAAAAAACAAATCATCGTTAATTATAAAATGTTTTGCAGTCAAAAATCTGATATACAGTAAAATAGAAACAGGTTTTATGATAGTTAAAAAGAATAATATAAAATTTAACAATAAAATTTCTTTGACGTTAAATATTTTATTATTTTGCGACACATTTTGGGCGTCATAAGAGGAGAGATGGCCGAGTGGTCGAAGGCGCACGCCTGGAAAGTGTGTAGGCGGTGTCAAATCGTCTCGTGGGTTCGACTCCCACTCTCTCCGCTGATTGAAATATTGAATATTGTGAATTTAACTGGTAATAATTAAATAAGTTTAAATTAAAAACGAAAAATAGTCATGAAAAAACTAATCGCATTGTTAACTTTAGCAGGATTGCTTACAGTGGCATCCTCAACATTCATTTATGCACAGGCTGGAAAAACAACAGATGAAACAAAAACTGCACAAGTAGATTCAACTACTCCTCCACCAGCTGCTGACACAGCTTCTGCATCTGCAGCGGCACCAGAAAGTGCAGAAACTCCTATGCATCAGCAATTAAAAATTAAATTTATTGAGGGTGGTCCAATGTGGATGGCTCCAATTTTAATTTGTTTAATAGTTGGTTTGGCTTTGGCATTCGAAAGAATTATTTATTTAAACATGGCATCAACCAACACAACTAAGTTGTTAAAGAAAGTTGAAGCTGCTTTAGCTGATGGTGGAATTGATGCAGCTAAAGAAGTATGCCGTAATACTCGCGGTCCTGTAGCAAGTATTTTCTATCAGGGTCTCGATCGTTATGATTCAGGTATTGACGTGGTTGAAAAATCAGTAGTATCTTACGGATCTGTTCAAATGGGTCAAATGGAAAGCGGATTAACATGGATATCATTGTTTATCGCACTTGCTCCAATGTTAGGTTTCCTTGGAACAGTTGTTGGTATGATTCAGGCTTTTGACGCAATTCAGATTGCTGGTGACATCAACCCTTCTTTGGTTGCTGGAGGTATGAAAGTTGCTCTTATTACTACAGTTGGTGGTCTTATTGTTGCTATGATTTTACAGGTATTTTATAACTATATTCTTGGCAAAATCGACTCTATCGTTAATAGTATGGAAGATGCATCTATTTCTTTGATAGACATTTTAGTGGATTTTAGTTCAAAGAAAAAATAATTTTAAAACGATATTATCATGTCAAAAAAAATAGTTAAAATAATCGGATATGTTGTCTTTGCTTTGTCCGCATTAGTTATCCTCCATTTCTATATTGCAGATATGGGGAAACTCAGCGACGGATTGGCAGCGACAGAAGACATGCCATCTGAAATGAAAGTTGCCGCTATGGGCGAACTTGGCTTAGGTTGGGGTGGTCTAATTTTAAACTTCTCAGGAATACTGTTTGCCCTTTGCGCTATTGCGGTTGTTGGATTTGTAATTTACTTTTTTGTTGTAAATACAATTGACAGTCCTAAAAGTGCAATTAAACCATTAATAATTTTAGTAGGAACGGGCTTAGTAATTCTTATTTCCTACTCATTGGCATCAGATGAAATTCCAAAATTCTTAGGAGACTCGAGTATTCAAGTAACAGCATCTACATCAAAGTGGATTGACACTTTCTTGTATGTTACCTATTTTGTTTTTGGGCTAACAATTTTTATGTCCATTTATGCTGCTATGTCGAAAATTTGGAAGTAATCATAATCAATTTTTGTAAATTTTAAAATAACAATTATGGCAAAACGTGAAACACCGGAAATCAACTCAGGATCAATGGCTGATATTGCCTTCCTGTTGCTGATTTTCTTCCTGGTAACGTCTACAATGGACGTTGACACAGGTATTGCAAGACAGTTGCCGCCGATTCCTGAGAAGAATGCTATCACAGATGTCGAAATAAACGAAAGAAATGTGTTTATTGTGTTAATCAATGCACAGGACAGACTTTTGGTCAATGGAAAACCAATGGATGTAGATGACTTAAGAGAAAGCGCGAAGGAATTCATTAAAAGTGATCCGAATAATCCTGAACTACCTGTAGTTACACCAACAAAAATAGCAGGAATTAATAACCTTGTTAATGTTTCTGAAGGTGTTATATCTTTGCAAAATGACAGAGGTACAACTTATGGTAGATACATTGAAGTTCAGAATGAACTAGTTGCTGCATATAACGAACTCAGAAACGAAGCAGCTTTTCAATATTTCGGCAAGAGAACCTTTGATGAGTTAAACGAAGACCAGCAGGAATCTGTAAAAAAGATTTATCCTCAGAGAATTTCGGAAGCAGAACCTAAAAATGTTGGAGGGAAAAAGTAATGGCAAAATTTGGCAATAAAGAGAAAAAAACGGTAGGTGCAATTTCAACTGCATCATTACCCGACGTAGTATTTATGATATTATTCTTCTTTATGATTTCTTCCACCATGAGAGAAGTAGAACTTCAGATTGAACTATCTGGTTCTGACTTACCTCAGGCAACTGAAATTAAAAAACTGGAAAAAAAATCACTTGTAAGTTATATTTATGTTGGTAAACCAAAACCTGCTTTTGCAAGAATGTATGGAACCGAACCAAGAATTCAATTAAATTCTTCATTTGCTGACCTCGCAGACATTTATGAATACATTATGGCTGAAAGACAACAAAGGGATGAAGCCGAAGTTCCTTTCATGACTACTTCTCTAAAGGTTCATCAGGACACAAAGATGGGTATTGTTACTGACATTAAACAGGAATTACGTAAAGCAAGTGCTTTAAAAATCAACTATTCTGCGCGTAAACGCATTTAAAGAATTTGTATAAAATTATTGAAAAAGTGCAGTACTTTATGTGTTGCACTTTTTTTGTTTTTCACACCTCTCCTATTATTTTTTTTACTATTTTTACAAGTTGAAGCCAACCAATGTTGGCCTTATACGTTATGTAATTAAAATAAAGATTTTATGAAACGCATTTTTTTAATTTTCTCACTGATAGCAAGCATTTCGATTTCTGCCTTGGCTCAGAATTTGCCACAAGCAGACGTTCGCTTATATGCTAGATATACCACCGAGTATATAGACAACCTTAAAGTAAATGATCCTCAAGAAATTGACTATCTTAACTGGTATCTTGACAATTCCTATTCTATTGTTTATACTGGACTTGAGAAATGTCAACAAATGCCATTTCTCAAACCATTTGATCCACAAACCAAAGTGGTTGGTGAAAGTGTAACAGAAATAGACGAAGGCAACTTCAATATTTTTCTTTACGATTTCGAAAGAAAATTTGATAAAAAAACTTACTACCGAATTGGTGATACGGGTTATGCAATAATAATTGAGTCATACAAGAAATTAGCTGAAAACTTTAATAACTACCAAAATGAGAAATAATATTATAAAGATATTTGCTTTGATTATTCTGATTAGTCTAGGAGTGAATTCATACTCTCAGACATACACCATGAATGCAGCAAGCAACAACACAACAGTTAACACCTGTAGTGGCACACTATATGACTCCGGCGGTTCAGGCGGACAATATCAAAACAGCGAAAGTTACACTATAACAATTTGCAGTAACATTCCTGGAGCATCAATGCAATTGGTTTTCACTGAATTTGCGACCGAAGCATGTTGTGACAATCTGACTATTTATGATGGACCTAGCACTGCAAGTGCAGTTATCGTAAATCAAGCCGCTGGTACTTCTTTACTTGGAGAAACAATCGAGAGTAGTGGAACATGTCTTACATTATATTGGTATTCTGATGGTTCGGTACTTGCAAATGGATTTGCTGCTACAATCAGCTGTGGTTTCCCTTGTCAAGATTATACCATCTCTCTTGTTAGTTCTGTACCTGCCTTAACTCCTCCAACCGACTCTTTATGGATTGACGTTTGTCAAGGAACAAATGTATCAATTACTGCACAAGGAATTTACCCAAACAACAATACTGATTACACTCAATCTGATGCAACAACTACTTGGGCTTGGATGATAATTTCGGAAGATGGACAGACTGATATTGGCGGAGTTGGTATGAATGTATTAAACTACACATTTACAAATCCAGGTGGATATCACATTAATTTAATGGCTACTGATGCAAATGGATGTACAATGCCTATAACCGATCCGTGGCGTGTTAGAGTTTCGCTGAGTCCCACATTTGTAGGGACTAATGGAACTGGAGGTTGTCCAAATACCGATATGGATCTAGAAGGGATGTGGCAGATTGAACCTTGGGTTCTCGAAATACCAGAGGTTGCATTTATCGAGGTATGCTTCGAGGACGTTGTCGGTGTTGATCAGGAACAATGCTTTAATCATAATGCATTTGCTCCAGGACAGTTTATAACTGCTGCATCAGATGTTGAATCAATTTGCATGACTATGGAACACTCCTATATGGGTGACTTAGATATCTGGATTGAGTGTCCAAATGGACAAACTGCAATGCTATTTGAACAAGCTTGTTCTTCTACATATTTTGGCGAGCCAGATCAAAATGATGACTGCAATCCTGGTATTGGCTACCAATATTGCTGGAGCATGGCTGCAGCAACGTTGATGTCAGACAATTGCAATTTCGGATTCTCATTACCGGCAGGTGATTATTTACCAACTGGAAATTTCTCGTCTCTCATTGGTTGTCCACTTAATGGGGAATGGTGTGTTCACTTTATGGATAATATTGGAATAGACGATGGAAATGTATTTACTGTTGAACTTCATTTTGCAGATTATATGATTCCTGGATCGAGCAACATGTGGACATATACAACTACTGTTGACCCTGCAGATGTAAGTTGGTCTGGTGAAGATGTTGATTCGGATGCTAATGGCATAGCTGTTGTTTCACCTTCTACTTCAGGAGTTCTCGATTATACTTTCACTGTTGTGGATGATTTTGGTTGTTCATACGATACAGTAATTCAGATAACCGTACTTGCTGCAGACGATCCATCATGTTGTGAAACTCCAGTAACAACTGCTGGTCCAGACGATCATGTTTGTACAAATACTTATACTTTTAGTGGAACTCTTGCAACTGGGAACACTGGTAGCTGGGCACTAATAAGCGGTCCAGGAACAGTAACTTGGGCAAATCAAAATTCACCACATGCTATCGTAACAGTTAATGGCTGGGGATCTTATGAGTTTGAATGGACTGAACAAAATTTAACACCTTCTTGTACAGATGCAGATCGTGTTATAGTTGAGTTTTATCCGGTTCCGAATACGACATTTACTTATGACCCAATAATGTGTAATGGAGATCAATCTACAATAACATATATTGGGAACATGAGTGCAACTGCAACATTCAACTGGGATTTCGACGGGGCAACAGTTGCCAGTGGCTCAGGTATAGGCCCTTATGAGATTTCATGGGCAACAGATGGTACTCATTCAATAGCTCTTCAGGTCAGTGAAAACGGTTGCGATTCTCCTGACACATTGGTCAATATTATCAACCCTGCTCTACTAACTCATACATTGGAACTTGATGATGACCCATGTTTTGCTAGTTGTGGCGGACGTGCAGAGCTTACATTAACTGGAGGAACTTTACCTTATTCATATTCATGGGGTTCTCCAACAAATATTTTACCTAATCTTTGTGCTGGAAACTATTCAGTGACAGTGACAGATGACAACGGATGTACCACTAGCGAAGATTATGTTATCAATGAACCACCACAATTAGTGATAAATAGCGTAACCACGACAAATCTCACTTGTTATCAATCAAATGACGGAACAATAGCAGTTGATGCTGCTGGAGGAACTGGGAATCTTATATACGTTTGGTCAGATATGGGCAACGGGCCTTCTTCAAGAACTGGTCTTAATGCAGGAAATTACTGTGTGACTGTTGAAGACGAAAACGGTTGTAGTGTTTTTGAGTGCGTTGAACTTACTCAACCAGACGAACTTTTAGTAACAATTTCTCCAAATACCGCTATTTGTGAAGGTACACAAACAGTAATTCAAGCTCAGGCTATGGGTGGAACTGTGCCATACTCTTACTTGTGGGATCAGGGATCAGGATATAATCCAGCTGCAGCTACACTTACACTAACTCCTGACACTACTACAACTTATAATGTATATGTGGAAGATGCCAACGGTTGTACAAGTAACATCGAAACAATGATTGTAACCGTTAGCCCTGAAATGGTTGTAGATTCAATGATACTGGTAAACAACAGATGTTACCATTCTTGTGATGGAAGTGCAGAAATTGTTATGCATGGCGGACTTCAACCTCTTAATTATAGTTGGGGCTCTCCATATCACATTTACGAAGGCTTATGCGCAGGCATTTACACTGTTACTGTTACCGACCTTATTGGTTGTGCAGTTAGCGAAATGTTTATAATAACAGAGCCGACAGAGATTACCTATACTTCATCTACTCAAGCAGCAACGTGCTTTGAATATGACGATGGAGAGGCAACAATTTTCGTTCAGGGTGGTGTTCCTCCATATGAGTATTTATGGCCAAATGGGAATGATGAACCGACATTGATAAATCATGCTGGAACATATACTGTTACTGTTACCGATGATCATAATTGTCGTATTACTGCACCATTTACAATTTCGGAGCCTACAGAGATTTATGTACTTCCTATTGGCAACCGTACTGTATGCCTTGGACAGTCAACTACTCTAAATACTCAAGCAACTGGAGGGTCTCCATTTAATGGCGGACAATACGATTTCCATTGGACAGGAAACGATGGCAGCATTTATAACGACAATCTTTATGAGGTTTCACCAGATCATACGACAATTTACACTCTTGTTGTAACCGACTCGCATGGCTGCTCAAGTACTCCAATTCAATCAACTGTAAATGTGCTTCCAGGACTCGAAATTTTATCTGTTCTTACAAGCAACGATACTGTTTGTTCTGGAGATCCAGCAATTATTTATGTAGATGTTATTGGTGGCAACGGGGGTCCATATTTAATGACTTTACAAGATGGCAGGGTTGTTCCTTCACCGTTTACCGTTCGTCCTGATACAACAACAATGTACTACATTCAACTTGCTGATATGTGCGGCACTCCAAATGTTATTGATTCTATTCTTATCAATGTTAGACCTGAACCAGATAATGTTTTTGTTGCAGCAGATGTGGATGGTTGTCCTCCATACTCATGTCAATTCTATGAACAATCGCCAGACTTTGGTCAGACTTACTTATGGGATTTTGGTGATAATGGTTTTGCAACAGATAAAAATCCAATTCATATTTATGAAGAACCAGGAATTTACACAGTTTCACTTGAAGTAATGAATGATTTTGGTTGCAAATACAGCAGAACAGTAGAAAATATGATTACTGTTTATCAAAATCCAACAGCATTATTCGAAGCTAACCCAGAAGTAGTGTCTATGCTTGCTGCCGAAGTAGAATTTATAAACCACTCTGTTGATGCAGTAAGTTATTACTGGTTCTTCGGCGATGGTGATAGTTCTTTGTTTGTTGCTCCAAGACACATGTATCCAAATATTGGGGAATACGAAGTTTTACTGGTTGCAGAATCAGAAGATGATTGCCGTGATACTACCACAAGAATGATTACTGTTCAGAATGAGTTTGCATTCTATATGCCAACATCATTTACTCCTAATGGTGACGGAATGAACGACTGCGCTAGACCTTGCGGTAATGGAATTGACAAAAACGATTTCCTCCTAGTGGTTTATGACAGATGGGGAAATTTAGTGTTCGAGACCGACAAATTTGATCCAGAAGCTTCTTGTGATGCATGTACAAAAGGCTCTTGGGATGGTACTGATAATGGAAGTCGTATCAAAGGCGATGAAATATTGCCTAACGGATTCTATCAATGGTATTGCGAATTCAAAGACTGGAATGGAACGATTTTTAAAGAACAAGGTACTATTACTCTGATAAGATAAAAAAAAACCGGCAAAAGCCGGTTTTTTTTTATAACTTACGCAACCAATCAAATAAAATATCGTTAACATTGTACAAAATCTGAAATTATGTTTAAACGATTATTTTTCTTATTTGTGCTTGTCATGAGTTCCTATTTAATTCAAGCACAAATAGCGGATCCGAGGTTACTGACAATTTACTCACAAGATTACCTGGATGACATCTCAGAGAACCATCCTAATGAGCTACGGTACCTTAATTGGTATCTTGATAATTCATTTTCGATCTTGGAACTTGGAGTTGACAAATGCCAACATTTGCCTTTTCTTAAGTACATAGATCCAGAAACAAAGCAAATTTGTGGTAATGTTGACATTGTTGATGTGCAGAACTTCAATATTTATATGTACTCCTTTGAAAGATTTTATGATAAGAAATCTGTCTATCGTATTGGTTCGACAGGTTTTGCTATTGCATTTGATTCAGAAAAAAAATTAGCGGAAAACTATAATAAGTACCAATATGGAAAATAAACTTATAAGAATCGTTACCATTCTTTTTTTAGTCAGTATTGGTACTTCTGCATTCTCGCAGACCTATCTGATGAATGGAACCACAAATAATACAACAGTAAATACATGTAATGGCACTTTATATGATTCTGGCGGGTCCTCTGGACAATATCAAAGTAATGAATCATATACTATTACAGTTTGCAGTTCGGGTGGAACATCTATCGAAGCTGAAGTAATTGCATTCGCTACTGAAGGCAGTTATGACTATTTGTATATTTACGATGGCCCAAGCACTGCAAGCCCTTTGCTTATACAATCATCTGGAGATCCTGGATGCGAAGGTCAAATTTTTGAAAGTACTGGTACATGCCTTACTTTTAGATTTACATCGGAAGGTAGTATTACTGCAGCCGGATTTCAGATTGCGCTCAGTTGTGGTTTTCCTTGCCAGGCTTTTACTGTAAGTTTAACATCTCCAGCACTCCCAGTTCTTCCTGATACCGCAGTTTATGCTTGTCCTGGTGTTGGTGCCGGTTTTATTGCACAAGGTAATTATCCAAATAATAATACTAACTATTCGCAAACTGACGCAAATGTTACATGGAACTGGACAATTACTACAATTGATCCTGTTATTTATACTGGTGCAGGAATGACGACTCTGCCATACAATTTTGACGAACCAGGAGGAACATTTGTTTCTTTAGTTGCGACAGATATAAACGGGTGCACCTATGTTTATCCCGACACTTTGCTAGTTTATGTTTCTGTACCACCTACTTTTGTTGGAACAATGGCAGATCAGACAGTCATTTGTGCTGGTGAAGAAGTAAATTATGAAGGCTTTGTGCAGGTTGACGAATGGATTGTAACCATACCTGAAATAGTAAACGAATGTTTTTGCGCTGATGATGAGCACTACTACGAGGAACAATGTGCAGAATTTGTTCATACCGCATTTGCGCCAGGTCAAACAATTACATCCGTGAATGATATCGAAGCTCTTTGTATGGACCTTGAACACTCATACATTGGTGATTTGGATATGTGGATTACCTGTCCAAATGGACAACGTGTGGATTTAATCGATTATGACAGTAATAGTTGTGGTGGAACCTATTTTGGAGAGCCTGTTGATGATGATTCAAATCCTTGTACAGACCCTTCTGGTTATGGAGTACTTTATCACTACTGCTGGACACCTACAGCTACTGAAACGATAGAAGATGTTTGCGGAGGCTTCACCTCTGTAATAGCAGAAGGAAATTATCTTCCAGTTGGCAATTTTTCAGGCTTAATTGGTTGTCCAATCAATGGAACCTGGAAAATATGCTTTCAGGATAACCTTTATTCTGATGACGGTCGTGTCTGCGACTTTGTTTTACAGTTTGCCGACAATGTGCTACCATCTCCCGGTAATATGTGGCAGTTCCAAAACACCTACGACCCAGCACTTTTCGAATGGACTGGTAATGGAATGAATCCTAATACTGGTGGTACAGCAGATGCAAATCCTGATACGCCGGGTAGCCAAGTATTCACATTTAGTGCAACAGATGACTTTGGCTGTACATTTGATACAACTGTTAATGTTTTGGTCAGAAATATTGATGACCCATTATGTTGTGTTTTCCCTGTAACATCTGCTGGTCCTGACGATCATGTATGTTCAAATACCTACACCTTTAACGGAACTCTTACTACTGGAAATACAGGTAGCTGGGCTCTCATCAGTGGTCCTGGAACTGCAACTTGGGCAAGTCAAAACTCCCCACATGCAATTGTGACAGTAAATGCCTGGGGATCCTATGAATTTGAGTGGACCGAACAAAATCTGGCACCTACCTGTGCAGATGCTGATCGTGTAATAATTGAATTTTATCCTATGCCAAATACAACATTCACTTATGATGTAATTGCTTGTAATGGAGACAACACAGTCATAACTTATATTGGGAATATGAGTTCTACAGCGACCTTCACATGGGATTTTGATGGGGCAACGGTTGCTAGTGGCTCCGGAATCGGACCTTATGACATCTCATGGGCAACAGCTGGAACTCATTCTATTGCTCTACAGGTAAGCGAAAACGGTTGCGACTCACCCGATACTCTAGTTAATATTATAAATCCAGCTTTACTTACTCATACCCTCGAGGTTGATGATGACCCTTGCTTTGCAAGTTGTGGTGGACGAGCTGAACTTACTCTTACAGGTGGCACTCTGCCTTACTCCTATTCATGGGCTTCTCCAACGAACATCTTACCAAATCTCTGCGCAGGCAATTATTCTGTTACAGTTACAGATGATCACGGTTGTACCACGAGCGAAGATTATGTAATAAACGAACCTCCACAATTGGTTATTAATAGTGTAACTTCAACAAATCTCACCTGTTATCAATCAAATGATGGAACTATTACTGTTGATGCCGCCGGTGGGACAGGAAATCTCACCTACGTTTGGTCGGATATGGGTAACGGACCATCATCAAGAACTGGACTTAATGCAGGAAATTATTGTGTTACTGTTGAGGACGAAAATGGATGTACAGTATTTGAGTGTCTTGAACTTACTCAACCAGATGAATTATTAGTTACAATTTCGCCAAATATTGCAATATGCGAAGGCATGCAAACAGTAATTCAAGCCCAGGCTATGGGCGGAACTGTTCCGTACGCATACTTATGGGATCAAGGTTTAGGATATAATCCAGCCGGAGCAACTCTTACACTTACTCCTAACACGACAACAACCTATAATGTGTATGTAGAGGATGCAAACGGGTGTACAAGCAATATCGAAACTATGATAGTAACAGTCAGTCCCGCAATGGTTATAGACTCAATGATTCTCGAAAACAATAGATGTTATCATTCATGTGATGGAAGTGCGGAAATTGTTATGCATGGCGGAATTCAACCACTGAGTTACAGTTGGGGCTCTCCTTATCATGTTTACGAAGGTTTGTGTGCTGGAATATACACAGTTACAGTTACTGACATTATTGGTTGTGCAGTTAGCGAAATGTTTATAATAAATGAGCCAACTCAGATAACCTATACCTCATCAACTCAAGCAGCAACATGTTTTGAATATGACGATGGAGAAGCAACTATTTTTGTTCAGGGAGGAATTCCTCCATTCGAATACTTATGGCCAAATGGACATGATGAACCAACTTTGATTAATCATGCGGGTACTTATATAGTAACAGTTACTGACGATCATAACTGCCGTATTACTGCTCCGTTCACTATTACTGAGCCTACTGAAATATATGTAAATCCAATTGGCAATCGCACCGTATGTATTGGACAGTCGACTATTTTGAATACCCAGGCAACTGGTGGTTCACCATTTAATGGCGGACAGTACGATTTTCATTGGACAGGTAACGATGGAAGCATTTATAACGACAATCTCTATGAAGTTACACCAGATCATACTACAATTTACACTCTTGTCGTAACCGACTCGCATGGATGCTCAAGTACTCCAATTCAATCGACTGTAAACGTACTTCCAGAACTAGAAATTTTGTCTGTTCTTACAAGCAACGATACTGTTTGTCCAGGTGATCCAGCAATTATTTATGTAGATGTTATTGGTGGCAACGGAGGTCCTTATTTAATGACTTTACAAGATGGTAGGGTTGTTCCTTCACCGTTTACTGTTCGTCCCGATACAACAACAATGTTCTACATTCAACTTGCTGATATGTGTGGCACTCCAAATGTTATTGATTCTATTCTGATAAATGTAAGACCTGAACCAGATAATGTTTTCGTTGCTGTTGATGTGGACGGATGTCCTCCTTACTCATGTCAATTCTATGAACAATCGCCAGACTTTGGTCAAACATACTTATGGGATTTTGGTGACAATGGCTTTTCAATAGAAAAAAATCCAATTCACATCTTTGAAGAACCAGGAGTTTACACAGTTTCACTTGAGGTAATGAATGATTTTGGTTGTAAACACAGCAGAACAGTGGAAAACATGATTACTGTTTATCAAAATCCAACAGCATTGTTCGAAGCTAACCCAGAAGTTGTGTCAATGCTTGCGGCCGAAGTAGAATTTATTAACCATTCTGTTGATGCAGTAAGTTATTACTGGTTCTTTGGTGATGGTGACAGTTCTTTGTTCGTTGCGCCAAGGCACATGTATCCTAATATTGGGGAATACGAGGTATTGCTAGTTGCTGAATCAGAAGATGATTGCCGCGATACTACCACAAGAATGATTACGGTTCAGAATGAGTTTGCATTCTATATGCCAACATCATTTACTCCTAATGGTGATGGAATGAACGACTGCGCTAGACCTTGCGGTAACGGCATTGATAAAAACGACTTTTCCTTGGTAGTATATGACCGTTGGGGAAATTTGGTCTTTGAAACAGACAAATTTGATCCTGAAGCACCTTGCGATGCATGTACTAACGGCTCTTGGGATGGCACTGACAATGGTAGTAGAATAAAAGGAGACGAAATCCTACCAAACGGAATGTATCAATGGTATTGCGAATTCAAAGATTGGAATGGCACAATATTTAAAGAACAGGGAACAATTGTCCTTGTAAGATAAAAAAAAAGGCTGTCTGATAGACAGCCTTTTTTTTTAATACAATTGTTGAATTTCTTTTTTAATAAAGACTATTGCTTCCTGAATCGGCGATTTGTCTACTTCAATAAGTGTTTCGAAAATTGCCTGGCTCAACTTAAGAGCATCATCATTTGGATTAAGACTTTGCACACAAGAGTTTATAAGCTTAATCGTTTTTTCCTTTGCGTTACGAACCTGCTCCCACGACTCCACAGAAAGATATAATTGCTGAGAAAGATTATGTTCAAACTCAGTTCTTATAACAATCAGCATTTCTTTATGCAATTGCTGGACAGTCATATTGGGAGTTTGCAGGCGAATAATGACAGAATTAGGGGATATTCTTTCTAGAAAAAGAATAACTCTTTCATAAGCTTGTAATCTTAACGGAGTAATAATTTTCTGATTTTGCAAAACCATTTGAATTCGTTTATTCTCGTTATCTTTCTGAAGAACTACCTTAAGAACAAAGTACGCAGTAAAAAAAACTACTAACGAAGGAATTGTGATTTTTAAAATTTCTAGAAACATAGCTGTAATTTTTTAAGTTTTATGTTTTACAATATTAGATAATTAAAATTTATGATGTTATCTTAGCAGATATTATTTTATAAACAATTTATATGGAAAAAGTATCTGACAGATTAAACAAGATGGCAGTATCAGCAACTCTAGCCATGGCACAAAAAAGCAGAGACCTTCAGGCACAAGGCATCGACATAATCAATCTCAGTATTGGGGAACCCGATTTTAACACGCCAGAACATATCAAAGAAGCTGCAAAAAAAGCTATAGATGAAAACTACACACATTATCCACCAGTACCAGGTTACGACTCTTTGAGAAAAGCAATTGTCGCTAAATTTAAAAGAGAAAACAATCTGGATTTTACTTGTGATCAGATTGTAGTTTCTACAGGAGCAAAACACTCCATCATCAATGTATTTTTGTCAATTATTAATCCTGGAGATGAAGTTATTGTTCCTGCTCCATATTGGGTTAGTTATGTCGATATGGTCGGACTTGCCGAAGGTACACCTGTAGTAGTAAAATGTGGAATTGATTCTGATTTTAAAATGACAGCTGCTCAACTTGAGGCTGCAATTACACCCAAAACCAGAGCTCTAATTTTTAGTTCACCATCAAATCCAACAGGAAATTTATATTCTAAAGCAGAACTCGAGCAGCTTGCAAAAGTGATTGCGCGATATCCGAATATCATAGTTCTTTCAGACGAAATTTATGAACATATAAATTTTGTAGGAAAACACGAGAGCATTGCACAATTTTCTGAAATAAAAGATAGAGTTGTTGTTGTTAACGGAGTTTCGAAAGGATATGCAATGACTGGATGGAGAATTGGTTATATCGGGGCACCAGTTTGGATAGCAAAAGCCGTTACTAAACTTCAAGGTCAATTTACATCAGGAGCATGTACTATAGCTCAAAAAGCATCCGAAGCAGCACTTAATGCAGGTTCGGAACAGTGCCAGGAAATGACCGCAATATTCAAAAAACGTCGTGATAAAGTACTAGCTTTTATGAAAGATATCCCAGGATTCAAAACAAATACCCCAGAAGGAGCATTCTATGTTTTTCCTGAAGTTTCGTCATTTTTTGGCAAAAGTTATAACGGAAAAGTAATAAATGATTCTGAAGACCTTGCCTTATATTTACTTGATAAAGGTCATGTAGCAACTGTTGGTGGTGGAGCATTCGGGTCTCCTGAATGTCTAAGATTTTCCTATGCAACAAGCGAAGAGCTTATGACAGAAGCATTAATAAGAATTAAAAATGCTCTCGCAGAGCTGAAATAAACAAAAATAGTTTTCAAACAATACCGGTTAATAAAGCAAAATATTAGCCGGTATTTTTTGTTTATGTATGTCGTTTTTTTGTTAAATTTGCTTATTATACGAAAAACTTTTAATCATGAGAATTTTACTGTTAACCTGCGCAATTAGTATGTCTATTAGTTTGGCTTTTGCCCAAAGAACAACCTACTACAATTTTGAGCAAGCACTGATAAACGACAATGTAAGAAGCCTTGAAGAAGATGGTGACGGAAATGTATGGATAGGCACTATTGGAGGGATAACCAAATTTGATGGAACTGTATTTACCTCATACACTACTGCTGACGGCCTTGGTGGAAATATTGTTTATGACATTCATGTGCATTCATCTGGTGATATTTATGCTGCGACTTCTGGTGGTTTATCAAAATTTGATGGTTCGGTATGGACAAACATGAATATGGGAAGCGGCTTACCAACAAATACAATTTGGTGCGTGACTGAAGATGCTATTGGAAACATTTGGGTTGGAACCAGTAATTCGGGCGTAGCAAATTATGATGGTGCAACCTGGTATGTTTATGGCACAGGAGACGGATTGGTATCAAATGAAGTAAAATCAATCTTATGCGATAGGTCAGGTTTATTATGGTTTGGAACAGGTAATGGAGTTTCTGTATATGATGGAGTTGATTTTACAACTCACAACACATCCACAGGAATGCCAGGTCTAATTGCGAATGAAATCATTCAATTATATAATGGTAATATTGCAGTTGCAACAAACGGCGGCATTGGGATTTACAATTATTATAACTGGTCAAATATTACAACGGCACAAGGACTCCCTGCTGCAAATGTGCTAAGCATTCAACAAGATTCTTATCAAAAATTGTGGGTAGGCACTTCGCAAGGTTTATCAAGATTTAACAACCCAGGTTTTACTACATACAATTACGACAGTGGCCTCACCAATATTATCGCTAACAAAATTTTAATTACCAACGATGCTGACAATAAAATATGGTGTGGTTCGCCTTTTAATGGAGTTACAGTTTTTGATAGTAATGATCAATTTATAATTTATCGCACTAATCGCAATCTCGTCAGCGATGAAGTTACCACAGTTTACACAGATGATAATGACATTACTTGGGTAGGAACTGTTGACGGACTCAATAGAGTTGACGATTTACATTGGAGAACGTACCGAACAGCTGAAGGATTATCAAATAGTCACATTACTGCAATACATAAAGATATTAACGGAAATGTATGGATTGGAACTATTAACGGATTGAATAAGCTAAATGGTGCAACAATTACAAGTATAAATACAGCCCAAGGCCTTACAGATCCATATATAAACAGTATCACTTCTGATGCAGCGGGTATTGTCTATGTTGCAACAGCAAATAAAGTAACCGTTTTAAGTGGCGGAGTTGTTACTGACACAATTGGAATAGTTGAGGGACTGGTAGATAATAATGTAAAACAGGTTCATTACGAAAATGGACGAATATGGTATTTAACAAATTCAGCAATTCAATATTATAATGGAGCTACTTATATTGATGCTACACTTTCTGGTTGTGCCGAATTGCAAACAGAAACCGGAGCTAAATGCTTAAATAACATATTAGGTCAATATTTTGGAACAGATTATTCTCTCAGATATTATGACATTGATAACACAACCTCAAATTGTGTTCTTCACCCATATGCCGGAACAGCAACAATGGCTTCAATTATTGAAATTGGTCCTGGAATAATCTGTTCATTTGACAATGGAGAAGTACAGACATTTAATGGTGGTTGGACTCCATTTCCTATTGTTTTTGATGTGTCGTTTCTTTCAGCGACATCAGATCAGAATTATATATGGGCAGGCTCAACTGATTCTGGGCTGGCAAAAATTTGCTTAAACTGCAATTCTGACATTACTGCAACCTTAACGAGTCCGGGATGTTATGGTGACACTGATGGTATTGTTGTTATAAACTCACCAGCAGGTGCACAATACTCTGATAACAACGGCCAAAACTGGCAAGCATCTTCAACATTTAATGGTGAAGCTGGTGGCTACAAGCACTTACTTGTAAAAAACGGCTTTAATCATATAATTGCAGACGCAGTTGTTTATTTGCCGCATTATTCAAACATTACAGATGCAAATATTACAATTACTCAGATACTTTGTAATGGTACAAATTCTGGTGAGATTTTGCTGAGCTACAGCGAACCCGCAACTCATTTATGGGAAAATTCAAATTCGGTAATTCTTGACCGTATAAATCTAAGTGCAGGAACCTATTCTGTAACAGTAACTGATAACAATGGGTGTGATAGAGTGCTTGGAACTCAAATTATTGAACCAAATGCTCTTGCAGCAGTACTATCATTTGACAACATTTCGTGTTTTGGAGCTGCAGATGGCAATATAAGTTTGTCTGTCAGTGGCGGTACATTACCATATTCCTATAACTGGAGTAATTCTGGAAGTACATCAACAATTTCTGATTTGGCCCCAAACACATATGCATACACTGTTACTGACGGCAATGGCTGTTCTGTTAACGGTTCGCAGGAAATTACCGAACCAGCACAATTATCAATATCCGATATAATTGTAAATAACGACTGCAATGGCGATACTAACGGAGGCATTGACATAACAACTGCTGGAGGCACAAATCCTCTAGATATTGTGTGGAGCGAGCCTACCTATGTTAATGGACTATTCGACATAGTAAATGCTCCAGCAGGATTTTATGATGTAACAGTAACCGACGACAACGCCTGCTCAATTACTGAATCTTATGAAATCACAGAGCCTGCTGGAATCGACATTCTTTCTGAAGATTTACTGCATGTACATTGTTTTGGCGATGCGACTGGCGAAATTGACATTGAAGTTAGTGGTGGTTTTGGAACGCTAAGTTACGAATGGATTAAACAAGGGACAGCAGGTACTTATTCTACTGCACAGGATTTAACCGATCTTGCACAAGGAACATATCATTTGACTATAACAGATGAAAATTTTTGTTCGACAACTTCGACTTATCTAATAAATGAATCGCCAGATCTTGTTGCAAATATTGCAGTAACACCAATTACATGCGCTGGATATGACGACGGGCAAATGTTGGCAAGTGCAACTGGAGGTTCTGGGGTATATAGTGCTTATTATTATTATAACGACAACGATGATATTATTGGCGTTTTGCCTCATATTACTGGATTAACTGCCGGTGATTACTATATGGTAGTGCGCGACAGTTATTATTGTTACGACACCGCTTATGCAACTCTAACTCAGGCTGTACCTCATGTTTATGAAATAAGCTCGACAGATATGACTTGTACAGGACTAAATAACGGTTCGATTACTGTTACTATTGATGGCGGTTCAGGTGCGGGTTTTGACTTTGCATGGGAAGCTGGTATTGCTGGAAATATTAACATTGCAAATAATGTCACTGCAGGAAACTGGGCTGTAACTATTACCGACCCGACAGATTGCACAGAAATATTATCGGCAGAAATTTCGGAACCACCTATGCAGGACATCGGAGAATTTGATGATTTTGGGTACATTTGTTATGGAAATTCCCTCGTTTTAAATCCTGGATCTTTTACTTCATATCAGTGGAGTACTGGAGCTATCACACCAACAATTGAAGTTATTAATGAAGATTTATATTTTGTAGAAGTTGTAAATGGTACTGGTTGTCATCTTGGAGATACTATTCAGGTTGTAGTTAGCACTGTTTACGATGACGAATCTGTAAATCTTGCAACTGTTACTGATGATGGAACAATAAAAGTAATGTGGGAGAAAACTCCAGGAGAAGGTACAGAATTATATAAACTTTATCGTGATGCCGGCTTAGGTTTTGAATACCTTGCAAGTTTAAACTTTGACGATCCTGCTATCTTTGAAGATACGGATGTTGATCCATCTTCTGAATACTATAAATATAGAATCACTTCTGTAGATTCATGTGGCTCGGAAAGTGCTTACTCAGAACATCATAGAACTTGTCTACTTGATGTTGTTGCTGACAATAATGGTGCTTGCTGGCTAAACTGGGGCGAATACCAAGGATTTTTTGTGGTTTACTATTTCATTATGCGAGGAACAACTCCAGACAATCTAGTAGTTGTTGATTCTGTTTTATACAACGACTTTAATTATGTGCAAATGAATCCAAATGAGGATGGCTCATATTATAGAATCAAAGTCAGAAGAATTGATGGATGTTCACCAGGCGATGGCGAATATTATGATGCAGCATACTCAAATATTGTTTTCTGTGATAATTTTTCAGGAGTTGTAAATCAAGCTATTTTAACACCTGAAGTTTATCCAAATCCATTTATGAACGAAATAAATGTTAGTTTCTACCTTAATATTCCAGGTGAAGTAAGCTACTCTATTGTCAACATGATTGGGCAAACTGTGCTCGATGAAGAATTTGTAAATTCTTCGGCAGGAGAGCAAAAAATAAACTTCTCTACGGATCTGGAAGCTGGAGTGTATATTCTTAAATTAAGCATAGGCGACGAAACGCACAATATCAGAATAATCAAAAATCAATAAGCTTGGATTCGGATAATGCGTTACAAACTAGAGCTTTGCTATAAAGGGACAAATTATAGTGGCTGGCAACGGCAGCCAAATGCACCAACTGTTCAACAGGTGTTGGAAGATAGTATAAATCTTATTTTCCGCGACAACATAGAAATTACTGGCTGTGGGCGAACAGATGCCGGAGTTCATGCCAAATATTTTGTGGCTCATTTTGATTCTGAAAACACATTTAACGACCAATCAATTAAGAAATTAAACACATATCTTCCAGATGACATTTCGATAATATCAATTCAGGAGACAAGTTCTGAATTCCACGCTCGGTTTTCGGCAATTAGTAGGTCTTATGAATATATAATCTCAACAGAAAAAAATCCATTTAAAAATGGACTTTGTTGGTATCTACCAAATCCTCTAAACATTGAAAAGATGGAATTGGCAATGTCAAAATTGTTTGATTATACTGATTTTACTAGCTTTAGTAAATTGCATACCGACGTAAAAACAAACAATTGTAAAATTTTAGATGCTGGAATAAAACAAGAGTACGGACAAATAATTATTTTCATCACAGCTGACAGATTTTTGCGGAATATGGTAAGGGCTATTACTGGCACCCTAGTGGATGTAGGACGTGAAAAAACTAGCATACAAGATTTTTGCCGCATAATTGAATCCCAGAATCGCTGTGATGCAGGGCAATCGGTTCCAGCAGAAGGACTATTCCTCACTGATGTAAAATACTAATCGAAATTGTTATTCGCTAGCGCAAAATTTAGCAAACTTATAACTTTAATTTCTCTGGAATTTCGACAAAAAATGTAGTTCCAACACCTTTTTCTGATTCTACTCGAATTTCTCCACCAAGTAGTTCAGCATTTTCTTTTGCAATACAAAGACCTAAGCCTAAGCCTCCATATTTTACAGAAATATTATCGTGTTCCTGACTAAAACGTGCAAAAACCTTCTCCATATTTTCCTTGGAAATGCCAATCCCAGTATCTTTCACATAAAAACAAACCATCCCGGGTTTTGCTTCGCAGCAACCAAATTCCACAAAACCTTTGTCGGTGAATTTAAGTGCATTTTCAATCAAATTGCTAAGTATTTTATGTAGTTTATGCTGATCAGATTCAATAAAAATCTCTCTATCATGGCAATTTAGCCTTATATCTGTAGTAGATTTACTATTTACATTAAAAATGAGAAATAAATCCTGTAAAAACGGAAAAACACTGAACTTCTTAACCTCTACTGCTATTTGTCTTGTTTCCAAAAATGATATCTCCAAAATATCATCAATAACTTTTTGCAGATTATCACTGCTCTGTATTACTATATCAGCGAATTGATTACGCTTTTCTTCAGTGATATTCTCCTTTTTTAATAATCGCGAGAAACCAATAATTCCGTTCAGAGGTGTTCTTACCTCATGCGACATATTATGAAGAAATTCTGTTTTCAAATTATTACTTTCTTCGGCTTTTAGTTTTGCATCGATTAGTTGCTTTTGCTGCTCTTCTTGTTTCAGCAATAGCTCTGTAAGTTTAATGTTTGATTCCTCGAGTGAGATATTATTCTTATGTTCAATTTCTATCTTCTGGATGAGTTTAAGTTGAATTATATTATATGCGACAAGAAACATAAAACTTAAAAATGCAAATACCGCTATTGACATTGCCCATGATGTAATATTTAACAAAGAATCAGTCATTTCGAATCCTAAAACCCAAATGTTATTTATCCAGAAATATGCTGAAACAATAGATACTAAAATGCAAATAAAAATACAAACTATTGCCTGACGTCTGTTAAGAAAAGCAACAGCAAAAGCAACAGCACTTAGTGCTAACATATATGCTGCACCAGTGTATCCCGCAATATAAAAATTATACAAAGACATTAAAATTACGGAGAAAATAAGAACGTAAGCCCTGATTTGGTAATCAATTCTTCGGTATATAAATATTACAAATATAATTGGGATAAACAAAAACAAATTGATACATCCTGACCATGTAAAGTCAATGCCATAAGCAAAATAAACGTTATATAAAACAATTGGAACGCCGACAATGCTGCAAAATAGCATAACTTTGTACAGCATCAAGTCCTTTATTTCTTTGATGTCTCCAGTCTTTATAAGGTCTTTCTCTCGGAGAATTTTCATATTATTCTTTTATTAAAACCAAGTATTGCCATGAATCAAGATTCAATTGCTTTAGCTCGTCACCTGAATATTTTTTATTTGTAAAGTAATCAGTGTAAACAGCATTTTTATCCTTTATTTTTATTTGTGCACTTGCCTTTTTTCCAGCCAGATTAAAAACAGCAATAATCTCATTTCCATCTTTTTTTCGCGTAAAAGCAAATACAGAAGAACTTTTTTTACTGTGAATAATCTCCATACTACCACCATAAGAACCATTCCAAAGTGCGACATTGTCCTTTTTGAGCTTATTCATTTTGGTATAGAAATCCTGATAAATATAATCTCCCCAAATGACAGTATCTTTATCAAAAAACCTAAGTCTTTTGTTAAATCCAGCGTCCTGACCAGTGTATAATAATGGCATTCCAGGAAGTGTGTAACATAAAACTGAAAAACACAAATGACCATCTCCGTAGCGTTCGAATTCAGTTCCATTCCATGAGTTTTCGTCATGATTTGTTGTAAACCTCATCTTAACGCTTCCCGCTGGAAAGTTCTTTGCTTCCCATTTTAAAATTGTGTCAAGTTCAGTTACAGGCTTTTCTCCTTTAGCGATTTGATTCATACCATGTAGCAACCACCATGAATAAGACATATCAAAAGCAGCTTTG
>Ga0209373_10000960_pt1 | contig 38618 bp, 33 predicted proteins | sample Higcelweek5metaG_FD_187173 | JGI IMG/M metagenome (GOLD analysis project Ga0209373, IMG submission 187173) | Freshwater pond sediment microbial communities from the University of Edinburgh, under environmental carbon perturbations - High... | ecosystem: Environmental > Aquatic > Freshwater >... | reverse complement strand
TGTCGACGATGAGGCCCAGGCAGGCGAAGCCGCACAGAAGCCAGATCTTGAAGGTGGCCACGCCCGCGTTTTCGCGCCAGCTGGGCAGGATGAGGAACATGAGCAGCAGCGGGATCTGTGTCATCATGGCCAGGGCCACAAGCTGCCAGGGGCGCAAGGCGTTGAGTTTGGAGATGAGGTTGGAGATATTCATTTGCTGCCTCCGTTATCGTTCAAAATGGCTTCTTTCTTGTCTGGAGCGAGCGGCAGGTGGACTACGATGGAGCGCAGCATGCGCAGCATCATGGCGTGGTCGTCCTTGTCCTTCTTGGCTCGCGCCTCAAGCTCCTCATCCAGGGCGGCATGGCGCTTTTCGCAGTCGGAGCAGCTCACCTTCCCGGAGCCGGAGATGTACCGCACGACGATGCCCACAATGAGGCTTGAGAAGAGGGCAATGAGCGTCGTCTCCAAGTAAGTCATGTGCCGTCCTTTTTTGTTGGGCCCGCCCCGGCTGTGTGCGCCAGGGACCGGGGCGGGCCGGTCAAGGGAGGGGGCCTTGATCTCTATTCAGCGGACAGGCCAGTGAGCAGGTAGCCAGCAGCCGTGAACTGCAGGCATTCGTCCGTGTACTGGCGAGCGCGGTAGATATTGCTGCGGGTCTGCTCCTCGCGGTACTGCTCGACCACGAGCATTTCCGGGGCGTCTTCCTGCCAGCTGAAGGTGCGCCCCAGGCTGGGCTCCTTAAGGTCCTGGCCGCCGCTGGAGACGACAGCCAGCATGGCCTTGGTGGGCTCCCATATGGTGCCGATGCTCTTGGCTTTTTTCTTGCCGGCCTTGTTGTACACAGCGCCGGCTGCGATGATCTGATCCACCTCGAAGTAGGCCTTGAGCTGATCCAGGGTGAGGCTGCCACGGATGGCGCCGGGCGCGGTGTACTTGACGCGCTCGAGGACGGACTCGCACATGGACACGTGCATCAGCACGTCCTCGTCCAAGATGAGGGCGTTGGGTTTGAGGCCGGTGGTTGCCTTGATCTCCTTGCGGCCTTTCAGCACATCCGCTCGCGGGTCGGCGTTGGCGTAATCGCTCCAAGCGTGACCGGCGGCGTGGCCAGTGAAGATGTCGGTGCTGAACACCTTGGCGGCGGTGCGCAACTCCATGGAGCGGAGCACGATGCCCATGGCGCGCTCAACAGCGACGGACTCGGCATCGAAGTAGTTTTGGTATTGCTTGGCCTCGGAATCGTCGAGGGGTTCCTCGTAGCCGTTCTCCTTGCAGGAGTAATCCTTCCAGTCGAATTCCCAGTCGCTGCGGGCGTAAGCGGCCCGGGGAGCACGCCGAGTGTCGACGATTTCGAGCAATGCCTCGGTGGGGATATACGGGTATTGGGCCGTCTTTTCCGGGGTGTAAAAGGCGGGGAGCACCTGCTGGGCGATGAAACCCATGGTTGCGGCGTTGGCGGAGCGCTCATACGCAAGGTAGCCCAGGTCGGGCCGGACAATGGCTTTGGACTGCATAACTCAAGCCTCCTTTAGGCGGTGAGGGTGTGGCCGTAGCCGTAGGGGAGCGCTTCGATAACGCCACCTCCGGTGACGCTTTCCAGGGCTTCGCCGATCAAAACGCGGGTTCCGACGCCAGGGTCCTTGGCGACCATGCCGTCCGCAGCGGTGACGAGCTTGTCGCCCGCAGTCACATTGCCGGAGGCCATGATTTCGACAGTGCCAGGTCCGTTGAGCAGGCCCACGCCGATCTGTTCATCCACGGCAAAGGCAGCGGACAGGCTCACGCCCAAGGGGGATTCGCCAGCGCCGCAAGGGGCAAGTTTACCAGCCGTGATCTTGACCAAGCGGTACCGATCAAACACAACGCCGGAAACGCGGGTAATGTCGTTTTTGTGCATCATGGCTATTTTTCCTTCCGGGACAGACCGTTGGTGTATGCCTTGTGGGCCTCGGGGTTGGTGCGGGCGACATGCACGATGGCTGCGGCGCGGGAGCATTTGGCCTCGCTCATGCGCGCCTCGACGAGGGCCTCGAAGCTCTGCTCGCTCACATCCTTTCCGGCCATAGGGGCAAGGCCCTGGCCGTGGGCATTCTGCAGTGCGGCCAGCATTTTGCCCTGTGCGTCCGGGGCCGTTGCGCCGTCTTGCGGGGGAGTCTGCTGGGTACCGCCCAAAAGGGCGGCCATGGACGAGGCCTGTTCCACGCTGACGCCAGCGGCGAGCACACCTGCCAGCTTTTGCGAGGCATCCTGCCCCATGAGCACACCGCACACTCCGATGCAGCGCTGTTGCTCTACGGCGACAGCTTCCTGCAGCGTCTTGGAGGCTTCGGCCTTCAGCTCGGTTTCGATCTCGGCCCGATGTTCCGACAACGCGCCGGGGGCCTCTTTCTTGAGGGTCGTCAGATCCATGCGGACCTCCTCGTTGATGTGGTTAACGAACGATTCGCGGCTTTCGATGCGGTCAATCAGCCCAACGCCGAGAGCCTCACCTGCGAGAAAGACTTTGCCATCGGCCACGGACAAGGCACCGGCCCTATCCACTTTGCGGCCGGTGGAGACAGCCTCGAGGAACAGATCGTACAAAGCGTCTGTCCCGGACTGGAGATACGCGCGGGCCTCGTCTGTGAGGGGTTCCACGCTGTTGCCCATGGCCTTGTATTTGCCAGCGGTGATGACGGTGAAGGTGTAGCCAATGCTTTCGGCCAAGCGGGACGTCTCAACATGGACCATAACCACGCCGATGGAGCCGATCTGTGCCGTTGCGGGTGCGGCTATTTCCTTGGCGCAGGAACCAATCCAGTAGGCGGCGCTGGCCATGAGCCCGTTGGCGAAGGCGTAAAGGGGTTTTTCTTCGGAAGCGGCGCGGATGATGTCAGCCAGCTCCTCGGTTCCGTCGACTGTGCCGCCAGGGGAGTCGATATCAAGCATGATGGCGCGCACACGGGGGTTGCTGGCAGCCAGCTGCACGACTTGGCCGATGCGGCGCATGGAGGTGAGGCACCAATCACCACGCTTGCTCAAGGGGCCAACGACCGGAACAATGGCCAATGTGCCGACCAACTCATACGGCAGGTCGCCTGGATCCTGCTGCCCGGGGAATAAGCCCATCGGGCCTGCGGCTTCCGTGGGCTGGTCCAGCTTGCTGGTGTGGTGAAGCGTCATCTGTGTACACAGAGACTCCAACTCGCGTGGGCGCATGGCCCACAAAGAGGGGAAAAGAGCAGTGCTCATTCGGAGAGGTCCTCCTCACCCGACGCCGTCTCGGGCTGTGTGCGGTTGTTGGGAGCAACGACGGCTGGCACCTGGACGAGCCCAGCTTTGCGGATAGCGCGATCTTCGCGCTCCAGGGTGCGCAGCACCGCGTCCCAATCCTTGCCACCGGCATGGCATATGCCCGTGCGTGTCTCGGTGAAGGTTTCCAGGCCAAGGGATTCGGCCTTGCGCTCCTTGACTGGATCGATGTTTCCGCGAGGCGGACGGGTCCAAATTGCAGCGCACCACGCACGCGTGGATTCGTAAAACCCTGGCGCGTTTTTTGGCATGACGAGCAGGCCGCGCAGGTAGGCCTCCTCCATCACCATGGTCCAAACCCGCTGCAAATAGCTGCGGATGAACCAGTCTTGATACATGGTGTGAAGTTTCCAGACCTCGAGCAGGGCGGCGCGAGCGGAGGAGTAATTGGTCTTGGAAAAGTCCTTGGCGACGATCTCGTAAGGCTGGCCCGTGGAAGCGGCGGCCATGCGGGTCATGCGCGTGTAAAAGGCGTCGAAGGACGGCGCGGGGCGGTTGTTGGAAATGGTCTGGATCTTGTCCCCGGGCTTTCCCCTAAGAACAAGGCCAGGGTTGACCTCCTCGGGGTACCGACGGCTTGAGGGGCTCTCTCCGCTCGGGGCATGCCCGGGCAGAGCTTGTCCGTCCATGCTATTTCCCGGCGACTCGATAAAAACCGTGAAGCACGCGGCGATGAGCGCGCCCACCAGCTCATAATCAACGTAATCGGCCAGGTCGCGGAAGTGCTTCATGGCTGGGGAAAGCAGAGACTCGCCGCGCAGTTGCTCCGGCATGCTTGCATGGCGCTGGTGCAGGCAGGTGTACCGGTGGCCGACTTTGCGGGGGACAAAGCGGAAGTCTTTGCTGGTGAGGCCGAGCAACATACGGCCTTCGCGCGGCTCGGCTATCCAATAGCCAAGAGGAGCATTGCCTATGCCGAGCTGCACGCCAGCGCGGATTGTGGGGTCCGTCATCTTGTCGGATGGAGTGCGCAGCCGGGCTGGGTGCAGAGACTGGAGCGCCAGGCCAAAGGTTCGGCATGGGTCTTTTGCGGGGTCCAGCCAGACCGGCAGATGCAAAAATTCGCCGGTGACGAACATGGAGCGTATGGCTTGGTACTGCAGATCGTCGAAATGGTCCGTGTCCGCGGCATCGGCCTCTGCGCACCAAATCTCCCAGGCGGCCTCTGCACTCTCTGCAAAGTCGTTTGCAGCCTCGGGCGCGATGCCGAGGGCGGATAGTTTAGGGTAAGATTGGGGGCGGAGCCCAGGGCCTGCCACATTGAGCGCCAGGCTGTCCACGCAAGAGGCCGCATGCCCATCGCTGCCGACAAGGGACTCGGCCCTGGCCATGACCAAATCGAGGGAGCGGGCTTCGTCGTAGCGGCTGGAGCGACGCGGACGGAAATTTTCCAGTGTGCCAGAGTGCCCGGAAGATGCTTTGCGGATTTGCTCCACAACGCCGCCCATCATTTGGGCCGCAAGGGCTATGCGGTCCATGTGGCCGCCGGGTGCGGGAGCTACCACGAGCCCCTCCGAGGAATGCCCGGAGTAAACGACGGACCGCTGCGCCCACAAAGCTTGGCCTCTTCCTGGTCAAGCCAATCCAGAGTGTCGCGGATCTCTTTAGCTGTCATCTTACGGACAGAGCGGCCAGCGATGGAGTATTCCTGCGCGGCGGCTACGCCGAGGAGTGCGCTTTTAAGAGCTTCCCTGTGCAGGGCTATTTCTTCGCGGGTGAAGGTTGCCATGTGTAAATGGCTAGCACAGAGGGCGAGGCAGGGAAGTGCACGTGAGAGCAACGTGGGGACGATGGAGACGAAAAGATAGAGCCAACTTTTGCTTGTAACTTCATGATATTTTGATGTTGACTGAACACAACCTTAATGCTTCAATTGGTGCGATATTTTCTTGAGACTAGCCTTACTGACTAAAATAGAAAGTTTTACGAATCAACACTTAGCGAGCTAACTTATTGGGATGGATCTTAGGGAGGTATGAGAAGATGGTGGCCTGGGAAAAAATTAAACATTTCGTAACATCAGTTATTTACAAAGCTTTTCACGATTTAACCGTAAGAGCAATAGGTTTTGTAGTACTTGTAGCATTTTGTGCTGTTGCGGCATATTGGGCTGAAGTGACAAGCCTGTACATGAGGCTAGCTAAAAGCCATGAGTACAAAAGTAGGATCGTTGTTCTCGTAGCACATCTCGCGGGAGACGATTCAGACGGAAGCTATACCAATAAACTCATTGATGCTCTCAATAGCTCTGATGCTGTTAGAGCGATCCTTTTGAACAATACGCTTGAAGTTAAGAACGATTCTATTGACAGACATGAGGCTCAAGATTCTCTTTCTGCGAAGGCACAGTTAGAGCTCAATGCCTCGGATGCGGATATTATCCTGTTCGGCAAATTTGATAAAAATACTCGAGCCATAAGCTGTTTATTAAAGCGAGATGGGAAAAATAGGACTGCCAGCACCCTCGAGATTAGGGACTCCAATGGAAACGTTGCATTTGGCAATACTTCCTTGATGGTTCAGGAATTAGTTATTATTGGATATATAAATTTTTTGAGTGATTATGTGAATAGATGGCAAGATGAAGAGCAAAAAACAGGCAGGCAAACATTAAGTCTAACGGCTAAGCTAGTGAGATTTGCAGAATCAATTTGGAACACCGACAAGTCCATCAATGCCCCAGTGGTACAGATCCGCGACAAAATGTTTGGCATCATGAGGCTTGTGGGCAACTTTCCCGCCTGGCAGCAATCAAAGGCGTTTGCTGTGATGGCCGCGGCTCAAGGGATTCTGGCAGATCAGACGCATGATCAAGCCTTGCAAGCAGACGCTCTTGCATATGAGGTCGAGGCTATGCGTGTTATTGAAAATGTTGACGTGTCTAAAGAGTGGCGCCATGCCGTATATAGCGGTCTTGCCACTCGGTATTATTCAACCGGATTGGCTGGGGACAACGTTGATCAATTGAAAGAAGCCGCACGCTTATACAATGCGTGCTGGTCAGATTTATCTACAGATTCTGGGTCTGAACAGAATATAACAGCGAGACTCGGTGAGGTCGAAACATACGTTGCTTTGATCTCGCTTGCCCCAGAGGACAGGGATGCGGAAGCTTGGTTCAACTCCTTGACTAAGCCCGTAACGGAATTCAAAAATGTGCCGCTATCGCAGGATGCCTCAAAATGGATGCTTTACCGAGTTGCTCAAGTTATAACGAATTGCATTCAGGGGAGTTTCCGTGACAAAGGACATTCGAAAGAGCATTTTTCGAAAGCATTGGCCTTTTGCGATGAGTTAGAAAGAGAAAGTCCAAGTATTAAGAATAAGGTTTTGGCATTTTCTGTATACCAGTATAAGGCATGGGCAGAAGCGGGGCTATCGACATCATATTCTTCAAATGAACCTGAAACAGCGGCTCATCTTTTGACAGCGATAGATTCAATGGACAAGTGTAAAACTTTGGTCGGAAGTAATGAACTTTTTATAAAGTTGCCTATGCAAAAAATTCAAGCTGGGATTTACTTGCATATTCTTGGCGCAGGGGTTTTCCCATTTCGCGTTCTTTATGATGCAGAGGCGTTTACAAAAGATCGATTGAGTGAAATTAACTACAGGTCTTATCCTGAATTGTGGTGTGAATTTGTAATATTGAGAAGTTTTTCCTTAGCAAGACTTTCTGACTATTATTCTCACGGGGATAAATTTTTGCAAAACATATTCCTTGATTGGCATAATTATGGTGAAGCATTGCTTGAATTTAATAGGTTGAAGCCGGTGTTCAATACAGTCAAGCTGACGCGTCATAATGTGTCATATTTAAAGTTCTACCCATTCTTGATGGGGTATTTAGCAGAATTGGACTCTAGCAGTGCCGGGACTGCGCTGGGGTATGAGGCCATACCAGCTTACGAGAATATGGTTGCAACGTTATACCAGTTAAATATGCCCGCCGAGGCTGTCGTGAATAAATTGTATTTGGCTGAACTGATGTTTACGTTGTCGAAGCGCCAAAATTGCAGCAGAAAAACTGATATGATTGCTGGTGTTCGTAGGTATTGCGCGGAAATCCTATCCGAAAACCAACTTATCGTAGATGAGCAAACGCGGTCCAGGGCGCAGACGGTCCTTAATAAGCTTGAGTCTCAACACCCAAAGCCCATCCATGTTGCTTGGAAGGGTGCCTTTTGCTTTGGATAGTTCGTCTTTCAGCGCATTGTGAAACGCATGGATACTCTTCTCCGCCATTTTCCAGACCCCTCGCATCGAAGATGCGAGGGGTCTGGTCTTGTCTTTTTTAGCGTCTCTAACTTCCACAGGCGATTATCGACTTTTGTCCAACTCTTCCTGGGTGATGTTAAATCGATTTATAACCCGGAAGCGATTGATTGGACATTCGTTACCTATTCTCAGTAAAGCATTATGAACATTGGAGCCAATTATTTTATATTTTTCTATACCAGTGAATTGTGTGCAAGCACGAACGAAATTGGTCAAGTTACTTCCCTTATGTTGCCTAAAGCAGTTGTAAAAATCATCGGCTGTCGCGTTTTGCAAAGCTTCAATGTGCTCATCATCCCAGTCGTTTGTCGAAATTCTGGTGATCGCTTGGTCAAGGGTGGGTGACATTTTTGCCTTAGCATGCAGCTCCTGGCAGCGTTGTCGCAGGATTGGGTCTGTGTCGTGGAGCTGGTTGTGGGGGCTCTTCAAATCAAACAATGCCATCTCATCCTTTCGAACTGCACTGTACTCAATGATAAGTTTGTCCGCAAAGTCATCCTGGCCTAGTTCGCGTAGCACGATCACCAGCCCGTTGAGGAAGCGTAGACTCATAAAGTGTATATGCTTTTCACATTTTGTACGCACTACTTCTATGAATTCATCTGTGTTGTTGTCGAAGGAATTGTTCAGAGCATCCCATATCGAGTTGAGATCCGCTTGATCTTGAGCGTTTTGAAGCTGGGCGTCCCATTTTTGGGCCTCTTCAACGAATCTGGTTTCTTCCAGATAGCCCTGTTCAATGATTGCTTGAATCGTCAGGTCGAAATCCTCGACAAGTGTGAAGCCATAATTGTGGAGCAGCGTCTCCCATCTCTCGTGTTGAGGCTCCTTTTCTGAACCAGATTTTTTGCCAAGCAATGAGCTATAGGGATTCCATTCGATCAAAAACTCTAGGGTTGGTTTCTGCTCATTCCTCTCATAGTAACACCAAGCGAACAGTACAAGGATTCGTACGGCCCGCTCCATGACCTGTGGTTTTAGCGCTTCTACCTTAGCATGCATGAGCTTTGCTATTTTGACGATTATTCGTAGCACACGTATGTTCGTCAAACCTAGTGCTTTCGCATGCGCCACGATGTTCTCGTGGTAGGGGGTGTCCCCCTGCACGGCAATTGCTACGGACTCCTGTGATGTTGGGGCGTAGAGTAGTTCTATCTCAATGACTTTCTCCCGATACTTTTCGTAGATATTTTTCTTGTTTCCGAGGTTCTCTTCATTGAAAATCAGAACGACCTTGCACTTTTTTTTCTCCTTGAGCTCATTGATGAAGCCCATGAGTTCTTCGGAGGTAAAGGTATTTTCATCGAGGCGCTCGAAATCGTCCAGGCAGATCACTGCATTCATGATCCTCTGAGATACGAATGCCTCAAACGCACGAGGGAGATTTTTAATCCAAGGAATGTCGCCGAAAGGACTATACTCCTTGTGTTTAGCAAAATACTTGGTGCACCATCCCGCTGCAGCCACTAAGTCTTCCGGCAACCACACGTTGATATTGCCTATTCTCCTGGGGGGCTTTGGCTCGGGCGCTTTGAAGTCCTGTACACTCGCGTATAGCGCAATGCTCAGTTCACGTTTGGACGCGATGCCGAACAAGGACGCGTAACAGTACTGGGTTGGTTTAAGTGAGCTGCCAAGTTCTTTGATGAGGCTGTCCCAAAAGTGGGTTTTGCCAACCCCCCAGGATCCTTTGAGCGCAAGCACGCCTAGGTCCTCACGGGTGAGAAAGTCCGCGGCGATTTCTTTCACGGTTGCTATGGTCACGATGGCGGCTCCTGATACGTGATGACTTTTATTTCTCCTGCGTTCATGCCAAAATCAGGGGCTTGGGTCAATGACATCCGCCTAAACGAGAGCGACGGCAGGCGTCCCCGAATGCATGATGTTGCGGCTCTCCTCAGCACTCTACCTTTTGGCGCTTGGTAAAACGCACCAAGCTCTTTTCCGTCACTCTTAAGCCTTTCACATCCCCGATGCGAAGGGCTTTTAGTTTTCCTGCGCCCACAAGCTTGTACACGAAGCTACGGGAACAGTTGAGCCGCTCCATGACCTGCACAACATTTAGCAGGCGACCTTCGGCGGTGCGGTCGTAGGGGACATTAACAGCGTTGCTCATGCTCTCCTCACAAAGTTTTGCGGTTCTGAAGCCAGGAAAGAGACCTGGTGAAGCGGGGACCAGGCTCGGGATTGTCCGTTGGTTCCGGGGACGGGTTGACTGAGGTTTCTGGCTTTTGCTCGATGCGGCTGGCCAGCATCTGCAGGCTGGGCGTCCAGCTGGCGTTGACCGCGGCGAAGTTCATGCACAGGCAGTCGAAAAAGTGGTTGTCGCGGTGGATTTGCTCCCAGGCCACGGCGCCGCCCCGGCCGCGCATCAGGCGCTCCGAGGCCAGCTGGCGGGCGAGGCTTGCCTCTGCCTCCGCGTGGAGGATGATGGGCTGCTTGGAGCTGGGCTGCAGGCGCGCATGGACTAGGCCCTTGAAGTGGGCGGTATCGAGCTTGAAGAGCTGGAGCCCGCCGGGGATGGCCGCGTGGGAGCGGGGCATTTTGTCGATGACGCTCCACGTGACGGGCACGGTTTGCTGGTGGCTGGCGCCCTTGGTGGCGAAAATGCGGCCACGGCCATGCTCGCGCACGAACTGGTAGCACTCCTCCGTGCGGGTGAGCAGATCCACGTCCGTGCGGGTGCCGCCGGTATCGATGGGGGCCCGCCAGATCGGCAAAGGCGGCTCGCCAGATGCCTGGGGGAAGGTCGTTTCCCACACGAGCGCCTCAACATCGCAAAAATCGAGCAGGCGGCCGTAGTCGAGGACAAAGCACTCAAGCCCGGCGGTCCAGGCGCAGACCATGAACCAGAAGCCATGCTTCTGCATGTCGATGCCTGTGGTGAGGGCGATGAAGCCGCGCGGCACCACGCGAGCGGGCATGTCCGGGTTTATCAGGTCGAGGATCTTGCTTTCGTCCGTCTCCACCACCACGGGCTTGTAGGGCTTTGCCCAATAGCCGTTGACGTAGGCCTGTTTGACGTCGGGATCGTCCGAGGCCTCGGCCTTCATTTTCTCGGACAGGATCTCGGACAGGCTGACGGCGCGGGAAAGGATGGCGGGCAAGTGGAAGCCCACGCTTTTGGGGCGCGGCACGCTTTCTTCGGCCCGCCAGCGGCCAGCGGCCACGGCCACGTCGCGCATGTGGTCGGTCCACAAAAAGCCGCAGGCGGGGCACTTGTAGCGCGCCAGGGTGTCGCGCTTGATCTTTTGCGGGTCCACCGTGCTCGAGGTGCAAACGAGGCCGGACTCCTCCATGCGCGAAAAGGCGGAGCACGCCGGGCAGCGCGGCTCGTAGTGGCGCAGCTCGTCCGCATCGTGGACGGCTCGCCAGATGCTGGATTCCTCGCCCCCCACGGGCTTGCTGACGCGCAGGATTTTGCGCTTGTGGGAGTAGGAGCGCGTGCGCTCGAGGAGGTCGACCACGGGCACGCCCTGGCCCGCGAACTGCTTGTACAGGTCCTCCTCGTCCATGAAGAGATCTTGGATGGAGATGGAGGCGCGCTGGCTGGTGGACTGCGCGCTGGCCAGATGCAGGGCGGTGCCGTCGCGGAAGGACACGGCCCCGGTGCGGAACTTGCGCAGCAGGCGGCGCACGGGCGCGGTGCGGCGGAACAACGGCTTGAGTTTGGCTTCCACCATTTTGAGGATAGCGGGATCGTCCGGCATGGAGAGCATGCGCGGGCCGGGGCGGCGGTCGATGGTGTAGCCCATGCACGCGTACAGGAGCATGGTTTTGCCGCTCTGCGGGGTGCCGCACACGCGGACCTCCTCCACCCAGGGCTCGGCCCAGGTGTCCATGATGCCCACGGTGTAGGGGGTGACGTCGCGCCGCCAGCGGCTGCCCGAGGCCGGGCCATCGGGCACGATGAGATGCTCGGCCGCCCAGCTGGACGGCGACTGCTTGGGCAGGCGGCGGTAGATGTGCCGTTCGCCCGGGGTGAAGCGGAAGCTGGCCATGGCAAACCTCACTCGCATAACCCACCAGCCAGAACGCACGTCGGGCTGGGCATGTAGGCCATAAGGTCGAATTCCTTTCCTCCTCGCCGGGTCATGGCCCAACGCGCTACGCCGTCAATCTGCTGTGGTGTGGTGGCCGATGTATGGGACTGGTGGAAGAAGGTAGCCAGCTGGCCCTTGCTGGCTTTACGCACCAGCACCTCCCATGCGCGTATTTTGTCGATGGCCCAGGCATGTTCGAGGGTTATCTTGCGCAGCTCGGCCTTATTTGCGTTGATGCACGGGAAACACCCGACACGGCCAAAGCCCTGCGAGTAAAGCGGGTTGAGCGGAATGCCGTGCTTATGATGCATGGCCACCACATCCTGCACCGTCCAGGTGAGAATCGGGCGGTAGTCGGTCAGGCCTTCAAGCTCTGGAGATGGAGCGCTCTCGGCATACTTCGAGCGGTTCAGCGACTCGTCTGCCCGCACCCCCTGCCAGGACCAGACCTCATGACCGGCCAGAACAAGAGGCTCCTGCACTTCGGTGAGGATGGGTGCGCGCTTGAGAAATTCTGTACAGAATTGGCGCTTGCGCGAGGGAAACAGCCCCTTCCACAAGCAGGCGTCTAGGAATGATTTGCCCGTGGGGTACAGGACATCCAGGGCGCGGGTTACCTGCTCCGGCGTCCAGCCCCTGCGCTCTGCCTTTTCGCTTTGCAGCCACGCCCTGCGCTTTTCGATGCGGGAGGAGAAGTCGGCGCGCACTGTGCGGATTTCCGGGCCACCTGTGCGGCGCGGAAGATCGGCAAGGTACTCGTAGACCACCGGATGTTCGTTGCCGGTGTCCGCGAACACGGCCAGAAAGTCGCCCCCGGTCCGCTCCAGGGCCAGCAAGTATGTGGCGGTCGAGTCCTTGCCACCGGAGCAGGAAATGACATTAATGCGGCCCATCTATCTCTCTCCCTCGGCCAGGTCGAAGCCCTGACCGTCCGAGCGCGGGCGCAGATCGGCCAGCAGCACGGGCTTGTTGCGAAACCCGACCCACACGCGCCACTCCCCGTATTCGTCGACAAAGGGCACGGCCCGGGTGCGCGTGGCGAAGTATGCGGGCTCCACGCTGGTGATCTCCGCGCCGTCGTCGCCCACGTCTCCCGTGGGCAGGGCATCGTGCAGCCAGACCAGCGTGCCGCGAGGCGTGGCCCGGCTGACGATTTTCGCCTTGCGCGTCTTGATGCCCAAGGCTTGCAGCCCCCACTCGGCCAGCAGCTTCCGCAGGCCGTCCGCCGTGAAAAAGCTGACGCGCTCGCCCTTGCGGGTGTGCCAGGCCTCCCCGACCATGACGCGCCAGCGGCCGGGCGCGCCGCCCCATTTTCCCCAATACTCGGCGGGAAAAACGCTCACGCGCTTTACGTCCTTTTTCCCTTTTGGGGCCGGGAAAACGGCCAGGGGTTCTACACCTTCGCGGACTGTGGGCATTTCTAATCCTCCGTTTCCGTGTCCTCGGCGAGTTCCTCGCCGGCTTCGTCGCCCTTGGGGTCGTCGTCGACCGTGAATTCGCGGTCCTTTGACCAGGAATCCATCCAATCCGCCGTGGCCTCGTCCAGCCATTCGATGAGCAGGGGCTCGGCTTCCTCGCGCCCGCCCACGAGGTGGATGATGGCGGCGGCGCGCAGGCGGATGAAGCTCTCGATCTCGTTTTTGAAGAACAGCGCCCGGGCGGAGAGCGCGGCCTCGTGCTCGCTTTTGAGCATGAAGAGGCCTTGCTCCTTTTTGAGCTTCAGCTCCTGCCGGGCGGCCTGAACCTCGCGCAGGCGGGTGTCGGCCGTGATTTTCGAGGTGGCTGCGGCGCTGCCCTTGGCGTCCTCGGCCCTGGCCAGGGGGGTGAGGTGCACGGCGGCATAGGCCAGGAGCGTGGAGGCATCGAAGTGCCCGGCCGCGTTCAAGGGGATGCGCTTGTACTTTTTCACGTCGTCGTTGAACTTGGTTTTGCCCACCTTGAAGCCCTGGCTGGTGAGGTAGTCCACGGCGGCCAGCTGGGTTTTGAAGGTGAGCCCGGGGGCGGCGGCAGTCGCCTCCGGTTCAATCGTCTTCAAGGTTTCAGGCATTGGCTGTCTCCTGCGCGTTCTCCCAATCCACCGCCCAGCCCTTGGGCAGCTCGGGGAACTTTTGCCCGGCCTTGCGCGGGGGCAAGGTGGCCGGGTCGCAGGGCGTCCATTTGCCCATGTGCCGGTGGCGCGGACCGGAGAGATTGACGCCAGCCTGCACGATGGCCGCGCGGTCGATGTTGGCTAGCCCCGGGTGCACCAGCAACTGGCGCAGCAAATCATCCACGTGTGTCAGCGCATCGCGCGCGGACATGTCTCGAAGATTCATAAATTCCTCCTCTGGGGTTGGTAGGGCGCACACAGGTTTGCTGCGGTGACGACAGGTTCCGGGTGGAGCTGGATCATCGCGTAGAGATCACTGGGGGCAAGGGGCAGCAGATCGCCGAAAAGCTCGTCGCGCTCGGCGAGGGAAAGCCCGGCCGGGTACAGCCAGGCGCGGAAGCCGGTGGAGTCTGGCCCGTAGGTGACGCCCTTGCGCTCCATGAAGCGCGCAAGGTTCCACAGGGCCATGTATTGGCGCGGGGTGGCGACAGGGAGCACCGGGGCGGGCATGGCTGGAGCGGTGCTCTCCGGCGCGGGTTGCGGAGCGCCTTGGGCCGCCTGGGAAGCTTGTGCCCCCTCCCCCGTGGCCGAAGCCTCGCCAGAAACCGACACTCCCAAGGGCGCGGAGACGGGCGCGGGGGCGGCAAGGCGCAGCACTTGGGGCAGCCCGGCCAACGCCCAGGCGCGCAGATCCTCGCCCAGCTTGAAAGCGTCGCCGGGATCCTTACCCGCGGGCACCGGCCAGCGCCGCGCCGTGGCGCAGTGCTCGCGCCACCATGCCCAGCCGTTGGCCCCGGCCTTGTCGTAATCAAGCGCCACCAGCACGGTGAGGGCGCGGATGAGCGCGGCATAGGCGTCGGCGTCGGGCTTGCCCAGGTTGGTGAGCACGGCCAGCGCGCCCACTTTGCAGGTGGGAGAGTCTCCGGCCAGGTAGTGCACCAGCATGGCGTCCAGCTCGGCCTCGACCACCACGAAGGCGCGGGCGCTTGCGCCCAAAAGCAGGGGGGCCATGCACGAGCCGGGAATGACGTGGTACTTGGGGTAGTCGGTGCCCTTGATGTCCTCATCCGGGCGGCGGATGCGGATGCGGATGGGCAGCGCGCCATCGTGGTAGCCCTCCGGGCCATAGGCCGGGATGACGATGCCGCGGGGGATGAACATTTGCTTTTTCACGGCCAGGGTGCCGTCTTGGTTTTTGACTTCCTTGTCTGGCAGGCCCCAGGCGTTGCGGGCGCGGAAGATGCCGGGACGGTTGTTCCGGTTCGGCTCCTCGGCCAGATAGCCCAGGCGGTACTTGCGCACGGCGTCCAGATCGAGGCCGCGCTTTGCCAGCCAGCGCAAGGCGTTGGGCGTTTCGAGGAGCCGGGCGTGGGACTTTTCCACGAGGCGGGCGGCGCGCTCGCGCCAGGTGGTGGACGGCAAGGCGAGCACGGTGGGCACGAAGGCCGGGGCCTCGGTGATCTTCGGCGGCAGAGGCAGGCGGCCGCGAACGGGGAGGTTCGTGGGCAGCTTGGCGCCCAGCTCAGCGCAGGCAGCGGCGAAGCTCATGTGTTCGAAGTCGATGAGGTACTGGAGGAGATCGCCGCCAGCGCCGCACTTGCGGCACCAGTAGGTTCCGGGCGCGCTGGCCTCTTGGCAGAGCGGGCCGCCCTCCTGGTTGGGGAAGGCGTGGAAGCGGTCGGACGGATTGCCCGGCTTGTCCGCGCCGCCACAGCCGGGGCAGGCGCAGGCGTACTCCCCGCCCTTGTTGGCGGAAACCTGGCGGGGATGCAGACCACGAGAGGAAAGCAGCTCGAGGATGTTCATGAATGCGAACCTCCCAACGTCCCGAAAGCTCCCAACTCTCTTTTTACTTTTAACTTACTATTTTTATTATAAATAAAAGTGAAATGGGAGGATGGGAGGCGCGAGTGCATAAAAAGTGCACCGCCGCACACACTACATACACATGCAAGGCAAACAGGCTGTGATGCTCCCAAACTCCCGGCGCGGCTGTTAGCCCTGCAATTTGAGTAGGTTGCGTGCATGGTGCGGCCTATTCTCCGTGGGAGGATGTGGGAGGATTGGCTAGCCATAGAGCTTGCTCCTCTTCTTTTTCTCCTCACCTTGCGAAGAATGGGCGTCGCGCCAGGCCTCGAAATCTTCGGCTACATCGGGTTTGAGGGATATTCCTATGTAGTAGGTAATGCTGGATTTTTTAGATGGGATAAGCTTCTTGCGCAGAATCTCGCCCATACGCTTAGATGAGTAGAGATAGGCGTTGGAGTCTTGCTTGTGCATCCACCAGTTGAAAGCATCGAGGAGTTCGGACGCTGCAATGCGAGACGCCGGCTCCCTGCCCGGAGGCGCTGTCTCGATGTTGCAACAATCACCAAGGAACATGCCCACGTCGTCCATTCGCTCGCGTTGTTCCTTGGTGGCCGCGATGACCGAGGCCGGGGGGCACAGGCCTTTATCCTGGTACTCGAGAGCGCCGCGAACCAGCCAGGCGGCGAGCCCGGACAGGTTTTTCTTGAGCTTGGATTCCAGTTTGCGGTCAATCTTGCGTTCGTCCGGGGTTTTTGGATCGTCCACGAAGCGGATGAGCCAGGGCACCACGAGCATGCGCGTCCAGAAGGCATCGTCGTCGGCCTTGCTCTTGGGGATCTCATTGGTGTGAAGGAAGAGCAGATGCGTCGGGGCCCAGGTGGTCAGCATCTTATCGTTCAACCCGCGGCCGATGAGATGGCCGCCGCCAGTGAGCTGCTTGATCTTTGCGTTGGCCAGCCGCTGCTTTTCCTCAGCCTCGGCCGCGATGGCGATGCGCTTGCCGCGCAGGCTCATGATGTCCGGACTAGGGGCGGCCGGGTTGCGCGGCATCTTGGTTTCGAGAAGCATCTCCTGGGGAATTTCCCCGGCGATGGCGTCTCCCAAAGCGGCCTTAACAAGCTTAAAGAAAATGTCTTTTCCGTTGCGCCCCCTCATCCCATAGAAGACAAACCAGACGCTATTCTCCCGCTCTCCCATGATTCCGTAGCCGAGCACGCGCTGCAGGAAGGACACCATCTCGCGGTCGCCGCCGTGGCATTCGAGGAGATATTGTTCCCAAGAGTCCGCCTCTGCGTCCAGCCCCTGCCAATCAATGGGGCAGGCGTTGAGAATGTAGTCGGTGGGTTTGCCTGGCCGGAAAGAGCCGTTGTGCAGATCCACCACGCCGTTTTTAAACGCGAGGAGGTAGGGCTGCTTGTCCAGCTCTTCGCCGTCGATGTGGAGAGGATTGCGGGAGGTGTGGGTGCATTTGAGCACACGGTCACGGCCGGAAACATCGCGCAGCATGAATACGCGCTCGCGGAGTGCCTTGCGCGTGGTGATGTTTCTTTTGAGCTCGTCGCCGTCGAGATCCTTGCTGGCGATGAAGAGGTTGTTTTCGACGCGGAGGTATTCCTCGCACACAGCCTCGATCTCGGCGAGGGCCGTTGATTCGTTGATGTCCTCTGACCAGTGGTGGCCATCCCATTTGAGCCAGCGGCCCCAGCGCTCAACGAAGACGAACTTGCCGCGGTGCAAGGTATTGTAAAGGATCGCATCGCCAAGCCGATTAGCGCGCATGCACTCAATGACGAAGCTGTCGGGCAGAGGCTCGGCGGCTTCTTTCTTGGGCTCCGGGATGGAGGCGGCCTCCCGGTCAACGCGCTCCTGCACGCGGCGGGCGATGTCCTCGGGAGAGGCTTCGGCCTTGTCTGCCCGCGGGGCGTTTGGCTCCTTGGCGCTAGACATTGCGGCCCCCATTTTTCGCGTGGGTGCTGCAACTACAGGCGGTTACGTGCTTTTGGACTTCCGTTTTTCCGCGAAAAGTATTCCAAAAAAATCCGCCGACTCGCGCGGCACATAAGCGCCGCATAGAGGCCATGGGCCAGGAAGGACCCGCGATGCCCGGGGTAGGCTCGGCGTATCTGAGGTGCCCTTGGGAGCTTGTGGCCTGATTCTTTGAAAGAAGGGGGAGAGGGGGGAAAGGTTGGGGTACCCAAGAGCCGCGCGTCCCCGCGCGGCTAGAGGACGCGACTGCGCTGGTGCCATAGCCCTGCGCAATGGATGGCAACGCGCCGTGCCGCCTATGGAAGGGGGCCGCAGTCGTCGAATTATTTAATGCTGACCAAAGTGAGAAAAGGGAAACCGGGACTATACCGGGACAACTCAGGCCTTCGGACGCTATGTTAACAGTGATGTCAGATTCTGTGGGGAGGGTATATAATCGAAAAAGATTAGTTTCTGCGAATAGTTGGCGGAAGCGTATAGGAGTCGAACCTACCTGTGACCTTTCGACCACACACTGGATTTGAAGTCCAGGCGCCACACCGGTGACGATACGCTTCCATTCGCGGACAGCGGGCAATTTCTCTAACCGCTTTGGCGACGCACCGCAAGCCGTGCCGCTATGTTTTGCCGTTCTGCCGCACCGCTAGCTTAAGGCCTCAAGGTCCGGGATGAAGAAGGCGCCCCGTCCGCGAAGCTCAAGACGCTGGCCGCGCTCCAAAGCGTTGAGCATGGTGGAGAGCGTCTGCCGGGTGGTGCCGAGCAAGCTTGCCAACTGCTCCGTCGTCAGGCCCAGATTCACCAGGGTGCCCCCGCCTGGCTGGCTTACGCCGCTCTGCGAGGCCACGAAGCGCAGGAAGCGCACAAGGCGCGTCTGCACATCGCGGAAGGCCAGGTCGTCGATGATGCTGATGGAGTGACGCAGCACCTCTCCCAGCACGCGCACCATGGTGCCGGTGAATTCCGGCAGGTGCAGCATGTGCCTGCGCACCAGCGCCGTGGGAGCGCAGAGCAGCTTCGTGTCTTCCAGGGCCGAAATATGCGCGCGCGTGTGGGTGCTGTACACATCGCCGCGTTCCAGAATGGCGAGGGCGAATTCCTTGTCCTCATATGCCAGGAAAAGGCGCGCCCGGCCCTTGGCCACAATGAAGATCATGTCTTCTTCATGGTTTGGCGGAAAAATCTCCGTCTTTTTGGGATAGGAGCGCGCCTGGAAGCACTGCGACAATTCTTCGAGCCCAGGCTGTTGCAAAAACGCCAGGATATCGATGCCGGTGTGCATCATAGGGGGGACCTCCCAGGCCTTATGAAAGAGTATAGCCAGATGCGCCTTTGAATCAAGCGCATTGCGCACGCTCCCCGAACATGTGCAGCAGATTCTCGCACAGGCCGCCCACAAGCGCGTCCTCGGGCAACCCCAGCACACTGCCGCTTTCAAGCTGGCGCGCGCGCAGGCCCGCAAGCGCGGGCACGCGGAGCAGATTCGCCGGAAGATCAAGCTGCGCGGGCACGCGGTCGTTCGGCTCGCTGCGGTTCAGCACCAGCGCTTGCCGCGCAAGGCCCAGGCCAAGGGCCAGGCGCGAGACCTCCGCCGCAGTACCAAGGGCGCGCAGGCTCGGCTCGCTCACCACCACAAGGGCGTCCACATCGGCCACGGTGCCCCGGCCCAAGTGCTCCACGCCGGCTTCCATGTCCACAAGCACCCACTCGCGGCGGTCCAGAATCAGGTGGGCCAGCACGGCCTTGAGCAGGGCGTTGGCCGCGCAGGCGCAGCCGCTGGAGGCCCCGGCCACCGTGCCCATGACCAGCAGGCGCTTGTCGCCGGGGGCGACGCCTGCGCGTGGCGGCCCGCCGAGGGGCAGGGGCACGCTCAGAGCCTCCGGCAGCCCGGAAACGTCCGGGTTGAGCGACATGTAGCCTTCGCCTATGTGTTTGCGGATGATGTCCTCGCGCTCGGCCAGGGGCACGGGCTGGAGCGCGGGGTCAAGGCCGGAGGCCTGCCCAAGGGAAAGCGCCGTGTCCGCATCCACCAGCCAAACGTTTTCGCCTTGCCGCGCCAAATAGTCGCCCAGCCATGCGGCGATGGTGGTCTTGCCCGCGCCGCCCTTGCCCGCGAATGCGATCTTCATGCTGCTGCCCCCGCTGTTCGGGTTGGGGAGAATTGCGGGCCGGCCGGAGGAGTACACTCCGGCCGGCCCAAGCCGGACCAATCCGGCCCAAGGAGGATGGCTTACGCGGAGAGGCCCAGGGCCAGCCGCTTCATGGTGATGCGCGCATCGAAGAGCTCGGCCGCCTTCACCGGGTCGGGCTCGATGACGAAGGTTGCGCCCACCAGCTTCTCAAGCCCGTTGACGGCCAGGTCCGTGACGACACTGGAGCCCAGAATGTGGGGCGGGTGGCCCAGGTGGGTATAGATGCCGCTGGCCACGGCGTAGAGGCCGATGGCCGCAGCCTTCTCCGAGTACCATTCCGGGGAGCTTGCGCCCACCGGCAGATCGCTGATGTCCACGCCGAGCTCGTTGGCCAGGGCGGCGCAGAGCTGCAGTATGCGCGAGTTGTCCACGCAGCTGCCGTAGTGCAGCACGGGCGGAATGCCCAGCGCGCCGCACACGGCCTTGAGCCCGGGCCCGGCCATTTCGATGGCCTCCGGCACCAGCAGGCCCGCCTTGCCTGCGGCGGTGGTGACGCAGCCCGTGGCCAGCACCAGGATGTCGCGCTTAATGAGCTCCTTGGCCAGGCCCACATTCATGGAGTCCTGCTGGAACTTCGGGTTGTTGCAGCCCACGATGCCCACGGCCCCGCGGATCTGCCCGGCCTTGATGGCGTCCACGAGCGGGGTCAGGGTGCCGCCCAGGGCGGCGATGACCGCCTCGTTGCTGAAGCCGGTCATGATGTCCACGGGTTCGCCGGGAATCTGCACGCGGGCGGGGTCGCGGCGGGCGAAGCCCTCCACGGCCTCGGCCACGATCTTGGTGGCCTGCTCCAGGGCGTTGTGCGGGTGTATGGAATAGTGGATGGCCCCGGAGAAGCGGGCCTTGTCCGCCGTGTCGAAGAACTTGGTGTGATAGCAGTGGGATATCTGCACCAGGCTCGGCATGATGCACTGGTAGTCCACCACGATGGCCTCCACCGCGCCGGTGATGATGGCCAGTTCGGTCATGAGGTGGTTCCCCGCCATGGGGATGCCCTGGCGCATGAGCAGCTCGTTGCCGGTGCAGCACAGGCCGACCACGTTGATGCCGGCGGCGCCGAGCTCCTTGGCGCGGGCCCGCAGGGCGGAGTCGCGCGCCGCGGCCAGGATCATTTCAGAAACCACTGGGTTGTGACCGTGCACCAGGATGTTCACCTGGTCCTTTTTCAAGGTGGCGAGATTGGTGGTGGAGCGGCGGGGGCTCGGCGTGCCGAAGATGATGTCTGAAAGCTCGGTGCCGATCATGGAGCCGCCCCAGCCATCGGCCAGCGCCGTGCGCGCGGCGTGGAGCATGGTGTTTGGCGCGTCGTTGTCGCAGCCCATGTGCGTGCGGTGCATCATCTCCGCAATCTCGCGGTCCACGCCGCGTGGAGTCATGCCGAGCTTGTCCCAGATGTCCTTGCGCTTCTGCGGCACGCGGGAAAGAAAGGCGATGGAGCTTTTGCGGCTGCCGAAATCGGCATAGCAGATGTCCATAAGGTCGCGGGCCACGTCCATGAGCTCGCGGTCTTCCGTCGCCACGCCCAGCTCGGCGGCGATGCGCAGGAGCTTGGCCTCGTCGCGGATGACATAGCTGTCCGTGTGCTTTTCAACGATGGCTTCGAGCACTTCAATGAGATCGCGGCCATGATCCGAATGCCCGGCCGCGCCGCCCGCCACAAAGCGGCCGAAGTTGCGGGCCACGATGACGTGCTCATCCGCGCCGCAAACGCCAAGGCGCATCTTGCTGCCGGGCTTGCTGCTGATGCGGCAGGGGCCCATGGTGCAGTTGCGGCAGGTGGTGCCCAGCTCGCAGAAGGTGCAGTGCGGCGTCTGGGACTTCAGGCGATCCCAGGCGGTTTCTATGCCCTCAGCCTTTGCCTTGGCGAGCATCTGCTTCGCGTCGTCCCAAATGGTCAAGTCGTCGATGTTCAATTCAGTCCGTTCCTTGAGCATGGCGTCCTCCGCTGTTGTCTTTTGTTTCGGCATGCGGTGCCGGTGGTTGACCATGAGACGAGGATGACGCCATTCAGGAAATGATACTGTCGGCTGGCTGACGCCGCAGTGAGAAAAATGCGGTTGCGCTCCAGATTTGTTTTGCAGAAGTGGGATGAGCGGACAGCCGATAGGTGGAAACAAAATGCCGGGAAAGCTGTGCTCTTCGCCCCTTGCTTTTTCACACGTATGGCTTATCTTGCAGTTCATTGACTGAGCCATTCTCTCGGGAGCAGGCATCCTGCACCGGTTTGCGGCCAGGTTCCGATCCACAGCGCAAGCCCGCCACCGGAGGTTCTCCTCTTGAATAGCTTCACTAAGAATTTGCTCATATGGGCGACCATATCCCTGGTCATGGTCGTCCTCTTCAACCTCTTCAGTCAGTCGCCCGCGCCGCAGCAAAAGCTGTCCTACAGCGATTTTGTCGCGCGGATTAAGGACGGGGAAGTCGTCTCCGTCAAAATCCAGGGCCAGAAGATCACCGGCGTCATGACCGGCGACAAGAAATTCGTCACCTACGCGCCCGAGGATCCGAACCTGGTGCCCTCCCTGGTGAGCGGCAAGATCCAGGTGACGGCCGAGCCGCCAGAGGACTCCCCCTGGTACATGACCCTGCTGGTGTCGTGGTTCCCCATGCTGCTCCTGATCGGCGTGTGGATCTTCTTCATGCGCCAGATGCAGGGCGGCGGAGCGGGCGGCAAGGGAGCCATGAGCTTCGGCCGCTCCAAGGCCCGGCTCATCAGCGAGGACACCCAGAAGGTGACCTTCGAGGATGTGGCCGGCGTTGACGAGGCCAAGGAAGAACTGTCGGAGATCGTCGACTTCCTGCGCGAGCCCAAGAAATTCACCCGCCTTGGCGGGCGCATCCCCAAGGGCGTGCTGCTCGTCGGCCCTCCGGGCACGGGTAAGACGTTGCTTGCGCGCGCTGTCGCGGGCGAGGCGGGTGTGCCCTTCTTCTCCATCTCCGGTTCGGACTTTGTGGAGATGTTCGTGGGCGTGGGCGCTGCCCGTGTGCGCGATCTCTTCGTGCAGGGCAAGAAGAATGCGCCTTGCCTCATCTTTATCGATGAAATCGACGCCGTGGGCCGCCAGCGCGGAACCGGCATGGGCGGCGGGCATGACGAGCGCGAACAGACGCTCAACCAGCTGCTTGTCGAAATGGACGGCTTCGAGTCCAACGACGGCGTCATCCTGATCGCAGCCACCAACCGTCCGGACGTCCTTGACCCGGCGCTGCTGCGCCCCGGCCGCTTCGACCGCCAGGTTGTGGTGCCCACGCCGGACGTGCGCGGCCGCAAGCGCATCCTGGCCGTGCACACCAGAAAGAGCCCCCTGGCCGAGGAAGTCGATCTCGACATTCTTGCCCGCGGCACACCGGGCTTCTCCGGCGCGGACCTTGAAAATCTGGTCAACGAGGCCGCGCTCCATGCCGCCAAGGTGGGCAAGGACCACGTCAACATGAGCGACTTCGAGGAAGCCAAGGACAAGGTTCTCATGGGCAAGGAGCGCCGCAGCATCATCCTCTCCGACGAGGAGAAGAAGACCACGGCCTACCACGAGGCCGGACACGCCCTGGTGGCCAAGCTCATCCCCGGCACGGACCCCGTGCACAAGGTGACCATCATCCCGCGCGGCATGGCCCTGGGGCTTACCCAGCAGCTGCCCGTGGACGACCGCCACAACTACTCGCGCACGTACCTTGAAAACACCATGGCCATGTTCTTCGGCGGCCGCGTGGCCGAGGAGCTGGTGCTCAACCAGCTGACCACCGGCGCCAGCAACGACATCCAGCGCGCCACCAAGATGGCCCGCAACATGGTCTGCCAGTGGGGCATGAGCGACAAGTTCGGTCCCATGAGCTACGGCGATGACGGCCAGCAGGTCTTTCTCGGCCGCGACTTCATGCAGCACAAGGACTACTCCGACGACACCGCCCGTCTCATCGACGCGGAGATCCGCCGCTTTGTGGACGAGGGCTACCAGCGCGCCAGGAAGCTCTTGACCGAGAATATGGACCACCTGCACACGATAGCCGAAGCCTTGCTTGAGCGCGAAAGCCTGAGCGGCGACGAGATCGATCTGCTGATGAAGGGCGAAACCCTGCCGCCTCCCACCGAGGAGGGCAGCGTGCGCCGCGCGGCCAAGGCCTACGAGGACATGAGCCGCAAGTTCGGCGATACGCCTCCTGTCGCAGGCGATGGCCCGGCCGACCCGAACGCTCCCAAGGAAGCGGAGCCGGAGTTCAAGCTGGAGGAAGTGCCGCCCACGCCTCCCAAGAAGCCCTATCGGGAAGAAGAGTGATCGGAGCGGAAACCTGGACTATATCGGGGGGCAGGGTGCTTGGCCCTGCCCCCTTTCTTTTGGCTGGCATCGTCAATGTCACGCCGGATTCCTTTTATGACGGCGGCAGGCACAACGCTCCAGCCGAAGCCGTCGCCCAGGCGCTCCGTCTTGCGGACGAAGGCGCGCACATCCTCGACATCGGCGGCGAGAGCACCCGCCCGGGCGCGCCGGAAGTAGGCGAGGCCGAAGAGCTCGCCCGAGTCGTGCCGGTGCTGCGCGAACTTGCCGCCATGCCTGCGCGGACAGTGGACGGCTTGAGCGGGGCCTTCCCCATCCTGGCCGTGGACACGTACAAGGCCAAGGTCGCGGCCGCGTCTCTGGACGCTGGCGCCGCCATCATCAACGATGTTTCCGCCTGTCTTTTTGAGCCCGAACTGCTGGATGTTGTGGCCCAGTACAAGCCCGGCTACGTGCTTATGCACAGCCTTGGCAAGCCGGGCACCATGCAGCAGGATCCGCGCTACGGCAATGTTGTGGACGAGATTTTGGCCTTCTTTGAGGAGCGCTTGGCTGCTTTGACTGCCGCCGGCGTCCCCGAGGCCAACATCGTGCTTGACCCCGGCATTGGATTTGGCAAACTGCTGGAGCACAACCTGTCCATTTTGCGTGGCGTGGAGCGCTTCGGGAAATTGGGCCGCCCTGTGTATATGGGCTTGTCGAACAAGGCTGTATGGGGCATGCTGCTTGGCCTTGGCCCGCAGGAGCGGCAGCACGCCACAGCGGTGGCGACCGCCCTTTTGACGGCGCGCGGAGTGCTTGTGCACCGCGTGCATGAGGTGGCCCTTGCGCGGCAGGCGGCTTTGGTCGCTCAGGCCATAACGGCATAAGGTTCGGCGATGGAATATCTCATCGGATTCAACGTGGCCTGGCGAGAGGTCCTGGACATCCTCCTGGTCGCGACCATCTACGCCTACATCATCCATCTGGTGCGAGGCACGCGCGCGGTGGCGGTCATTTACGGCCTGGTGCTGGTGCTGCTTGTCTATTATTTGTCGAACGAGCTTGGGCTTTACTCGCTCAATTGGCTTTTGACGAATTTCCTCGGCTCCATCGTCCTCATCATCATCATTCTCTTCCAGGGCGACCTGCGCCGGGCCTTGGCCCAAATGGGCGCGGGGCGGTTCTGGAAAAAGCCGCAGCTCTCCGAGGCCATAGTGGACGAGCTGGCCCAGGCGGTGATGGCCATGGCCAAGGCCAAGGTGGGCGCGCTCATCGTCATCGAACGCTACGAGCCCCTTGGCGAGGTCATTGAGCGCGGCGTGCCCCTGGACGCGGTGGTGACGGCCTCGCTGCTTTCCACGATTTTTCAGGTGGGCACCCCACTGCACGATGGCGCGGTTGTGCTGCGCCGGGGGCGGCTTGCCGCAGCCGGCTGCATCTTGCCTCTGTCCTCCAAGCTCAAGGCCCAAAGCCTCTTCGGCACCCGCCACCGCGCTGCTCTCGGCATCAGCGAGGAGTCTGACTCCCTGTCCATCGTCGTTTCCGAGGAGCGCGGCACCGTGTCCATCGCTATGGGCGGGCGGCTCACAACTTCCTTGAATGAGCTGCGCCTGCGCAGAGTCATCAAGAACGCCCTGGAGCGCTAGCCGTGCTCAAGAACTGGAAAGACATCGCCATCGCCCTGGCCCTCGCCATCCTCACCTGGTACCTGCTCACCGGGCGGGAAAAGGTCGAGGCCTGGGTCGACATGAACGTTGAAATGACCAACGCGCCCATGGACCTCACCATCCGCAAGGGCCTTGTGAGCAAGATTGAGGTGCGCGTGCGCGGGCCCAAGGGCCTTGTGCGCTCCCTGGACCGCCGCAAGTGGACCTACTCCTTGGACGTGAGCCGCCTCAAGGTGGGCGAGAACCTCGTGGACATCGACCGTGACCGCATTCCGCTCTCCATGGCCTACGAGGTTGTGGAGATAAAGCCTTCGCGGCTTATCCTCACCGTGGACCGTCTGGCCAAGAAGAACGTGCCCGTTGTGGCCGAATGGCGCGGCGCGCTCCGGCCCGACTATCGCCTGCTTGAGATCAAGACCCAGCCGGAGCTGGTGGAGGTTCGCGGGGCCGAGCGCCAGGTGCGCCAGATGACCCAGGCCCGCGTTGGTGTGCAGATTGATTTCGACGATCCGCCAGCCGTCTGGTCCGACGACGTGCCCATTAAGCTGGCTGACGGCGTCGAGGCCAACCCCGGGCAGGTGAAGGTGACCATGCGCTTTGGCCCGGAGGTGAAAACCTCCTGGGTGCGCGCTCCGGTGCGCGTAGAGGCCGGTCCCGGCATGACAGCCCACAGTGGCGTAAAGCACGTCCGCCTCCAGGTGGAGGCCCCTGTGCCGATCCTGCGCGAGGCTGAGGCCGGGCGCGACATTAGCGGCTTGGCCGCTGTGGTTAAGCTGCCAGGCGGACTCAAGCCGGGCCGCCACATGATGCGCTACGAGCTGGAAACCCCGGAGGGGTTCAAGGTGCTTTCGCGCCAGCCGGATGCGATTGAAGTGATCATCCGCAAATAATTGCGTTTCCCTTGCTAAGGAGTACCCTCGATCCATGCGTGAAAAGCTTTTCGGCACAGACGGCCTGCGCGGCCGCGTCAACGAATATCCCATGGTCCCGGAGATCGCCTTGCGACTCGGCTTGGCCGTGGGGCAGAAGTTCCGCAACGGCAGCCGCAGGCACAAGGTCATCATCGGCAAGGACACGCGGCTTTCGGGCTACGTGTTCGAGACCGCCCTTACCAGCGGCTTTTGCGCCATCGGCATGGATGTGTACCTGGTTGGCCCCATGCCCACCCCGGCCATCAGCTTTCTTACGCGCAATCTGCGCGCCGACCTCGGCGTGGTCATCTCCGCCTCGCACAATCCCTTCAGCGACAACGGCATAAAGTTTTTCGACCATAAAGGCTTCAAGCTCGCCGACGAGTTGGAGAACGAAATTGCGGAACTGACCTTGGCCGAGAACCCGGCCTGGGACTTCCCCGCGCCGGACCGTGTTGGCCGCGCCAAGCGTCTGGTGGACAGCTGGGGCCGCTACATCGTTTATCTGCAGCACACTTTCCCGCGCGAGATGACCCTCTCGGGCATGAAGATCGTGCTCGATTGCGCCCACGGAGCAGCTTACGCCGGCGCGCCCAAGGTGTTCGAGGAGCTCGGCGCGGAGGTGATCAGCCTTGGCGTCGCGCCAAACGGCGTGAACATCAACGAGGGCTGCGGCTCGCTCTACCCGGAGGTCGTGGCGCAGAAGGTGCGCGAGGTCGGCGCGGACATCGGCCTGGCCCTTGATGGCGACGCCGACCGGCTCATCGTGGTGGACGAGCAGGGCAAAGTGCTGGACGGCGACCAGATCATGGCCCTTTGCGCCCAGGACATGATGGAACAGGGCAAGCTTGCGGGCGGCACGCTGGTGGCCACGGTCATGAGCAACATGGCCCTCGAGATGTTCATGAAGTCTCAGGGCGGCCAGTTGCTGCGAACCCCGGTGGGCGACCGCTACGTCGTGGAGGCCATGCGCCGCGAAGGCGCGGTGCTCGGCGGCGAGCAGTCCGGCCATCTCATTTTCATGGAGCACTCCACCACCGGAGACGGCACCCTGGCCGCGCTCCAGCTGCTGCGCATCATGTGCCAGAAGAATCTGCCGCTCTCGCTGCTTGCGCACCTCATCGAGCCCTTCCCGCAGGTCATGGTCAACGTGTGCGTGGAGAACAAAATTCCCTTTGACTGCCTGCCCGAGGTGGGCCGGGCCGTGGCCCTGGTCGAGGCGGATCTGAAAGGCCGCGGCCGCGTGCTGCTGCGCTACTCCGGCACGGAGCACAAGGCCCGCGTCATGGTCGAAGGCGAGGACAAGCCAAAGGTGGAGCAGTACGCTCAAGACATCGCGGAGCTTCTCGGGCGCAGTCTGCGTTCGTAAGACCGCTGCAGGAGATATCTCATGGATGTTCGCAAGGTCGTCATTCCCGTCGCCGGTTGGGGCACGCGTTCTCTTCCCGCCACCAAGAACATCCCCAAGGAGATGCTGCCCATCTTCAAGAAGCCGGTGGTGCAGTATGTGGTGGAGGAGGCTCAAGCTTCCGGCATTGATACGGTCGTGCTGGTCACCAGCCAGAACAAGACCATCATCGAGGACCACTTCGACCACAACCTGACCCTGGAGAACCTGCTGGAGCGCAAGGGCAAGACCGCGCAGCTGCAGGAGATCCGCGACGTTGCCAACATGGTGAACATCATCGCCGTGCGCCAGAAGATCCAGCTGGGCCTGGGCCACGCCGTGCTCTGCGCGCGCGAGGTGGTCAAGAACGAGCCTTTCGCCGTCATGGTGGGCGATGACCTCATGTTCGGGCAGAAGCCCGGCATCCAGCAGTTGCTTGATGTAGCCAAGAGCGAGAACATGGCTGTTGTCGGCGTCATCGAGGTGCCGGAAGGCAAGGTGGACCGCTACGGCATCATCGACGGCGAGGAGTTTCGCCCTGGCGTGTTCCGCGTGCGCAACCTGGTGGAGAAGCCGGCCATCGGCAAGGCTCCCTCGCGCATGGCCATTGTGGGCCGCTATGTGCTGACCCCGGAAATTTTCGACTATCTGGAAAAGCTTGAGCCCGGCGTGGGCGGCGAACTCCAGCTCACCGACGCCCTGCAGGGCCTGGCGAGCAAGGACCGCCTGCTCGCCGTGAAGATGCGCGGCCAGCGCTTCGACGCAGGTGACTGGGTGGAATATCTGACCGCCAACATCTACTTTGCCCTGCACGACGAGGACCTGCACGACGACCTCGTGCGGCGCATCCACGAACTCGTGCCCTGCAAGGGCAAATAGGCCCCCGGCCTTTCCCCCGGCCCGACGCGATGGCCGCGCCCTGGCAAGTGTGGCTGGCGAGTCCGCCGTATGCCGCACTGACGTATCTTTGGCCGGACTGGCTGCCGGAGCCTGAGCCGGGCCTGCGCGTGCTTGCGCCCCTTGGGCGGGGCCTGCGCGTGGGCGTGCTTCAGTGCCCCTGCCAAGTCGCTCCCGAGGGCGTGGAGCTCAAGGAGCTGCTCTGGCCCCTGGAGCAGACCCCCGTTCTTGATCCAGCCACCCTTGATCTGGTGCGCGATCTGGCCAGCCGCCACATGGCACATCCTGGCCGGGTTCTGGAGCTCATCCTGCCGCGCGGCCTGCGCTCGGTTCAGGTGCGCTTCGACGTGGACCACCCCGACTTTGCCCGCACCTTTGTGCCCAAGGCCTTGGCCGCGCTTCCGCCGGACCGCCTGGCCGCTCTGGCCGGTGTTTGGGCGCAGGGGCGCATGCGCGTTCGCCTCAGCCTGCGCAGACAGGCCGAGGAGCTTTACGCCTGCATCACCGCCGACCCGCCCTGGGCCGTGCGTCCCAACGCCGTGAACCAGCTGCGCCTGCTTGAGCGTCTGTTCGAGTCCGGTCCCATGAGCCTCGGCGCGGTCAAGGCCGTGTTCGGCGAGGCCGGGCAGCAGGCCTTGAAGCGGCTCACGCGCGTGGGGCTCATCCGTCTGGGCGATCCGGACGAGGTGGAGGCCCTGGCCGACGATGCGGCGGAAGCCCCGCTGACAGCCGATCCGGAGTGCGCGCCGGAGGACATACGCACCGCCACGGAGGAGCAGCAGGCCGCCCTTGATGCGCTGATGCCTGCGCTGGAATGCCCGGAGGCCAAGCTGTCCCTTGTGCATGGCGTCACCGGCAGCGGCAAGACGCACATCTACCTGGAGCTGACCAAGCGAGCCTTGGCCCTTGGCCGTTCGGCCCTGCTGCTGGCTCCGGAGGTCGCTCTGGCCAGCCAGCTGTGGCGGCAGGTGCGCGCGGCCTTCCCCGATGCCGAGGCGTATTTCTCCCACGGCTACCAGAGCCCGACCCGGCGCGAGGAGACCTTCTCCCGCGTGGCTGGTGCGCGCGGTCCCGTTATTGTGGTAGGCACGCGCTCCACCCTGTTTCTGCCCTTGCGCAACCTGGGGCTCATCGTGCTCGATGAGGAGCACGACGAGTCGTACAAGCAGGAGGAGCGCCTGCCGTACCACGCCAAGGAGCTGGCCTTCACGCGCATCCGGTCGTCCGGCGGCCTGCTTGTGCTGGGCAGCGCCACCCCGGATGTGAAGACCTTCCACGCGGCGCAGTGCGGCCAAGTGCCGTTGGTGAGCCTGGCGCGGCGCGTGGGCTGCCGACCCATGCCTCAGGTCAGGCTGGTGGACATCACCGGAATCAAGGCGGACGAGCCCTTTGCGGCGGAGTCGCTGGCGGCCATCCGCGCCACTCTGGAGGCGGGGGAGCAGGTCATCGTGATGCTGAACCGCCGGGGCTATGCGCCGGTGATGTACTGCATGGCCTGCGAGGAAGTGCCCAAGTGCCCGGACTGCCAGGTGGGTCTGACCTACCACAAGCTGCGCGAGCGCCTGGTGTGCCACTATTGCGGGTTCAGCCATCCGTATCCCATCCCTTGCGCCAAGTGCGGCGGCGTGCAGTTTGTGCCCATGGGCGACGGCACAGAACGGCTGGAGGAATATTTCGCGCAGACTCTGGGGCATGATGTTCCGGTGTTGCGCATGGACCGGGACAGCGCGCGCAGGCAGGAGCGCCTGGACGAGATTCTGCGGCGCTTTGCCGCGGGTGAGGCCCAGGTGCTTGTGGGCACGCAGATGCTCTCCAAGGGGCACCATTTCCCAGGCGTCACCCTGGTTGTGGTCGCCAACGCGGACATGGGGCTTAATCTGCCCGATTACCGCGCCGCCGAGCGCACCTTCCAGCTGCTGGTGCAGGTTTCCGGCCGGGCGGGCCGGGGCGAGAGGCCCGGCAGCGTGCTCATTCAGACGCGCAACCCCGCGCATCCATTTTGGGACTTCGTGCTTAAGGCGGACTACGCCGGATTTTACGAGCGGGAGATCGCCAGCCGCCAGCGCTTCCGCTACCCGCCCTTTACGCGGCTGGCGCTGCTGCGCCTATCCTGCCCGGCGGAGACGGATCATCAGGGCCAGATGCTGACGGCCTTTGGCAAAGCCCTGCGCGATGCCGCCCGGCCCCTTGGCGTGGACGTGCTCGGCCCGGCCCCTGCGCCGCTTTCGCAGCTTAAGGGACGCAAGCGCTTCAATTGCCTGCTCAAGTGCCAGGACTGGCAGCCAATCCGCAGCCTGTTCGCTGCGCTTTCCCGCCATGGCGCGACGCCAGAGGCCTTCCGGCTTGAACTGGACCTTGATCCTGTGAACATGCTGTGAGCCGGGGCTCGACAAATTGCGTAGGCCGGGGTATCAAAAACTCATGAGCAATCTCAACTTCTTGCGTTGCGGAGTGGCTGTTTTTGCGCTGTTTTCGCTGGCTTTTTGGCCTTGCGCGGCCTCGGCCCAGCAGAAAATCGGCTTTGTGAATCCGCAGCGCGTGGTGAACGAGACGCACCTGGGCCAGATGGCCAAGGCCGACCTCGCTCGCTACGTGGCCGAGAAGGAGAGGGCGGTGAAGGAAAGCGCCTCGCAGGTCGCGCTTTTGCGGCGCGAGGCCGAAGCGCCGGGCCTTTCCGCAGCGGAGCGCGGCAAGCGCGAGGACGCCTGCCGCCGCAAGTCCGCCCAGCATGAGATGCTGGTGCAGGAGAATGCGCGTGATATAAAGGCCGAAGAGGCCAAGCTTCTGCAGTACGTCATGCGCCGGGCCGATGCCGTGCTTGAGGAAATAGGCAAGAAGGGCGGTTACGCCATCATCTTCACGGATCCTTCCGCCGTGGGCTACGTGGACAAGGCCTCCGTGGACCTGACCGACCGCGTTGCCCGTGAGCTGGACAGCCGGGGGAAATAGTCATGCGCATGAGAAGAATGCTCCGCCTGGGGTTGCTGGGCGCCTTGCTCGCGTGTTTTGCGGCGGCTGGAGCCCAGGCAGCGGAACCCCATTGGGGGACGCTGTACGTCCTTTCCGGCACGGTTTCCGTGCGCGAGAATCCCTCCGATTCCGCGTTGCAGGTGCGCATGCTCAAGGCCGGGCAGAAAGTGCGCGTGGATTTTCAGGACGACGGCTGGGCGGCGGTGTTCGACCCCAAGGAGTCGACGCGATCGGAGCTGCGCGCCATGGGCTATGCGAAGCTTGCGGAGTTGAAAGCGCATAGTTCCACGGAGTTGGCGCAGGTCAGCTCCATTGAAGTGCGCAAGCCCGCCCCGGACGCCAAGCCCGAGGTTCTTGTGGACGGCAAGCCCGTCAAGGCCGGAGCCAAACCGAATGCAAAACCTAGTGTGAAGGCCGCTTCCAAGGGGGCCGCGGCGAAAGGCTTTGGCGAACTGCGCGTGGCGGACAGGCAGCTGACCGTGCGCGCCATGCGCGACAAAGAGTCCACGTTCCGCAGGATGTTGAAGCCCGGCCAACGGGTGCGCGTTGATTTCCTGGAGGACGGCTGGTTCGCCGTGTTCGATCCGGACGAGAAAAACCGGGATATGAAGAACGCCTGGGGTTACAGCCGCGACAAGTATCTTGTGCCAGAATCCGCATATTCCGGTCCCCCGGACACGGCCATTGCACCCAACTCCGCCCCGGCGCAGCGCGTGCCGGGCCTTGCGGCTTCTTCAAGCGCAACGGCAACACCCAAAGGGCAGAAGCTCAATGCGGACGAGGAGGCTGTGGGTTATGCTGTGATGGAGCGCAAGGCCGACCGCCATAAGCCGCCAGTGACAACCCTGCGCGTGCGCCTGGATTTCACCAAGCCGCCGGCGCAGGAAGTCATGCGCAAGATCACGCGCGAGATTTGGAAGGCCGAGCACAAGAAGAATGAGCCTCTCCAACTGGAGATCTTTTTGACCGGCATGGATTCCCATGGGTTGGCCTATGCCGTGGCCAAATTCCACGATGATGGCCGCATCAAGGAATTCTGGTGGCGCGACGTGGTCGTGGACAAGGGCAAGAAGTAGCCATCGTTGCTTATGCGAAAGAAAGGGCCGCCAGCGTTTCCGCTGCGGCCCTTTTGTTTTGCCCTTGTTTTGGCTTCCGCTACTTGACGAAGAGCGGAATGGGAGGCCGGGGCACGGCGGTGGGGAAGCTGCGCCGAAGCGAGGTGTCCTTCATGATCTTGGCGTCCACAAACACGTTGCCGCAGGACTGGCACTTCCAGTGGCGCTGCTGCTTCTGCAGGCGCATCAAGAGGCCGTCTCGGTCGTAGCAAAGCTGGCAATATGGGCCCTTGTGGCGCAGTTCATCCGTCAGCCAATACTTCTGGCCGTCAAACTCCATGCACTCGGCCATGTCGAGAACCTGGGCCACCTCGATGATTTGGTTCTTGAGGGCCTCGTTCTCCTCCACCAGCCCGATATACTCATGCTGAAGAGCCTTCAGGAGTTCTCTGGCTTCGTTCGCCCGGTTTTCGCAGATGAGTTGGTGTACTCTGCCGAATCCGGTGACGTGCAGCAGCTTCTTGGACATTATGGACTCCGTTTGGCGTTCGGGCGTTCTGGTGTCTGGCGTTGACGCCTCTCTTATCGGCAAGGGGGCAGTGGTTCTTTAGGGAAGCTGTGCAAACAGCTGTGCAAAGAAAAGGCGGAAGTCCCTGCTGGAACCTCCGCCTCTATTTACGGCTTGCGCCGGGCTATTTTGACTGGGACTTGAAGCGGTCGGCCAATACCGCCAGGGTGGCCGCGTCCGGGTATTTCTTCATGGACGCCTGGTTTCTGGCGATGCGGTTGGGCAGCGGCGGGTGGGTGGAGAACCAGGAGCCCTTCTTTGTCGAGGTGGACTCGATGGTCCGCAGGGTCTGCAGGGTTTCGGTAAGGCCTGCGGGATTGTAGCCTGTGCGGTAGGCGGTCTCCAAGGCGCTGGCGTCGGCCTCATACTCCATGTTTTGGTCCAGGCCCTTGTCAAAAAGCACGTTCTGCATGTCGTTTATCATGCTCTCGAACTGCGTGCCCTTGTCGCCCTTCATGGTGGCGGCGGTGATTTGTCCGACGCCGGAGAAGAACTGCGTGCGCTGGATGCTCTTGAGGGCGTGGCGCAGGGCGACGTGGCCGATCTCGTGGGAGAGGATGCCTGCCAGTTGGGCTTCGGTCTGCATGATCTTGACCAGCGCGCCGGTGACGAAGATGATGCCGCCGGGACAGGCGAAGGCGTTCTGCACGTCGCTCTCCACCACCACAAAGCGGTAGGGGATGTTCGGCCGGGGCGAGTTGGTCGCGGCCGCCATGCCGACGAGGTTCACGTAGTGCTGTATGCCTTTGCTCTGCAGGGGCATGCCATAGCGCCGGAAGCCCTCCACGGCCAGGCGTTCGCCAATGGTCCGCTCGCTTTTGTAGTCGAGCTGCTGGGAGCTCGAAAGCACGCTCTTGGCGCCGGAGAGCAGCTTGCTCTCCTTGGAGTTGGGGTCGATGATGGCGTCGAGGAATCCGGCCATGACCGAACCGGGCAGCGCCAGGGGCATGGCTGCGGCCGCGAGGCCCAGGATGAATTTTCTTCTGTCCATGTGGCCCTCCTATTTCGCGTATTCGCCGATGCGGCCGGCTTTGAGGAAACCCTCAAGTTCTTTCTTCCCAACCTTCTCTGCCAGCACGGTGTCCAAGGCCTGCTTGTATTCAGCCATGGTGCGCGTCGGGCGGCCCGCAGCCTTTGCCGCCTCCTGCTCGCTGTCCGCCAGGCCGCGCATGCTGCGCGCGCTGTCGGCCTCGCTGACCATGATGGCGCTTGAGCCGCCGCCGCCAAAGAGATTGTCGCCTCCCTGCTTGGAGGCCTCGGGGGGAGTGGCCGCCACCTTGCCGCGATAGATCCAGCCGGACTGGCCGTTTGCGCTCACCTTGTACCAGCTTTCCTCCTGGCCCAGAACGGAGAGCGGCGTTCCGACGGGCAGTTCAGCAACGGTGTCAGATGAGGCCGTTTTGTCGGCTTTGAGTTTGGCCCCTTCGGAAGCGACATAGAGTTTTTCCTGCGCCAGGGCCGGCGCGGCGAGGAGCATGGTCCCGGCCACGGCAGCGAAGATTTGCGTGCTGTGTTTCATGCGGATCCCCTTGTCTGGAGGGTTTTGCGGACTCTGGAGCAGTTTGCGCCAAGAGCCCCGCGATTGCAATATTGATCCTGGCGTTGCGGCTGGCTAGTGCAGTCCCACCTTGTCCGCGATGCCCGCCACGGCGGCGATGGCTATGGTGAAGAACTCCGCCTGCTCCATCCCCAGCTTTTCGCATTCGCCGATGGTCATGCGGTTGACGCTGGCGGCAAAGGCCTTGTCCTTCATTTTTTTCTTCAGGCTTTTTGCGTCCATGCCTTCCATGCCCGCCGGGCGCACCAGGGCGTTGGTGTGGATGAGCCCTGTGACGGTTTCGCCGCAGCGCAGGGCAAAGTCCAGCGGGGTGCTGGGGGCGAAGCCCGTATGCTCGAAATTGTGCGCGCGTATGGCGTCCAGGGCTTCAAGAGGCAGCTTGCCGTCGAGCATTTCCGCGGAGTCGAGCCCGTGGCGGGTGGGGTTGTCCTTGGTGGTGGCGTAGTCCAGGTCGTGCAGCAGGCCGGTCAGTCCCCACAAGGTCTTGTCCTGGCCCAGGTGCGCGGCAAGGGCGGTGAGCACCGCCTCCGACTCCAGGCTGTGGGTTACGAGCATGAGCTCGGTGATGTGCTGTTTGAGCAGGGCGTAAGCTTCGTCTCTGGTGATCATCGGGGGGACTCCTTTGGCGCATAAAGCCAGCAGTGGGTGAAACGGTCCGCCTCTGACGGCGTGCCGGCGGCAGCCGCGATGTCGAAGCGCGGCGGAAATTCCTTGGCGCATCGATCCATGACCTGGGGGCAGCGCGGATGAAAAGGACAGCCCGTGGGCGGATTGAGCGGGCTTGGCAGCTCGCCCGTCAGGTGCTGGCGCTGACGCTGGCGGTTGGGATCGGGCACGGGCACGGCGGAGAGCAGGGCGCGGGTGTACGGGTGCTGCGGATCGTTCACCAGCAGGCCGGACGGGGCGCTCTCGACTATTTTGCCCAGGTACATGACGGCGATGCGGTCGCACACCTGGCCCACCACGGCCAGATCGTGGGAGATGAAGAGATAGGTGAGGCCGAGGCGTTCGCGCAGGTCCTGGAGCAGCAGCAGCACCTGGGCCTGCACGGAAACGTCCAGGGCGCTGACGGGCTCGTCGCACACCACCAGCGCGGGGTTGAGGGCCAGGGCGCGCGCCACGGCGACGCGCTGGCGCTGGCCGCCGGAAAGCTGGTGCGGGTAGCGCGCGGCCATGTCTGCGGAAAGGCCCACCAAGCCCAGCAGCTCAAGAGTTTTCGCCTTGCGCTCCGCGCTGCTGCCGATGGAATGGATCTCCAGCGGCTCGGCCACGATGGACCCGACACGCATGCGCGGGTTCAGGGACGAATACGGGTCCTGAAAGACCATCTGCATCTGCCTGCGCAGATCTTTTTGCGGCCAGTCGGCGATGTTTCGGCCCTGGAATTCTATGCGCCCTCCAGCCAAGGGGTCCAGCCCCAGAACGCAGCGCGCCAGGGTGGATTTGCCGCAGCCGCTTTCTCCCACCAGGCCGAGGCTTTCGCCTGGGGCGATGGCGAGGCTCACGCCGTCCACGGCCTTGGCGACGCCCGTGGCGAGGCCGAGCACGCCGCTGGTCACCTGATAGTGCCGCGCCACATCAAAGAGTTGCAGCAGAGCGGTCATGCGCTGGCCTCCGCATCTTTTTCGCAGAGCCAGCAGCGGGCGCTGCGCGCGGCGGAAAGGCGGAACAGCGGCGGGGCGGCCTCGCAGCGGGCAAAGGCCTGGGCGCAGCGGGGGCGGAAGCGGCAGCCCTCCGGCAGGTCGAAAATGCCGGGCACCATGCCGGGTATGGGCGCCAGCACGCGCTTGACGCCCAGGCGCGGCACCGAGGCCAAAAGTCCCTGCGTGTACGGGTGCGCGGGCGTGGCGAAAAGCCCGGCCACATCGGCCTGCTCCACCACCTGCCCGGCATACATGACAGCGACCTGCTGGGCGGTTTCGGCCACAACGCCCAGGTCGTGGGTGATGAGCAGGATGCCGGAGCCCTTTTTGCGCTGCAGCGTGCGCATGAGATCCAGAATCTGGGCCTGGATGGTCACGTCGAGGGCGGTCGTCGGCTCGTCGGCGAAGATGAGGTCCGGGTCGCAGGCCAGCGCCATGGCGATCATGACCCGTTGGCGCATGCCGCCGGAAAGTTCGTGCGGGTAGCTTTTGGCCCGCGCCGCCGGGTTGGGAATGCCCACCAGCCCCAGCATCTCCACGGCGCGCTCCGCCGCCTCGGTGCGGGAGGCCTTCTTGTGCAGGCGGTAGCCCTCGGCGATCTGCTCGCCCACGCGGAACACAGGGTTCAGCGAGGTCATGGGCTCCTGAAAGATCATGGCGATGTGGTTGCCGCGCACGTCCTGCAGTTCGGACTCGCTCATGGAGAGCAGGTCGCGGCCGCGGTACAGGGCCTCGCCTTCGATGACGCGGCCCGGCGGATCTGGTATGAGCCCAAGAACGGACAGGGCCAGCACGGTCTTGCCGCAGCCCGATTCGCCGACCACCGCCAGGGTTTCGCCTTGCCGAACGCGCAGGCTCACGGTATCAACCGCCCTGGCGACGGCTGCGCCGCTTGCCGCGCCGGACTGGCGGGCAAAGGCCGTGGTCAGGCCGCGTATGTCCAGAATGGGGTCGCCGCTTCGGATCGGCTCGCTTGGGTCGTGCTGGTTCATTGGCCGCGCCGGGGTTTATTGTGCTTTGACCAACTGTTGCGCTGAACATTTACGAGGATAGCGGAAATCATGGCGGATAACAACGAGGCGAAGACTGGGAACAGCGCCGCGGGCAAGCGCGTGGCGATCATCGGCGGCGGATTGGCCGGGTGCGAGTGCGCATTGACTCTGGCCAAGGCCGGGGCGCAGGTGCGCGTGTTCGAGATGCGGCCGGGCAAGAGCTCGCCCGCGCACACCACGGCGCAGCTGGCCGAACTTGTCTGCTCCAATTCCCTGCGTTCCGACGAGCTGACCACGGCCATCGGCATCCTCAAGATGGAGATGCGCGAGCTGGGCAGCCTGGTCATGAAAGCGGCGGACGCCACGCGCATTCCCGCCGGCAAGGCCCTGGCCGTGGACAGGGACCGCTTCGCCGCCTTCATTACGGAGCGGCTTGAGGCCGAGCCTGCTATCGACATCGTGCGCCAGGAGATCGCCAGCCTGGACGCGCCGGAGCTGCAAGGCTTCGACGCCGTGGTTGTGGCCGCTGGGCCGCTGGCCAGCGACGCCCTCGCCGCCAGCCTGGCCGAGGCCACTGCCGTGGAAGGCGGCAAGCGCCTGTATTTTTACGACGCCATCGCGCCCATCATCAGCCGCGACAGCGTGGACATGGACATCGCCTTCTGGGGCAGCCGCTACAGGCCGGAGGAGGACGACTACCTCAACTGCCCCATGACCGAGGCGCAGTACGACGCCTTTCTGGCCGCGCTCATGGCTGCGGAAAAGGTCGCCCCCCGCGAGTTCGAGAAGGAGATCCACTTCGAGGGCTGTCTGCCTGTGGAGGAAATGGCCGAGCGCGGCCGCCTCACCCTGTGCTTTGGCCCGCTCAAGCCCGTGGGCCTGCCCAATCCGCGCACCGGGGAGGAGGCCTTTGCCGTGGTGCAGCTGCGGGCGGAGAATCAGGAAAAAACGTCCTTCAACCTCGTGGGCTTTCAGACCAAGCTCAAGTACCCGGAGCAGCAGCGCGTTTTCCGCATGATTCCCGGCCTTGAGCATGCCGAGTTCCTG
>Ga0209373_10000959_pt1 | contig 38664 bp, 30 predicted proteins | sample Higcelweek5metaG_FD_187173 | JGI IMG/M metagenome (GOLD analysis project Ga0209373, IMG submission 187173) | Freshwater pond sediment microbial communities from the University of Edinburgh, under environmental carbon perturbations - High... | ecosystem: Environmental > Aquatic > Freshwater >... | reverse complement strand
GATAAAAAAGCCTCCAATACATCAAAATTCGCTTTATTTCTTAGTATATATTTCATTGCCCAATCAAATCTTACTAGTTTTTTTATACCCATTTTGATCGCCTCCTGTGTACTATAAATATTATTTTGCTCTCTTTTATATTATAACCTTTTATCTTATTTTTGTAAATATGTTAAAATAGAAATTATATGGTTTATTTGTGAATTTATACAAAAAAAACCACCCATCTCTTGAAAAAAGAAAGGTGATTTTTATATAAATTAAATAAACTACGCTTTACTTTTACTAGCTGCTAACCATCCCATATCTAAACCTAAAATATATGGTAAACATATTAAGTTACCCAGTAATGCTATTCCAGAAGTTCTAGCAAGTGCCATATATGCACCAGATCTTCCACCTCCACTATTATAAACATAAGCACCAACCGATTTACCTATTTCTATTGCAGCCCATCCAGAAGCTATACCCCCTGTAATTGCCGTAACAGGATCAAATCCCCCATCAACATATGTCATCTCATCCTCAGTAACTACCGCATAATTCTTTGGCATTACCATTGTTCCATCATAAGTCATTGTCATATTCATGACCATCCTCTCTAAATAATTTTTTTATTTTGTTGCCTATATGTTGTACACCATATAAGTTTATATGTGAACGCTTTAGGCCTTAAAGCGTTATCACCAAATTAAAATAATTATATTTACCAAAACCAATACTTTTTCTTAACAAAAATATAAATTCCACACATAATTAAGATAACCATAATCGCTGAAAAAATCATAACAAAATTGAATCTAATTCCTTGTAGCTTTTTAATTGTAAGTAAATACTGACCGTTGTAATCAACTTCTATTGTATTTTTTGAAATTAAAGATTTTATTTCTTCATATTTATTTTTATTATTGTTATATAAATACATGTATTTAAAATCATTTTTTGAATCAATGAATTCCACCTTGATTTTCCCAGGTAATTTCACATCTTTATTTATAAAAATGCTTTTTCCATTTTCATTTTCTTCAAATATTAATTCTGTAATTAAACTATTTTTTACATTTTTTATATCCCTACCGTTTAAAGTAATAGTATACCCTTTGGATTCTACAATTAATTTTTTATCGTTACCATAAAGCATTTTCAATGATTTTGAACTAATTACCTTATACTTTTCACCATCTACAACTATATTTTTTTCAGTAGAGTTTTTTATTTTTTCTGCAAGTTCATCATCTGATTTTAAATTACTTCCATCGTCGTTGCTTTTTATATCATCAACTTCATTATTCCCTAAAATTGCACTTGTACTGTTTACTATAACATTTACAGATATTGTTTTATCCTTATTTGATATTATTACCGCTGCACTTCCCACTTTTTTAGCCGTAATAACTCCACTTTCATCAACTGAAATAATATCGTCGTCTGTACTTTTATATTTTAATTGTTGAATGGCTTCTTCTGGTAAAACTTTAGCATTTAAACTATATGTATCATTTGGCTTAAGGGTAATAAAATCCTTGTCCACATATATTTCATTTGTTTTAATTTTTACATCCAAATTTAAATAGTGTACAAATCCACCAGCTTCTACTGATATAGTACAACTACCTTTTCCAACTGCTGTTACTTTTCCTAATGCATCTACTGTAGCTACATTATTATTTGAAGAAGAATAAGACAGGGTACTTTTCGTTGCATTTGCTGGTAAAACAGTTGCTGAAACATTTTGTGTTTCTTTTACAAATAGCTCAGATTTAAACTCTGAAACAACTATTTCTTGAACGCCTACATACTCAGTTGTAATATCAAAAGCATTGTTAGAATACTCCTGTGGAATATACGTTTGAATAGGCTGTGTTATTATTTCCTGTATTTCGGTTGTATATTCTATTTTTTCCGATACAGTTGCTTCTGTAATACTTGTGACCTTTTCTTCGGTTTCAATAATTTCATCTGCAAATACCATTGTATTTTGGCAAAATACATACATAATTAGAGATGTTATCAATATTAATTTTTTCATATTTTACCTCGTTAATACTCCTAAAGCTTCCATAACATAATTGAAATACGTAACTTCATCATACTTTATTCTAGCTTCAACAGACATTCCATTTGATATGTTAACTTTATTACCTTTTGCACTTACAAGATATGCATTGTCTAAAGCTATTTTTGCCTTAAAGTATGTCTCTTTTCCATCTTGGCTAGATGTCATGTCGCTATCTATATACTGTATTTCTCCTGGTATAGTTCCATATATACTTTGCATAAGTCCGGAAACCTCTATTTCTACTGAATCCCCTACTTTAGTTCTAGGCATATCACTAACGCTTAAATAAGCATTTACTAAATATTTATCATTTTCATTTGCTATACTTCCTATTGCACTACCCGCCTGAACTACCATACCTGATTTATAATTATTCATCATATGAACTATTCCTGAAGTATTTGCTAAAACATTATATTCAGATTGTCCACTTTCAATAGCTCCGCCCTGTATTTCCATTTTTTTCGCCTCGTCTTCATATTGACGTATGCTATCATTTATACTTTTTAATGTTGAATAATATATTTCAGATACTTTTGCTGAATTTTTTTTCAATTCTGCTTCTATTTGTTCGTCAGAATATCCATAACTTTTATAGGTACTTGCATCTACTTTATTTTGCCCTATTTGACTTAAATACGTTTCATATTGATTATAATATGGTCTTTCTTCTTCTATGTTAATGTCAAAATAATTTTCTCCATCCATTATTGCTTTTTCTAATTTTTGCAAACCATTTATTTTTTCCTTATACACCTTTAACTGACCTTCTATTTGTTCTTTTTGAAGATCTAAGTCAGTGCTTTTAACTGTAAATAATAAATCACCATCTTCTACATAACTGCCTTCTTGTATATACATTTCTTTTATTTCACCTGTATATGATGACATTATATAGTTCTTATTGTCACTTTCTATTACGCCATTACTTTTTATTACATACATTTTTGGAGTTTTTATACTCCAAATAATTACTGCAACCAAAAGTAAAGTTATAACGCTTAAAATAATATATCCGAAAGAAGGCAATGTTTTATCATATAACAAAGCACTATCTTTCAGATCTTTTAGTTCTTTTATTTGCTTTTTACTCATTTCTTATTTTCTCCACAAAAACATCTGCTACTATATCCTCATCTATTTGATTTACAAATATAGTATAATTTTCATTTGATAGTTCTATATCTTCTTCAAATGCTGTTAGATTGATTTTATCATATGCAAATTTCAACTTATTTTCAGGCCCTGTATATCTTACATACATACAATCTTTTACACGAATTATAGACTCCATTTTATATGGTTCTTCTAAATGATTTATATAATTATTAGATTGACGCATTAGATAAATTTTTATTGCTAACTGACCTTCTTCGTTTATACTATATTCAGTTTTTTGAATCAATGGGCCTATTGGCATAGCACCTTTTGATTTTATATAGTTTTCCATTTTTAATATTTGCTTATTAACATCATTACCACTTTCTGTACTAATATCTATTTCCATCATTAATACATTTGATAATTTTAATGTTTTATTATTGCTTAATTGTAATTTGTTATTCATTTGTTCGCTCCTTTACCATCTTTAATAATTGCCTATTTTTTCTTATTAGATTAATATAAATCAAAAACAAATTAATTATAATTTTATATAATTAATTTGTTCACATTTAATCAACTTAAATTGTTACTCAAATATAGAAAAATTGAAAAAATATTAAAATTATAAATATATATTTTAATATTTTTTTAACATAAGAACTTACCCTTTTTATGAAATGAATCTTTATCAAAAGTTCAAATTTATTGAAATAAAATAGCCAGCCAATTTCAATATTATTCATCTTAATCAAACAATATAAAACCAACTGGCTGGCTAATACTTTTACCTAAAAATAATAAAATATATGCGGTTTTTACTTTATTTTAGAATCAAGCGGTGTATACAAGCATAAGACCATTCCAAAACTGCTTAATATGTACTCCATTTCCCTCGTCCATATTTCTGATAATTTGACTGTATGCACCAAATACTGCAGTACCTACATATAATCCTCCAATTGTACACCCAGCTGCACCTGCTATAAGTGAATTTATCAAAGTTTTTGTTTCTGCGTGTGTAAATGTGTAATAAATTCCCCACAAATGATATTCTTTTTCGTAACCCCCATCAACATAAGTCATCTCATCCTCAGTAACTACCGCATAATTCTTTGGCATTACCATTGTTCCATCATAAGTCATTGTCATATTCATGACCATCCTCTCTAAATAATTTTTTTATTTTGTTGCCTATATGTTGTACACCATATAAGTTTATATGTGAACGCTCATGCATTAGCGTTTTCACCAAATATATTATGTATAACAAAGTGTATCATCATCGTCTATATAATCTTCGATAACACTTTTACCCTCATCATTTTTTTCATCTTTTATAATAAAATTCCCCTGCTGCATATTCCATAATCTATGATAATAACCCTTTATTTCTAATAACTCTTCATGAGAACCACTTTCAACAATTTCTCCCTTATCTAAAACTAAGATAATATCACAATTTTTTATAGTGGTTAATCTATGTGCAATTATAAGCATGGATTTCTTTTTAAATTTATTATATATCATGTCAAATATAATATTTTCTGTAGCAAAGTCTAGATTACTTGTTGACTCGTCCAATATATAAAAATCACTCTTTTTTAAAAATGCTCTTGCCAAAGCTATTCTTTGTTTTTCTCCACCACTTAAGCCATTACCCGCTTCTTGCAAATAAGTATGGTATTGCATAGGTAATTTTTTTATAAATTCATGTGCATCTGCTTCTTTAGCCGCCTGTTTAACTTCATCTAAAGTTGAATTCATTTTCGATACTCTTATATTATCATAAATACTTTTTGAAAAAAGTTCAATTGTTTGTGGTACATAAGAAATGGATTTTCTTATGGAATCATTACTAAATTCGTTTATATCCATTCCATCTATTAATATATCGCCTGCTTCTGGTTCATAATATTTAAGTAATAATTTAGCTATAGTTGACTTTCCACTTCCACTACCACCTACCAAAGCTACTTTTTTACCTTTTGGAATTTTGAAAGAAATATTATTCAAAACTGGTTTTCTGTTACCATACCTAAAAGTAAGATTTTTAATTTCAACTTCTCCAAGAACATTTTCCAATTCATTAAATTCACCATTTGATTGTTCTGTTTCATGGTCAAGAATTTCAGTCAACCTCTTCATAGATATATTTGCTTCTTGAATTTGTAACTGTAATCCTACTAGCCTTCCTACAGGGTCCATAAAATAACCAGCCATAGTTGTAAAAGCCATAAGACTTCCAAGCGTCAAATCCCCATCAATAACCTGTCGTATTCCAAAATACATAAGTACAAGATTTCCAGCTGTAGAAATTAAACTTGAAATAGAACCTTGAATATTTGAAAGCATTCCTTCTTTAAGTGAAATTCTCAATGACTTTATATATTCTTTTTCTATATTTTCTATTTCTGTTTCTTCGTTTGCATTTCCTTTTATTGTTTCTACTGCTCTTAATCCTTCAATTATTTGAGAATTTAAAATAGATGACTGTTGCATTTGTTCTTCGTTAATTTTTTTATAAGGTTGTTTAAATATAAATACCAATAAAATACTAAAAATAGTAAGGCATAAAATTATACCAAAAAGTGATAAATTCATATTAAATAATATTATACCTGTAATAATAGCCATCGCCACATCCATAATAAGGGTTAATGCTATATTTGTAAAAATATTTTTTATTGTAAACGCATCGCTAAATCTTGTTATAATATCTCCTGTTTTTCTAGAGGCAAAAAACTTCATAGGAAGTTTATAGATATGCTTAAAATATCCAAGTAACAACGGAATATCTATCTTTTGTGAAAGATATAACATAATCCACTGTCGAACAAATCCTATAACTACTTGTACTAACGCTAGTATTGCAAAAATGATAACTACAAGTAAAAGTGACTGTTTTAGCCTATACGGTAAAATTTCATCCATAAGAATCTTATTAAACAATGAGGAAACTATCCCCAGTATAGTCAAAAGCAAAGATGAAATTATTGAATAAGCAAATAATTTTTTATGTGGTGTCAAAAGTTTTAAAAATCTACTAAAAACTTTTCCCTTTTCATTTTTTCCTTGAGTAAAGTTAGTATTTGGTTTTAAAATAAGTATTGTACCTGTAAAATCCTTATAAAAATCATCTACTGTAATTTTAAGTAACTCTTTTGCTGGATCTCCTATAATAACATAATCTTGTTTTTTTGTCTTTATTTTCTTAAACACAACAACAAAATGACTAAGTCCTTCTTTTGTTATAACGTTGGCGATACAAGGCAATGTAAAATCACTTAAAAAGCCTTCTCTGTCAACTCTTACAGCTTGAGAGTTAAACCCTAGAGTTTCAGAACACTTTGTTAAACCTATCAAATTTGTCCCCTTTAAATCAGTTCCCATTATATCTCTTAGTTTTGTTATTGTTGTTTCTTTTTTATAGTGCAAGCAAATCATAGCTAAACAAGCTGCAGCACAATCTGTTGCATCATGCTGTTTTACAAATGTATATCTCATGTTTTCTCCTGTTTTTTCTCTATTTATTATTTCTTTCAAAACTTGATTTAATTGTACCATTTATTCTGTATTTTGTCTATAGTTAAAATACACCACAAAAAGACTGCTTTATTTTTTTTTTTTTGTATATTTTGACTATTTTGAAAAATAAATATAAGTTTGTTATATTATAAAAATTTATTTAGTATTATATTTACTATTCAGTCATATGTATAAGGTAGAGATATTTTACCGAAGGTCCAGGAAGACCGGAAAGCCCGGTCGACTCCGCAGAGTCGAAACCCCTTGTGAAACTGTAAACTTTATCTTTAGAGGCTGAATAGTAACGTATTATAACCTTTTATCTTATTTTTGTAAACTCTTAAAATCAAACTCTACTGCACAAAAAAACCATTTAATAATATTCCAAAAATATTATTAAATGGTTTTTAAAAATTAATTTATTTTTTTAGCTTCTAAAGCAAAAGTAAATACAAATTCTGCTCCTTCACCTTCTTGACTATACACTTTTACCTCTATACCATGCCTTATTGCAATTTGATTTGCAATCGAAAGACCTAACCCTGTACCATTTTTATTTTCTTCAGAATTATTCTTAAAAAACTTATTGAAAATATCAGGAATATTTTCTTTTTTTATACCGCAACCATAATCTTTAATATGTACTTTATGACAATTGTTTTCGCTATTTACAATCACATCTATTTTACTATTTGGTTTTGAAAATTTAATTGCATTGTCTATAACAACAATAAACATTTGCCTAAGCCTTCCATAATCACCTTTATAATTTATTATATTATTACCTTTATCAAAATCAAAGGTTATATTTTTTTCACTAGATATTTTTTTCATTCCCCATATTACATCTTCAAGAACATTTATAACATTTAATTCTTCTCTTTCCATTTCAAATTCAGAATTTTGTAATCTTGACAGTTCTAAAAGATCACCAACTAACCTTTGAAGATAAATACTTTCTTTTAATATTTGGAAATGATACTCATCAACCACAGCAGGTTCCTCTATAATACCATCGCACAAAGCTTCCATAGAACCTCGAATTACCGTAACTGGTGCTCTTAATTCATGAGAAATCATACTTAAAAACTCCTGTATAGCTTTAGTTTTCATTTCATTTTCACATATATTTTCGTTAATGTTCATAATAAAATCATTTATATCAGCTAAAATAGGATTATAGATATTTTCCTTGATTTTATCCGTATCTATAATTCCACTTTTAATACTTGTTTTTAAATTTTTAAATGGAATTATAAATTTTATATATATAATAAAGTAATTAAATACAAACATTAAAAAAAACAAAAAAACAGAAATACATATTTTTATCAATTTATCTTCTAAATTTATAAATAAATAAATAAAACTTAAAATTAAAAAAGCATAACTACTAGAGTATATCAAGAAGACTTTTTTTAATTCCTTATGATTCATCTATATACACCTCAAATTTATAGCCTAAGCCCCAAACGGTTTTTATATCCCAGTTTTCATGATTATGTTCATCTAATTTTGCTCGTAAACGTTTTATATGTGAGTCTACAGTTCTACAATCGCCATAATAATCATATCCCCATAAACTATTTAGCAAATTTTCTCTTGTAAATACTTTTCCCCTATTAGAAATCATCATCCACAATATTTCTATTTCTTTTTTTGTCAGCATCACCATTTGTTCATTTAATGATACTGTGAATTTTTCTAAATTTATAGATACGTTATCAAAATTTATGCATTTTGATGTTTTTTCCATATTCAAATCCATTCTTCTCATTATTGCTTTTATTCTTGCAATAACTTCATTTGGAGAAAACGGCTTTATAACATAATCATCTGCACCTATAGTAAGTCCCATTATTTTTTCATGGTCTTCATTTTTACCAGTTATCATAATAATAGGAACAGTTGACGTTTTTCGTATTTCCTTACATATTTCAAATCCATCTTTTTTTGGCATTACAACATCCAATAAAACCATATTAAAATCATCTTTTTTAAAACATTTCAACGCTTGCTCTCCATCATTTGCAACCACTACGTTATATCCTTCTTTTTTTATATATTCACTCAAAATAGATGTTATTTGTTTGCTATCATCTGCAACTAAAACATTAAGCATAATATTTACCATCCTTCCAACTCAATAAATATGTCATAAATATGTCGATTTTTACTTTTGAATATATTATAATATAGAAAGTTTAAATTATTCTTAAATTTATATGATTTTTTATAATTATTATTATACATTTGTTTATATTGAACTAATTAATTTTAATTTCTTTAAAGAAATTATGCAAAACATCTTGACTTAATTCAAATTATATGTTATCCTCTATATATGAAATATATTTTTTTCAACAATTATATACTAATTTTTTAGTATATATTATATAACCTTTCTTTTACCTATAGTCTTAAATGATATTTTTGTTTTAATTTATCCTCCCAACACTTAAATTATTATCAAGTATTAATTAAGCTATTTGGTTACAAACTCCTTATTCAATAAGATGTGGATGATTTTTTCATCCACATCTTATTTTTTCTATTGACATTTTAGCCATAATGGCTTTACAATTATAAATAGAATTAATTTTTAAATAATCATGAATAGAGTGTGAAAAATGGATTTTCAAGATTTTATGTTAAAGCATAAGATAAACCTAAACGAACAACAACAAGCCGCTGTACAGAAAACAGAAGGTCAAACTCTACTTTTAGCTGTTCCTGGTAGTGGAAAAACTACGGTTATTGTAGCTAGACTTGGCTATATGATATTACAAAAAAAAATAAACCCCAAACATATATTAACAATGACTTATAACGTTTCAGCCGCACAGGATATGAAAAGTAGATTCATCTCTAAATTTGGTGATTTCGAGGTTGAATTCAGAACTATTAATGGATTTTGTGCAATGGTTATATATCATTATGAAAGAATAAAAAATTCCAAAGCCTTTAAGTTAATGCAAGAACACGAATTTTCAAAAATAATAAAATCACTATATATAAATATGACTAGTGAATTTCCTTCCGAAGCAACAATAAAAGAAGTCAAAACAAAATTAAATTACTCCAGAAATATGATGCTAAAAAAAGAAGAAATCAAAAAAATTAAAATTGGGAAATTAGACTTTTATCAGTTTTATGAAAAATACAAAAATTACAAATTGCAAAATAAGATAATGGATTATGATGACCAAATGGAATTTGCACTAAAAATATTACTAAATAACCCTAACATTCTTGACTATTATCAAAACAGATATCCTTATATAAATGTTGACGAAGCTCAAGATACCTCTAAAATTCAACATATAATAATAAGGCTACTGGCAAGTAAATACAAAAATATTTTTATGGTAGGTGATGAAGATCAGAGTATTTATGGTTTTCGTGCTTCTTATCCTCAGGCTTTGCTCGAATTTACAAATATATACCCTAAAGCAAGTCTACTTCTTATGGAAAAGAATTATCGTTCCACAAAAGAAATAGTTCATCATGCAAACCTTTTTATAAAATTAAATAAAAACAGGCATGATAAAAACATGATAACCGATAATATTGATAAACCATCTATTAAGCACACTATTTTAAAGGATTTAAACCGACAATATAAGTACATATTAGATATAGCTAAAGAATCCAATACACAAATAGCTTTGCTCTATAGAAACAACTATTCTGCAATCCCTTTAATTGATTTATTCGATAAAAATAACATTAACTATAAAATCAAAGAAATCGATTCTTTATTTTTCTCAAACCCCACTATATTAGATATAATTAATATAATAAATTTTTCTTTTGACTTTTCAAACTATGAAATATTTGAGCAAATATATTATAAACTAAATATTATTATAAAAAAATCCATACTTGAAGAAGCTATTCATATATTTAAAAATATAAAATCAAAATCCATACTTGATTGCCTGCTTTTAACTAATGAAATAGAGTCTTGGCAAAAAAGAAAAGTTATTAATCTAAAACAGGAACTTACCAAAATAAAACATTTAAAAAGCTATATGGCTATAAAATACATAACTGAAACAATGGGATATAGTGAATATATGCGTGCAAATGGCAAAGATGAAGGTAAAGTTTATACTGTTCTTGCACTTGCAAACCAAAATCCTGAACTAAATATATTTATAAATAGACTTCCTATTCTAGAAAATATAATTAAAAACGGACAAAATAATAATGATTCAAACTTCATTATGTCAACTATACATTCTAGCAAGGGGCTTGAATATGATAAGGTTTTACTTATAGATTTAAAGGACGGCATATTCCCTTCTATTATTGAAGGTCCTAGTGGTACATCTGAACTAAGTCAAGAAGACGCTGATTTACTAGAAGAAGAAAGAAGACTTTTTTACGTTGCCGTAACACGTGCAAAAAACGAACTAGAAATAATAAGCTATAAGCAATCTTATGGAAAAGATACTGAACTTTCCACTTTTATAAAGCAATTTTTACAAATTTCAAATCAAAACAAAGTTACCCCTCCAAAAGAAAATAAATTTTATAAAAAAAATAATAATTTCAATGTAATAAATAAAGATTTAGTAAACTATAAAATAGGTACAAGAATACAGCATAAAATATATGGTGAAGGAACTATAAAAAGTATAGATGGGCATATATGCGAAGTTCAACTAGATGAAAATAAAAAAATCCGTTCTTTTGATTTAAATTTATGCTTAAATCAAAAAATAATAAAATCATCTGATATTACATAAAAATAGTTTCTAATCAGCATATACATATTGTCAAAATAAGAAAAAATTGTTACTATTCAGTCGTATGTATAGGGCAGAGATATTTTACCGAAGGTCCAGGGCGACCGGACAATGTCGTCAACTTAGTAAAAAAAATTCAAAGTTTTACTCGATTTTTTTCAAAAAATCGTAGGTTTCCAAAGGGCAACGCCCTTGGTCGCTTTCCGCAGAAAGCGAAATCTTTATGCTTTAAGAGCTTTTTTGCTTCTTTTTGCGATAGAAAAAGAAGCGGAGTTTGAGGCAGAGCCTCATAAATTCCCTCAGCAATTTGCTTAAGTTAACGACATTTGACATACGCATATGAATAAAAATAAAAATAGTGGAGTCTCCCAAATGAGCACCCACTATTTTTTCTTTATTTATTCATATCTTAAAGCATCTACTATTTGCATTTTTGCGGCTTTGTTTGCAGGATATACTCCAAAAACGACCCCAATAATTATAGAAAAAACAACTGATACAATTATTGCACTTGTAGGTATACTTAGATCTATACCCATATCAAAATTTTTACTTTTCGCTATATTCATAGCTATAATAGCTGCTAACCTAGATGTTAAAAGACCAAATACAATTCCTATTATCGCTCCTAAAATTGAAACAAATATTGATTCTGTTAAAAACTGAATTCTAATAGAATTATTACTTGCACCCATAGACTTCCTTACGCCTATTTCCATAGTTCTCTCTGTAACACTTACTAGCATTACGTTCATAACGCCTATTCCCCCAACTACCAGAGATATAGCAGCTATTATAGAAATAATCAAAGTTATAACACGTAAGACTTTATTTATCATATCCAATTGATCTGTAAGTAAGACAGTACTCACTTCCCATCCTGTTCCAGAAAAATACGAATTAAAGAATTCGTTGGTTGTTTCCTTATATTCATCTAAATCCGTTATTTTATCTAAAGAAAACATTAACTGTGTCGATACTTCTTCTATTTCATTATTCATTTTTTGAAAATAGGAATATGGTATATATAATTGAGTTGCCAATTCTCTTTCATCTTCTGCTTGTAACATTGCATATTGATTATCATATTCATATACACCAACTACAACACAACTAATTATTAATCCCTTTTCGGTTTCTATATTTATTTGTTTTCCAATAGGCTCCTCATTTCCAAAACAGTTTTTCGCAGCAAAGTCTGAAATAACAGCAGATGAAGAGCCTTTTTCATCATCACTTTTATTTATAAATCTTCCATTTATAATTTTCACATCCGACTTAAAAGCTTCAGTAACACCAACAATATCTAAATTGGCATATTTTTCATCAGAAACCGTCACCTTACCTGATCCTAACCACCCATAATTCAATTGCGATATATCATCTTCGTATATTTTCATATACTCTTCTACCATTTCAGATGTGAACTCTAATTCTGCTGGATACTCAACATATCCCATTTCATTTATTTCATATTCTGTTCCTTCTAAAGGAGAAAACACCACCATAGCTTGATTGGTAGAAAAAAAAGAATTTATAAAATTATTAAAAGTTTTTTCCACAGTTCCACCAACTGTATTTATAAAAATTACAGAACTTATTCCGACTATAATTCCCAAGGTCGTTAAAAATGTTCTAAATTTATTAACTGACAGACAACGAATAGCGGAAGTTATATATTCAAAAAAATTCATATTATTCTGTCATTCCTTTTATTTTTATTTTTTCACCTTCATTATATTTTTGAGCATCACCCACTATTAAATCACCCTCTTTTAAACTTGATGATTTTATTTCAATATAATAATCGGTTTCCAACCCTGTTTCAATTTTTACTTTTTTTGCCTCATAATTATTCTTACCTTTTTTTTCTGCCACAAATACATACTTTTCACCATCATCATCTGAAAAAATAGAATCATAAGAAACAGCAAAAGCTTCAATTTCATCTTGCAAAAATACTTTAACTGCTGTGTTTATGTCAGGTTTAAGTAACTCCATATATTCTTTATCCTGTATTTCTATTTGTGCACCATATCCCATACCATCATAAACATCTGAAATACTTTTTACAGTTCCTTTTATTTCTTTTGCACCTGTTAACTTTGTAGTAAAACTAACATTCATGCCTGTTTTTATTTTTAAAATATCCTGACTATAAATAGATGCGTCTATTACATAATCATTGAGTGTTCCTATTTGCAATAATTCTCCGTTCATCAAGTATGAACCTTCATTTGCATATATTTCTGTTATCACTCCTGACTTGGTCGCTTTAACCACTAAATTTTCTTTTTGTTTTCTCAATTTTTCTAATTGTTCTTTATAATTTTCATTTTCCTTATTTTGATACTCAAAAGACTTTTTCTGATCCTCAGCAGATTGAACATCGTTTTCACTTTCAAAACGAGCAATTTCATAGTTTTGTTGACTTGTATCAATTTTTTGTTGGAGTTCTGAAAGACTCTTGTTATACTCTTCATATGTCTTGTAAAATTCATTTGCAAGATTTTCATCAGTGGCATTATAATATTTTTTATAATAATCTTCTGTTTTTGCATTTGCTATTTCATATGCTTTTTTTGCAGATTCAAGTTCAAGTTGTGCATTTTGGAGTGCAATTTTATTTTTCTCTGATACATAGGCTACATTTCCATCTAAATTTTCTATTTGTAAATTATTTATCTTTTCAAAATCACTTATAATCTTTTCAAGCTTAACTATTTGTTCTTCTATATCACCTGTTTCAAATTCGCAAACTACATCTCCTTCTTTTATTTTATCGCCTACTTTACAGTTTATTTTTTTTATTTTCTGTTCTACATCTGATGTCATAACTAATTTATCTGTCATAGACACCTTACCATTTGCTGTTATAAATCTGCTTAATTTTTGTTTTTCATAAGGGATAGTAAAATCATAATCATTAGTAGATGCTCCACCATTTATTCTTACAGTCATTATCCAAATTATACTTCCAACAAAAGCTAATGCAAATAAAGTTTTTATTATTTTTTTGATTTTTCCTTTTTTCTTCATTTCCCATGTTCCTTTCTATGTTTATTCATATCTCAAAGCATCAACTGGTTGCATTTTTGCACCTTTATTTGCTGGATAAAATCCAAATATAATTCCCACTGTAATAGAAAATATAACAGAAATATTAACAGCTTTAAAAGAAGGGAATACTTCAATGTTTATGCTACTTAAAAAATATTCTAAACTTTTATTATTAAATAAGGATATTATCTTATCAATATTTATATTTATAAGTGTGCATGAAAGCATCCCCAAAAATACACCTATTGAACATGCAATAAGACAAATGATTACAGACTCTGTTACAAACTGCGATCTTATAGTTGAGTTTTTTGCACCTATTGCTTTTTTTATTCCTATCTCTTTTGTTCTTTCTGTAACACTTATGAGCATCATATTCATAAGTCCTATACCGCCCACTATAAGTGATACTGCTGCAACAACCACAAAAATAATCGTAATAAAATTCACCATCATTCCCATTGATTCTGCTTGCATAATGTTATCTATTATCGATAACTCATAATCTTCTAAACCCATCATTTTATTCTGCACAAAATTCTCTGTATATGTATTTACTTCTTGTAAAGATATTCTGTCTTTGTATAAAATACTTAAATCTGAAAAAGTGACATTACTTTCTACATTTCCAATTATATTTGCAAATGTATAGGGAATATAAACCCCTGTCGTGAACTTTCTTTTATCTCCTACTTTCGCTAATTCGCCTTTGCTATCTTTATATTCGTACACGCCCACTACGGTACATTCAGTATAAATATTTTGACTAATATTTGTTGTAGGGTCTAAATAAACTAATTCAAATTTCATACTCTTTCCAATAGCATTTTCAACACTTCCAAAACAATTTTCAGCTGCTATATTTGATATAACCGCTACCGGTTTTGAAAGGTTACAATCTTGTTGACTGAAAAACTTTCCACTTTGCATTTGTAGTTTCAATGATTTTTCATAACCAGGAGAAACGCCTTCAACACTTGACGCCGAAAATTTTTCTGTGTCCAAATATACTTTTCCAGTATATTTTTTTTCTGAGGTTCTCAAAACATCGATTAATGAATCAGGTGAATTTAACATAAATTCTTCTAACTCAGATTGAGTAAAAAGTGTTTTCTTATAGTTTTCACTTTTTGTATCTATATAAACTGTAAGCGAATTTCCACCAAACATATCTGCAAAAAACTCTCTAGTTACATATGATAATGCGTCACCAACTGAAACAATCATAATTACAGCACTTAATCCAACCACTATGCCTAAGATAGTAAGAAAGGAACTTTTTTTATTATTTGCAATTGCTTCATAAGCATACTTAATATTTTCAAACAAATTCATTTCTACACCTCTTTACAATAAATGTAGTGACTGTTTTTAATTTTATTATTATCTCGCTTGCTGATAAAAACTACTATATCAAACTTATTTTTAACCAGCATTTGAATCACCTTTTTCTTCAGCTTTTTTGTTGTTTATAATACGAACATCTACAACATCGCCATCTGAATATTTTTCTGGATTTTCAATAAGTATAAAATCTCCTTCTTCTAGAGTATCTGCAGATACTATTGCTAATAATTGATTTTCAGCAGTTTTATCGACTTCAGTTTGCTTTAATATATATTTATTATCTTGTTTTTCTGCCTCAAACAAGCACAAAACTCCTTCGTCATTTGAAAATAATGAACTCTTTTTAACAGATAACTTTTCCTTTTCATCTACTGTTACAAGTTTTACTTTTGCTGTCATGCCTATCTTAAACTTATCTGAATTTTCCAGAGAAATATATCCATCAAATCCATTTTGAGATTTTATATCTACAACTCTGCTAACTGTTCCCTCAAAAGTTTCTGTGCCAGTAGCTAAAGTAGTAACTATAGCTTTCATTCCTTGTTTTACAAAGAGAAAATCTTCTTCACTTATACTTATTTTAACTGATTTTTCAGAATCATTTTGAGTTGTCATAATTATTCCATCTACACAAGCTTTTCCTTCTTGTGCATTTATACTTGAAATTATTCCACTACTTGGTGCAATAATTTTTGAGTCATTTAAAGATTTTTTAAGTGTTTCAAGTTTTTCTTGTGTATCACGTGCACTTGATGAATCGGACGAAACGCTATATGTATCTAATGCATACTGTGCTGCTTCAACAGATTTATTTGCCGCTAGCAAAACAGATTCATAATTATTTTCAGTATTTTTTATGTAGCTTTCACTCTCAGTTATTTTCATTTCCTCTGCTTCATAAGAACTTCTATATAAACTTACTTCCTGCAAAACAGCTTCATATTGCTTATATATTTCAACTGCTTCTTCTTCAGTTTGTGCATTTTCATAACTGAATTTTAATTGTTCCGCTCTTGCAAATGCATCATTATACTTATTCAAGTTATTTTCATAACCTACTTTTGCATTATCATAAGCACGTCTTGCTTCATCTATTGCTTTTTGTGCAGAATTAAGCTGTAAATCCTTACTTTGCTTAGCTGTTTGTAAATCTTTTTTATACTGTTCTAATTGAAATTCTGAAAATGCATTTGCATTTGATAACTGCTTTTCAAGAGAAACTATTTCATTTTCCAATTCTGTAGTATCAAGTTCACAAACCACATTCCCTTGGTTTACACGGTCTCCTACTTTTACATTTATCTTCTTCACTTTATATGTTGTAAGATTTGTTAAAATAGTAGTATTTTTATCTGCACTTTCAATGACCCCTTCTGCCGAAAGAGTTGCCATCACATCATTTTTTTCAAACTTGCTTACTCTAACCCTAGGCAAACTACTTTCCTCTGCTTTACTTGCTTGACATGAAGTCAAACAAAAGGTACCTACACATGCTAACGCAATAATTTTTATAAAGTTCTTTTTCATATTAATCTCCCTTTTATCTTTTTATTTTATTTAATGTTAAAAAAATATCTATACAAAAAGCAATTTTCAAAACAACTACAAATTTATTTACATTCTATAAATTTAAAATAAAATCCAATTATTAGAAATTTGAAAAAGTAAATAAATCATCGTTGCTTTACTAGTTATATAGTACACTATAAAATGCCTTATGTCAATAGGTACAAGGTATTTATTTTTAAACTATGGAAAATATATAATTTACAAAATTCTTTTATGATTTTTTTGTTTGATTTTATAACAGAAAATACTTTTTATTGTTTTTTTTATTATTTTTTTTAAAAAAATATTGACAGTATGAAAATTACGTATTATAATTAAGGAAAATAAATTTGAATGAGGTTTTTAATATGATTAACATAATTTCTAAAAACTTTATATTTTGGCATAGCTACTGCTTTTATTTTAGCTTTAGCTTTTTTGGCGTGTCAAAATATAAGGTGTATGAGCAATTGTGTTGATTGTATCAGTTGAAATATAATTACTGACAAACAAATCCACTGCTTTTGTGCCAAACAAAAGTAGTGGATTTTTTTTGCATTAAAATTTATTTATTTACAAATTTTTTAGGAGGATATTAAAATGATAATAATATTAAAAGAAAACCCAAATACTGAGGAATTAGCTAATCTAAAAAATATGATAGAGGGTGTTGGTGTGAGTATTAAAACAGTTGAAGGTAAACATAAAAATATTCTTGGACTCATAGGAGATACTTCAGTTATTGACATCGAAACAATAAAAGCTTACGATATTGTTGAAAATGTACAGAGAATTCAAGATCCTTTCAAAGCTGCAAACAGAAAATTCCATCCTGAAAATACAATAGTAAAAGTTGAAGACTTAGCTATTGGTGGAAACAAAGTTCAAATAATAGCTGGTCCTTGTTCTGTTGAAAACGAAGATCAAATAATTGAAACTGCAATTGCTGTAAAAGCCGCTGGTGCAACAATGTTAAGAGGTGGTGCTTTCAAACCAAGAACTTCTCCATATGCTTTCCAAGGTTTACATGCTGACGGTATAGAATTATTACTTAAAGCAAAAAAAGCTACTGGTTTACCTATTGTTACTGAAATAATGAGTATGGGTCATTTGGATATATTTTCAGATGTTGATATAATTCAAGTAGGTGCAAGAAACATGCAAAACTTTGAATTGTTAAAAGAATTGGGTCATTCAAAGAAGCCTATCCTATTAAAAAGGGGTTTAGCAAACACTCTTGAGGAGCTATTGATGTCCGCTGAATACATTATGGCCGGTGGAAACTCCAATGTTATGTTGTGTGAAAGAGGTATACGTACTTTTGAACCTAAAACAAGAAATACTCTTGATATTTCAGCTATTCCACTTTTAAAACAACTTTCTCATCTTCCAATTGTTGTTGACCCTAGCCACGCAGCAGGAATAACATCTTTGGTTGAACCACTATCTCTAGCTTCAATAGCTGCTGGTGCTGATGCATTAATAATAGAAGTTCATAACTGTCCTAAAAAGGCACTTTCAGATGGTGCACAATCACTAACTCCAGAACAATTTGATGGAATTATGAAAAATATTAAAAAACATGTTGAATTCATGGGTAAAACTATAGGATAAACTTAATTAAAGAGCAACTAAGATATCACTCAATATGTTATACTATTCAGCCACAAAGATTTTTGTAGGGGTTTCGACTCTGCGGACGTACAATGTTGTCAACTTAAGCAAATTGCCGAGTCAATTTATGAGGCTCTGCCTCAAACTCCGCTTCTTTTTCTATCGCAAAAAGAAGCAAAAAAGCTCCTAAATCATAAGGGTTTCGCTTTCTGCGGAAAGCGACCAAGGGCGTTGCCCTTTGGAAACCTACGATTTTTTGAAAAAAATCGAGTAAAACTTTAATTGCTTTTTACTAGGTTGACGACATTGGCCTTCGGTTAATATATCTTTGCGTTATGGGTAGCTGAATAGTAATTTCAATATGAACAAAATCTATTGGGTGATATTAGAAATAAAAACAAAATTATAATTTTTTGTTTTTATTTCTATTTGCTCTTATATGTATATTATGATATAATTTTTATTGTATACTTATTGTTTATAATTTAAAAATAAATAGAAAAGTGGGAAGAGAAATGAAAAAAATATCTGTAAATACTAGTCAAAAATATGATATATTCATTGAAAAAGGTTTACTTAGTAACTGTGCTGAAATTATAAAAAGTCAAACTAAATCAAAAAAATTCGCAATTATTACAGACGATATTGTAGATTCATTATATTCTGAAATACTAATAAATTCGCTTACTCATGAAGGTTTTACTGCTGTAAAATATGTTTTTAAAAATGGTGAGTCTTCAAAATCAATTGAAAATCTTAACAATATATATTCCTTTTTAGCTAAAGAAAATATAACAAGAAGTGATTGCATTATTGCATTAGGCGGAGGCGTTGTAGGTGATATAACTGGTTTTGCCGCTGCAACTTTTTTACGTGGATTAGATTATATCCAAATACCGACTACATTATTAGCACAAATAGATAGTTCTGTAGGAGGAAAAACTGCCATTAATTTAACAGTTGGAAAAAATCTTGTTGGTTCATTTAAACAACCTATTTTAGTAATTTGTGATTCAAATGTACTGTCTACACTTTCCGAAGAAATTCTTGCTGATGGCATGGCTGAGGCAATAAAATATGGAATGATACGAAGTTCATCTCTTTTTGATTTAATAAATAATCATAACATTGATACCGTTTCAAATGTACTAGATGACATTATATATGAATGTATATCAATTAAAAGTGATGTGGTATCTGCCGATGAATTTGACAAAGGTGAGCGAATGATTTTAAATTTCGGACATACTCTAGGGCATGCAGTAGAAAGTTACTATAATTATGAAAAGTATTCACACGGCAGTGCTGTTGCTATAGGAATGGCTTTAATTACAAAACAAGCAGTAGAAAGTTCTTTATGTGAAAAAATATATTTAGAAAAATTAATAGAATGCATCGAAAAATATCGTTTACCCGTAAAATGTTCTGCTTCTTTAAATGAATTAGTTCCACTATGTTATAATGATAAAAAAAGAGAAAGCGATAAAATAAATATTATTTTATGCTCTAAAATAGGTGCTTGTGAAATTAAACAATTAACTATAGAAAATTTCAACCTATTTATGGAGGTATAATTTATGAATATAAAAATAACTCCAAATACATTATACGGTAATTTAAGCATACCTGCTTCTAAAAGCATTGCTCATAGATTGCTTATTTGTGCAGCTTTGGCAAAAGGAACTTCTGTTATAAATGATGTTACATTTTCAAAAGATATTTATGCAACAATAAACGCACTTAAATCTATGGGTGCTACTATTTCTTATGACAACTCTACTGTAACTGTTACAGGAATAGAAGAAGCTAATCAATTTGCAGATATTGATTGTTGTGAAAGTGGTTCTACTTTAAGATTTTTAATTCCTGTTGCTGCTGCTTTAGGAATAAATTCAACATTTATTGGCGAAGGAAGGCTTCCAGAACGCCCGATAGATATATATATAAGAGAATTTTCACAAAAAAATATAGTTTTCGATTATAAAAACACAATGCCATTTCAAATGAATGGCCAATTAAAAAATGGTGAATATGTTATAGAGGGTAACATTTCTTCACAATTTATAACTGGTTTGCTTTTTTCATTACCTATTTTAAATGGAGATTCAAAAATAGTTGTCAAAGGTAAACTAGAATCAAAACCCTATGCAGATATGACTATTATTTGTCTAAATAAATTTGGAATAAATATTGAAGAAACCGATTATGGATATTTTATAAAAGGCTCTCAAAAATACATTTCAACAAGTTCAAGTGTAGAGGGAGATTATTCTCAAGCTGCCTTTTTCCTTGTTGCAAATGCTTTGGGTAGTGATGTAACAATAACCAATACAATTCCAAACTCGATACAAGGAGACAAAAAGATTATTGAAATAATTGATTTATTATGCTATAATATTAATGCATTATCAATTATTACTATAGATGCAACTGATATTCCCGATTTAGTTCCAATAATATCTGTTCTCTCATCATTTGCAAAAAAAGAAGTTCACATAGTTGGAGCTGAACGATTAAAGATTAAAGAAAGTGATAGATTAGAGTCAACTGCTAGCATGATAAACAATATAGGCGGAAATGTTATTCAAACCCCAACCGGACTAATAATTAAACCTGTATCTAATTTTATCGGTGGAGTAGTTGATAGCTATAACGACCACAGAATAGTTATGGCCGCATCAATTGCCGCTACAGTTTCAAAAGGTGAGGTAATAATTAAAAATGCACAAGCAGTAGAAAAATCATATCCTTTATTTTTTGAAGAATTTAATAGATTGGGAGGTATATCTCATGTCATCGATTTGGAATCATAATATATCTATATCCATATTTGGAGAATCTCACGGTGCAGGAATTGGAGTTGTTATTGACAACATTCCTCCTGGTGAACAATTAAACATAGAAGAAATACAGCATTTTATGGCAAGACGTGCACCTAAGAAAGATGGCACATCTACCCAACGTTCAGAAAAAGATATCCCACAAATTATGTCCGGAGTATTAAACAACAGAACTACTGGTACGCCTATTTGTGCAGTAATTCAGAATACCGATCAACACTCTCAGGATTACGAAAATGTATCTAGACTTGCAAGGCCTGGACATGCCGATTATACTGGTGCAGAACGATACAAAGGATTTAACGACGTAAGAGGTGGTGGTCATTTTTCCGGAAGACTAACTGCCCCACTTGTTTTTGCTGGTGCTGTATGTGCACAAATTCTTGAACGACGTGGTATATACACAGGTGCTCATATTGCTTCTATATCAAACATTGAGGACTCTAATTTTGATAATATAAATATATCTCGTGAGGATATATTAAACATACGAAAAAAACATTTTCCTGTTATAGATGATAACCGTGGAAAAGAAATGTTTTCTGCTATCAATACCGCAAGAGAAGAGCTTGATTCTCTTGGTGGAATTATAGAATGTGCTTCAATAAATATTCCAGCTGGAATAGGCTCACCCATGTTTGATGGTTTAGAAAACTCAATATCTCAACTTATTTTTGGAATTCCAGCAGTCAAAGGACTCGAATTTGGAAATGGGTTTGAATGTACAAAACTTTTAGGAAGTCAAAACAATGACGAATTTTATATAAACGAACATAATCATGTAGTTACCAGAACCAATAATCATGGCGGAATATTAGGTGGAATTTCTTCAGGTATGCCAATAATTTTAAGAGTGGCTATCAAACCGACCCCATCTATTTCCCAACCACAAAATACTATAGATTACAGTACTTTTAAAAACGAGGTCATCACCGTAAAAGGCCGTCATGACCCATGTATAGTGCCTCGGGCAGTTCCTTGTATTGAGGCCGTTGTAAACATTGCTTTATTATCTCATATGACTGTTTACCCTAACTTCAACTAATTGATTTTATGAATGGAAGTGAAAATCTTGGAAAACAAAATTTCTGAAATGGCTAGTTTTGAACCTAAAGACTTAATTACCGTTAAACTTCTTATTTGCTACCTAATTTATAATTTAAACAACAACGAACTAAATTCAGAATTTTTATACGATATTTCAGTAAATTACGGAAATATAAGTTATTTTTATTACAATGAAGCCATTGATGAATTAATTAAAAATGACACTATTATATCAAAATTTGAAGACGAAGAGAACATGTCGTTTTCTTTAACTGATAAAGGAATTGATTTTATAACGGAATTTAAATCTTATCTTTCAATATCTTTACGCAACAGAATTATGTATTCCGGCATGAAATATATGTCCAAAATTAACGACGAAGAAAATGTTGTTAAAACTGAAATTCAAGGAAAAGAAGATTGCTACTATCTAAAAGTTAGTATATATAAAAAAGAAAAAGAAGTTCTTTCTTTTAATTTATCAGTAAAAAACAAATCACAGGCAATTTTACTATCTGAAAAAATAAATTTAAATCCGAAAGCTATTTATTCAAATTTTGTAGATTTAATTATAAATAATCATTCGATTTAAAAAAATCGTAACCCCCATTAGGATAGGCACTTGAAAATGAAATTTCAAGACTACACTAAAGGGGGTTATACTACTAATATTCTAAAATACTTGATTGAATGTTACTATTCAGCTATATGTATAATGCAGGGATATTTTACCGAAGGTCCAGGGCGACCGGAAAGCCCGGTCGACTCCGCAGAGTCGAAACCCTTGCAATACTAAGCTCCATAAGAAATAAAGTATTTTAGAGTCTAAATAGTATTAATTTATATCATAAGAATAAAAAACACCACTGAATTAAAAACTATAACTTTAATTTATCTGGTGAAGGAAAGCTATATGGTAATAAATCAATTCTAAAATACTCCACCTTATTTTTTAATTCATTAAAATCCATTTCAAGTAAATTACTTGTTTTTAGATAAAAATGAGTAAGTTTTAGATATCTTCTTAAAACTAAAATTGGTGGAAATTCATCTTTTTGAATATACCATTGAATCAAGTCCTTATCATTTTTTGAAGAATTACATTTTTTACAAGCATATACCAAATTATCTCCTGAATCAGCTCCACCTATTTTTCTTGGAATTAAATGATCTAAAGAAAGTTTACCGACAGCCCCACAGTAAGCACAAATATTATTTGAAAGCTTATCTTTTTCATCATCATATAATGATGAAATATTCATTGTAACATCTGTTAATCCCTTATATATTTTTGATCTTATCATATAATCAACTTTTCCATATTTCAAGTGTGATTTTTTTAATGCCGCATGTGCCATAGACATATTAGCATACAACCAATAAAAATATTCACCTATTGTTTTAAACTCTTTCTCTTTCATATTAACCCATCACCTTTTTTGTTACTAAAATTTCAATGGTATATTAAACAAAGAAGCTGCGTACTATAATAATATACGCAACTTTTTCATTAAATAATAAAAACTTCTTTACTACTATTAACCTTTAATCAAAAATTTTTCATGACACTTTTTCAAATTGGCTATTGTAAAGTTCTGCATAGTGACCATTTAACGCCAACAATTCGTCATGTGTACCTTGTTCAACTATATCTCCATCTTTTAAAAATAAAATCAAATCTGCATTTCTTATAGTTGATAGTCTATGTGCAATAATAAAACTTGTTCTGCCACTTGTTAAATTATCCATAGCTTTTTGAATTAAAACCTCTGTACGAGTATCTACCGAACTAGTAGCTTCATCTAAAATCAGTACTGTTGAATTTGACAAAACCGCTCTTGCAATTGTAAGTAGCTGTTTTTGTCCTTGAGATATATTTGTTGATTCTTCGTTTATTTGCATGTTATAACCGTCTGGTAAACTTTTAATAAAATGATCCACTTGTGCGGTTCTTGCAGCTGACATAACTTGACTATCTGCTGCATTTTTATTACCGTATCTTATGTTTTCCATTATTGTATCAGTATATAACCATGTGTCCTGTAAAACCATTCCAAACTCACTTCTTAAATCCTGACGTGAAAACTCATTTATATTATATCCATCTATATATATTGAGCCACTTTTAAGTTCATGAAAACGCATAAGAAGTTTAACAAGTGTTGTTTTTCCTGCTCCTGTAGGTCCTACTATTGCTACTTTTTGACCTGCTTTAATTTCAGCGGAGAAGTCTTTTATAACTATTTTGTTTGTATTTTCATATCCAAATCTAACATTTTCAAATTTTATATCCCCTTTTATGTTTAGGTTTGACATTTTATGCTTAACTAGTTTTTCAACTTCTTCTTCCTCTTCTAAAAATTCAAAAACTCTTTCTGAAGCTGCTAGTGTTTGTTGAAACATATTCGATATATTTGCCAACTGCATAATAGGTTGCGTAAACTGTCTGGTATATTGAATAAATGCCTGTATTCCACCTAAAGTAATAGATCCTGAACTTGTCAATGAAGCTCCTACTATACATATGAAAACATATGCAAGATTACTGACAAAATTCATAATTGGATGAATAAGTCCAGATAAAAATTGTGCTTTCCATGCAACATTATAAAGATTTTCATTATCCACATCAAAGTTTTGTATAGCTTTATTTTCTCCATTAAAAGCCTTTACAACCTGATGTCCTCCGTACATTTCTTCTATTTGTCCATTTACTGAACCCAAAAATCTTTGTTGTCCTTGGAAAAATTTTTGAGAATTTTTCATTACAAATACCATAAGTATCATTGTAAGTGGAAGCATTAAAATTGCTATTAACGTTAACTTTACACTTATGGTAAGCATCATAACTATTGCACCTACAAGTGAAGTTGATGATGTTATAAACTGCGTTACTGTTTGATTTAGATTTTGATTTAAAGTGTCTACATCATTTGTTATTCTTGATAATACTTCACCTTGAGAAACACGATGAAAATATGAAAGTGGCATTTTATTTATTTTTTTAATTATTGAATTTCTTAAGTTATATGATACTTTTGTTGAAATTTCAGACATTAAAAACCCTTGAATATATGCAAATCCAGCACTTAATATATATAATAGTATAAGCAAAAACATTATTTTTGCAATAAATGAAAAATCTACTCCATCTCCGCTAAGCGTAAATTTCTCCATAATACCATTAAATAATTCATCTGTAGCCTTGGCAAGTATTTTTGGCCCTACTATATTAAATATTGAAGATAAAGTCGCAAATAAAAATATTATTAACAATTTTAGTTTAAAAGGTTTAAGATAGTTTGTAAGTTTTTTCATTGTGCCCTTTATATTTTTAGGCTTTTCCATTGGCATTCCACCCATTGGGCCTCCACCAAATCCTCTTGGTCCACGCATTCCTCCTTGAGGGCCGCCCATCCCCTTTGGCGGACCTCCCATTGCTCCTGGAGGAGGGCCTCCCATAGAAGAACCATTTCCATAACCCGTAGGACCTTTTTGCATATTACTCATGCTAATTCCTCCTTAGACAACTGACTTTCAGCTATTTCACGATAAACACTACAGTTTTCTAACAATTCTCTATGCGTTCCTTTTCCTACTATTCGCCCTTCATCTAAAACTATTATTTGTTCAGCATTTACTATAGTATTTACCCTCTGTGCAACAATAAGTACTGTTGAATCACCTGTAAATTCCTTTAAATCTTGACGCAATTGTCTATCTGTTTTAAAATCCAATGCAGAAAAACTATCATCAAATATGTATATAGATGGTTTTTTTACCAAAGCTCTGGCTATTGCTAATCTTTGCTTTTGTCCACCACTAACATTTGAACCACCTTGTGATATAAATGTATTCAAGCCAGAAGGCGTTGACTTGACAAAATCACTGGCTTGAGCTACTTTTATAGCTGTATTTATTTCTTCAAGATTTGCATTTTCTTTTCCGTAACTTACATTTGAGTTTATTGTTCCTGTAAACAAAACTCCTTTTTGAGGTATATAACCAATATTATCTCTTAAGGATTTTTGGTCTATATCCCTTATATCCATTCCATCTATAGTAATATATCCTCTAGTTACATCATAAAATCTAGGAATAAGATTTACTAACGTGGTTTTACCCGAACCTGTTGAGCCTATAAAGGCAGTAGTTTGACCTGGTTTAGCAGTAAAATTCAATTCTAAAACCGCATCTTCCTGTGCATTTTCATATCTAAAATGAACATTTTTAAATTCAATTTCACCTTTTAATTTTTTGACTTTTTTAGCTGAAATTGAATCTTTTATAGAAAAATTCATATCTAAAACTTCTTTTATTCTAACCGCAGAAACTGAAGCCCTAGGAATCATTATGAACATCATGGCTATCATTAAAAATGACATTATTATCTGCATGATGTATTGAATAAATGCCATCATATCACCTATTTGTAGATTTGATTTTTCTATTTGATGTGCACCCACCCATATTACTAGAACAGAAACCGCATTCATTATAAATATCATCAATGGCATTAAAAATGCCATTATTCTCTGAACAAATCTTTCTGTACTTCTAAGATTTAATGCTGCCTCTTCAAAACGTTCTTCTTCATATTTTTCATTTCCAAATGCTCTTATTACCATCATCCCTGAAAGATTTTCTCGACTTACCAAGTTCAATTTATCAATTAACTTTTGAAGTACCTTAAACTTTGGTAGTGAAACAGAGAAAACAATCATTGAAATTCCTAGCAAAACTGCAACCGCAAGAACTATAATCCAACTCATTGAAGGACTTTTTCCAACTGCCATTATTACTCCGCCTATACCCATTATAGGCGCGAAACACATCATTCTTATGCCCATCATTACTAAAGTTTGAACTTGTTGAATATCGTTAGTTGTTCTTGTAATAAGTGATGCTGTTGAAAATTTATCAAATTCCGCATTTGCAAAATATTGAACTTTAGAAAAAATATCAAAACGCAATCTTTTAGCTGTATTTGCAGATAACCTTGCAGCAATAAAACCAACTAAAATAGCGGCAAGAGTTCCTAATAATGTAATGCCTAACATCTTCATTCCTGTAGATTTTATGTAGTCTTTTTGTAACTTATCTAAGTCAGCATTTAATTCATCATAAAAAACTTTTGTAAAAACAACTCCTACTTGAGTTTTCATCATTTTATCACTTGATTCAGCTTTTTCAATGTATGTGTATATTTGTTCCTTTGGTATTTTTTCTATCATAGGGATTATTGAATATATGCTATCTAAATCAATATCTTCAAAATTAGTTTGACTATCTGTGCTCTCATGTTTTTCTGCATTTTCTTTTGCAAAATTAACAAAGGATAATATGGCAGTTCCATAAATGTCACCTAGTTGCAAAATAGTATCCTCAGATAAATCAGATTTTATATAGTATACCCCTTCTGTAGATTTACTAAAGGTTTTTTTATATTTTTCTTTTAAAGAAGAGTCTTTATCTACTTCAGAATAACTATTTTGAAAACTAATTTTTTCATTTTCGGTCATAAATAAAGTAACTAACTTCATTGCATCTGCACTTATTGCATCTGGCACTTCTTCATCTATACCATTTTTTTGCACGCCAATATTGACTATATCACTCATATATGTAGGTAAACTTAAATCCGCAACAGCTTGACCCAATAACAAAGCCATGCATATAATCAGTATGTGCATATATGGATTTAAGTACTTCATAATTAACTTCATAAACATACTTCCTTTACTATTTTTTCAACAGATTTTTTTATATCAAACGCCATATATAATGAACCCATTGCACAAATCACTGCTTCTGAATATTCAGCCCTCAGAAAAGCCAATTCTACTGCATTTAAAATTGACTTTGTACTATATATTCGTTCACAATAATTATAGAAACATTTCTTTAATTTCAACGCCGAAAGTGCACGTTCATTTTTAGGAGAAACAGTTATAATTTCAGTAGCTACCATAGACAACTTTTCAGCTATTTTGGTATAGTCCTTATCTTTCATAACTCCAACAATAAAAATAATTTTTTTATCAAAAAACAAGCTGCTTAAAGTTTTTAGTACCTCATCAACACATTGAACATTATGAGAACCGTCTAAAATAAAATAAGGATTTTTATGAAGTATTTCAAATCTAGATGAAATACTCGCTTTTTTTAATCCAGAATATATGCTAGAAGTTTTTACTTTATTACTATTAATTTTATTGTAAATATCTATAACCTCAAGCACAACCGCAGTATTTTTTCTTTGAAACTCACCTAATAGTGATATTTCTAAATTTTCATATTCCTTATATGAAAATATCTGACTTTCTAAATTTTCATTTATAAGACTTATAGCAGAAAAATTTGCATATGTAATACTTGCATTTACTTCATTACATTTTTCATCTATAATATTTTTTACTCTAGTTATATGCTCATAACTGACAATGTTTCCATTTTGTTTAATAATACCTGCCTTATGCCTAGCTATTGAAGCTATATCATTACCCAAAAAAGAAACATGGTCTATTCCTATATTTGTAATTACAGATATCAAAGGCGTCTTTATTATATTTGTTGCGTCTTCTGTACCACCTAATCCAGTTTCGAGAACGACTATATCACATTTTTCATCGCTAAAGTACTTAAACATTATAACCGTCATAATCTCAAACTCAGTCAATTGTTGTTTTGTATTATCCATAGCCTCTTTAACTATTTCAAACAAAGGAACAAATTTTTCTTCTGAAATCATTTTGGAATTTACAACAAAATATTCTCTCATGGTATTTAAATATGGAGAAGTAAATAGGCCCGTTTTCAATCCTTCTTCTACAAAAATACTTGACAACATTGTGCAAACTGAGCCCTTTCCATTTGTACCAGCAACATGGATGTATTTTAAATTATCTTGAGGATTTCCCATATAATCTAAAACAATTTTTATTCTTTCTAAACCAAGTAATATCCCTACTTTTTTTATGCTATTTATATATTCTTCAATTTCACTATAAATCATTATAATTTCCTTATTTTAAATATTGTTTTTTATATTCATTACCTTCTTATATAATTCAACCGCAGAATTTTTTACATCTTTTTGAGCTATAACTGCCGATACAACTGCAACTCCACTAATCCCTGAACCTTTTAGCAAATCGATATTATTTAAATTTATTCCACCTATGGCAATAATAGGAATATCCACCAATTTACTTATCTCACTAAGCATTTCAAAAGTAACTTTTCTAGTATTTAATTTTGTACCGGTTGAAAAAACCGCACCAACACCTATATAATTTGCACCGTCTTCTTGAGCTTTTATCGCTTCTTCTACTGTAGCTGTTGACACCCCAATTATTTTATTTTCACCAACTATTTTTCTAACTATTTGTGCAGGTAAATCTTTTTGTCCTAAATGTACCCCAGCAGCATCTACTGCAATAGCTATATCTAACCTATCATTAATAATTAAAGGAACTGAATACTTATCTGTAATTTCCTTTATGCTTTTTGCAATATTATAAAACTCTAGTGATGTAGTATCTTTTTCTCTTAATTGAATAACTGTACATCCTCCTTCTATAGCTTCCTTAACTGACAATTCTATAGTCTCAGATGTCATTAAATTTCTATCCGTACATAAATATAGAGTATAATCAATATTTTTATTCATTATATGTACCATTCCTTATTTATAGATTTTTACATATTTACACAACTAAAATAATAACATATTTTTTATATAAAATCAATATTTTATATAAAAAAAAGTAAATATCTTATATAAAATTGTTACTATTCAGCCTCTAAAGGGCAAGTTTACGGTTTTGAAAGGATTTCGACTCTGCGGAGTCGATTGGGCTTTCTGGTAACCCTAGACCTTAGGTAAAATATCTCCGCACTATACATATGGCTAAATAGTAACATAAAATTATTGTTATATTACTACATTTTTTTTATAATTTGAGTTGTTGACTAATGCCCCTGTTGTGTGCTATAATTAAACGTAAAAATATTTTTTTATGACTAGGATTTACAATTGAATTTATAGCCATAAAACATTTTGTACAATGCAACTTCATTAAAAAAGTTGTATTATCATTTACTATTTTTTAACTTTTTGATTTTGGATAGGAGAATTATTATTATGTCACAAAGCAGAAATGAATTGAATAAAAACCTTGCACAAATGTTAAAGGGTGGGGTTATTATGGACGTAACCACACCAGAACAAGCAAAGATAGCTGAAGCAGCTGGTGCATGTGCAGTAATGGCTCTTGAAAGAATTCCAGCAGATATTCGTGCTGTGGGCGGTGTTTCAAGAATGAGTGATCCAAAAATGATCAAAGGAATACAAGAAGCTGTTTCTATTCCAGTAATGGCAAAAGTAAGAATCGGACACTTTGCAGAGGCTCAAATTCTTCAAGCTATTTCTATCGACTACATAGATGAAAGTGAAGTTTTATCACCTGCAGATGATGTTTATCATATAAATAAAAACGAATTTGAAGTTCCTTTCGTTTGCGGTGCAAAAGATTTAGGAGAAGCTTTACGACGTATAAATGAAGGTGCTTCAATGATCAGAACAAAGGGCGAACCTGGTACAGGTGATATTGTTCAAGCAGTTCGTCACATGAGAAAAATGAATGCTGAAATCAGAAGAATTCAATCTATGCGTGAAGATGAACTTTATTTTGCAGCAAAAGAAAATATGGTACCTTATGAATTAGTTAAATTTGTTCATCAAAATGGCAAACTACCTGTTGTTAACTTTGCCGCTGGTGGTGTAGCAACTCCTGCAGACGCTGCTCTTATGATGCAACTTGGTGCAGAAGGTGTTTTTGTTGGTTCAGGTATATTCAAGTCAGGTGATCCTGCTAGACGTGCTGCTGCAATTGTAAAAGCTGTTACAAACTTTAATGATTCAAAAATGTTAGCTGAACTGTCGGAAGACATTGGTGAAGCAATGGTTGGAATCAACGAACAGGAAATAAAACTTTTGATGGCAGAAAGAGGAATATAGATGAGAATTGGTGTTCTAGCATTACAAGGTGCTTTTATAGAACATGAATATATGTTGCAAAAATTAGGAATAGATTGTTTTGAGATTAGACAAAAAAAAGATTTGGAACAAACATTTGATGGAATTATAATTCCAGGTGGTGAAAGTACTGTAATAGGCAAACTATTAAGAGAACTCGATTTATTTTATCCAATTCAAGATTTAATCAAAAAAGGTATTCCTGCTTTTGGAACATGTGCTGGTCTAATTTTATTGGCAAAAGAAGTGTTAGGTGAAAAATCTCATCTGGCAACTATGGATATAAAGGTAAAAAGAAATGGTTACGGAAGACAAATAGATAGTTTTAATACTAACGCCCAAATCGAAAAAGTTAGCGATACTCCTATTCCACTTGTTTTTATACGTGCACCATTTATAACTGAAGTAGGTCCAGAAGTAGAAATTTTACATTCTATTGATGGTAAAATTGTAGCTGCAAAACAAAACAATATGCTTGTTACTTCTTTTCATCCAGAACTAACAAATGATTTATCTTTTTTAAAATATTTTATAAATATGATACAGTAGGGATTATTTTTATTGGGGAATTTATGTTTATAAGCAATATTTTAAACACTGACAAGGTTTTTAAGTCAGTGTTTTTTTAAGAAAAATCGGAGGTTTAATTTTATAATGTTTAATATTGCAATTGCTCAATCTGGAGGCCCTACTTGTGCTATAAACGCTTCTCTATCTGGTATTTTTTCAGAAGCTTTAAATTGCTCTGAAATAGATAAAATATATGGCTCTTTTAATGGCATCAACGGTATACTAAATAAAAAACTAATTGATTTAAAAAATGAAATAAAAAACAACGAAGATTTATATTTATTAAAGCATACACCTGCTACTGTACTTGGTTCTTGTAGAAAAAAATTACCTGAATGTAGTACTGATTCTTCTTGTTATAAAAAAATATTTGATGTTTTTAACAAACATAATATCCAAGCGTTTTTTTATATAGGTGGAAATGATTCCATGGATACAGTAAAAAAATTATCCGAATATGCAAAGACAATTTCCAGCAACATTAAAATTATGGGAGTACCAAAAACCATTGACAATGATGTTATAGATACAGACCATACTCCTGGTTTTGGTTCAGCTGCAAAATACATAACTTCTACTGTAAGTGAAATAGTTAGAGATAGCATTGTTTATGATGTTCCTTCAGTAACCATAATAGAAATAATGGGGCGTGACGCCGGTTGGTTAACTGCATCTACAAGTTTACTTAGAAAAAACGGCAGTCATGCACCTCAACTTATATATTTACCCGAAAAAGCTTTTTCAGTTGAGAAGTTTGTCGAAGACATTAAAAAGCTACATCAAACAACAAATTCCGTTATTGTAGCAGCTAGTGAAGGACTAAAAAACGAAACTGGTGATTATGTTGCAAATGGACATATATCAGATGTTGTAGATGTTTTTGGTCATAAATATTTAGCCGGTTTAGGCAAATATTTAGAAAATATCGTAAAAACACAAGTAGGTTGCAAAGTTCGTTCAATAGAATTAAATGTTATGCAAAGATGTGCATCACATATGGCTTCTAAAACAGATTTAGATGAAGCTGAATTAATTGGTCAAGAGGCTTTAAGAGAAGCTTTAAAAGGCGAAACTGGAAAAATGATGGCTTTTAAACGAATATCAAATAACCCCTATAGAATAAAAATAGAAAGTGTTAAAATAGATAATGTAGCAAACAGGGAAAAGTTATTCCCTGTCGAATGGATAAACGAAGAGAATAATAACGTTACCGATGAAGCTATAGAATACTTTTTACCACTTATTCAAGGAGAAGTTTTAACACCTATGAAAAATGGGATGCCAATTCACTTTCACTTGACTCGTAAAAAATAAATATATTACGTTACTATTCAGCCATATGTATTTTACTGAAGGTCCAAGGCGACAGGAAAGCATGGTTGACTCGCAAGAGTCGAAACCCTTGCAAAACTGAAAACTTTACCTTTAGAGGCTGAATAAGTAAATTATATTACTTAAATATTATTTACGTAACAATTTTTTATAAATATTTTTATTCTAAAATCACAGTAAATGGTCCATCATTAACTAGGTCAACTTTCATATCTGCACCAAATACCCCTTTTTCAACTTTGGGAATACTTTGTTTACATATATCTACAAAATATTCATATAGCTCATTTGCTATACTAGGTTCCCCCGCCATAACAAAGCTAGGTCTATTACCTTTTCTGCAATCTGCATATAAGGTAAACTGAGATATAACCAATATCTCACCATTCACATCTTTTAAAGAAAGATTTATTTTATCGTTTTCATCTGAAAAAATTCTTAAATTTACTATTTTTTCAGCTAAACGCTTAGCATCTGCTTTTGTATCTTCTTTACCTACACCTAGAAACACTAAAAAGCCTTTACCAATACTACCTACTATTTCACCATCAACAGATACATTTGCTTTTAATACTCTTTGTAATACTATTTTCATAACAAACTCCTAAATATATTATTATGTTTAGTTAAACACTTATATAAAATATTATATTATAATTTATGCTAAAATACAATAAATTTTTCAATTTATCACATAACCGTCACTTAGATATGGTAAAATTCTTTTATCTTATAAAATTCGGTTACAAACTTTTGGAGGAAATTTTAATGAAATTATTAAAAAAAATTGTTGCGTTTACCCTTGCACTAACTATGATTGCATCTTTTGCAAGTTGTTCAAAAAAAGCAAACGAAGGTTCTAGTGAATCTTCTGAAAGCAGCTCATCTTCTTCAGAGACATCAGCAAATGATTCTTCAAGTGCAGCTGTTTCTGGTGACGAAACAGCTGCAGTTACTGAAGCGCCCCCTGCACCTTTAGTTTATAAAGATTTAAAGGGAGATCATTTTGCTGAAGCATCTGGCCACAAAATTTCTGAAGATGAATACAAGTATTATTTCTCATACGCAAAATCATCTATGGATGGCGGAGATGCTGCTTTTTGGACTGAAGATCATGAAAATAAATTAGCTCAATTAAAATCAACTGTAAATTCATATATTGAGCAAGACTTCACTGTTGTTGTTGCATCAGAAAACAATGGCGTAAAACTCTCCGATGTAACAAAATCAGAAAAAGAAGATAAACTTGCTGATTTTAAAAAACAATATACTGGTTCGTATGAAGACTTCTTGACAAAAAACAAAATGACTGAGGAACTTTTACTTGGTTTCTTGGGTAGACAAATACTTGAAGAGAAATTAGTTGCAAAGTTATATCTTGACAAGTTTATGGAAAATGAATTTAAAGATTATATTCGTGCTACACACATTTTATTCCCTATAACTGCAACAAAAAAAGTAGATGAAAATAATCAACCTACTGAAGAAGTAGAAGACATGTATAAGCTAATTGATGGTTTAACATATACCGATGAAGAAAAAGCAGCAATAGACAAACTAAATGCAGTTGTTAAAGCCAATGATACTGAGGCTATAAAAGCTGAAGTAAAAGTTTTTGCCGAATTTGTACTTAAATTAATAAATGATGGTGGGGATTTTGAGACTTATATGACTAAATATAACACCGATCCAGGCGAAACTTTAAACGAGGACAAAAAATATACTGGATATTATTTCACAAAAGGTGCAATGGTTCCAGCTTTTGAAGAAGCAGCTTATGGTTTAAAAGAAGATGCTGTAAGTGGAGTTGTTGAATCAGACTATGGTTTTCATATAATTAAACGTCTACCTATGGAAAAAGAATATATAGATGATAATAATAATATGTTAACTCTTATGTTCCAAAATACTGCTGCTGATTATTCGAAACAATATGAAAATTTATTAAAGGCAGAAAAGTCAAGTTTAGAAATAGTATATAACTCAAAATATAAGGATATAGATGAAAAATACTTTGATTAATCTTTAAATTTAAAAGCTTTGATTTAAAAACACTTAAATCAAAGCTTTTTATGTATAAATACGTTACTATTCAACCACATGTATAAGACAGAGATATTTTGTAGAGAGTACAAGGTGAACGAAACACATAGTCACCACAGATTCGAAGTTCCTACAAAATCATAAAATTCACCTTTATCAACCGAATAGTAACATTAATACAGTTCACGGACACAATATATATAATTCATTTGTTGGAATATTTAATAAAAGAATTTGTTAAAAGGGTTGAATTTTAAGCTTTTTATTGTTATAATATTAGTAAATAGTAATGATATTATAACATATTTACTATTAAAAAAAATTTAATTTATAAAGGAGAATTTTTGTGAATTTAATAAAAAAGAAAATAATCACTTCTGTATTGGCTATTAGTGTAGCTTTTACTGGTATGTCTAACTATACTCAAGATTTTACTTCTCAAAGTAATAAAAATGTTAATGCTGCTACTACTGCTAAATATAACTATGCGGAAGCATTACAAAAATCATTGTTTTTCTACGAAGTTCAGCAGGCAGGTCCACTACCTGAATGGAACAGAGTTTCTTGGCGTGCGGATGCTACTATGAAAGATGAACTCTTAGGCGGTTGGTATGATGCCGGAGACCATATGAAATTTACTTTACCTATGGCATATTCAGCTACAATGATGGCTTGGGGGCTTTATGAATATAGCGATGGTGTTGAAGCCGTAGGTGAAAAACAAAATTATGTAAACAACCTTGAGTTTGTACTAGATTATATTAAACAATGTGATTTAGGAACTGAAGTTCTCTACCAAATAGGTGATGGTGGTGCTGACCACAAATGGTGGGGACCTGTAGAAATTTATGATTTTAAAGTAACTGAAAGACCTTTTTATTCATCCAAATCCTCTGCTGTAGCTGCTGAAGTAGCTGCCTCTTTAGCCTCTGGATATCTTGCTTTACAAGGAGAAGTTGATTCTGCAAAACTTGACGGATATTTAAAAACAGCAAAAAACTGCTTTAGTATAGCCGAAAAATCATTAAGTGATGATGGTTATGTTTGTGAATACTATAAATCAAGTCATTTTTATGATGAGCTTTTTTGGGCTGCAAACTGGCTTTACATGGCTACAAAAGACAAAGCCTACCTTGATAAGGCAACTGCCTTTATTGATAATTTAGGACGTGAGAGTCAGTCTACAGAGCTTACATACACATGGGGACACTGTTGGGATGACGTTACTCAAGGCGGACTTTTGCTTTACGCTATAAATACTGGTGACGAATTTTATAAAACACGTGTAGGTAAACATCTTGATTATTGGACTGTGGGTAGTGGTGGAAAACAAGTAAGTTATACACCAGATGGGCTTGCATGGTTATTTAACTGGGGTGCTCTTAGACATGCGACAACAACTGCATTTTTAGCAGAGGTTGCTTCAGATAGACTTTTCTCTAATGATACAACATTATACACAAGATATACAGATTTTGCAGAAAGCCAGCTTAATTATGCATTAGGAGACAACGCCTTAAATATGAGTTATGTTGTTGGCTTTGGAGATAAATATCCTCAACACTATCATCATAGAACTGCACATGCTTCATGGAATGATTTATGGCAAGAAGGCGGGGCTGATAAACCTCATAGACATGTTTTATATGGTGCTCTTGTAGGTGGCCCTAGTAAAGACGGAAAATACACGGATGTAATTTCTTCTTATGAATATAGTGAAGTTGCAACTGACTATAACGCTGGCTATACTGCTCTTCTATGCAAAATGGTTGATAGATATGGTGGAAAAACACTTTCTGACTTCCCAGAAGCTCAAATAAAAGCTGAATTTATAGCAGATCAAAAAATACCTCAGAATAAAGAGTTCTATATGGAAGCTTGCATAAATCAATCAAGCGGTGAATACTCAGAAATCAAAGCACAAGCTACAAATCATTCTGCTTTTCCAGCAAGAATTATTAATAATTTATCCTATAGATATTTTGTTGATTTAACTGAAGTATTCGATGCAGGATATAAAGCTGAAGATATAAAAGTAACTATCGGTTATGATGAACATAAAGGCACACAAATTTCTCAATTAAAACAATTTAAAGGGAATATTTATTATACTGAAATTCTATATGTAGACGGTTCTTTAATTCGTCCTTCTGGACAATCAGAACATCAAGCTGAATTACAATTTAGAATTGCTATGCCTGCTGGTACAAAAGTTTGGGATCCTACAAATGACCCTTCCTACGAAGGATTATTACAAGGAAATACCAATATAAAAGCTACAGACAAGTTAACTATGTATGATAATGGAAGATTAATATACGGAGTTGAACCTGATGGCACTGTACCTGGTACAGAACCAGTAACAACAACAGTCACAACAACTACTACCACTTCTTCTACAACAACAACTACTACTTCTTCAACTACACCACAAGCCGTATTAATATATGGTGATTTAAATTCAAGTGGTAAAGTTGATAACTCTGATTTAGTTGCTTTAAGTCAACATCTAGTTAACGACAAACTATTAGCAGGGCAACAATTAAAAGCAGCAGATGTTACTTTAGATGGAATTGTGGATGTAGCTGACTTGGCACTATTAAAGCAATTTATAATGGGCGATTTGGTTAAATTAGGAAAATAATATTTAAAATAAGGGGCTGTAAAAAAACACGGCTTTATAAAACAAAATCCCACATTCATTTCATGAAAGTGGGATTTTGTTTATTTGTATGTAAAAATAGGAGCGTAATTATTTTTCGCCTAATAAAAACAGAAAAA